>Ga0307508_10006395_pt1 | contig 11075 bp, 10 predicted proteins | sample 9_EM_MG_FD_203089 | JGI IMG/M metagenome (GOLD analysis project Ga0307508, IMG submission 203089) | Populus trichocarpa ectomycorrhiza microbial communities from riparian zone in the Pacific Northwest, United States - 9_EM | ecosystem: Host-associated > Plants > Roots > Unclassified | place...
TAGACGGAGGAACTGTGTCAGTCTTGCGGGCAAGCTGTGATTCCACAGAGGGAAGGAAAAGTATAAAGGAAGGGCGCGGTAGCTAGTCTGGAGATTCTTCTCCACGCAATCTATTATCTCTCTCCACCAACTCCTACTTCTACCTTCCCGTGAAACCGGCGCTGCGACCGAAACCCCGAACCAAACGACCGTGCTACAGTAAAGCCCATCGAGTGGCAGTAGACGATGACAACGAAAGACTGGGAGTTAGAGTCTCGCCAGCATAGACAGGGCTACGCCGAGGGACATCCTCAGACTTCACCGAAACCGGACAGGGAAGTACTTGCCCGCGCCAGTGAGCTGAACGAACACAGCCCGAGAGCCGAACGACAGGAAAGACCTACCGTGTAGGCACGCCGAGGAACTACGTTGCCTGTCGAGCCCCAGACAGTGCGAAGAAGTCAGGATCTTGACACTGACTTACGTTCGGACGTGTGCTAGAAACGCCGTGTTAGGCATCACTTGCCTACTTCTCGTACGCGTTGCTCGTCTGCTGTCATTCTCCTAGCTGGCCTACATCTCGTTCGCGTTGCTCGTCCGCCGTCATTCTCCTCGCTGACTTACATCTCGTAGGCGTTCCTCGTCTGCCGGCATTCTCCTTGCTGGCCAACATCGTGTACGCGTTGCCCGTCTGGCCTCATTCTCTTTCCTGGCCACTGCTACTACGCGTTGCTCGTTTGACCTCATTACCGCTGACCTACATTCGGACGTGTGCTAGAAACGCCATGTTAGGCATCACTGACCTACATCTCGTACGCGTTGCACATCTGGCCTCATTCTCCTCGCTGACTTACGTCTCATAGGCATTCCTCGTCTGCCGTCATTCTCCTCGCTGGCCTACATCTTGTACGTGTTGCTCGTCTTGCCTCATTCTTCTCACTGAATTTCATCTCGTACGTGTTGCTCGTCTGCCCTCATTTTTCTCGCTGGCCTACTGCTCGTACCGGTTGCTCGTCTGCTATCATTCTCCACGCCGGCCTCATTCTCCTCGCTCTCCTTCCTGTCCTACTTGTAATACGCGTTGCTCGCCTGCCCTTATGCGTTGCTGTAGCTGCTCTGTACTTCGCGGCGAGATTTGGAACGTTGGACTTTGTATCATAATGTATATATAGATTTTAAATACAATAATTGATTTTCTGTGCGATTGAAGAGCATAGCCAACTGCGTGTAGTAGCATTATAACTAGTAATGAAACTGCTCACAGTGCACACTCGTTGCTCCCGTAAGCTTCGCTAGCTTTCCTAGCTTTTCTAGCTTCCCTAGCTCCCATAAGGTGGTGGTTGCGTCGGTAAGGTTGGTGGTTGCGTCGGTAAGGTTGGTGGTGCGTCCGTAGCTTTGCTAGCTTTCCTAGCTTTCCTAGCTTCCGTAAGTGGGTGGTTGCTTCAGTAAGATTCACTATCCTTACCGGAGCTACGGATGCTAGCAAAGCTACCGACACAAGTCGTTCTTACCAACGTGCAGGGATAATTTCTTAATTTTTTCCTGATGGAGGCTTTTCCGGGTGGCGTGCGAACAGGCGATATATTCGGCCTCAAGTGTTGAGAGTGCCACGACGCTCTGAGACTTGGCTTGCCAATGAATCAGTCCGGACATGACGAGTTCTTCATTGGCATTGGTGTGTCCCAGGCCAAACACACATCCTCCGACCGATTTGCGAGTCGTAAGGTTTCCTGCCCAATCTGAGTCGGTATATCCGATAATGTTGATGGAGGGTGAGTTGTGAGGCGATTGTGGGTAGGAAGTGAGCCGTCGGTAATGAATTCGAAATTCGGCAGTAGTCTTCAGGTATCGGAGTACTCTCTTTGCTGCCATTGCATGTATTTCGAGAGGTTTGACATTGTACCGGCTCAGGGTGGTTACGCTGAAGGCGATATCCGGTCGGCTTTCGAGTGCCGCATACATGAGTGATCCAACCATTGAGAGATATTCTTTGCGGTTTGCCGGTTTGTCCTCACCGTGGGTGTTAGCCAGATCTGTCTGAGGATCAAGTGGAGACTTAGCCAGTTTTGCATCCATCAGTCCGAATCGTCGTATGATTACGTAGATGTAACCTCGTTGACAGATACTGAATCCTCCATCTTTGGTCCTCTCGATCTCGATTCCTAGGTACCGCTTTGCCGCACCCAAGTCGCACATCTTGTACTTCTTTTGCTGCAGCTGCTTGATCCAATATCCCCGTCCTTCTGCACCATTCTACGTAATGAGCAGATCGTCCACGTATAGTACTAGAAGAACTCCCTGTTCGAGGTACAGGTTTGGATCTTCCGCCGATTGTCGGAGTCCTATGGATTGCAAATATCCATCGATATCCTTGTACCAAAGTCTGGGTGCCTGTTTCAGCCCGTAGAGAGCCTTCCGGAGTATCAATGCGCTTCCGCTAGGCATGCTTCCGCTCGATGCAAGCCAATCGATTCCAAGCAGCATTTCCATATAGATGTTGTCTCGGTCAATCCTTGGATTTAGGAAGGCCGTTACTACGTCCATGTGATCAACATCCCAGCCATACTGAGCGGCCAGTGCCAGTATCAATCGGAACGTCGCCATTTTGGATACCGCTGCATAAGTTCATCGTAGTCGATAGCTTCCTTTTGTTCGTAGCCCTTGATGACTAGTCGTGCTTTGTACCGAGTGGATCCATCCGGATTAATCTTTCTCTTGTAGATCCACTTGCATCCAATAGGCTCTTCTACTGTCCTGTCAGTCATTGGTGTATGGATGGTAGTACCTTTTTCCATGATATCGAATGTGTGATTCTCCACCAATGCCTGCCATTCCTGGCGCATGGCTTCCTTCCATTGTCTTGCTTGCGGACTTCGTAATGCAGCTTTGTAGGTGAGCGGTTTGCTCTCGTTTTCGCACTCGATAGTCGGTTCCATCTCGGCTTTGTCTTCCGAAGCTTCGGCAATCCCAAGTAGAAGAAAGGCGGACGCAAGGTGTTCCGAACATGTGAAATCACCCCCTTCTTCGTGAGCCTTGCTCATAATCGCTTTATTGGTTTCAAGGCGTACCTTGCTGCATGTTCGTGTAGAGACATATTCATTCTTGTCTGTCATTTCAATCAGTCTTGTTCTCAATCATACGGAATCCACATCACCAGTTCTCGCTTTTCCGCAAGATATTCTCGACTTCTGCCCAGCATTCGCTGAATTCAGCAGGTAATGCCCAGCATATTCGCTGAATTCAGCATACAAGTCACCAGAAGTTATCGCTTTCGCAAGATGTTCTCGACTTCTTCTGCCCAGCATTCGCTGATTTCAGCAGGTAATACCCAACATATTCGCTGAATTCAGCATACAAGTCACCAGAAGTTATTGCTTTCGCAAGATGTTCTCGACTTCTTCTGCCCAGCATTCGCTGAATTCGGCAGGTATAACACATATTTCGCAGCCACTCATAGAGCGATTTCACTGCATGATGAAAGAAATCGGATATTTGTTACTTACTGGTATTCTCTAGACTGTGTACATCATTCATTTCATGAGTTTCGTCCGGCGCTCTGTCGGTCTGTGCTTCAGCGGTCTGGGCTTCTTCGGTCTGTGCTTCATCGGTGGTGTCTGGAAACTCAATGGCTTCCGTCTGCTCTTCTGTGCGTGCATTTTCTTCTTCGGCAAACACTACACTCGAGCATTCCACTGCTCGTCCAATTTTTCCCGATTTGAAATCCCAAATTCTCCAGATTTTCGTGGTGTTATGAACATATCCCAGCATCATGCACATACTGGAGCGGTTTCCGAATTTCTTCTCCGTTCTCTGAGCGGGTGGAATATGTTTGTATGCTCGGCATCCAAATCGTCTTAAGTGTCCGATTTTCGGAATGGTGCCATACAATGCTTCGTATGGTGACCGGTTGTCCGTCTGACTTGATGTAGGGGACCTTCGATGCAGGTAGCATGCCGTCCTGGTGGCTTCCGGCCAAAATATTATTGGCACGTTTGCATCCAACATCATACTTCGTGCCTTCGCATTCAGTGTCTGGATCATCCTCTCGGCCGTTCCATTCTTGTGTTGGGTATACAGGGGGGAGGGTTCAAACGTAATTCCTTTGTCTCCCAGTAAACCTAGGAATATCGAGTTATTGTATTCTCCGGATCCATTGTCACTTCGGAATCGTTTGATGTGGAATCTCTGTGTTTCCACCCAGGCTTGATAATGTTGAAACTTGGCCGATATTTCTTCTGCGGTTTTTGTGATCAGAAAGTACACCTCAGTGTATCTTGTACAGTCATCAATATAGATGATGTAATATTGGGCGCCTCCGATACTGTGCTTCATAGGCCCGCAGAGATCTGAGTGCACAAGTGCAAATGGCGTTGAGGACTGGGGTGCGTTAGTGTGTACAATATGTTGTTGTTGCTTCGCATGAACACATGTTCGACACAATCCAGGTGTTTCCCAGCAAGGACTCGTCTCTATACGATCCATCACTGGCTTGACGTCCGTGTCCATAAAGTGCTTGCCTGAGGATTCCAGTAGTCTTCTCAAGTCCTGATGGTTAAGGTGCGCGAGCCGTCGATGCCACATGTTTATTGAGTGGGAATGTGAAGTTGTTCGCAGCATCTTTATTTCGGAGATGTGTGCTGATCCATCCGTTGATAGTATTTACAGGCCATCTTCTAGGTTGGCGCCGAGAACTTTTTGTCCTTTTGCATCAGCAATCGAGCATATCCCTGATCGGAATGTTGTTGTGTATCCATGTAAGTCGAGTTGTCCTACTGACAGGAGAGATATTCGGAATTCAGGAACGAAGAATGCCTCAATATCTACTCCTCCCAGACGTACAGTTCCTTTCTTCTTTGCTTGTACTTGATGATCATCTCCCAACTTGATGATCATATTTGTTTCCTTAACTGAGTTCTTCCGGAAATCTCGAAGATTGTTGCCGTAATTGTGAGATGCTCCGGAATCAATTACCCAGGTCCTTGTTGTTATTGCCAATTGATATGATGCCACCATTACCTCCGAGCTGAGGGAGGTAGACCCCGCAAGTCATTGCTGGTTACCAGAGGTATTGTGAGAGCATCCGTTTCCTTCGCGTCCGTCACGTCCGTTTCCTTCACGTCCGTCGCGTCCGTTTCCTTCGCGTCCGTCGCGTCCGTTTCCTTCACGTCCGTCACGTCCGTTTCCTTTGCATCCGTCACGTCCATTTCCTTCGCGTCCGTCACGTCCATTTCCTTCGCGTCTATCGCGTCCATTTCCGTCGCGTTTGTTTCCTTTGCTGTTTCGTACAGCCTGTCCCTTTCTTCTAGCAGGGCAGTCATTCTTCATATGTCCTTCTTCTCTGCAATAGTAGCAGTCATTCTGGTCTCGAGTCCGTTTGTTCTTCTTGCTCTAGCAGTTGGCGGTAGTGTGGGTGCCGGTTTTACACCAATCACACCACCCCCTTGGAGAGCGCTCATTCCCCTGGTATCGTCCCTGGTAGCCACCTCGTCCACCTCTTCCTCCTTGTTGGGTGTAGAGTGCCTCGGAGACCCGATCAGGTTTGGTTGTCATCGATCGATTCGTCTCGCATTCGTTGAGTGTATCCATCACCTCTTGAACCGTAACTCTTGAGCGAGATTGAAGAATCTCGATCGTGACTGCATAGGCAGGAGGAAGAGTCCTTACTGCTTACGCATCCTTTCTCCTGTTGTCGCCGTTATGTTGCTTGCATGTCCTTTCTCCTGTCATCATTATGTATGTTGTTTCCCTTTGGTTATGCTTGCGCGTCCTTTCTCTGTTCCTTACTGCTTGCGTATCTTTAAAAGTCTCCTGTTGCTGCAGATAGAGTGTTGGCCGCGTGGCGGCCGAGTGCGATCATGTGTTTCCCTTGGGTGCAGTGATGGAGTCATGATGAGGAGGAACTGTGTCAGTCTTGTGGGCAAGCTGTGATTCCACAGAGGGAAGGAAATGTATAAAGGAAGGGCGTGGTAGCTAGTCTGTAGATTCTTCTCCACACAATCTATTATCTCTCTCCAAGGACCTACCTCTCTACCCATGACCGGCACTGCGACCACCAAAACCCACGAGAACAACAAGCCCATGCAAAGGCGTGTGAGAAGACCATGACAAGACCACGCCAGGCGTGATGGATACCGTAAGAACAATGAGCCCATGTAAAGGCATGTGACAAGACCACGACGAGACCACACCAGACGTGACGGATACCACGAGAATAACGAGCCCACGCAAAGGTCTGTGAAAAGACCGCGACGAGACCACACCGGGCGTGACGGATACCGCAAGAACAGCAAGACCACACAAAGGCATGTGAGAAAACCGTGACGAGACTATACCAGGCGTGACAGATACTGCGAGAACAACGAGCCCATACAAAGGCATGTGAGAAGACTGCGACGAAACCACGCTGGGCGTAACGGATACTGCGAGAACAACGAGCTCACGCAAAGGCATGTAAGAAGACCACAACAAGACCACGCGAGGTGTGACGGATACTGCAGGAACAACGAGCGGTGTGTGAGTACGCTGGAAGTGTGACTGTGCTGGGAGTGTGAGGACGCGCGACGCGCTGAAGAATCAAGTCTACGTTACCTGTCGAGCAGCATGGAGTAGTCAGGGCAGGATCTTGACAGCTTCCTTTGTTCGGCGCAAGTACTTCCTCTGCTATCCGGCACAAGAGATTTCTTCGTTTGGCTCAAGTGCTTTCTTTGTTCAGTGCAAGTACTTCCTCTGCTATCCGGCACATGAGATTTCTTTGTTCGGCGCAAGTGCTTCCTTCGTTGGGCGCAAGTACTTCTTTTGTTTGGTGCAAGTGCTTCCTTCGTATTTCGGATACGACTCTGTTCTTCTATGTACTCGTCTCCCACCTCCTTTCTGTTCTTTGCGCCAACAACTAGCCTCCTGCCAAAGCATTTGACTCATACTAAGGTGTCATCATTTACTATGTCGTCACTACGGTGTCGTCATTTACTACGTCGTCTCTACGGTGTCATCATTTACTATGTCATCACTACGGTGTCGTCATTTACAATATCGTCATTACGGTGTCATCATTTACTACGTCGTCACAACGGTGTCGTCATTTACTACGTCGTCACTACGGTGTCGTCATTTACTACATTATTACTACGGTGTCATCATTTACTACATCGTCACTACAGTGTCGTCATTTACTACATCGTCACTATGGTGTTGTCATTTACTACATCGTTACTACGGTGTTGTCATTTACTACGTCGTCACTATGGTGTTGTCATTCATTACGTCATCACTACAGTGTCATCATTTTTGGGCTCGGAAAATAAAATTGCTCTCCATGCATGGCGTTTGTTCTTTCTTCTGTACCTCTCACATTTCCTTCTTGCCACTTTTTGCACATCCATCATGCCGACTTCCCACAGGGCTACAAGATCGCAGGTTCCCCAGCAGAGTCAGGGGGAGGGCTCACTACCACAACGAATAAGACCTCCACCTCACTCTGAACCCGAACTCCCCACTCTGTCGACCGTCGCAGCAGGCAAGAGGCCGAGCACAACAAAGGAACCGCAAGCAGCTATGCAAAAAGAGTTGGAAAGCACCGGACGCTACTACTGGAACTGGGAATCAGCCTAATCCAGTCGCAGTAAGATCCTCTTCAATGAGAGAAGGGCGTGTTGAATGCCACCCTTCCCCAGCGTCCACCACATCTTCTGGTACATCTCTCGCCTCACCTTTGCAACCATCAGAAGTAGGTTCGGTGGCAGCATTCACTGGTCGCACTGGTCCGTGGAGTGTGCTACATTCCGGAAATTTTGAATTGGAAACTGTACTGGAAGCGGTGAAGCGACTACTCGAGCGGCATTACTATCGAGTGTCACCTTTTATTGCTTCCAGTGAGATGTTGGATGTCAGTATTGAATGGGACTTCATACGTTGTGTTCACTTTGCGCACTGACATCTGCGCCTTTTAGACTGTTTCCAACCTGTGGCCGGAGGCCAACAAACAGAAGGGACTCAATGTCTATTTCAACATGTCAGAGGCTCACAATATGAAATACGTATACCCCCTAACACTCTCCCTCGGCTGGTCACAGGCATTGGATAAGCTGCTAACAGTATGTGTTGGGCGTGGTTGGTATAGATCAAGAATGCATATCATACTATGCAATCGAGTTGGATTTCCACGGCGCGTACCATATTGCTGACCTGTACAGCTAAAACGCACATTCGAACAATCCCGATCGTTTGGGCGCAGTCAATGAATTGCTATGCGGCTACACGTTTATCTACAGGGATAGCACTTGGCAATTGCCCCCTGAGGTAGATAGAGAATCCGTTCCGGCCTCTTCGCACTCAAATTGTCTAACGCTTTTCCTAGCAGTGTGTTACACTGTTTTTCGGGAGTCAAATCCCGCGATTCCGCAACTGCCACTTTTTCAAGAAAAGTCGCATTCGAAGCCCAGGACTGTACAACTGGGTACTCGAAGAGCAACTGTCCCCTACCTTGATTGTTTGCGTGGTGATGGCGCTCCATCATGCACTCCAGGAGTGGGGAAAGAGTGGGGGTGAGCCACCTTCGGGATCATCGTTGCAGCAAGCCAAACGCAAGTCAGCTGGTTGGAGCTTTTTTTTCAATTTAAAAATTGGTGGCAGTGAGTACTAGGTTTTCCCTCCAGGAGCAGTGTTAATTATTTCTACAGCGCCATATACCGTGTTTACATCTCTCTGGGAGAACCTTCCTCCTGGATTACAGCAAAAGGCTGGGAGTACGATACAGCATACACTCACGGCTGTAATCTAGTCCCAAACAGCAGCTGACGAATCGATACCGCTGATGGATCCCGCTCCTTCCTGGCTACTGGACCCCGATCTGTTAGCAGCATTCCTTGCTCAGCCCATACCTCCTCGGGTCGATTTGGGACCATCGGCGATACCGCAAAGAATGATTGTTGGAGGTGTATCGGACAGTACTAACAACGTGAGTGCTGGTGGCCGAGCCTCAAAGTGGCGCAATGATGCGAACAAAGAGGATGCCGGTTGGGAAAATTCGGATGCGGATGAGGATGGTGCCGCTCAGGATACACCCAAGGATGGGGACGACGGTGGTGTGACACTGGGGTTGTCTTGTAACCGGAGTGTGGGTAGAATCAACGGTAATCAGGCTACTTTCGATAATTCACAACGGAATAATCTTAGATCTTGTGTGTGGGTTTCGGTGGTAGTGTTCAGTCTGTCTCCTCTTTCTTTCAGGAGAGAAGAGCCAGGTTATATATCTTTTTGCAGCGTCGTGAGATCTGATGACTCGGGCTAACTAATCCTCCGAGGTTTTCGACCCCGTGGGCAACTGATTGGTCCTGGCCGGGGTCTAGCTAAGAGAGATGAGTTCTTTATACACCGAGGTGGAGTCGCTGCGCCTAGACTCTTTTTCACGTACACCTTTCGGGAGACGTGGCAGCTCCTTTCGGGAGCCTGCGCAAGTCTAGTCAGTCTCCGTTTCGTGTGCAATCAAATCCCTCATCCCGGAGTTTAACACTCTTATGACCAGTCTCAGCCATAAGCCTAAACTCCGTTCCCTTATCTCCCGCCTAGACTCTCTGAGCCGATCTTTCCAGAAATAGCTAACTACCGGTGCCTATCTTTCTCTGGTACGTACTTCTCTAAGGATACGTACCGACCCGTGATTTCCTCAGGTGTAACACTACCTCCCCCTCCCCTTAGCTTCGTCCCGAAGCGTAACAATCGTTTTCCCTAAGTAGCCCGTCTCTTTCGTTGGTTCGTTGTATTGCCGAACATAATCCTTGTCCGCTGAATGTGCGACGTGGCCAATCTGGCCGTATCACTGAATGCAGTCCTCCTCCCCTGCATCCCTCCCAGTCATCCGGCCCGCGGCCGCTCTGCCTCGAGCGCCGGGGACCTGCGAAAACAACTGGGCCCTCTGAGTAAGCCGGTGCGTACTCATACGGTCGTGTCATGTTGAATCGTACTCGCCGCCGCGCTGCGTCAAGGCTTTGGCCGGCTTGGTGAGGTTCCGGGGTCATAGCGGGACCAGGGAATCGGGAGAGGTATGGTGTCCTTCGTGCTAGTGACCCGTATGCTCAGCAGTGACCGCTCCCACGTCCTTCCGGGGGGAGACTAGTATGCTGGAGTAGTGACAGCACTGTCGGGGACTCACTTCACCGATTATGGGCCTTCTGCGTCGGTTCCGCCGGTCTGAGTGTTCACCGTGAGGTCGATATGTCTGTTCTGAACGGTTTTCCTGATTCTCAACAGTTTCGGTCGCGTGCACTCCTCGTTGGGCGCCCGGTCGGCGGCTTCTTCGTGGTTGCCCGTGAAGCGGGTCTTTTCGTTGGATCGCGACACTGTGTGTGTCGAGTGTGAGTCGAGTGTGAGTCGAGAGTGAGTCGAGCGTGAGTCGAGTGTGAGTCGAGTGGGAGTGAAGTCCTCCAGCCCCTTCACCCTACCATTGCGCGTGCTTCGCCGGGCCCTTTTATGGATATCCTGCCTAGGCATCTGTGAGCCGGTAGTCCCTCGGCGTGTCTGGGTTCCGTTGGTGAAACTCCCGGAGTTTCTCCAGACCGCCTACTGAAAAGTTGTCGAAGGGCTCCTCCGTCCAGTCCTTGTGTCATACCCCAGTAGCGCGGGGATGACAGTGAAGGATTCGAGTGAAGGTTCGTGGATAAAAGCTCTCACCGAAAGCTCACGGCAGCATCTATCGTAGACGCGCGCCGTGGCGCTTGTCTCTCGACGCCACCGGAGGATCCCGGGCCAAGTATCGGTCTAGAACCGAGAAAGCGCATACGCTGCCGTTGAGAGAAAGAGGCGCTCCGTCAGAACAAAGACTGCTTCCCGGGTGAAGAATGGGAGAATGCCAGAAGAGAATGCGAGTCTAGGGCGTGGGATCGGGAATGCGAGAAGGCTAGCGCACGCTGATCGAACGATCAGGTGGCCAGCATCCGAACGCATTTCGCCTGGGCCAGGACGAGAGTTCTCGAGTGGAGAAAACGCTCACGCCGGAAACCCCCATGCCGACCGAGAGTCGGATGGAGGTCACGGCGCAGATGGTGGTTCTACCAGTTCCGAACCCAGCAGAGCAATTACGACGGAGAGGAATGGTGAGCGCT
>Ga0307508_10006397_pt1 | contig 11075 bp, 17 predicted proteins | sample 9_EM_MG_FD_203089 | JGI IMG/M metagenome (GOLD analysis project Ga0307508, IMG submission 203089) | Populus trichocarpa ectomycorrhiza microbial communities from riparian zone in the Pacific Northwest, United States - 9_EM | ecosystem: Host-associated > Plants > Roots > Unclassified | place...
AAACATAAAAGGAAATAAGGAGAAACCCAAAAGGGGGAAACGAGCATGAAGCGAAACGGAGCAGAGCAACCGCGGGAGACGAGCAGCTGCGGGGCGGGAGCGGGAGCAGGTGCAGGTCGGGAGCGGAATGCGGAATGCGTGCGGTAGTGCGGGACGCGTTACGGGACTTGTTGAATCCGACGGAAGGCTGGTCGGAGGATAGTGCGACGGACCGGAAGACGTAGTGGTGTCGTGGATCTCACAGGGGGCTGCGGGACTCGCTACGGGATCTCGGGAAGTCGTGGGATATCCCAGGGATGGGACGGGAGCAACGGAAGCGGGAGCCGCAGGACAGCCGGGTCGGGAGCGGAAGGCTAGTGGGAGGTGCGAGGTACCGCGGGGATTGCGGGACGTCATGGTAGGTCGCATGATGTCGCGGGATGTCGGTAAAGGGCTAGACCCGAAGCGGGATGAGCGGAAGACGAGTTGTACCGCAGGAGATGAGGTATGCCGCGGGAGACGAGATGTACCGCGGGAGATGAGATATGCCGCGGGAGATGAGACATACCGCGGGAGGCAGGTGCAGGAGACAGGTCTGGAGGCGTAAGACGAGTCGCGGAGTGGAAGACGCATCTGGAGGCGGAAGACACATTGGAAGGTGGAAGATGCATCGGAAGGCGGAAGATGCGTCGGAAGGCGGAAGATGCATCGGAAGGCGGAAGATGCGTTGGAAGCAGAAGCAGAGTTCGAGATGGAAAGGCGTGGCGGAAGGGGGTTCCTCTTACAAAGACGAGGATCTTTGAATAAATCGGTCCCACGGAATATCAGTGGCCTTCCTCAGTTCAAATTTGAGCAAGGAGCTTTCATATGGGTGAATTGAAGGGCTATACCCTTGTTCAATTTGCGTGATAACTCAGACACCAGGATTTTGATACACTACAATGTCGAAACAGGCCATTTTCCAGGGATCTATTAGTGCAAGTTTGGTCACTTCCGGTTTTGTCAATGCCCATCGCCGCTTAAGCTTCCTCGTGTCCTCGTTCATCAACAACGGTGACCATCTATATGTCGCAACTGTAGCTGCATTTTTATACTCAATGGCGTCTCCGTATGTTTCTTGTTGATGATTTGCGGTAGGGAGCGCTCATTTCTAGATACAGCGCTAACACAAGATCGATTATCTTATCGAGTGAGCGCGATGCATATCTCTGTGGGCCCTGATGCTGACCATTGCATTCTCAGTTGTCCATGCCACCAACTTGCCATTTCCCAGCATCAGATTGAAGCACTTCAAGCCGAAAGCATTTGTAGAAGTCATTGCTGGAGACCTGCATCACCACACACAGAGTGTCAAATGGGCAAAGGGTTCCTTGGCGCAATGGGACTCCAAATTTGACTTGTGAATGTCCATTTGTCCAACATGACATCTAACTAATGTAGTTTGATAGAACATTCCTGGATATCTCGTCGAAGATTCTCGTCACCGTATGGCACGAGAGCCAGTTTGGAAATAAGTGTCTTGGCAAATTGGAAATTGATGTGGAGGCGTTGCTACAACACCAACAACTGCACCTGAATGTAGGCAAGTACCATATTTTCACGCGCTGGTGATAATACAATTCATACCTTGACGATTTTAGATGTGGTTCTGTCCCTAGTTGATGAGAAGGGAAATCCCAGTGCTGGCCAGCTTTCTATCTGGATAATGCAAGAATCTGCATCGGTTGTTGCAGGTCATGCCATAGAGCAAGCCCAAACATCTGCGCAAGGGCTCGTTCAGCCCCTCGTTGCCAGTGTCACCGACACTGTTACCGATATTTCTGATGCCTGGACGAATCAACAGAATCTGATAACATCCTTCAGCGCTCTTATGCAGAAGCTCAGAGTATTGGTAGAAATCGGAGACGCAGTCGCCAAGGTTTGATTTGCAGTGTCTTCTTGTTGTAACGATCTAAGTCAATCGGATTTTGAAGATCCATCCATATGTCAATTTTGCATGGCAAGTGCTCTCCGCAGGGTTCAATGTGAATCAAATTTAATTGTTCTGGTTCTGTTTCGTGATATTTATTTGTTCGAATAGATGGTCCAGGCGCAACAAGCTTGAGATCAGAAAATTCTCAAACTTGTCATGGCGATGGAGGAGACCTTCTCATTTGTTGTATCGGCAAATGAGTTGAAGACGCACGAGAGGCTACAAGATATCATCAATTAAATCCTAAGACAAAGAATCAAATGTGGCTATTTCATCCAGGACTATACACGACACAACTTTGGAGGTAAGGGGCGGCATCATCGGTAGAGGGACAATAAAATGACCAAGTATTTGCAAGGGAGAACCATTGTGCAGCCTTTCAGCGGGATTGATGACCAGATAACTGCATTCTGCACTGCATTTACGGATCTCTGGACGGCGTTTGATTCAAAACTTGCCCTCAACACTGCCTTAGTTCTTTCTCGAGCTGTGGCCACCATTGACGCAATGAGTGCGTTTCTATACTCTCATGCAACTACTCAAACCTCATTACATTTTTTATACAGGACGTCATCAGTTGTTGTCACTTCTCAAACCTGTGGAGATGAACGAGTACAGCGGGAAGAACTGCCTTCCCACCACTCGGTTAGACATCATCAAATCCATTATAGAGTGGATTACCAATGAATCGAGTGAGTGGAAGAGTGTATTACAGCTATATGGTCTGGCCGGATCCAGGAAGAGCACCCTTTCGACCACAATCGCATGGATGATGCGCGACCTTTACCAACTGGGCGCATTCTTCTTCTTTGACCGCGACATACCAGAGAGAAATCCTGCGACGCTGATAAGGACACTAGCATATCAACTTGCTCTGTTTGACGCTCGTATTGGTGATGTGATATCGAAGATTGTCGAGAATACTCCCCGGATCACGGAAATGCCTCTGGACTTCCAAATTACAAACCCTTTATTGGTGAAGGCTATGGAATCGGTGGAATGGTCTGGGGGTCTGATTGTCGTTGTCAATGCCTTAGACGAGCCAGCGAACAACAACCACCAAAAAGAATTGTTGAAAGCATTATCTAAGGGCTTTCATGATCTTCCCTCTTTTCTTCGAGTGGTGGTTGTTAGTCACTGGAATCTGATATCCAGCATGCCCTAGGATCCCATCCGGCACACAAAGCCTTGCAGACTCAACTATGTACTGCAGCTCAAACTGTGGCATTACTCCTTGGCCACCGGGCCATATCACCCTCCAGGTTCTGGTACGACACGGCTTCGTTGGGCCGTGTCGATATTGTCAATCTTTTGTTGGAACAAGAGAATGTGGATGACAGAACGGAAAGACATGTAAGGGCGTGGCGAGGGGGAAGGAAGTTGTTAAGGCTATTGATGGTAAATACATTGTCTACACGAAATCTGTAATGGCTCAGATTCCATGATGCAGATCCTCGCTCTTTTCTTACTGGGTCTTATCGGTCCCTGTTTCAGACTTATATCCTCTCACCACCAGCGGACCCTCCTTCTTCCGGTCTTCTCAACCTCTTGGCATCACCCCGTGTAAAACACATTGATCTGTCATATCTCGATGATGATTCAAGTCTGTTGCTCTTGCATGAAGCCGCCTGAAGAAAAGATTTGAAACTCATTGAGTGCCGTGTGGGCGGGCGCCAATGTGTTTGTGAGAGGGAAGGGAGGATGGTGTCTGAAGGTGTTGGCGGAAAGGATGAGAGGGTCAGTGTTCTTGAGACAATGTACGCAAATTAATTTCTTTTCAAGTCAAATACTAACTGATGAGGATACAATATTAGTCGCAAATCAAGATAAGACCCTGTTGCAGACTCCTTTATATCGCCCAATGAGCCGCCACCACTCCCCAAGGGGTACCTAAATAAGTACACAAGTTTGGTGAAGGGTTATAATACTCGTTGGTTTGTCCTCAAGGACGGGTGCTGTCTTGTACATTAATTCTGTCCTTTTTGCATGAACAAACATCTAATGCTCTGCCTCCTGAAAGATTACTGGCATCAAGATGAAACTTACTCCAAAACCCGGTCGCTTCAGCACAGAACTCGCACCTATCGTCTTGTGCTTCGAACTGACCAAGCGACCGTGTGATAGCCCCAATTTTCACATCATTTTACAGACCACAATGCCTCAGGGCCCTGTTGGACATTTTCTGCGATTCTTGTGATCTATTGCTTCAGAAACTGGCCGCTTTGACTCAGAACTTTTGCTTCAACCCAACCGCTCGATCAGATTTTGCATTATTTTTGAACCAAATTGACTCAGAGGAAGTGGAACAGTCAACTTGATTCCATCAATTCAGACTTTGATCGCACCGTCTCAGACCTTTGCCCGCACTGCTCTACTGCTCAATTTTCATGCAAAATTCGAAAAGGAGTGTGCAGAAGTTGATCAATGATGATTTCGATTCACCAGGAGACTGTTTTCGACGATTCTTCGGATCTATTGTGCCAAATGTTGAGCTTATCGTCTTCAAACTGCCTCAGGCTTCGACCGCATTGACTCTCATCCAAGAGTCGGACCAGATAGTCCAGAACTCAGATTATAATTGCACCACTTCATTCTATGGTGATTTTGACGATTCCCTCGATCTACCCATTTTAGAACTCGATTCCATCAACTCAGCACCCAGCCAATCGCTCCAGACAGTCGTCCCACCGCTCTGCAGCTTGACCACACCAATTGGACACAGATTTTGGTGCATTTTCGGATCCGTCACTTCAAAACCCGATCCCATCAACCCCGTCTCGAATTCTTCAACCCTCACCATGACTGCCTCGCTGTGCATTTCGACCGAATAGATTTTCGAGCACATTTCAAGCACGAACACATTTAATCAAGTCTATGTCCACATTTCCTCATCACTAGCCTCAATGTCGAAACTAGACACTCCCTCTCTAGCCCCATACTTCGTCTCTATCATGTCACAGACAGTCTCTTCTGCTCCGCACGCCACTTCGGCCGCTCCATCTCTCATAGTACCCCTGACCAGACCCGTCGTCACTTCACCACTTGTTTCTATCATTTCAGACTTTGTACATCTCGTTTTGGAGTTGCCGCCTTCGCATTGAATTCGCATCTCAAGATATGTCTCGCTTTGACTGCATTTCGACCGTAACTCTCGCCTCCATTTAGCCTCGAATCGGATCGCCCTCATATGTTGCACGTCAACCATAGTGTCCACTGTGTTGGACTGTGTCTCCCTCGTACCCTATGATACCTCAGATTGGACATAACTCCTCATTTCAATACTTTTAGTCTCGCTCTACCACCCTCTAGGCTCACTCAAGTGTTACCAGTACTATCATTGGCCAAATAAGCGAAGTTGTTGACATCTCCGAGTCCTTTCATAGTTTCTCTTTTTGTTTGATAGTTTCAACTTTAGTTTCAACCACACTTCGCATATCCAATTTGAACCCCTGCCGAGTCTACCTACAATGACCAGATAACTAAGGACAGTCATAATTTCAGTTGGGAGGATATGATTAAAGAAAGAAGTGGAATCCATCGTGCTTTCACAACTGCGTGTACAGGTTCAAGTCTCTTTTCTGGATATGCATATGTATAGAAATTTCCATTGGTATGTACTATGAGAAGCCAAACTATAAATTATCTTCTGCCAGTCCAGTCTCTATCAATTTTTTATAGTACTTTGCACAACTCTTGATTGACTCTGTCAGCCTTTGCTAATTGGCCTTCCAAGGTCTCAATTTTCTGATAGGCGGTGTCTCTTTCCATCGTCAGCTGCCTAATCTGACTGGTCATTGCCTTCTTGAACTTTGATAGCAGGTGAACTTGGGAAATGCAATGGACTACTGAGCCTGAGGGGTCATAGTATTGGCATAAGTACATATAATAATATCAGGGAATTGCTCACAATTTATTAGTTCCACTGTCTAAATTGGAAGTGTTATGGGTTCCAGGACTTGCCAAATGAGACAGAGCGATGTGATCTTTCTCATTGGTGAAGGACAGAAGTTCGGCGAAGATGGTGTGGTACGAGAGGAATTGCTTGGGCTGTCGTAATGTGCATACTGAGGGAGAAAGAGATGCTTTGGCAATCTTTTTTCACTGATGGGGGTGTAATAGAGGAGATTAAAATCAGAGGTCCTGCAATAAGAGACTTTGCTATCCAAATTGTCAGACTGAGGATTTGCCATGACATTAAGATAATTTCTTGTAGCTTATAAAGAAAATCCACACAATTAGATATAAAACAATAGTGTTTTAGATAATGAAACAAAAAATAACTAACGGTGAACAATGAACATCCAGGACAATGGCAAATGCCGATACATACTATTTGCGATCAGCTTTGGGCAAACGGACAGAAATACAGATGAACATGATTTATAATAACACAGCCACAGCTAAATAAGGAAAAAAGTTCGCTCAATTTTGATAGGTGAAGGAACGAGTACCTAAAGGAGACTCGTAACTTCGACAGCCGTTGCCGAACCCCACAAATGTGAAATTTCAGATGCTGTAATTTGTCCAGTCGCTCCCATCAACAATGGAAGGCGTAAATTGGATTCCGAACTTTCACCAGCCATAGCCATGAACGTGACTATGTTGACCAGTCAATGACACGCACAGCAACGGACAAAGGTTCGACCAGTTATGGTGTCACGTTTTCCGATTTCCGACAACATGGCGCTGGCTGTCATTTCTTACCAGAACCCCATGTCTTCCCAGGTGTCTGGTAAAACTGAGCGCGGTCTCCGGGTGTTGTCTATGGGTGAGGCTACATCTACTATCTTACAGCAAAATCTAACGTTTTTGGTAATCCAGATGGAGGGGGTATTCGGGGGTTATCACAGCTCCTTATGCTCAAAGAGATCCTGTACCGGATACAACAAGAAAAGCAGCTCCAGGACCTTCCACGCCCATGCGATTTCTTTGATCTTGCTGGTGGAACTAGCACAGGAGGGTGTGTGGTTGATATTGCAATATCTATCCTCAACGACTGATTGATCTCGACTGGTAGCCTTATCGTGATAATGCTCTTCCGGCTACAAATGTCAATTGACGAAGCCATCGATGCGTATGCAACATTGGCAAGGAGCGTCTTCTCAGCCAAGAAGTTTTTTTTTCAGGAAGGGACTTTCAAGGCATCTCGGTTGGAGGATGCTATCATCTCCATTGTTCGCAGAAGCTCAAATGAAGCAGATGAAGACCCACGGACAATTAAGATGTTAAATGAGGATGGACCAAAGTGGTGAGTGACGTGTAAGTCTCTTGTTGACATACACCGATGGCACCCCCCATAGTTTCGTTTGTGCCGTGGTAGCAGGGAACATGCGCGTTCCGACACTCTTTCGCAGCTGGGTACCCTCTTCCAATCAGAACTACGATTGTTCAATAGTTCAAGCCGCACGGGCCACTACTGCGGCTCCGACCATCTTCAAGGCTATTGAATTTGGGCATCCAACAGCGCAGCGGTATCTTGACGGTGGGTTGCGATGCAACAACCCTGTGAAGTACGTTGTGGAAGAAGCACGGTCTTTGTACCCTGATCGGCCCTTTTCATGTGTTTTGTCTCTCGGTACAGGGACAAGCAGTGTCATTGGTTTGGAACGCCCAGATTCGTTTCAGAACATGCTCCCGACGACGCTCGTTGAAGTGCTGAGGAGAATCGCAACGGACTGCGACGAGCAGTCGGAGGCGATGGCCAAGCAATTATATCAACGAGACAAGCCGAACTCGTACTTTCGATTGAACGTTAACGAAGGTCTCCAAAATGTATCTTTGGCGGAATGGAGTAGGCTAGATGAGGTCGAGACGCACACAGTACAATACCTCCGGACTAGCGATGTTGAACAGAAAGTGGACCGGATAGTGAGACTACTTGATGGTATGCCCGTATTGCGATGATTTCTTCCTCGTTTTGACACGTACTTTCATTTTTGCTTTGCAGCCGATAACTCTGTGCCCGAAATGGCGTTGAATCTTCCAACGAAGAACCTTTTGCCAGCGGAAGGCAAAGCATTTGACGAGTTGAAGAAAGCCATCTCTCACAATGCATTTCATAGCTCTCAAACACGACCGACGTCATCCAGATGCATGCCTGGCACACGTTTGGATCAAATTGAGAGGGTTACCAATTGGATTAAGATGGCTGGTGAAAAGAAGCCCTTGTTCGTTGTTCTCGGACCTGCAGGATCTGGAAAAACGTCATTTCTGAACACTATGGCACTAATATGCAAAGAGAACGGTTATTACGCTGGATCCTTTTTCTTCTCAGGCACCGACGCCGATCGAAATAACGATGCTCGCCTAATCTCTACAATCACTTATCAGATTGCGGAAGCCATTCCTGAGCTCCGCCCTTATGTTGCTCGGGCAATCGAAAACGACCCTAGCATTTTAAATCACCCCCTGGAATCCCAGGCAATAACCCTCCTCCTTGAACCTCTCCGTCAACTCCGGCGCAACTACCCAGCTTTTTCGTTTCATCCCCGAGTTGTCATTATTGATGCACTGGACGAATGTGGAGAGTTTGGGGATCAGTGTCGTGTTATTGCTATGCTGGGTGAAGCGTTGTCTGACGGATCTTTCCCATTTGTCTGTTTGCTCTCCAGTCGTTTCGGTCCCCATATCGAACAGGAAATTTCGACCGCTCTCACCACATATATTCAGGACCAAGTGATCTTGGGAAATAATAGCGATGCTGAGAGCGCTGACGTCCGTGCGTACCTGACTGCAAGTGTAAATCGCATTCGGAACGAACATGCGTTAGGGAAGCATATACCGCGGGAGTGGCTTTTGGAATTCGATTTGGAGACCATTGTCAGGAAGTCTGGAGGACAGTTTATCTACGCTTCGACAGTTGTCACATACATTGAGTCACCGGACCATGATCCTCATGAACGGCTCCAGTACATCTCGGGCATTTCTCCAATGAAATCGGGAGAAGAACCATTTGCTACCCTCGATGGGCTTTATCTGGCCTTAATGTCCTCAGTCGAGAATCTTGATGCCGCAATCGAGATCTTGGGCATCCAATTGGTCAGATCGAGTTCCCAATCATGGACGCCACTTGTAATGAAACACTGGTTTGATTTCAAAGCACATTTCCGCTCGCTAGACAGCGACCTTGTGCTGGCTCCTCTCGCATCTGTATTGAAGTGTAAAGATGGTCGTATCACGTTCTATCATCTGTCCTTCTCCGAGTTCCTCCTTGACTCTACCCGGTCCCAGAAGTATTTTGTTCAACCTATGAAATGGCAGAAGTGGATGGTATCACGACTTGTGCCATCTTTCTATGACCGTGCTTCGAATCATGTCTTTTTGTATTTTCTTTCGTTCGACACCTTATATCTGATTGGAGTAGCAGGGCCTGGCACAGATTTGCATCAGGCAATCGATGAGGGCCTTGCACTCACCAATCATCCAGATCGACTTCCTCCCAGGGGAATTTTTAATATCTGGCCATTCGTCACGTGGGCGTTTGTTGGTCAATTTCAATTTCATGTCTCCATTAACGTGCGTCCTCACATTGTAGACATACTGAGTGCTGATTTCAGTAGAAAATGGCCGATATTTTCTTCCAGCGAGGGGAAGCCTTCCTTCCACTTCCCGTTCTCATAAAGCTCGCTTCTGCCACGAATCTCAGCAATTCATTTCTGTTGTTTGAGCTTTGTCGGACATTCACAGAGTTGCAAAAGTCGCAAGTCATAGAGCCGCTCTCCCTTCCTCCGCATATTGAACCACGTTGGCTTTCCCTTTTTATGACTTACCTTGCCAACTATTTGGAAGATCAACGTTGTCTTGGCCAAGGGGTCCTTTTGCCGAACGACTATCTCCCTGCCTCTCTTCGTTGTTTGTGGTATCTACAGTCTTCCAGCCGGTAAGTTATGGTCTTGGCTTCAGTTTTGCACTGACCCGTCCCCAGCGACATCCGTTCTTCACTCAGGGAGCACCTCCACCAATACAATTTCGATGTTCTCCCATATACTCTCGGCACTTTGGACTACCTCAGAGACAGGTCCAGCAACCTCACATGCGGCGCCCTAGATGCTCTTCCTCTGCTTCTCCTCCATGCCACCCCTTCCATCAACCTCCTCACAGCTCTCAAACAACCTTTTGACGCCGAGGTCTTAACGAGGACTCCTTCGTCTTCCCGCAAGACATTGCGTTTCATTCATGACTATCTTATAGTAGGTGTACCAGCTAGTACTGTGTATGCAGACGCAACTTACCCTCGTTGATCAGAAACACGATCCTGAGTATCAAAAGGGTGAATACACTGTTCTGGCTGAGCACAGCGAAGTTGGAGAGGATGAGCTGCAGGATTTTGAGGTGTTTTTACATCGAAGAGGACGTGAAGTTCCTTGGCGGATTACGGTACGTTGATCAAATGCAACTCATTCAGACAAACCAATATCACTAACCTTTTGGCAGACGGACTAGAATTACGGATCTGAAAGTTCATATGCGAGGACAGCTTCTCGAATGATGATTCTAGTCTTCACTGGCAACCTAACCTTCCAACACACCTTCTCTATTAACCCACCCGCGACGGGAATCTTGGGGTGGTAGTCATAATATCCTTCGCCTTTACCGATTACGGTCACCTGTGACTGCTTCCAAGGGATGACCATCTCCTCGGTTGTTCTAGCAGATGTCATGGACTGCAGCCACCAACTCAAAGTTCATCATTCAAGACTCAGCTTTCACCAGCTGGCATCCATGAGTTATTTGATATGGAAGTGTCATAGGTGGTGAAACAAAGGCGACAGTTAGCCTTGCTGAGTCTGAAGTAGAATGGATCTGCTGCACAAAGTCATTGCAGAATTTTGGAAACATCATCTCAAGCATAATGTTTTGCAGAAGAGTCAATCATGGAAGTTACCAAGGGACAAACAAGAGAAGAGAACCACCACAACCACATATCAATTACCACTTCCACCAATCTCTAGTAGTTGCTCTATACTCCTTCCCAAATCACCCTCATTGGCCTCCAACACCCAATCCACCACCTCCAGATCAACACTAGGGAAGATCTGCCTCAGTGTCGCTCTCGAAGCCGACGCCACCTGTTCATGTGCGAAATCGATTTGTGCTTGCACCCCAGCAAGGTCTAATGCCGGGG
>Ga0307508_10006398_pt1 | contig 11075 bp, 7 predicted proteins | sample 9_EM_MG_FD_203089 | JGI IMG/M metagenome (GOLD analysis project Ga0307508, IMG submission 203089) | Populus trichocarpa ectomycorrhiza microbial communities from riparian zone in the Pacific Northwest, United States - 9_EM | ecosystem: Host-associated > Plants > Roots > Unclassified | place...
ACTTCGGACACAGCACACCCACGTACGTATCTCACCCAGCCGCCGCATGCAAAGGCCTACAAGTTGCCTGCATCAGGATCAGGGCGCAGGGTTGGGTTGGGTGGGGTGGAGTGGGGAGAGAGAGGGAGGAGGGAGGAGGGAGGAGGGAGGAGGGAGGGAGAGATAGTTAGATAGATAGAGAGAGAGAGAGAGAGCTAGATCGATAGAGCGATTCTTCCCACCCCACCCCACCCCACCCCCACCCCCACCCGCCCGCGTGGGATGATCGAAGCCGTGTGTGCGAGGACGAGCCCGGTACGTAGCGCAGATTCGAATGATATCTATGCATGCAGCTGCTCCCCACTCGATCCGGAATCGGGCAGTTGGTTGCTTACATACTCTACATCCAAGTAGGGATGCGCCGAGGGCTGTCTGCGGGATGACGCTGCTGGATATGTACTCCTCCGCCCTCCGTTCGTCGCGCCCCCCACCTCCCTCCCTGGCATGCCACTGCACTAGACTAGACTATGTACACGGCTAGCACTCTGCAACTCGAGTATGGAGGGCAGAGTATCTACATAGTCTATCTGCATCTAGATAGATAGATAGGCAGAGTGTGTAGATATCTAGAGAATGTAGAGCAGAGCACCCTGGTCTCCCTCCACCCGCCGCGCTTGCGATGCGGGCGCGGGTGGGGTTTCAGATGCATTCGGTCCTGTGAGAAGATAGCTAGCGTACTTCGATATAGTGTTGTCGTTCGCCGATACTATATATCTACATACCTATCGTGTGTCTCCTTTCTGCGTTTCCGCGTTGTTGTTGTTGTTGTTATTGTTGTTTCTTTTTTTTCTTCGAGAAAATAAGAAATTAAACTCGAGACCCCCCCCCCCCCCCTGGACTGTGGAAATAGGAGGACATCATCACGTGTGCGCGTGGGTCGCGAGTTGTTGTTCTATCTATCTATGCATCGTAATGTGGGAACGGTGCGGGTATAGTGCCCGGCCAGGTGGCTATATGACAATTGACGCATCGCGCATCGTTACCCGAACAGGCAGCGGCGAGACTCTTGGCGGCTTGGAAATGATCGGATTATCTATCTAGCAAGATTATTTGCCATTGCGGTAATAAATGGACCACGAAAGAAAAGAAAAAAAAGGGAAAAAAGAAAAAAAGAAGAAAAAAAAAGCAAATAACACTCGTGGGAATGATATCTATCTATGATGTGTAGAGTATCCGGTTAGATATGTAGATATGTAGATACATACCTAGATGTGAGATCTATGTAGTGGGTTTGCTTTTTCTCGGTCGGCACTTGTGGTTGGGAATTATCTACATACATACATACATATGTATCTACTCCCTTGCAATAATAATGGAAGGTTCGCTGCGCGCGCGCGGGGGCGACATGTGCTACATACCTATCTAACCGCATAACATGCATGCCTGCGCGAAACTGCGGCGAGGGCAACAGCAGTTGATAGATGAAACCGCTACGCAGCGGAGTGACATCCCATGTTCGCGTACATAGCCAGGAGTACATGGATGCGGATGGTCATCGAGGCGTCACGGGTCGTTTGCATCCACTATCGTGCTGATCGCAACCTCCCACACTCTCTCTGTCTATGTACGAGTTTTTTTGAGAGAGAGAGTGTGTGTTTTTTTTACCCCACGTCCCCAAATTATTTAGTGGCCCCTTTCCCCTTCGACTTCTTGACCGTCTTCTGGTTCCAGTTCTTCCTCTTCTTGAGCTCCTTCATGTCCGGCCCATCGCCGTCCTCACGCTTCCTCTTCGACTTTGCCAGTTCCTTCTGCGCGCCCGTCGTCTTCTTACCCTTCTTGCCCTTTGGCTCGCGCACGGTGCCCGTCTTGGCCTCCTCCCGTCGCCTATCGCCCACCTCTCGCGAACGGCTCTCGTTCTCCCTGCGGCGGTTGACGACCTTGGCGTTCTCGATGGCGAACTCGACGACGAGTCGCTTCTTCTTTTCGACATCCGCCGCGGCGAGGCGGCGGCGGGGTGCAGCGCCGTCCTCGTTGTCCGCCGGCGGGGCGCCGGACACGACCTGGCCGTTCATGTATCGCAGTCCCATGAGTGCGTACCGATGGCTCCAGTACTCGACGAAACCGTAGCCTCTGGACCGTCCGCCCATTTTCTCGAGCTGGACTTTCGCCTGCTTGACGACACCAAGTCCCTTTGCCCTCCGTTGCTCCTCGGCCCCTTTACCCTCGCCACCGTCACGGTGGAGCTCCTCTTTACTGAGCGCGGCGCGAAGTCCGGCTCTCATGTCTTCCGCGAAACCTGGGATGGCTTTACGGGCGATCTGCTTGAGGTCTTTGGAGGTGACCCAGCGCGGGAGGTTGCGGACCGAGAGGCGAGTGAGGGAGAGGTGGAGGTTGGGGTCTGCTTGGAGGAGTCTTCGGCGCTGCTCGCGGGATTGATCGCGTAAGAGGCGCTCGGAGGGGCTGAGTTTTTTCCAGGCGGGGGAGGAAGCCGGGATCATGCCTTCGTTGACCAGGTAGAGGCGGCGCTTGTCGTTGTTGGACTTCTCGCGGTTCTTTGCGGCGCTCGACGCGAGCTCGCCGGCTTGGTTGCGGTCCACCGCCCGGGAGAGAGAGAGGATGCGGCCGTCGAGTGTGTATTTACCGTCGGGGTCGAGCGCTTCCGATTGCAGCAAAGAGGGCCGACTTTCGGCTGCGGTGACGCGGGGCGCGTTGCGAAGCACGTCCGCGGCGATTTCGTGGGAGTAGAAACAGACGAAGCCGGTACCTTTTGGCCGGTCCGTCGCGTGATCGATCACGACACGGGCGTAGTGTACGGGTCCGAATTGCGTAAAATGCGCGTAGAGCGAGTCGTCGGTGGCCGAGTAAGGGAGGTTGCGTAGGAAGAGAGTGGTGGTGGAGTCGGTAGGTGGCCGGCCCTCATCGTCGTGTTCATCTTCGTCGTCCTCCTCATCCTCGGTTTCTTCGTCCTCGCCTTCATCAGAGCCAAGCCCCTCGTCCTCGCCATCGCCCTCATGCTCGTCCTCTGTCCCCTTTTCCTCCTCCTCCTCCTCCTCCTCCTCCTCCTCCTCCTCCTCCTCTTTGGCAGCGATAGGCTCTTCCTTGTTCCGCGCATTCTCCCACTCGTCCTTCTCAACCGCCCAATCGACAGCCACAGTCCTTCCCTCGATCTCGGTTCCGTTCGTCGCCTCCATCGCCCTCTCGGCGTTCTTGTATCCCTTCATGGTGACGAACGCAAACCCGGACATCTCTCCGCTCCTCTTCTTGGGGATGATGATATCCTTCACTTTGCCGTAACGCTGAAAGCACTTGAGCAACTGCTCCGGCTTCTGCACGCTCCACGGCAGGTTGCGTATGATCAGCCGGGGACTCCTCCTCTTGCCGTGCTCGTCCGCCTCCGATTTCTTGGGTCTCGACACGGCCGTAGTCGGCAAGGGGAGTTTGGCCGCCTTCGGCTTGTCGGCGGCGCCCTTCTCGCCCTCTCTCCGCCTGGGCTCCGCGAGCTCGACCTTGATCTTGCGGCCCTCGAAGGTGGCGCCGTCGAGCTGCTCGATCGCCTTGAGCGCATCCTCGGCGTCGGCGAACGTGACGAACCCGAAGCCGCGCGACTCCTTGGACGACGGGTTGACGACGACGGTGGCATGCTTGATCGGCGCGACGAACGAAAACTTCTCCGACAGCTGCGCGCTGGTGACGGAGTAGGCCAGCGAGCGCACGAACAGCGTCCGCCGCTTCAGGATGTCCAGCTCGTGGCTCTTGACCGCCGTCTCGTGGTCCGTCGTGCTCGCGGCTGCAGCAGCCGGCTTTGGGGGTTTCGCCATGGTGGGATTTGTGTGTGCGTGCGTGCGCGCGTGTGTGAGATAGCACGAGGGGTTCGGGTGGGGGGAATTGGACTTCGTGCTCTGAAATTTTGCGAAAATATCTCGCGTTGCACAAGCTTCCCGCCCCCCAAGGGGGGTTCACTCAACTCTACACGGATCTAGAGTATATACAGAACTCCCCCCCCCCCCCCAAACCGAGTCCCACCAAGGCACCCCATACCGTGTAACGCAGCAGCAGGCGTGTCTCACAATATGGCTATCTATCTATGTGTACATATGTATATATGTAGCGTGCGCAGGGCAGCATCCTGTTCAACTTCACGTTGGACTCTTAGTGGCTCCGTCTATATGCCATTCGCGGCTTTTGTCTATGAAGCAGAAGGAAAAAGAAACGGAAGACGCAATAAAAAAAGAAAGGAAGGGGAAGAAGTGACAACACAATCCCCCCGAAAACGCCAGCACCCCCACATCAACAGCAGGACAAAAAAAAACAAAAAAAAAACAAAAAAAAAACAAACACAAGCACAAACACATCACGAACTCAGCAAATCGCGCACACTCATCCCGCGTCCGGCCGAGGGCCTAGACCTCCACACGGCCTCGTCCCGACGGCCTTCGTCCGCCAGGAGCAGTAGCGCGCCCGCTGTGGCTTCCAGCGGGCTGTGCACTGGCGGCTGCGGCTGCGGCTGCGGCTGCGGGAATATCATCGGCGAAATCGACGGAAGCCGTATGGCGTGCGAGGGCGGGAGGGTGAAGAGCGGCGAGGTGGCGGCCGAGTGGATGGGTGCGAATTCCGGCGACGTGGCGGCCGAGGACGGGTTGGTCGTGTAGTTTGGAGCCGGGCAGACCTCGGGCAGGCTGAAGCGGCGCTGCTGCTCCGGCTCTGCTTGCTGCTGCTGCTGCTGCTGCTGCTGCTGCTGTCCCCGCTCCCGCTGCCCCGCATCCTGCCCCGCATCCATGTCCACGTCGGCGTCGTCCTCGGCCTCCTCGGCCTCCTCGTCGTCCTCGTCGCCGCTGCGACTCCTCGGCGAAAACGCCTTCGGCACGCAGAAGTTCTGCACGCCCGTCGCCCTCTGCAGTTCCTTGAGACAGCCCTCCAGGTAGCGGACATACTCGATACTCGCCTGCAGGATCGCCAGCTTGTGCATCTCGACGCCCTTGCCACACGCCGGGACGAGATTCTTCAGCGTTTCGAATTCGGCGTTCATCTTCGACCGCCGCCTCCGCTCGATGAGGCTGTGCGCGGTTTTGCGCGCGACCTTGCGCGACGTGCTCGCCGCGGAGTTGGGCGATGTGGCGGAGGAGGCCTTTGCGGCGGCGGACCTGGCCTTTGCCGCCGCTGCTTTCGGCTTTGCTGTTGCTGCTGCTGCTGCTGCTGCTGCTGCTGTGGGGGGCGCGGCGGTGGGGCTAGCGGACGTGGTGGAGGCGCTGCTGCTCGCTGCTGCGGGCGGCGAGGAGCGGCCAGGGTTCATCTGGATTATTTTGCGGGTGCGCGTGGGCGGCGGGGGGAGCGTCACAGCGGGTGCAGGCGGCGCGCCGGCCCCAGGAGCCCGCCGCTTCTTCCCGCGGGCGGTGGCTGCAGGAGCGGACGCCGCGTCCGCGGCCGCGAGGGCTGGCGGCGGAAGGGTGAACGTGAGCATGGCGTTAGACTGCGACTGCTGCGCGGTCATTCCGCGGACAGGAGCGCAGGAGAACCGCGCGGGGAGCGGCCGTGGGTGGCTCGGGGCGGACTGGCCTGCCGAAGTGCGTGCGTGTGGGGGGGGGTTGGAGGCGAGGAATGGCGAGAGGCGAGGCGAGAGGCGAGGCGAGGCGAGGAATGGCAAGAGGCGAGGCGAGAGGCGCGGCGAGGCGAGGAATAGCGAGAGGCTGGTCGAGCAAAAATGGACGCTCGACCTCCGTTCGCGGTCCAAAACGGTTATTATATCGCCCCACGGGTGGCCGCCAGCGCCGGGCGTGGAGGTGGTGGGCTGCCACTCTACCTGCCAAAGCTCGTGCTGCCACGGCCAGGGCTGATAGGTTCCCCGTCCCGCACACGACAGCAGTGGCAGTTCCTGTTCTGGCAGTGTCGCGTGCGCCGTCCGCCGCCGCTGATTGGTCCGCCGGGCAGTTGCGCGAGCCCCAGGTCTGCAGGGGTGCGCCGTCTGCTTCGTTTGGGCGGAGCACGTTTCTGCCCGAGAGGTGGCAGCAGCGCAGACGCCCCCCCACCCTCCCCGCCCGACGGCGTCGTCTGGGAGCGAAGTCCGTTCCGCGATCGCCGCTGGCGACACGAGGGGCTTTTTTTTTCGCTGGCTATGCCGGGCCGTTGCAGCCGCGGATCGCGTGCACGTGGGTGGCTGATGTGCCGCGGGAAACGGCCGCGCGTCCAGCACCGCCCTCGCGGCACCGTGGCTGTGCCGGCGCCGCTTGCCGGATGCGGTCGGCCCGCATCACGGGCTGTCACTCATGCGGGCGGGAAGACTCCCTCCCGGGAGACGCCGTTGGCGGCTCGTGGGCCCGACACGGCTCGGCAGCTGTGCTCTGCCGACAGTGGCTGCGTGGCACCGTGGGGTCTGGGCATCTTGCATAGTCTGCCCCCGCCTGTCCAGCACTGCACTGCGTTCTCTCGCCGCGCGTCCCCTCTGTGCAGCGCCAGCGACGGCTCCCTGGGCAGCTACCGGCTGGTTCTCTCTCTTCTCGCCCACTGAACGCCGGTTCTCCGTGGCCCTCTGCGGCGTGTTTCCCCCGCCGTTCGTTTCGGAATGCCCCGCTGTGCTTGCGGACGTGCGTTTGTCTTATTTCCACCAATGTGTTGTCGCCGGCCCAAAGCTGGCCAACCCCGCCCCGCCGCGTCGGGCACCGATAGCTCGCCCGCCAATCGGCCCGTGTTCGGGGAGTATGCCGCGGGTGTGTCCGCGGCCGGGGCTGCGTGTCACGACTGCTTGCGGCTGCGGCAGCTGCGTGTGTGGGATGTGCGTGTGCGGACGCGAAGCGGACGGCAGAGTCGGGGACGGCAGTCGGCACGGGCATCTCGGCGTTCGCCAGGACCGGCTCTGTGGCGGGGAGTGGTTTATATCGGCACGAGGAGACTGCGGGAGTGGAAGCAGCAAGAGCGTCCGCTGCCGAAGCCTGGAGGTGGCTGCCAACGGGCCTTGGAGGCGGGGGCGGGGGCGGGGTGCGGGGGCTCCTCTCTCGAGTGGACTGCTCCCGCTCCGGGGAGCGGGGTGCACCGACGCCATTGGAGTAAGCCCTGCAGATGGCGAGCCAAGTCGAAGATATCTCAGTGGTGAAGGGCTATCTGCACCGCTCTCGACGCCAATGGGATTCGCTTGAGCGACACTGTTCGCTGGTGCACACGCGTACGACGAGTCATCGCATCCGCGCAGAGCTCCCATAGCGAAGGGCCCCCGGAGACACGGCAGGCTCGATGACGATTGGACGCAGGAGTCGGAACACCAACGGACCTCTTGCGCGATTGGGCATCTCCTACGCACGTCCGGATCGGGGAAGGTGATTGGACGCAGCGACGGCTTCAGAGGAATGGGTGCTGTCGTCCGAGAGGCGGACACATCTACGTACCCGGAGGGTGATGCGGTGCGTGGTGGTTAAGCGGAATCGAAGCTGCTTCAGTGCAAGCACTTCTGCCTACGGTCCGGACGGTTCGTCTTCCATACTTCGTCGCGACTCCGCCGGGTGAAACGGTTGCATGCGCTGTTTGGACTGCGTGGAGGCAGGGTTGGCAATGCCATCGGCATGGTTTGCAGAATCTCGAGCTGCCATGACATCAGTAGCGTGTCTGATCAGTAGCTTGCCCCGGGCGAGATACATATATCTAGCCAACCAGCTGCAGACTTCCATACCGCAGCCATCGATATCGACACGCTCGGTCTGGGCCAGCCAGTCTACCAGGTCGGCGCACATCTGTGCCGGTATGGGGCCGGAGGAAGCGTGTGTGCAGGAAGCCCCCGTGATATCGATCCGTTCGCCTCGGCTCTTCGCGAAGATCTACGCTGCATGCTGTCGAATCTCCAGATTCTGGCCTCTCGCGAACCACCAGCTCGATACATGTGTAGCGCTCCACGAGAGGGGGATAGCCAACAAAATCAAGGGATCTCTCTCTCTTCTTTTTTTGGCCGTGCGTGTCGGCGCTGGTGGGGAAACTGGGTGTTTGAGGAACTTTTCTTTTCTTTTTCTTTTTCTTTTCTTTATTTTCTTTCTGATCGGTGGGAATTCCCGACGCGCGGCATGACTCAGCGACTGCGCATGAAACCACAACTACGAAGTCGGACCGTGGCCAACCAGCAGCGTTTCAGAGGTGTATGAACCGATCGGCCTTCTAGCCGCTGGCCGCTGGGCGGATAGATAGATGCAGCAAACTCCACATATGTAGATAGCTGTCGAGTGGCTGACTTTCCCAGCCGCGATGCGGTTCCTCGTGTTTTGGATGCGCTCCTTTCCTGTCTGCCCGCGTTCAGGCCTCGGTGCGGAGAGCGCCCGGAAAACCAGAGGAATAGACATTGCTTTTCCGTTTCGACTTGGCGAACGTGGTTGTTTGCCGGTAGGGCTTGAAGTGGAGGTTGAGGTGGAGGTCACTGTTGGCGTTAAGCGCTGCAGGACGGGCCCTGGGGGCGAAGTTTCGCGCGCCGCCCGAAGCCTGCTGACTTCCATAGTTACATACATAGCCAGTTACCAGCGAACCGTAACGATCGATGGACTCGGTTGGCTCTCGTCGGTTATCTATTTCGAGGACGGAAACATCCAGGCGTCACTGGCGGCGAAGTCAACATCAGGACACGAACCAAACCTCAGATATCTGCATGGTTGTTGTTTTTTGTGCCTTTTTTCTTCTTTCTTTCGCGTTCGATGTGGGCGGCATGCCAGAGATCGATGGACTGACTCCTCCTCCTCCTCCTCCCCTTCCTCCTCCTCCTCCTCCTCCTCCCCTTCCTCTTCCTCTGATGGATGGATGGCAAAAGCGACGCCTCACTGCGTCCATTCCGTGTACATGGACTCGCTATTTCGGAATGGCTCTTCTAGATGCTCTATATACGGACTTGCTGGCCATCGGGGTTTCATGTCGCTGAGTCTACCCCTTCCCAAACGACAACTCCGACATCCATGTTTCGAGCCTGCCCGGATTGCGCAGTTGGCCCAACAGTGGGAGCCCTGCGCTTCCTTTTCCCTGCATAGTGACTCTGTACCGTACCGATTTCCAGTGGTATCTTCCAGTATCGAAGAAAAAAAGAGTTATCCTGGTACATACATCCTCACGTTTGGAACGTCAAGGCTTAGCTCTCGCTTCCTGCTTGTCGCAGGCACCCCCTCCAATCCATCATCCATCCCCCCTCAGCGCCTGTCATGGCTGGGGCCGTGGAGGTTCGTATAACTCCCTTCCCTCTCCGCTCCCTTCGCAGCTTCTTCTCATCATCAGCTGCCGCTCCCAAAAGGCGATCACTAGCCTCCGTCCCGCCGTTGTTTCTTCTTCGTTCTCTCTCATTTCCTCTTTTCCATTGAAACATCCCGGGTGGATCGGACGCATATCCTTCTTTACTACTTTAATTTTCCATTCCATTTAATCCAACCCGCTGCTGCTCCGTGAGCCAGCGCCATCAGAATCAGGATCGATATCGATATCACCATCACCACCACCGTCACCGTCACCATGGCAATCTTCCGGAATCTCTTCACGTGTGCTCTCGCCTTCAGCGGCCTCGCTGCAGCACTCCCGCTCAAAGAACGACAGGAGACTGCGGCGCCCGGACTGACGGATATGCAGATCCTGCAATTGTATCTATGTCCCATATCTCCCGCCTCTTATCTGCCCGCTAACTTTCCTGCAGCGCCCTAACGCTGGAGCACCTCGAAGCCGCATTCTACAAAGAGGGCTTCGCCAAATTCCCGGCCGAGGACTTCTTGGCACTGGGGCTGGACCAAGCAACGATCGAGGGCTTACAGGCCATCGGCAAGACCGAGGAGACGCACGTGACGGTCCTCTCGGACACGATCACAGCGCTCGGCGGCACGCCCGTGCCTCCGTGCACGTACAAGTTCGGGCTCATCGACGCGGCATCGATGGTCGCGACAGCGCGGATTCTCGAGGCGGTCGGGATCTCGGCCTACCTCGGAGCGGCGCCGCTAGTGACCGAGAAAGCGATCCTGAGCGCGGCGGCCTCGATCGTGACCGTCGAGGCGCGCCACCAGACGTTCATCCGCACGTCGCTGAAGGCGAAGCCAGTCCCGCAGGCCTTCGACGCCGCCATCGGCCCGCTGCAGATCTTCACGCTCGCCGCAGGCTTCATCGACGCCTGTCCCCAGGAGGCGGATCTGGGCCTCACGCCGCTGGCGCCGCTCAACGTCCTCGACGCCGCCACCGTCCGCGCCGGCAGCACGCTCAAGATGGCCGTGCCCGACGCCACAAAGGAGGCGGGCCTCAGCTGCTCCTTCACCTCCGGCGATGGCGGTCTGCAGTTCGCCAAGTTCGAGGACGGCGGCTGCGTCGTCCCCGACGGCCTCGGAGGCGAGGTGTTCTTGACCGTCACTACCGAAACTGAGGGCGTTACCGTGCTCGCTGACGACAAGATTGTAGCTGGGTGCGTTTCTTCTCCCCCCATAACCTAGAGCCCCGCTGACGCCCGGAGCAGACCCGCTGTATTGGTGCTCTCATAGTGCCAACCATCCACGTAGCTCGCATCATTGTAATCATACCCCCCCATCTCGCCGTCGACGCCGAGCGTCGCTCGCGAAAGCAATGATTTCCTTTGTCACCCCCGCCCCTCCAGTTGTGTCTCTTAGGTAGTTTGGATAGATAATGTACGAGTACCATGCATGAACGCGGGGGAGCCAAAGGGTGGCTATCTTCCCCCGAAATAAGCACGCAGAAGAATCCGAGACGATGTCGGCGCGATGCGATGCGATGTGAAACGTACGATGAAACACGTGCCCACCGCCACTAAGAAGAAAAAAAAGCAACGTGGCGAGTGACCCCTCATGATGAACAGATAGATGTTGCGGCATAGACCAGAGGAGCGTCGGTTTTTTTTTTTTTGGTTTATTCATACATACTTAAGTACTCGCATGAAGCCTATCCAGGATATAGCGGCGCACTTTTTATCCAGGTTTCCCGTCCACTGTCCGCGCGAGGCGGCACGTTGCAAGCTCCCCTTTGCCCTGTCCCAGAAAACATGACGCGCACTAATGAAAGTCGTGATCGAGAACCGAAGAAAGAACAAGAGAAACCGTGGGGGGGGGGGGGGGGGGGGGGGGGGGGGGGGGGGGGGGGGGGGGGGGGGGGGGGGGGGGCGG
>Ga0307508_10006399_pt1 | contig 11074 bp, 9 predicted proteins | sample 9_EM_MG_FD_203089 | JGI IMG/M metagenome (GOLD analysis project Ga0307508, IMG submission 203089) | Populus trichocarpa ectomycorrhiza microbial communities from riparian zone in the Pacific Northwest, United States - 9_EM | ecosystem: Host-associated > Plants > Roots > Unclassified | place...
TCGTTGTATCTTCCCTCTTCGCCGGCGATCTCCAAATGGGCGTATTCCGGCTCGCGCATCGGGGCGTCGCTGGTCTTCTGCCCGCCTTCGGGCCTTCTGCCGTCGTCGCTCATTCACTGTCTGTCACCCGGTTGGATCACGCAGGGGCTCGCTCGATGCCGCGGCGTTGCCGGGCTGCGCGTTGACTGGCGGATCACTGATCCCCTCCATGACCGAGCGCATGACCTTGACATATTGGTCTTGCGGCAGCGCCTGCCCGGTGATCATGATCTTTTGCAGCGCGTCTGTCGGCTCCGGCCGCAGCTCCGGATCCTCCTGGGTGGCTGCCGTTACGAAGTCGGTATATCCCTGGGCCTCCGGTGTCGGGACCTCGTCGTCCTGGACTCTGGGCATTTCCTGAAGCGTCCGGCCGAGCGCGAACATGTCGGATTTCTGCGTCGGAACTTTCGTCACCAACTGCTCGGGAGGCGCGTACAATTTCGTACCGGCGCCAGTGCCCGGCTCCCCCTCCTTCGCCGCCAGCCCGAAGTCGATGATCTTCGGCTCGTAGTCGTCGTCGAGCATGACATTTTCCTGCTTGATGTCGGAGTGCCGGAGGCCTGCTTCATGAATGTGCTCCAGGCCCCGAAGGATGCCTTGGGTCCAATAGGCGAGCACTCCATAGAACTCAATATCGTTGATCCGGTCATTGAAGCGGGCTCCGTACAGATCTTGGGAGGCCTTTGCGAGATTGCCGTTCTTGTACAGCGGCATGACGATGGCGCTCCGCCCCTCGTTCGTGGTTGTCAACGCGACGACGCCGCCGATGTTGTTCGAGTTCGGGCCCTGCGAAAGCTGCTCCTGGATGGTGAACTCCCGCTCGAACTCTTCGTTGGTCATGTAGCCCGTCAGGATCTTCATCGCCAACTGCTCCGTCGGTTCCTTTGGGTTGGTCAGCTCCACGAGACGGCTCGTGCCCCCGGCGGCCAGCTGCTTGCCCACCTCCCACGTCGAGTAGTCGATAGGCGCAGCCGCGGTCCCAGCATCGACAGCGGCCTCCGGCGCGGAGGACGAGGTGGGCGCCGGATCCGTGGTCGCCCGGTAGATCTTCCGGGCCGCCGCGGGCTGCGCGCGCCGAAACGGCTCCTGGCGCGATCCATGCCCGCCATGGAGGCGATCCGCCACCTGGTCCGCGATGGCGTCCGCCTCGACCTCGGCGGGCTCGTCAGGAGAAGAGACCTCGTAGCCGCCTTCGGGTCCTTCTGCCTTGCGGTGGACGCCGGCCTGCTGGCCCTGCGCAACATGCGACAGCTCGTGGGCCAACAGGCGATCGCCCTCCCGGGTCCCAGGCGCAAACTCGCCGACCGCAAAATGAACCCGGCTCCCATCGGTGAATGCGCGCGCCCGGAGCGCTTCGGCGGCACGCTGGGATTCGTCGCCGGTATGGACCGACACCTGCGAGAGATCGGCCCGCAGCGCGCCTTCCATACGTTCGCGTACTTCGGGCGCGAGCGGCGCTCCTCCTCCTTCAGGAATTTCGACGTCGCGGCGCGACAGCGCCTGCGCTGCCTTTCGTATCAGCGGCTTGCGATTGCCGTCCTTGCCGATGAGCGGGCTCGGGTGAAACCAGCCCAAGGAGCCTTCAGCGCACGACTCCGTGCTGTCCGTTTGGGCCGCGGCGGCGACCGCGGCCACCAGCGCCGGCTCCGCGTAGCTCTCGCCGAGAGCCGCGCGCTCGGCGAGCGCTCGTCGCGACGGGGGCCCGAAGCTCCCCGGCACACCCGCGACGAGCCCGCCGATGTCCTGGACGGTGCCCATCCAGGCTGGGGGCAGAGGATCGATGCTGGGTCCCTGCGGCAGCAAGGTCCAGAGGCCAGCGGCCGTCCAGTCGAGATCCGTCACGCCTTCCTCCGTCGCCACGCGCGTCCTCCTCGATCGGCAGACGCGCCATGGAGGTGCCAATCGGCTCAGCCGGGAGGGCGGCTGATCGCGAACGCGGAGTGTAGTGCGAGGTACGCTTCTCAAGCCGCGAGCCGATTTGCCGATCCGGGAGGGAATGCGGAGCTCCGGCCGTCTCGCCCTCCTCGAGGCGGTGCCCCAGCTCGTCTGGGCCACCAACGCCGAGGGCAGCCTGAGCTACGTGAACCAGCGCTTCCTCCGCTACTACGGCATCACCTTCGAGACCTTGCGCGACCGGCCCGAAAGCCTCGTCCATCCCGACGACCTCGGCCCGCTCCGCACCGCCTTCGCGGCGGCCGAGGCGCGCAGGGAATCCTTCTACTACGAGGTCCGCATCCGCCGCGCCGATGGTGCCTATCGCTGGCACGCCATCCAGGGCAACCGGCTCACCGACCCCGATGGCCGCTTCGTGGGCTACGTCGGCACCAACACAGACGTCGACGATCGGAAGCGCGCCGCCGACGAGCAGGTGGCCCAGGACGAGCACCTCCGCCTCATCGCCGAGGCCATCCCGCAGATCGTCTGGACCGCCCGGCCCGACGGCTGGCTCGATTATTACAACCAGCGCTGGTTCGAGTACACCGGCATGTCCCTCGAGCAGACCCAGGGCTGGGGCTGGAGCCCCGTCGTCCACCCCGACGACCTGCCCGCCTGCGTCGAGCGGTGGTCGCACGCCGTCACCACCGGACAGGCCTATGACATCGAGCACCGGTTCCGCCGCGCCGCCGACGGGGTCTACCGCTGGCACCTGGGGCGCGCGTTGCCCATCCGCGACGGCGCCGGCAACATCGTCAAGTGGTTCGGCACCTGCACCGACATCGATGACCAGAAGCGCGCCGGCCTCCGGCTCGCCGGCATCGTCGAGTCCTCGCCCGACGCCATCATCGGCCTCCGCTTCGATGGGACGATCGACAGCTGGAACAGCGGCGCCGAGCGGCTCTACGGCTGGAGCGCCGAGGAGGTGCGCGGACGCGCCGGCTTCGAGACCTTCCTGCCGCCCGCGGTCCACGACCCGACGCGCCGGAACATGAGTCGCCTGCGGACCGGCAGCGGCCGCCTCGAGCCCTTCGAGTCGTGCCACCAGAACCGCGGCGGCAAGGAGTTCCCGGTCACCGTGAGCTGCGCCGTCATCGCCGGCGACGACGGGCGACCCGAGGGCTTCTCGATGATCGCCCGCGACATCTCGGCCGCCAAGGCGACCGAGGCCCAGGTGCGCGCCTCGCTCGCCGAGAAGGAGGTGCTCCTCATGGAGGTGCACCACCGCGTGAAGAACAACCTCCAGGTCGTCTGCAGCCTGCTCAGCCTGCAGTCGTCGCAGACCCGCGACCCGGCGACGCTGGCGATCTTCACTGACATGGAGAACCGGGTCCGCACCATCGCGCTGGCGCACGAGAAGCTCTACCAGGCGCGCGATCTTTCGCGCATCGACCTCGGCGACCACCTGCGCGACATCGTCCACGGCCTGCTCCGGACCTTCGGCACCGCGCTCGACGGCCCCGAGATCGATCTCGACCTCGACGAGGTCAAGGTGTCGGTCGAGACCGCGATCCCCTGCGGCCTCATCGTGAACGAGCTCGTCACCAACTCCCTCAGGTATGCCTTCGTCGGCGGGCGCGCCGGCACCATCACGGTGACCTTGCGCTCGGATGGCGAGCGCCACCTCCTCGACGTGGCCGACGACGGGGTCGGCCTCGATCCCGAGCCCACCCGCAAGAAGTCGCTCGGTCTCCACCTCGTCCACTCGCTGGTCAGGCAGCTCGGCGGCATGGTCCGCGTCGGGCCGCGGCCGGGGACGAGCTTCCAGATCAGCTTCGGTCGGCGCCGGACACGCCGCTCGCAGGAGCTCAGACCGGTATGACCGCCAGCGTTCTCGTCGTCGAGGATGAAGGGATCGTCGCGACCCACCTGCAGCTCTCCCTCGAGCACCTCGGCTACTCGGTGCCCGAGGTCGCGGCGTCGGGCGAGGACGCGATCCGTCTGGCGCGGAGCCTGCGGCCTAGCCTCGTCCTCATGGACATCTGTCTCGACGGCGAGCTCGACGGCATCGAGGCGGCGCAGGCGATCCGCGCCGATCCCGGGCTGCCCGTGGTCTTCCTCACCGCCAACTCCGACGAATCGACGCTGGCGCGGGCGCGCGAGGTCGCGCCCTACGGCTATCTCCTCAAGCCCTTCAACCAGCGCGAGCTGAGGAGCACGATCGAGGTCGCCCTGCACCGCCACCGTCTCGAGGAGGCCCTCCAGGCGCGCGAACGCTGGCTCTCGACGGTCCTTCGCTCGATCGGCGACGGTGTCGTCGCCACCGATGCTTCCGGACACGTCCTCTTCGTCAACCCGGTCGCCGAGCGGATCTTTGGACGGCCGGCGCGCGCGGGCATGCCGGCCCGAGATCTCATCGCCGCGGTCGGTGACGACATCGAGGCGAGCGCCGCCCCGATCGTCGACGAGCGCGACCGGCGCCTGGGCACCGTGCAGGTCTTCCGCGACGTCGGCGATCGGCGCCGCCTGGCCTCGGCGTCGCGCCTTGCAGCGATCGGCAAGCTCGCCTCCGACATCGCCCATGAGGTCAATAACCCCCTCGCCTGGGTGACCGCCAACTTGTCCTTCGTCTCGAGCTTCCTCAGCGATCACGCGGCCGGCACCCTCTCCGCAGGCGACGTCGCCGAGATCCAGGCCGCCCTCAAAGACGCGCGGAGCGGCGCCGACCGGGTCGCGCGCCTCCTCCGCGACATCCGCGTCTTCGCCCGCGGCGACGGCGAGACGGCCCCGGCGCAGTCGGCCCTCGACCTCGACCAGGTCGTGACCGAAGCCTGCCGCGATCTACCGGTGACCCTGCACCTCGGCGCCCCACCGCCCGTCGTCGGCAGCGAGGAGCGCCTGGCCGAGGTCGTCCGTCATCTCGCCGGACGCGGCGCCACAGCGGTGACGACGCGCACCGCAGCCGACGGCCGGGCGGTCATCGAGATCGCCCCCGGCGGCGGCGCCGGGCTCGGTCTGACCGTCTGCCAGGGCGTCGTGGCCGCGATGGGCGGGACGCTCGAGGCCGACGGCGACGTCAGGATCCTCCTTCCAGCGTTCAAGGACAGGTGCATCAGAACTTGAAGGTGAAGCCGGCGCGGATGTTGTAGATCGGGTCGCTCGATGACAGGAGCGTCGAGGTGAAGAGGTTGGTGAAGGCGGCGCGCTGGCGCTGGAACGGCGTGCCCTCGAAGACGACGAAGAGGCTCAACCATTCACGCAGGCTGAGCTCGGCGATCATCGAGGTGTAGATGCGGGCGCCACTGTCGCGGCTGAAGAGGTCGTCCGAGCCGTGGATGCTCTTGGCCTTGGCGATGTCCGCCGCCGATGCCTTGCCGGTGCACACGTCGGAGCCCTGGGCGACGCCCGCGTCGTCCTTGTCGCACAGGCGGTCGCTCCAGATGTCGAGGAAGAGCCGCGCGGAGACGGTGACGACGTTGGCGAAGAGGATCGAGCCGACGACGCCGGTCTGCAGGGTGAACTGGTTGCGGCCGCTCGCCCCGCCGCCCCCGCCGATCGTCGCGAAGCCCGCGGCCGCGAACGGCGCCGCCCGGGCCAGGCGGAGGCGCGCCGTGCCGAGGAACTCCCAGGTCTGGAGGAGCGTGCGGAAGCTGATGGCGACGTCGGCGGCGAGATCGCCGTCGACCATGCCGGTCGTCGCCCGGAGCTCGGTCCAGTACGGGTAGCCGGCCGAGGCGTCGAGGGTCACGCGCCCGATGGGCACGATGCTCGCGCCGTACGACACCAGGCCTCGGCGCACGGCGTTCGCCTGCTCGGGAGTGAGCTCGTTCTGCGCGTGGAGCGTGCCGCTTAGGACGGCCGTCTGTCCGGTCTGGACGGTGATCGGCTGCTGGAGCTCGAGGTAGCCGTCGGCGCGGAAGGCGATCACGTGCTGGCCGACCGGGACGTCAGTCTTGACCAGCGGCGTCTTGCCGGCCGGGACGCCGTCGATCGCGACGGTGGCGCCTTCGGGCAAAGACAGGAAGCGAACCCCGCCGATGGCCGAGAGCTCGGCGGTGACGTTTTCCGTGGCGCCCTGACCGACGGTGATCTTGCGCTCGAAGCGGCCGAAGCCCTCGTGCTCGACGACTACGGTGTGCTCGCCGGCGGAGACGCTCCCCTGCCAGGGCGTCGCGCCCACGGCGGTGCCGTCGATGAAGACCGTCGAGTCGGGCGCCGGCGCGGTGATCTTGACCGTCCCCGAAGGCCCCGAAACGCCCTGGACGAGGTCGATCTTGACCACCTGCTGCTGCCCGGGGTCGACCTTGACCGACAGGTCCTTGTCGGCGAAGCCCTTGGCCTTGGCCTCGAAGATGTGGGTCCCGGGCGCCAGGCTCGCGACCTCGAGCGGCGCCTTGCCGCGGCTGGTTCCATCGATGAAGATCTCGGCGTCCTCGACGTTGGCCAGGACCCGCACGACGCCGCCGGCGAGCCCGCGGAGCTCGGCCGCGACCTTGGTGCGCGCGCCGGCCTTGACGGTGATGGTCTGCTTCCACGTCTGGCCGGCGTCCTTGCCGACCTCGACGACGTGCGGACCGGCGTCGAGCGCGTCGACGATGGCGGGCGTGGTGTCGTCGAGCCGCTTGCCGTCGACGGAGACCCAGGCGGCGGGCACGTCGGCGTCGACGAGGAGCGAGCCCTTGGTGTTGCCCTTCAAGATGGGCGTCAGGGTGACGCGCTCGCCGGCCTTGAGCGTCACCCACTGGGCGAAGTCGCCGAAGCTCGGCTTCTTCAGCTCGACGAGGTGACGCCCCTCGGCGACGTCGGCGCTGTTCGGCACCGTGCCCTTGGCCTCGCCGTCGATGTAGAGGGTCGCGCCGGCGACGTTGGGATCCCCGGCGGTCTGGACGTCGATCGTGCCGTTGCCCTTCTCGAGCGGCTGGAAGAACTCGTGCGCCTTGGCGCCGATGGTGATCTTCTGCGACACGGGCCGGTAGCCGGGGAGCTCGAGGATGAGCGTCCACTCGCCGCGCACGAGCTTGCCGGTGTAGGGGGTGTATCCGACGATGCCGAACTTCTTGTCGTCGAGGTAGATGGCCGCCTGCTGCGGCGAGCTGTCGATCGTGACGTCCTGCTTCACGCCCTTGCGCGCCGGCCGAGGCACCTGCGCCGCCGCCGACGAGGCGATGCCCAGGACCATGAGCGTCACGGCGAACCGAAGCCAGGACATGAGCCGTAGATTAACCCGCTTCTCCCTAGGCCGCGATGACCCCCGCTGCCATGAGCGCCACCAGCGCGATCCCGAGGACCACGCGGTAGACGCCGAAGGGGACGAGGGAGTGGGTGCGCAGGTAACGGAGGAGCCAGGCGATGGCGGCGTAGCCGGTGACCAGGGCGACGAAGGTCGAGAGGACGAGCGGGGCGAGGCCGGCCGAGCCGACCTCGTGCGCGGCGTCACGGAGCTCGAAGATCCCGGCGGCGGCGACGGCGGGGATCGAGAGGAGGAAGCTGAAGCGCGCGGCGTCGGGGCGCGCGAGGCCGAGGAGGAGCGCGGCGGTGATGGTGGCTCCCGAGCGCGACACGCCGGGCACGAGGGCACATGCCTGACCGAGACCGATGAGGAGGGCGTCACGCAAGGTTATGTCGCCGAGAGTCCGCTTTCCGTTCGAACGGCGGTCGGCGAGCGCCATGACCACACCGATGCCGACCAGCGCCGCCGCGATCACCCAGAGCGAGCGGAACGAGCCGGTGATGTACTTCTTGAGGAGGATGCCGAGGATGCCGACGGGGATCGTCCCGGCGACGATGAACCAGGCCTCCCTGGCCGTCTGCGAGCGGGGCTCGCGCACGACCGCCACCGCCATCGCCACGAGGTCGCGGGCGAAATAGACGATGACGGCGATCAGCGTCCCGAGCTGGATGACCGCGGTGAAGGCCGCGCCGGCGTCGGGGAGGCCCAGGAGCGCCGGGACGATGCGCAGGTGCGCCGTCGACGAGATGGGGAGAAATTCGGTGAGGCCCTGTACCAGGCCGAGCACGGCGGCGAACCAGAGGGTCATAGGCGTCGCATCTTAGACGATGCCGCAGGCCGCGCACGCGGTCTCGTTGCACGACAGGCACAGCCGGCGGCCGCACTGCGTGCAGTGCATCGTGCAATCGGCGCACAGGAGGTGACCGGCTGCGCAGCTCACGCCCAGCGTCGGCGTGGCGCCACAGTTCGCGCACACCGTCGTGGCCGGCGCGGGCTCGGGCGAGCCCGAGAGATCGACGAAGAGATCGCCGCGATCGATCGGCAGCTTGTCGAGGTTCTCCTCGACCCACTGCGCCGCCCGGCCGTTCAGCGGGCTCTTCACGTTGTAGCTCTGGAAGGCCAGCATCTCGGTGACGCGCTGGATGAGCTGATCGAGCGATTCGCCGGCGGCCCAGTGATCGCCGATGCACACCGCGTGCGGCGCGATGTTCGGGTGAAAGACCGGCGTCAGCATCCGGAAGAGCGGCGCGTCGCGCGGATAGCCGAGCGGCAGGGTGATCTCGAGCCGATGCTCAAAGGCCGGCTCGATCGTCTCGCCCCGTTCGCGGACCGACTGCACGCGGAGCTTCAGGCGATACCGCTCCGGCGGCTGGCCGATCACGCCCTCGATGGCGATCCGCGGGTGAAGGTGCACGAGCCGCCGCACCGCTTCGTAGTCGGCCTGCAACCGCCTCAGCCGTACGCTCATCTTGTCCCTTCCGTGGCGAGGTCGCCGAGGCGATCGGTGCGCACGGCGTCGACCATCGCGTGCATGACCTCGGCGGGGAGGCTGATGCCCTTGGGACCGGTCGGGTCGGCGCGCGTCCAGGTGTTGAGGCCGACGAGCGCGCCGGTCGCGTCGAAGAGCCCGCTGCCGCTGTCGCCCTGCTGAACCGGCAGGTCGGTGAAGAGCAGGCTGAACTCCCCGGCGGGCGTCTGGTGGCTCTCCCGGCGGACGACCGATCCGTGGTGCACCTTCCAGCCGAGCCGAAATGGATTGGGCACGAACAGGACCGCCGCCTGGGGCTCGAGGAGCCGCGAGTCGGCCGCGATCCGCACCGGCTGGGGCGGGTCGGCGATCGCGACCTCGACGAGGGCGACGTCGAGCGGCGGGGCGGCGGTCCAGCGCACGTGGCCGACCGTGCCGCGTCCGTCGGCGAGGACGACCCAGACGGGCTGCGCGGCGGCGGCGTCGCGCCACGAGGCCGGAGACACGTAGGCCATGGCCACGTGGTTGCACGTGACGATCCAGGCGTGGCCCGCGTCGGACGCGATGACCGCTCCGGTGCCGACGCCCGGCGAGGTGAAGTCGCCGCTGCCGTCGGGCGTGACGATGACGGCGGTGGCCGCGACCACGCGCTCGACGACGCCGGCGGAGATGCCGAGCTCGGTGCGCGCCGGCATCTCGAGGTAACGGAAGGCCGAGTAGCCCGCCGTGCCGATCCAGCCGAGCGCGCCGACGATCGCCGAGACCGTCGCGCCGACGACCGCGAGCGAATGGAGGAAGAGGAGCGGCTTGCTCCGGTGCTGCCGGTGCCGGCCGAGCCGAAGGAGCCCACAGGCGCCGACCGCGATCGCGGCGAGCCCGAGGAGCGTCGCCGCACGGGCGTCCCCGAGCTCGTCGGCGAGGAGGCTGGCGACCGACTGGGGCCCCCGCCGCGAGGCGAGCGCGACGGCCGAGAGCCCCGCCCCGACCGCGAGGGCCAGCGCCGCCGCGAGCGGAATCAAGGGGCTCAGGCGCCGCCAGAGACGCGGCCGCTCGCCGTGACGGCGCGCCAGGGACTCGGCGATGTCGCCGTCACCGATGACGAGGGTCTCGTTCTCGTAGCGCGACCAGGCGGCGGCGGCCAGGCACGACGGGCACGGTTGACCCGGCTCGAGCCGGACGGTGCCCCGCACCTGGCACGTCGGACAGACATGTAGATCGGCGCCGATCACAGCCCGATCGCGAGGAGGAGGATGACGACGAGATAGAGGCTGCCGAGCGCCGCCCCGCCGACGCCGAGCGCGAGGAAGGTCCCGTGCGCTCCGGCGAGGCGCTTGCGGTTCCGGTAGGCGTAGAAGCCGGCCGCCGGTCCCGCGAGCGGCGCCGTGACGCCGACGATCGAGAGGAGGAACAGGACGACGAGGATCTTCTTCGACGCGGCGATGGCCTCCTCGCTCGCGCGCCAGGCGGCATACTCGTCGGGCAGCATCGGGTCGGCATAGGGGAACTGGGCGCGGCAGACGCAGACGAGCAGGCTGGCCGCGATCTCGGCGTGGCAGGCCGGGCAGGTCTTGGTGTCGCCCCACCCTGTCCCGACGAGGACCGGCACCGGGGGCTTCTCGGCGACCGCGGCCGCCTGGCAGCCGTAGGTGCCGCAGCCGCCGAGCTCGGACCAGCAGGCGGCGTGGTAGCTCTGCTGGCACGAAGGGCACGAATGGACCTCGTCATTCGCGCGAATCAGCGTGTAGCAGATCGTGCAACGGGCCATCTTCAGGTCTCCAGCGCGTGCGTGAGAAGGCCGACCGCGAGACACGCGATCGTGACGACCGATGCGAGCTTGCGAAATGCCGGCCGTTCATAGAGCGGCGGCCCGTCGCGCAGCGCCGCGCGCAACGCGAGGATCGCGCTGACCGCCATCGCGCCCGCGAGGAACGGTCCGGCCGGGTGAAGCTGGATCGCGTCGCCGAGCGCGCCGTGGGCGAGCGCGACGAAGCTCCGGGTCATGCCGCAGAACGGGCAGCGGACATCGAAGACGAGCCGCAACCCGCACAGGATCGGCCCGTGCGCGACCCCTTCGGGCGTGAGCCAGAGGGCCACGCCGAGGGGTGCGCCGAGGACGACCGCCAGCGCGAGGTTGCGGACGCGGTTCATAGATGGCTGATCCGAAACACGAGGATTGCCGCCCACGCGATGATGTCGATGATGCCCATGACGAGGCCGGCGGTCGCCAGTCCCGAGCCTCCGTACATCGGGCTCGTCGCGATCGTCTTCCGGGCTTCGTTCGACTTGTTGATCGCGATGATCCCGAGGATGAGGCCGCAGACGAAGAGGCCCACGATCCCCCAGACGAGCGAGGCCACGGCACCGGGAGCGTTGACCACCGGACCGTGGTAGATCCCGTCGGGGCTGAGGACGAAGTTGCAGTTCCCGCACAGCCCGCCCGTGTTCATGACGACGTTCTTGCA
>Ga0307508_10006400_pt1 | contig 11072 bp, 9 predicted proteins | sample 9_EM_MG_FD_203089 | JGI IMG/M metagenome (GOLD analysis project Ga0307508, IMG submission 203089) | Populus trichocarpa ectomycorrhiza microbial communities from riparian zone in the Pacific Northwest, United States - 9_EM | ecosystem: Host-associated > Plants > Roots > Unclassified | place...
AGGCCGTGGCACTCAGCGTCGACCCTGACGCGCTGGAGGAGCTGCTGGGCGGGTACTGCACGGAGCTGCTGACCCGGGGCGTCAGCCACGAGGCGGGGCTGCTCCGGGCGACGCTGCACCAGGCACGTGGGGACCTGGTGCCGTGAGGGGACATGCGACGTACGTCCCGGGTGTGGGTCTGGTGCCCTGCGTCCCCGGGGATGCTGCACGCAGCGTGACGGGAAACGGGCAAAAGGTTGTTACTCGTGAGTACAAGAGCCGGATTTCCCGGGCCTACACCCGAAAGCAGTCACGCCGCGTAGCAATCGCCCGCTGGGAAAGCTTCGGCCTACTCGCCGTCATCGCCGTCCTGGCCCTCGCCGTCATCGCCGACGGAGGCACCCTGCTACTGATCGCCCGCCTCCGATGACCCCCGAACAGATGGGAGGTGCCCGACATGACGCAGCCGACCACGCTGCCCAGCGCGACAGCGCAGAAGCAGGCGGCCGTTGAGGTCTTCGCCCAGTACGAGCCGCCCCTGTACGAGGCGTACCTGGAGATGATGTTGGAGTGGCTGGCCGCCGTGAAGACGGCCGTGTTCGCTGGTGGCGTCGCCCGGCTCGGCCTGATCCCCGACCCTCTGACCGTCTTCTCTCAAACCCCGAAGTGGACGGCGCTGACCACCCAGTACACCGCCCAGGTGGCGCGTGAGGTGCTGGCCGCCCCCTATCGGGACCTGTTCGCCGACTCCACCGTGTTCGAGTCCCGGCCGTTCGTGCGCAACTGGATCGCCGAACGGGAAAACCGGCTCAACGCCGTCCCCAACGAAGTCTTCGGCCTGGTCTCGCAGATCATCGACTCGGCCACCGTGAACGGCGCCAGCATTCCCGACGTCACCGCCCAGGTGGAGCAGCTTTTCGGTGACACCAGCGTGCCGAAGTGGAAGGGACGCGCCCGCACCGTTGCACGAACCGAGGTCGTCGGCGCTTACAACGGTGGGCTGCACGATGCCTTCGCCATGATCGTCGAGAACGACCCGGGCACCGAGTGGATGCACCGCTGGCTCGCCACCGACGACCAGCGCACCCGGCCCGACCACGTTGAGGCGGACGGGCAGCTCCAGCCGTTCGGCCAGCCGTTCACCGTCGGCGGGTTCCAGATGATGCACCCGCACGACCCGGACGGCCCGCCACAAGAGGTGATCAACTGCCGGTGCGTCGAACTGCTGGAGATCAAAAACGAACCCACGAGGATGGACAACCGCCAGCACCGCAACCTCAGCGCCTCCATCAGCCTCGCCCAGGCGTCCCGGGAATGCTTCTGCCTCCAGACGCACAAGCCGGGCCTGTGCAAGGGCCAGAAGCGCGGCCAGTACGAGCCCGGGCAGACCGACGCCACCAAGCAGACTCCTGCCCTCAGGGCGCAGACCGCGGTGAAGGGCCTCACGCAGGCCATCAGTCAGGCGCAGGTTGTCGCGCAGGCCAACATCACCGGAAACCCGAAGCTGGCCGCGCAGGCCCGCCGGGCCGTCGGCGACTACACGAAGGCCCTGCAGGGTCACCAGAAAACCCTGAGGCAGGCCGCCCAGGCGAATGCCACCAACGCACGCACCGCGCAACGCGACCGTAACGACGAGAATCGCATCGACCGGCAGAACGCCCGCAACCGGGACCGCCTGGCGAAGGCCGCCCAAAGTATCCTTGACCGCCGGGCCGAACAGGCCAAGGTGGCGCAGATGAGTCCCGCCCAGCGTGCCGCCTACCATAAGGCGAAGACGGCGAAGGCGGCAGCGCAGCGTGCAGCGCAAGAGGCCAAGATCCTGAAGGAAGCAGGCAAGGGATGACCACGCTGGAGGAAGCCGCCGAGCACGAATTCGGGTTCAATCCGAGTCAGGTGCGCGGCCCGGACGGGAAGTGGCTGCACGTCGGCGCGGCCGTCAAGCACGCCGTACACGGCAAGGGCACCGTCACCGACACGCACGCCCTCGGCAAGGTCAGCGTCCGCTTCGACCGGGGCGGCCTGAAGAAGGTCGGCGGCAAGGAGCTGCACCCGAGTAGTCACGACCCGCTGGACCGGGCGTCGGAGCGCCCCGGCCACAAGCGGCTTGGTGATCTGGTGAAGTCGCTCGGAGGCGAGAAGGAGATCGAGAGGCGGAAGGTGGCCGCCCGCACACGCCGCCTCGACAACCCCGACCTGTTCTGACCGGGCCGGGCGGCCCGTCGCCCGGTGATGATCAAAAACAATCGCTATGATCAGCCCATGACGACGCTCGGGCAGCTGGTCAACGCGACCGCCGCCAAGCCCCTCGACCTAGGCGACGTCATCGCTTCGGTAGCCCTGTTGGCAAGTGCCCACGCGCCCGCCCTCGGGTCGCTATCCACGATCGTCGCGTCCTGCACGGCCTGGACCCAGCAGGACGACGACGCGCACGAGCCGTGCTCCCTGACCGCCTGCCGCAACCCACTGCACCCCGGCCCCTGCAAGGGCTGGAAGCACACCCTGCACAGCGTCTCCCCGCACATCTACAAGCAGCTCGAAGACGAGCGGGTCAAGAAGGCCAACGAGCGGCGCGTGAAGCGCATCGCCGACCTGCGCTCCCAGGGCAAGCCGATCCCCCGGCGCCTGCTCACCGAGATCAAGCCGAAGCCCGCCCCCACCCACCCGGCCCACAACGCGCAGGCCGTCCCGCTGGGACAGGTCAACCAGAAAGCCGACCTCGCCGGAGGGCAGGCCCACACTGCCGGCCAGGCCGTCACCAAGGCGGCAGGCGTCCAGGTCAAGACGGCGCCGGCCCTGCCATTGGGTCCGAAGCAGAAGAAGCCGACCGTCGCCGGTCGCGGCCCCGCGTTCGTCATCACCCAGCCGAAGGTCACCGACACCTACAAGCTGGACAAGGCCGACAAGATCACCCCGCAGGAGTGGGCTGGCCTGACCGACGCCGACAAGGCGACCATCCGCAACGAGCTGACCGCCATCAAGGCGCGCGGCTTCGGACCGCAGCAGACCAAAGCAGATGCCCTGCTGGCGAAGCTGCCCGCTCCCACCCCGGCCACCTCGAAGCTGACCCCCGGCACCCCCGGCACCATCACCACCCCGGGCGGGCACACCTACCAGAAGGTCAACCTCGCCCCCGGGAAGGTCACGCTCGGCCAGGCCGTCAAGAATCACGTCTCCTCGACGCCCGCCCAGGCAGGCAGCTTTACGCAGGCCACCACCGCGATCCGTATCGCCGAAGCCCTCCATGGCGTGCAGGCAACCGACACGCAGAAGCTCGCCAGTGTCCTCGAAGCGGCAAAACAGTCCGGCCCGCTCGACCAGAATCCGAAGTTTCGGCTACTGGTGGACCGGCTGGCGAACGACGCCCTGAAGCAGGCCAGCGCCGACAATATGCCCGGCCTGGGTCACGGCGCGAACGATGTTGGGATCACGGAGTTCAACCACCAGATCCGGGATCACATCCTAGAAGGCAAGCCTGGCCTTCCGCCGCTGGTCGAACGCACGAAAAACCACCACCAGGTCACGGTGGTCACCAATGCGCCTGCCGCCAAGCTGACGCCCCCAGTCACCCCGGCAGGCCCGACCCCGCAGGCGCCCGGCCCCCCGAACAACACCCCGCAGGCGTTCGCCCCCCACGTGCAGCACGCCCGCGCTGTCGCCGGACGGGCCCTCGGCGGCCGACCCACCGCCAAAGGGCACGTCGAAACGTACGGGAAGCTGACCAAGGCCGAGTTCGACAGCCTGGACTCGCCGACGCAGCGGACGATCCGGGATGACCTGGCCAACGCGAAGGCGAAGTTCCTCGACCCGAAGAAGCAGCAGGAAGCGGCCGATCTCCTCGATCGTTTTGGATCAAGGCACCCGGTCTCGACCAGCACTGCCGCCACTCCGGGGGCCATGGACAAGCCGACCGCCCTCCGCCTCGAAGGCGAGGTGCAGGCCGCACCTAGCCGGGACGCTGCCGTTGCGCTCATTAGCCACCTGGACACTGGGCACCTCCAGAAGATGTCGGACCATCTCGGCCGTGGCACGGTCACGCCGAGCATGAAGCCTGAAGACGCACGTGGCGCGATGGTTACCGCCATCCGGGGGCGCGCGCCTCGACGTGACGGATCGTCGTTCCCGGCCGCCCCCCACCCGAAGGGCTACAGCGACCCGCAGCAGGAAGCCGTCAAGGCGGCCACCTCCGGCCTGATCGACACCGACAAGGTGCTCCAGACGGTTGCCCGGCTCTCCCCCGGCCAGGTGGGCAGGCTCGACGACACCGACCGCAAGGCCATCCTCGGCCGCCTCGCATTCGTCGCCACCCACCCGAAGGCCACCGACGAACAGAAGGCGAAGGCCACCGCGTACGGCCGGATCATCAACGGCGGTACGCACGTCCCCTCCTCGCAGAAGTTCGACCATGAGCCGTCGATCGGTGAGCTGCACGGCGAGGAGAAGAAGGGCGGCCACCAGGCCATCGCTGACGCCTTGCAGGCAGCGAACAACCTGAATGCTCCGCTCGCCAACCAGCGCGCTGACCGCATCAAGGCCCTGATGGGCCTGACTAGGGCACAGTTCGACAGCCTGCACCCTGACAAGCAGCGTCTGATCACCGACGCCCTGCAAGAGCTGCACGTCGAGAAGCCGAACGGGCTGGGCGCCAGCTCGAAGCTCAGCCCCGAAGTCGAGACCGCGTTCGACACGTACACCGGCCTGACCCCCGGCATCCACCGCCTCAAGCAGGCCGAAGCCGACTTCCGGGCCGGGATCATCGACGGCGCGAAGCTGTACGACGAGTTCGTGCACGCCCGGGTGCAGGAGCCCGGCTCCAGCTACACGCCCGGCTCGCGCGGGCACCTGCTGGAGAAGGAAGCGCAGCGGATCGCCGAGGACAACCCGAAGCTGCCGCTGTGGACCCGGGCCAGCCTGATCCAGCACGAATACAACGCCCCCGGCGGCGCCTACCAGTCGATCGTGCGCGCCTCCAGCCGCTACGACTGGACGCCCGCCCCCCGGCTCAGCTCAAACGACATCTCCGACATTTTCCGTGCCAACGTCGATGACCTAGCCAACGTCCACCCGATCCACGCCGAAGCCGTCAAGGGCCTGCGCGAACACCTCATCCTCACCGGCCTGAAAGGCGACCCCGGCGTCCCGTCCGGCAGCCCGTGGGGGATATCCACCCGGGGCCACGTCGTCGACAACCTGCTCCACACCTCCGTCAGCAGCCCCGAAGTGCCGCCGGAGAGGTTGAAGGAATTCGACGCCCTCCCGTCGATGGGCCAAGTCCTGGTGCGGCGCGTGCTGACCGAGCGGATCAACTCGCAGACCAACGCCAGCGACAAGGTCGCCACGTTCATCACCCTGAACACCCTGGAGCGGCGCCACACCTTCACCCCGGAGCAGAACGAAGCCCTGAAGGTGGCATCGGACCGGTTCGCGGGCCGCTCCGACATCGACGCCTACCGCAAGCTGACGCCGGACGCATTCGACGAGCTGCCGCCGTACGCCCGCGACGCCATCCGAGCCCACCTGGCGCAGGCTCAGACCCGGGCCGAAGCCTCCGGCCCGGTCCTCACCTGGTCGGCGCAGGACAACCCGTTCAAGGTGATGCCGGGGACTCTCGCCGACCACCTGACGGGAACGCGGACGTCGTACCCCGACCGTCGGGTGCGGTCTGCCTCGGACATCGCCAACTTTGGCACGAAGATCGTCAACCCGTACGACCGGACCCGGGCCTACTCGCAGGTCCCGATCGCCGAGTTCCGCAAGATGAGCCAGGGCGACCAGGACCTCATCCACGCCGACCTGGACAAGATCGCCGCCGACCCGGCGCACAGCCTCCAGATCCGCTACGGCGCCCAGCTCACCAAAGACTTCCTGCTCGGCGGCGCCCCGAAGAATCTCAACGTGGAGCAGGTCGTTGCGGTCGGCGCAGGCAACCCGACCCAGAAGATCACCGACAGCGCAGCCGAGAAGGCCTTCGCCGACCTGTCGAAGGCCGATTTCGACAAGCTCGACAAGACGTACCGTGACGCCATCGACGAGCGGATCAAGGCGCTGCCCGGATTCGCACAGCAGTCCCTGACCGCGAAGTTCCACCCGGCCGCCCCGCAGGCCGCCAACCCGTCCGGGATGACGCCGACGACCGTGCAGGCGAACGTGCCGCCTCACGTGCAAGCAGCGCTGGACACCATCTACGGCGTGCACCCGAAGTCGCACACGATGGCCCACCAGCTCTCCACCTACGGCGCGCTGCGCGGGCACGACTTCAACGCCCTCAACAGCCAGGAGCAGGGCCACCTCCTTGGCGACCTGTCGTTCATCGCGACTACCGCCAAGGGTCCGTCCGGCGACAAGGCCCGCAAGCTGATCGACCGGTTCACCCCGGCCGGCACCCCGTCCGGGCATGTCCCGACCGGCGCGATCATCCCCCCGGCCAACGCCGTCCCCGGCCAGCAGCGCTACGCCACCCCGCTGAAGGGCCTGGCGAAGGCGAAGGACTCCGGCACGTCCGGCGACGGCTGGATGTCCCTGCCCGGCGGTGGCCGGGTCTGGGGGCATCACGGCGCGGCTGGTCTGCTCTTGCAGCACACCGATCAGCAGACCGGTGAGAAGCGCTACCTGATGGTCCAGCGCGGACCGGCCATCTCCGACCCCGGCAAGTGGACGTTCCCCGGCGGCGCCTCCGACTCGAAGGAAACCCCGCACGAGGGCGCCACCCGCGAGACGATCGAAGAGCTGGGCCTCAAGGACGACGTGTTCAAGGACGCCCTGGTCCACGGCGACCACACGTTCACGGTGCCGAACAGCTCGTGGAAGTACACGACGGTGGCAGCCTCCGTCCCGACGATGATCAAGCCGAATCTGACCACCGCCCACGCCCGCGCGGAAACCTCCGACGCCAAGTGGATGACCCTCGACGAGATCCGGGCACTCGACAAGGCGGGCGACCTGCACCACCCCATCGCGGGCGGCAAGCTGGAACAGAACGTCATCAGCCTGTACCCGCAGGGCACCGGCCAGACGCTGGGCCAGGCCGTCCGGCCCGGCCCTGTAAACAAGCGCCTGGCCCGGCTCAACCTGCCGTCCGGCGGCCGTCAGGCCCCCGGCCAGTACAACGCCTGGCCGCACGCCCACAAGCCGTCGAAGGGCAAGAACCTGGTCGGCGACAAGCCGTCGATCGACGCGCAGCGCCAGCAGATCAAGAAGGACCGGGTGCTGTACGACGGCAAGACCGCCGATGGGCGCCTGGCCGCGATCGGCGCCCAGCAGGGCTTCGACGACACCCCGACCGTCATGAGCAAGGATGAAGTCAACAAGCTGCTGGCGACCGGCGACTACATCGAGGCGTGGCGTGGCGTGTCCGGCGCCGGTGGCGGATGGTCGGCCCGTTCCCGGGGCCACTCGGGCGGCAAGACCGCCGAGCAGATCAACGAGGAGATGCGCAGCGGCCCCGCCTACTACGGCAAGGGGGTCTTCGGGAACGGCTACTACCTGGCGACCAGCAAGCAGGTTGCCGAGCAGTATTCGGACCACACCAAGGGTTCGATCGTGCGCATCCTCATCCCGAAGAGCGCGGTCACCGAGAAGTACGACAAGGTCGAGAGGGAGGCGCAGTCCAACTCCTCGCGCATGTCGAAGGCCAAGGGATCGTCCAGCTTCGAGGTCAGCACATTCTGGGACCCGGGCCGCTGGGGTGCCGCGAAGGGCCTGGACGGCATCGAGATCAACCCGCACCACCGCGCCCACGGCGGCGGCGGGGCGGGGCACGTCGCATCCCACGGAAAGCCCGCGTTCAACTGGCTGAACCGGTCCGTACTGATTCTCCAGAAGGAGCCCGGATGAGCACCGTAGGCCAGCTCTTCGCCCGCCTCAGCGAGGCGCTGGGGAGCGCCGACGTGCATCCCGACGAGCGGCGCCAGATCCTCGCCGCCTGGGATGCGGCGGGCGGAGACGAGGGCGCCACCTGGGAGAAGATGCCGCTGGGCATCCAGCACCTGGTCACCCAGATAGAGGGACGACCACGGCAATCCTGGGACGACCCGGCCGACCTCCCTGACCAGCAGAACCTCTAGCGTTTTGCGGGACGCTGTACCATCTCGACAGACACAAGGAGCCTCCCATGAAGAAGACCATCGCCGTTACCGTCGCGCTGCTCCTGGCCGCTGCCGCCGGCGCCTTCCTCGGTCGCGGCGCCGCGCAGGCTGTTCCCTCGTGCGGGTCCGGCTTCATCTGCTTCTACGACGCCACCGACGGCAGCAGCCTGCTCGCGAAGGTTCTGGCCAGCAGCTACACCCGGTCGTTCTGTTACACCAACAGCTCGGGCAAGATCCCGGCCGGGACCAGCTACATCGTGAACAACCCGGACTCGTCGGCGTTCGTCGTGTCGACCGCCAGCAACTGCGGCCCCACAACCGGCCCGATCTTCGCGAACAGCTTCGGCCCGATGAACGGCACCTTCAGCAACCACATCAAGGGGATTTACAGGGCATGAGGAAGATCCTCGACACGGTCGTTCTGGCCGCCGAACTAGTACCCGGCATCATGCTGGCAGCCGCCGGCCTCGCGATCATGATCGGCGCGTATACCGGAGTGCTCTGGTACTGAACACGGCCGACCGCCGTAGCATGTGGGCACATGGAAGAGGGGTAACGCATGGGGACCGCTTGGCAGATGCCACTCGCCGTCATCGGTAAGCCGACCGGCGACGGCCGCCAGTTCGACGCTGGGGCGCTGTCGCACCGCGACCTGCCGCTTCCCCTGCGATACGTCGCCAGCGACTCCGGCGGGCACGCCAACGCCGTCATCGTCGGACACATCGGCAAGATCGGCAAAGAGAAAGACGGGATGCTCCCCGCCAAGGGCGAGTTCTACGATGACGAGTCCTGGCCCGAGGACGTGCGCAACGCCGCCACGGCCGCCCGGATGTTCACCGAGAACAAGGTGATCGGCCCGTCCGTCGACCTCGACCAGCAGGAAGTGGAGCACGTCCCGGAGCCCAAGGCGTACGCCGCCTGGAAGAAGGAGCAGGCCGGGAAGCTGAAGGCTGCGAAGATGGCCCACGCCGGCGCCTCCGGCGGAGACTGCGGCTGCGGCACCCCCGTCATGGCCGACTCGGCGTACGACGGGCCGCGGCTGAAGATGATCCGCTCCGGCCGAATGGCCTCGGCGACCCTCGTGCATATCCCCGCCTTCGCCGAGCTGTCCGGGCACGCGAAGCTGACCCCGATCGACTCGTCCGACCCGAACGTGGACGGCACCACCTCCAGCGCCGTGATCGCCGGGGCGCTCGTCGAGATCGACTGGTCCGCCATCGAGTGGGACATGATCGAAAACGATGCGGAGATGAGCATCAGCGAGGGCGAGATGGGCGACACCATCCTGCCGAACCGCACCCCGGCCGCCAACCGCAAGAAGCGCAAGCGCGACCCCGAGACCGTCAAGGGCTCCGAGGACACGCAGGAGATGGCGGTCGAAGAGTCCGGTATCTGGCTGTCCGACACCGAGTTCGAGGAGTTCGCCAAGCGGCGACTTCCCAGCCCCACCAAGCAGAAGCCGGGCGGCGCCGAAACGCCCGGCGGGGACGGGGAGCAGGGACAGGGCGGCGGCGGCTTGGGCGGCGGCACCTACCGGGGTGACAGCGACTACGCGCCCGGTGGTGCGCCGGATGTCACCAAGACGGCCGTACGGTCCAAGCTAGGCGATGAGGACTTCGTCGACCCGAAGGGCCGCCGCTTCCCGATCGCCTCCTGCTCCGACATCGCCGACGCGGTCAGCTCCTACGGCCGCGCCGACCCGAAGATCCCGTACGGACAGTTCAAGGCGCGGCTGACCGCCATCGCCGACCGCAAGGGCTGCAAGGGCAGCCTGCCCGACAGTTGGAAGGCCGGGGAGAAGATGGCCGCGCTCATGGCAGGGGCAGCCCCGGTGGCACCACCGAAGGAGTGGTTCGACAACCCGAAGCTGTCCGGGCCGACGCCGCTGCACATCGGCGACGACGGCCGGGTGTACGGCCACGCCGCCACCTGGGGTACCTGCCACGTCGGCATCGGCGACTCCTGCACCCTGGCACCCAAGTCGGCGACCAACTATGCGTACTTCCACACCGGCGAGATGGTCACCGCCGACGGAAGCCGGGTCGCCGTAGGTCGTTTGACGTATGGCGGCGGCCACGCGGCGCCGAACCTCGGCTACCGGGCGGCGGCCGAACACTACGACCGCACCTCGAACATGGGCGCCCTCGTGCGCGCGGGCGAAGACGAATACGGCATCTGGGTGGCGGGCGCCCTCGTCCCCGAAGCCGACGACGCCGCCGTCCGCACCATGCGGGCAACCCCGCTGTCCGGCGACTGGCGGCGCATCGGCGGCAACCTGGAGATGGTGGCCGCGCTGCACGTCAACACCGCAGGCTTCCCCATCCCCCGCGTGCTGACCGCCTCGGCGATCAGCGGCATCCCGGAGGATGAGGACGACGTGCTCAGCCTGGTCTCGGCCGGGGTCCTGCCCCGTGTCATCGACGACGAGGACGACGTGCTCACAGCGGCGGCACCCCTGGACACCGAGGCGCTGGGCCGGGCCATCGCCCGGGGCCTGCTCGCCGAGCAGCAGGACACGAAGCGGCGCGAGCTTCGCGCGGCCGAGTGGCGCGACCTGGTTGCGGCGGCCACCGTGGAGGACCGCTCCGCCGATTACGATGAGGCTATGGGCGATCTTCTCGTCGCCCTGGTGCAGGAGTGAGGTAGGAGGAGGTCCACCGATGGGCTGCAATTGTGGGGGCGGCGGGTCCGGTCTCGGCAACTACGAGGTGAAGGACTCGCAGGGCAACGTGATCAAGACCTTCAGCGCGGTGCGCGAAACCGAAGCCAAGGTCTTCGCCGCGAAGACGCCCGGAGCCACCTGGCGCAAGACGTCCTGAGACGCGACAAGCGGCCCGCCCCACTTCCCTGGGGGCGGGCCGCTTGTCGTTCGGCTAGACGGGCTAGCCCTGGTCGTACCAGACCGAATCCGCGTGCGAATTCCAGCCGGCCTCCCGGGCGCGCTCCTGGTCCTCCATCCACTTGTCGACCAGATGCCGCGTCGCGGCGGCCGACAGGTTGAAGCCCCGCACG
>Ga0307508_10006401_pt1 | contig 11072 bp, 9 predicted proteins | sample 9_EM_MG_FD_203089 | JGI IMG/M metagenome (GOLD analysis project Ga0307508, IMG submission 203089) | Populus trichocarpa ectomycorrhiza microbial communities from riparian zone in the Pacific Northwest, United States - 9_EM | ecosystem: Host-associated > Plants > Roots > Unclassified | place...
TTTTTGGCATCGTGAAACAGAGCCGCGGTGAGGTCCTCGTTTCGAGCACCTTGGGCGAAGGTACGACTTTCCGCGTCTACCTACCGACCGCCGCTGGAGCCGCGCACGTCTCGCTCCCGCCGAGACGCGGAACGAGCGCTCACCGAGGTACCGAGACGGTGCTGCTCGTGGAAGACGAGCAGCAGGTTCGCGCCGTCGCCAAGGCCATTCTCGGACGAGCAGGTTACCGGGTTCTCGAAGCACCCTCCGGTGCCGAGGCTATCGACATTTGTGCGCGGTTTGGCGAAACGATCGACTTGCTGCTGACCGATGTCGTTATGCCAAACATGAATGGACGACAGCTCGCCGAGCGTCTCTCTGAGTTGCGGCCTGGAATGAAGGTCGTCTTCATGTCGGGCTACACCGATGACGCCATCGTGCACCATGGCGTCCTCAACGCCGGCATGGCGTTCATTCAGAAGCCGCTAACGGTCGACCTGCTGCTGACGAAGCTACGCGAAGTGCTCGATGAGGAGGGACACTAGTGGTGAAGGGACGAGGCTGTTCGAGCTCGGATGAGTGCCCCGACTCGACGGACATGCTCTCCAAGTCGTGCTGGGATGAACACTGGGGCATCGCACGAGCACGACCGTTTCGGGCTCGGTGCCGTTGACGTCACGATTTTGGCGGCTACGGATGAAGCTCCAGGAAGGCGACTACGGCATCACGGGCAAGCCGCGCGCTCTCGCGGGCGGTCGGCTCCTTTGCGACGCCTAGCAGCAGGCTGACCAGCAGATCCCCCCAGAGTAGCGCGCCGAGCTGCTCCGCTAGCTCGATCGGCCGGCCCTGGAGCAGCCCGCATGCGGCAGCGTCAGCCATGATCTTGCGCAAGGCCGTGCGGACTGTCTCGCGTCCGATCGAGTCGAGAGCTCGAGCCACTTCCGGCGCGTGAACGGCCTCCGCGATTGCGAGTCGAAACGTCGCGACGACCGTTGGATGGCTCACTTCGCGAATGAGCCGCGCTCCGAAGGAAGCCAGCAGTTTGCCCAGGGTCTCGCGATCGCGCGGACTGGGGGAGCTCGACCTCGGCCTGTCGGGCTGGCGGTGGTGCGCAGCAGCTGCGGGCGCTCTTCGTTGCGGTAATGACCGGCTCTTCGCTGGTTTGCTTCTGGGCCATTTTGCGTCTCCTCGTGGCTGAAGCGCACCACCGAGCGGCGCGCAGGGCCCCGCGAAGTCGGACTCGGACCTACTTGAATTCCTGAACGTAGCCGAAAGGTCACGCCTGGGTGAGGGTTCCAGAGTACTATCGCCTGAACGCCGTTTGCTCCAACGGTGGCGAGTTAGATGTGGGAAAGAGTCCCACATTCGGAGGCTTTTTGATGCAGGGAAGACTACGTCTAGTCGCGCCAGTCCTTCTGGCTTTCGTCGTCTCCGCCGCGTGCAGCGGCGGCAAGACCTCAGAGGTGTCGGGTGGTAGCGCAGGCAGCGGCAACACCGCGAACGCGTCGAGCGTTAGCGGCAGCGGGCCGGTGCTCGGCTCTGGCGGCAGCGGGCCGATGCTCAGTTCTGGTGGCAGCTCCGTGTCTGGCAACGGCACCAGCACCGGAGGCAGCGCATTTGACCCCAACAAAGCGTGTGCCACGAGCTCCGCGAACGGTGAGCCCATTCCGGTCGATCTGTATTTCATGGTCGACATCACCGGCTCGATGAACTGTCCGGTGCCCGAAGATCCGATGACTCCGTGTGAGGTCGATCCCGGTCCGCCCTACTCCAAGACCACGCGTTGGACGGTCGAGAGCGCCGCCCTTTCTGCGTTCGTTGACAACCCGATGAACAACGGGCTCGGCGTCGGCATGCGTTTCTTCCCGAGCCGGAACAACATTTGCAATGCCGCGACCTACGTGAAACCCGCGGTCGAAATTGGCGTCCTGCCTGGCTCCGCGAAGGCGCTCGACGCCTCGATCATGGCCCAAACTCCCGGCGGCAACACGCCGACCGTGCCCTCGCTAGATGGCGCGCTACAGCACGCTGCAGCGTGGGCCATGGCAAACCCGACGCATCGCGTGGCCGTGGTTTACGCCACGGACGGTTATCCGAAGGGCTGCGACGCAGACAATACGATCGCAACGGCCGCCACGCTGGCCGACACGGCATTCAAGGGCAAGCCCAGCATCCCGACGTACGTGCTCGGAGTCGGCCCCAATTTGAGCGACTTGAACAGCATCGCGATGTCGGGTGGCACCACGAAGGCTTTCCTGATCGACACCACGCAAGACGCGGCCACGCAACTGTCGGCAGCGCTCGCCAGCATTCGCACGACCGCGCTCGTCGGCTGCACGTATACCGTCCCCGCGCCGCCCGCAGGTCAAACGCTCGACCCGACCAAGGTCAACGTCACTTACACGGACAACACGGGCAAGGTCACCACGGTCCTACAAGATCCGCCTGGCACGACCTGCGAAAATGGCATGGGCTGGGAGTATTCGGCCAACAACACCCAGATCGATCTGTGCGGCTCGCTCTGTAGCTCGATCAAGGCGAATCCGGGCGGCAGTCTCCAGGTGCTGTTCGGATGTGCGACCCAAGTCGGTAAGCCCAAGTGACGTAGGTTGCCGTCAGCTAAGGATTCGTCACATCTGGGAGCACGTCCCGCGATCTTGGGTTTTGGCGAGGTTTTCGCTGCGCTCCGATGCTCACGTACTCAAGTACGCTCCGCTTCGGTGCTCGCGAAAACCTCGCCAAAACCCAAGCTTGCGAGGCGGCCGGCTGAAATGTGATGAATGATGAGGCCGTCAGAACCGCCGGGCGCCGGATATGCTTAAATTGGGCGGATGGCTCCAGCGACTCTTCCTGCCTACGGTCGTGGCATGAAAGCGCCGCGCGCCGCGATCGTCCTTGCCGCCGTTCTTTGTGCCGCCTGTGGCAGCACGACGAAGACGACCGGGAGCCCTGGTAGCGGTGGCACCACGGGTCAGGTGGGCGCGGCAGGCGGGGCGGGCAACACCGGACAGGCCGGGGCTGGCGGCAGCATGGCCGGCACGCCGGGACAGGCCGGGGCTGGCGGCAGCATCGCCGGCACGACGGGGCAGGGCGGGGCCGCCGATGGTGGCACGGCCGCCGCGACGGGGGGTGGCGGCGCGGCAGGCACCGGAGGCAGCGATGTGGGGGCGGCCATGAGCTACGCGTGCGGGTCGGACACTTGCGTGCCAGGCCAGACCTACTGCTACAGCTTCTCAGGCGGCGTGCCAGGCTCGGGGACGTCGCGTTCGTGCAAGACCCTGCCAGCCTCCTGCGACAAGAACCCGACCTGCGCCTGCCTGTGTCCGCCGGTCGCAGCGCCCGCGTTCGGCTGTGCCTACGTTGGCGGAGCCGCCTTGGGCTCGTGCAGCTGCTCCGAGGCCAATAGCCAGCTGACGGTTTCCTGCGCGGGCGACTGACGCGATCGATGCGCTCCCGGGCGCTGCCCCAGGCTTGTCGCGCGCGCGTCGCCGCACTTAGGCTTCGCGCCCCATGGTGCATCGTGTCTTTCGTCTTTCGATCAGCCCGGAGCGTGCGCCGGAGGTTCGCCGCGTCATCGACTTCGACGGCCGCTCCACTCTCCACGACGTCCACAACGCGATCCAGCGCGAGCTGCACTTGGACAATGACCATCTGTACGCCTTTTACTTGTCTGGCAGGTACTTCGACCGCTCCTCGGAGTGCAGCCTAGACCCGGATAGCCCCCACGACTCGCAGCGGTTGCTTCTGTTTCGTCTCGGGCTCAACGCCGGGCAGCAGCTCGCGTACTTGTTCGACTTCGGTGACGAGCTCCGCCACGCGGTCACGGTCGTTTCCGTGACGGACGTCGACTCGCCGCTGGCCCAGCCGGTGTTGGTAGAATCCGTGGGCGCGGCGCCCTCTCAGTATGGCAACTCCGACGAAGACAATCAGGAGCCCTACGAGTTGCCCGAGCACCTCACCGAGGTTGCGCCGCTGGCAGAAACCGTGCTCGCTCTGAGCGAACAGCTCGACGGGCTCTACGAGGAAGACGAAGCCAAACACGCACTGACGGATGAAGACGACGAGCTGGCGGAGCTGGACGACGGCGTGGACGAAGACGAAGACGAAGACGAAGACGAAGACGAAGACGAAGACGAGCTGACGGAAGAGGAAGACGACGAGGCGACGAGCGAGGACGAGCCAGCCGGGCCGCCGCAGGCGATCCTTTCGCTACTTCGTGAGCTGTCGAAGGCGGCGCTCGAGCTCGCGGGCGCCTTAGAGGAAGACGATGAGGCGCTGCACGAGCTCGACGAATGGTCGCAAGAGCGCGAGCTCCTACCTCGACTCGTAGAGCTGCCGCTGGCGCTGGTCAGCGTCGGCGAGCTCGACGGCGCGCTCGCGGTTGCACGTGCATTCACCTTCATCGCCGCCGAGTCGTTCAACGGCGACATTGCGATCATTTTCGCCGAATCCGGCAAACGCGACGAGGCCATCGCTCAGCTCGAAGCCAACCTGAAGCTGTTTCCCGAGTCATGCCTCACCGCCATCAAGTCCGGCGCAGCGTTCGAGGCGCTTGGCGACGCGGCACCGGCCGAAGCCTCTTACCGCAGGGCCATGACACTGGCCGAAGATGAAACCGAGGAAGAGGAAGCCCTCAGCCAGCTCGTTGGGTTCCTGGAGGACATGGGTCGCTTCGAAGAGATCGCCGAGCTCGTGTCACCGTCGATCGACGCAAAGCCGCTCGTCGACGCAAAGCCGCTCGTCGACGCAAAGCCGCTCGTCGACGCAAGGCCGCTCGTCGACGCAAAGCCGCTTGCGCCGGTCGGCCGCAACGACCCTTGCCCCTGCGGCAGCGGCAAGAAGTATAAGAAGTGCCACGGCCCGTGAAATGGGCCCGATAAATGTCACGCCAAGCTCCCGGCGAAGAGGGAGCTGCGCTACCGGTTGATGCGCTCTTCCACGAGCTGGTCGGTCTTGATGTTGCGGCCTTTGAGGATGATGTACTCGACAGACATGGGTCCGGCCAGTTTGAGGTAGATCGAGTTGAGCTGTGCGAAGGGCACGCTCCCGATCTGGCAGCGGACGAGCGCTTGGCAGTGCCCGCTGTCGTCGCGTTTCGTGGTGATCCAGACCGGTCGTTGCTTGAATTGCTTCAGGCGCACGAGGTAGGCCGCGTCGGGCTTGCCCGCGCGCACGAGGTGCTGATCGGAGATGCCGTAGCCCAAGTACTCGAAGATTCCGAGCGGCTCGGTGCGCACCGGCGGCGAATGCTCGAACTGGCGCCAATAGGGGAAGACGGCGTCGTTGTTGGTCGGCGCGCATTGGGCATTGAGGCGCATGCCATAGTCCACCCGATTGTGATCATCGCTCTTCGAAATGTAAAAAGTCGTCGGAATGTCGGACGCGCCAAAGGCGATCTCCTTTGCCACAGCCAGCGCGGTAACGAGCAAGCTCGCCAGCGCCAGCGCAGCGAACGCCCATTGCGCACGCCCTTTCATGCCGAATTGCCTTGCGGCAGGGTAGCGCACAATCCGCCGCGGTGCTGCGCGCAGAGCGCCGAATCGCGACGACCTGATGCGGCGCTCGGGTCGCACGTTCCCCCACAGAGTCCCTGGCCACCCGCCCGTGGAGCTTGGCTGCGCGCCACGCCGCCTCCGGCCCTTCATCGCGGTCCGGAGCTTCGTGAGCGAACCAAGCAGCTCCCAAAAATCCGGCGAAATTCCGTGATCGCGTAGCATGATCTGATTTCTTTCTGGTCACGCGATTTGGCCTCAAGAATCTAAGGGCCCGCGAATGGCTAAGTCGGTCGATGATCGCGGTCGAGGCGCCCGGCTGGCGAGGCGCGACGAAGGCGCATACTGCAGTATGTAAGTGAGGAGCAACGAAGCCAGGCGGGATGCATCGGCCGCGAGAGCGATCGACTTAGCCCTTCGCGGGCCCTAAGGCAAACGCCACGCCGACCCGACTCAACGCTAGGTGGCGGGGCGCGCCGGCCTGGGAGCTCAGGGCGCCGGGCCGTCGAGCTCGGGGATCTGCTCGCGCGTGCGACCGACGCCTCAGAGACAATCATCAGCGTGCGTTCGCCAGCTCGACGGCGACTGCCTCGAACTTGGCGGCAAGAAAGTCGACTATTTAATCAGACGAACAACGACAACCCCAGAGTCAAGACCAAGGCCATTACCGAGATCAAGGTCTCACACACCGTCCACGTCTTGAACGTCTCGGTAACCGACATGCCGAAGTACTCCTTCACCAGCCAAAAACCGCCGTCGTTTACGTGCGACAAGACTAGCGACCCCGCCCCGGTGGCGAGCACCAAGAGCTCCGGGCTGGTGCCTGGGCTAGCCGCCGCAATCGGTGCCACGATGCCCGCCGACGTCGCCATGGCGACCGTCGCCGATCCCGTTGCCACGCGCACTAGCGCCGCGACCAACCAGCCAAGTACCAACTCGGAAACGTTCGCCCGGGTCGCCATGCTCACGATCGCGTCCGACACGTGCGAGTCGCGCAAGACGCGGCCGAAGCCGCCCCCCGCGCCGACGACCAAGGTGATGCTGGCCGTGGGGGCCAGGCACTCGTTGCTGAACTTGAGGATGGTTTCGCGACTGAATCCGCGCGCCCTGCCGAAGGTGTAGAAGCTGACCAGCACGGCTATCAAGAGCGCGATGACTGGATTGCCGATCAGCTTCACCAGCTCGCTTTCGGTCGACTTCGGCCTCGTGAACAGATCCGCCCAGCTGCCGACCAGCATCAACACGACGGGAACGAAGATGGTAAATAGTGTGATGCCGAAGCCCCGCAGCTCGCGTTCGGCCGACGTGGCCACTTCGGTGAGCTGCGCTGCTAGCGGGTTGACGGGCGGCAACTTGATCCGCCGGTCGAGCAGCTTCGCGAGTAGCGGGCCAGCCACCGCTGCGGTCGGAACGGCGACGATGAGCGCGAACAAGATGGTCTTGCCGATGTCCGCCTTGTAGGCCGACACCGCCAGCAGGGCAGCAGGGTGCGGCGGCACCAGGCCGTGGACGACCGACAGCCCGGCCGCCATCGGGATGCCGACCTTGATCATCGACGTGCCCGTGCGCTTCGCAACGCTAAAGGCGATCGGGATGAGGAGCACGAAGCCGACCTCGAAAAAGACCGGCAGACCAACCAGCAGCGAGACGACGACCATTGCCCAGTCGACGTTTTTTTCACCGAAGGCTTTGATCAGGGTTCGTGCGATTCGTTCGGCACCGCCCGATTCGGCCATCATCTTGCCCAGCATCGTGCCGAAGCCGATGACCAGCGCGATGTGACCCAAGGTTCCGCCGACGCCGTTTTCGAGGGACTTGACGATCTCGCCGAGGGGCATCCCGACCGCGATCCCGAGGCCGACCGACACCATGACCAGCGTGATGAACGGGTTCAGCTTGAGCTTCGCGATCAGGATGACGAGCGCGACTACCGAGATCAGCGCATACAGCAGGAGCTGGCCACTTTGCACGATGAGTATTACGTCCGCGAGATCTTGGTGTCGTCGCGGCGCCGTCGCACGAGTCCGAAAATCGCAAGGGCGGCGATCACGACGCCCGATTTCCCTCGATCGCCCCCTGGACCCGAAAGCAGACATTCACACCCGCTGCTGCTCTGGCCGAGGTCGCTGCTACTGCTGGCCACGGCGCTGCCCGCAACATTGCTCGTGCCCGCAGCAGGCGCGTTCGTCCCGCCGGCGCTCCCTCCGCCTCCGGCGTTCGGCGCCTCGATCATCCCGCCGGCACCACCGCCCGCAGTGGCGGAACCTGCGCTGGCCCCGGCTTGACCCGTGCCGCCCGCGCCAGCCCCAGCTTGACCCGTGCCGCCCGCGCCAGCCCCAGCTTGACCCGTGCCGCCCGCGCTTGCCGCGGTTCCTCCTGTTCCGCCAGCTGCTCCCATGGGCGCCCCGACGTTGATGTCCGCTAGTGAGTCGCCTTCGGTGAACTCGTCCATGTACAGGACTTCGGTGAAGGGCTGGGGGAGCAGGCGGTGCATGCCGGCGTTCAGAAACATGGCATTGCTATCAAACTTCGTGTTGTGCTTGACGGCGGTGATCACCGGCTTGCCGTCGAACCACAAGTCCACCAGCCCTTGATTGGAATTGGTGGACCAATGCACGTGAATGGCGACTTGATGCCACACGGCGGGCGTGAAATCGCCCGTCCAGAGCAACACTGAACCCAGATTCGCGCCCTGCGATTCGATGCCGAACTTGACGGTGGTGCCGCCGCCCTGCTTTGGCTCGATCCAAAGGTCCATCCAATTGCGAAACGAAGAGTCGGTTTCGTAGAAAAAGATTTCGGTGCGGGTCTTGCTGTCCTCGGGCAGGTAGTAGTAGCCCGATACGTACGAGTCTTTGCCTTCGCCGGTAAGGGTGCTGCGGTGACTCAGATCGACGCGATCTTGATTGTACTGACCGAAGGTGTCGTCCGGATGAACCGTGATCTTGCAGGCGAGCTTGCCCGCGTACACCTGCTCCCCGAGGATCTCGACGTTCTTTCGGATGGTCTTGTCCGGCAGCGTCTTCGTCAAGTTCACGCCGCCGCCCCATTCCTTCAGGTCCCCGCCTTCATGCGTCGCTGTCCACACGACGGTAGCGCGGGCGACGCCCGGCAACGCCGTTAACAGCGAGAGTGTGAAGACCGACGAGATGGACCAGCGCTTCATGTTGGCCACAAGGGGCGCCACCGCGTCAGGCCTTCAACAGGGCCTCAACTAAGGCCGCGATCGGGCTGCAGAACCGTGGACGTGAAAGATTACATCGACCCCGCGCGGGCCGTCGACTGAAGGTCAGGTCCTTGCCAAGTGTAAGCAATGCTGCGACCCATTTGCGATCCCCACTCATAATTTGGGCGCGCCGAGCTCCACCTTATGAGTTGGCGGAAGTGTCTCGCCTCAGTTACTCAAGCCTGGCAAATGAGGCATGCCGGTCGACCGTGACTGTGGTTTCTTGCCGCGTTGAGCGGGGCGGCGCGACCAAGATCACGTATGTGCGGCGACGTAGTCCGGAAGGCGCGAGAGTCACGTCCTACCGCGCACTGCGTCGAGCGAAAAGCTGTTAACTTGGAGAAGCTGGCGTTCGTGTTTGCGCGCGCTTCAGTGACAATCGGAAGGTACTAGATGGTTCACCAACGGCGTCGTGGGTATGCTGGTCTCTTTGGTTTTCTGTTCGTCGGGGTCATGGCCTTCGCGTGCGGGTCGAGCGACCAGGGCAGCAACACCTCGGTGGTGGGCGGAAAATGCAGCACGTCGCAAGACTGTGCGGGCAAAGCGTGCGTATCCGGAGTCTGTCAGGGCTCGATCGATTCCGGTGGGTCGACCCCGGGTGGCGACAGCTCGACAAACGGTGGGTTGACGTTCAACGGTGGTTCGACGTCAAACGGTGGCTCAACGGTCAGCGGCGGCGCGAGCTCCGGCGGCGAGCCGAGCACCGGCTCCCCTGCGGGCTCGCAATGCACGATGGCGAGCGATTGCGAGAGCGGCGTGTGCGACGGCGGACTCTGCATGCCGACCGTGATGCTGCCGAACACCACCTGCACGACAGGACCGGATTGCGCGAGCGGCGTCTGCAAAAATGGAGCGTGCGTGATCCCCGCCGGTGCTTCGGGCGCGGTCGATACGACCGAATGCATGGCGGGGTCACTCGGCTGTATGTGCCAGCCGAAGAACCATTGCATGCCCGGGCTCACCTGCACGGGCGGCATGTGCTGCAACTCGGCAACCGGCAGCTGCGATCCGGGGACCGCTCAGATGGGTATGGGCGGCGCCGACAGCGGCCCGCCATCTGCCTGCAAGCCCGGCGTGGTCGGCACGGTCATCACCGAGTGCGGCTACCCCTTCGCGAGCAAGAATGCGCTCACGGACATCCTCTTCAACGAAAGCTCCGTCCTCGCGGCAATCGTCCCTTCGGGCGGGTACCCGTTCGCGAGTGTCCAGCTCTTTTACAACGACGAACACGCCATGACGCTCGGCGTTCACGAGGCCGTCATCAACGGCGTCTCCACGCCGTTCCCAGTTTCACCCCTGACGAAGAGCCCAGACATCGTGAGCATGCCCGAGACGGGCACGAACCTGATCATCGGACAGCTGGCGGGGGTCGATCCGGTGGGACGCCCGATGTGGCCCGCGCTGTTCATCACCGACATCACGACCGACGCCAGAGCGGTCGCGGGCGACTGGCAATGGGGCGGCGCCCCGGTGAATCCGACGTATGTCGCCGGGACCTGGAAGGGCGCGGTCAGGACCGTGACCGCGACCGGTGCGTCGATCGCCCCGGATGCCGATCCAGCCAAGAACAACCAGAACTACGGCAACGGCCACACGGCCCCCGCCGGCGCGATCGCGAAAGCCGAGGCGTATGGGACCGAGGTGCGCTGGGACATTCGACTGGAGCCAGGCCACAACTATCGCTTCCAGGTGATGGTCCACGACGGCGACCAAAACAAAATCGGCGGTGACGCGGGAGAAGCCTGCGTGACCTTCTGTGCCGGTAGCACCTGTCCGGTGGATGTCCTGCCCTGCACCACCGATGGCGAGTGCGCGGAAGGAGACATCTGCACGGGCGGTTGTTGCATCACACCTCCCTCATCTGGCGCGGGTGGCGAATCCAGTGGGTCCGGTGGGGCTGACACCGGCACGTGCCCTCCGGACTGGAAGATCTACGTCGGAGCCAATGGCGTGAGCATCTGCACGCCGCCGCCAACCAATGGCACCTGTCCCCCGCGTTTCGTGCTCACGATCCGCAACGATCAGCAGTATTGTACGCCAGAGCAGATTCGCTGATCCCGGGCAGCGGCCGCTACGAGGAGTCGAACAACAGCTGTGAGCTCGAGTTCGACACCAAGCGCGCCGGCAGCGTGCCAAAGAAGTGAGCTAAAAAGGCGCGCTTCGGCGCAGAAGATCGGTTAGGCTCCGCCGCGGCAATGCAACGTCTATTCGCGGCAGGGTTCGTGCTGGCTTTTGCGGCCGGTTGCGGGGGCTCCGGCTCTGCAGGGTCGGGCGCCGGAGCCAGCACGGGTGGTGACGGCAACGGCGCTTCGAGCGGTGGCGATACGGGCTCTGGCACCACCACTACCGGCGACTTCAGCGCAATCTGGCAGCAG
>Ga0307508_10006402_pt1 | contig 11071 bp, 7 predicted proteins | sample 9_EM_MG_FD_203089 | JGI IMG/M metagenome (GOLD analysis project Ga0307508, IMG submission 203089) | Populus trichocarpa ectomycorrhiza microbial communities from riparian zone in the Pacific Northwest, United States - 9_EM | ecosystem: Host-associated > Plants > Roots > Unclassified | place...
CTTTTTGCAACAAGCTAACGAGCCCATTTAAATACTAGTGAATTCTGCGCGAACGCCTGTCGGTCCATCAGTCTTTATGTTTCGTGCCTTACTGCGGACGAACAAAATATAACCACGGGTCCCTCCTTCAATTCCCAGATGGATTGGTGCCCACTGCTTCGTGAGGTGGACTCGGAGTTCCTAGGTTAGCAGACGCCGATGTTGAATATTTTTCCAACGGAATATGACGAAGAACAAGCAGGGCTTACTACTTTGCATATTGAAGGTCCCCCCAACGATTATTACTGTTCCAACGCCGTAGAACATGCTGCCGCGTGACGGGACTGCTTGTGATGGATGCGAGGTAGGCTGATCAGCCGATTGTTCCAACTGCAATCCACGGCAACATGTAAGGAATGCGAGTAATCTTCTGATGAAACTCATTTTTGTGGTGAGTACTTGGTTATTGTTGTGATTATTTTTTTTTTCGATTTGATGCTTTGAAACTGTTAAATTGGTGGTTACCAGAATTCGAAAGACGGGGAAGACGGAAAGTTGAAACGAAGTCGAGCGCGGGGTGCCCACGGAGGAAAGTACCTTTATGCGCGGATTATTTAAATGTCTTACACGCAGAAGCAGATCAGGTGAGTTCCGAACTAGGTAAGAGTGATAGTAGTAATTTGTATTGTACATAAGATTCGCATTGAATTAAATGTGCATAGCATTGTCAGTTATCTGGATTCGTCATATGCTTGGTAGCTGAGCAGCTGTGACAAAGGGCAGCACGCAGCTTTCAGACATCTGGTCAGTCTGCGAAGCCTATAGCTTCACGGTTGCATTTTTCGGTTGGTAGGGAAAATATACCAAGTTGATAAGGGAAGGGTAGATAAGTTATGGACTTTAACTTGTCTGCGTGTCACTGTTAGGGGGTTAGAGAAGGAAATATAGAACGGTGGTATCGATGTTGGTTGACAGCACACCATATATGTGACATTTTTGTTATTATCTACGTTTCATGTCGTAGTTCAAGAGAGACGTATATGCATGGACTGCCCTTCCTAGGTAGTTATCCTGAATCTGAGCAGCGAGTCTGCCCTCTGCGGCGTCGACATCCTTGTAGGCGTTGAGAACACATGGAACTTGGAGAGGAAGAAATGCCATCCTAATCCTGATCTAACGGTGTTGACGACGCATCTAATCTGAACAGTGGTATTGTTATTGACGATGGATCAGGAAAGGTGGAAGGAAGCAGGTCGTCATTTTTTGCTGATGTAGATAGCCGATAACCATGGCGGTATTGTTATCGACGGTGGCTCTGGTATGGAGGGTGGAACAAAATTTGCTGAGCGGAAGGGTTATTGATGGTGGCTCCAGTAGAGCTGAAGGAACATCGGCTTCTGGGGTCGAGATCGCTGGTGACCTGTGTCCACTATTGAAGAAGGTTCGGGCGTGGCAGAAGGAACAAAATCATTGGTTCCTGCTGATGTGGACGTTGCTGGTCTGGAGACTGGAAGATTCGGTGAGGTTCAGTCAGCTATATTCAGCCGGTATATTTCCATCGTACCCAAGATCAAGCTTGCAGCTGGGCCCTAGTCCTCTATTCATCAGCGAAAGGATTCGATTGCTGACTGTCGATTATTCGTGAAGCAGTGAAATGGATGCTCCGCGGTCGAGTCTTGATTCCTAATGGACCTCTTTTACCAAGTTTTAGCTAATCCTCCCGTCGGAGTCCCTTCTTCATGTCCACGACATCCCACACGGTCGTCGTAAAATGAGTTTGCCCGATTCGTCTTCATCACCGCTTACTCAGATATGCGGTGGAAGTATAGCAGGCCCGTCAAATTGCATGATCGTAAGGACACTGGCAAGTTAGATAAAAAAATAACTGAGCACGTACAATTGCTTCAACCACTCAGAAACAATCGTGAAAAGATCGATCTATATCTCTGAGTCGTCAAAGCCCGGTGTCTCGATGAAACAGATTTCTGAACCAAGGGAAGACTCTGAAACTTCTGTTGCGGGGTAAGGCTGGCAGCTCCAACTATCCAATCCAGTTTGTTAAGTCATTTTTCATTGAACTGAGAATTTCTTGTTGTCAGGTTCAGAGGAACATCCCAAGCATGAGAAAGTGAGGAATCCTCACATTCGGCGCCACATTGCCGGCCCTCACGTTCTTGCTGTCAAACAGTATCCAAACACCATGTCGTCGAAGCGACTGATCATGACGAACCACTCTTTCCCACATAACACAACGTTGAGATTTAAGTTGTGGACGTGTTGCTCCTCTGCACCTTGGCCGCTTTCCCCGTCATCCGAACCAAAGTGGAGTGCCTCCAGTATCAGAAGCCTCATCGAGTGGATACGTTTACAGGCTGAGTTTTTCAGTTCGGCCTTTAATTGTAGAGTCGAGGACGTGGAGTGTTTTTTTTTAGAGGTGCGACAGCAGATGCTAATTATCACATGCGTCGGACGGTTGATAATAGGCTGATATGAATTGTGATGGTATGTTTAGATCCTCTTCAGTCGTCAAAATTTCAAAGCTTAGGAGAGTTTTTTCACAGATGATGTTGGTTACATGAAACTTTCGTCCTTTCAATGTCCTTTCAATGTCCTTAGCATACACCTCAATGAAGTTAGACGTTTCGTCGTCGAGATATTATGCCTTATCAAGGGTATCAGCACCACCGCGACTGCACAGATATCAGTTCTTTCTAAACGTCTTTCCATTTATCCCGAATAATATGTGACGACGACGCTGAACAGAAACACAACTACCAAGAATTTCTAACACGTTCGAATCCTCCGTCCTGTTCCTGCTCTGAGTGTCAGTGGGACGTCCATGCCCTTGTTCAAATATCAGTGAGTCTGGCCTCTGTCAGCTTGTAAGGCGGATTGCTGATGAACCGCTTAAAGGGGACCACTGTGGTGCTTTTGCTGCTGATCTAGGTCTTCCAGGCGATGTTTGGGAGACGATACTGGGATCCTGGCTATTTTTTGGCATCGTTCTACCGGCCTCAAATTTGAACTTAGCAATGTAAAGAGCTTTCCGATTGCGAATAAAGGGGATATACTGGGAAGGAGCTACTCTTCTCATCTTCGTCGTCGCCAGACATTGCTGCCAGAGTACTTTTCCACGCTCTTTCTTGACACCCCTGGTCAATCGCCTGCTTGTCAATAATGAAGGATAATGTATCGGAGATTCCTCTTCTATTGACAACTACTGGCCAGTCTTCCTGCAACGAGGTGCAGTTGACCCGCTTCTCTGCGCAAGTATCCACCATGTGTGATCAGTACAAACGTTTCTGACCAGGACCTTCAGTATACTGGTAGAACTCTACGCTGTCAGTGGATCGCAGGGCGAAGATGGGGCAATGAATTCAATTCTGATATTGGATGGTTTGGGGTCGTGCTTTTACTTGAAGTTGGTATGTGCCTGATCGATCAGTACAAAGCGATATTAACAGATAGTCCTCTTAAAGTCCGAGTCCTGGCATACACCCCTGGCGTCAAGTCGGTCGTCGATAAAGAAATACGGGGGGGATACCACCCTCAGGCTTCTAGTCCTTCGCGAAGGCATCAGCATAGTGAACATCACTAGTGAGTGCTCAACTCACCTCTGAGGAGCCAGGACACTAATATACCTCAGAAGCTGAACGACCATGACAACATGATAACGAAACCATCGAAAAATCTCAGGCCAATCTTTTCTTTTTCCCATAAGCTAACGAGCCCATTTAAATATCGGTGAATCCTGTTCGAATGCCTATCGGTCCGTTAGTTATGTGTTTCGTCGTTCACTGCCGACGAACAACTTACGAGGGAGTGCGGGATAAAATATGACCACGGTTCCCTCCTTCAGGCCCCAGTCCCAGACGTATTGGAACCCACTGGCTCATGGGGTGGACTCGGGGTTGCTAGCGGCAACATTGAACAATTACCTAAAGGAACAAGACGAGCAACAATCAGGACTTACTATTTTGTATAATGAAGGTCCCTCCCACAATTATTACTGTTCCAACGCCGTGGAACATGCTATCGCGTGATGGGACTGCTTGTGATGGGTGCGGGGTAGGCTGATCGGCGGATTCAAATTGTTCCAACTGCAATCCAACTTGGCAACAAGTAAGGAATGCGAGTAACCTTCTGAAGCAACCCATGTTCGTGGTGAATCTTGGCAACTTTTTTCGAGAATTCGAGAGATGAGGAATATGAAAAGTTGAAACAAAATCACATTTTGTATAGCACTAGGAAGGTTTCAGATGGAAATAAATTGCTTATCGTGGTGGCTTGCCAAGTGGCGGCGCCAGCATTAATGAACTAGATCAGATGAATCGTCGGCCGAAAGGGAACTTAAAGCAGCCACCATCTCCAGGAGCAGAGCGGGTCCGCAGGATCCTAAAGCCAACCTAAAGCAGCCACCATCGAGATAGCTCCAGGAGCGAGCGGATCCGCAAGCTCCTAAAGCAGCCACTATCGAGATAGCCCCAGGAGCAGAGCGGGTCCGCAGGATCCTAAAGCCAACCTAAAGCGGCCACCATCGAGATAGCTCCTAAAGCAGCCACTATCGAGATAGTTCCAGGAGCAAAGCGGGTCCGCAGATATCGGGAATCGTTTAGATGACGGATTCCTCTTGCTCACAAAATAGATCCGATCGAGTTAATGGACATCAGGTGACAGGTAGCCAATGAACATCAAGGTGCACCCAACTCTTCGCGTTCGGTCAGCTAAGCCTTTTTGCAAAATCGGGAGGGATCGAACGGTGCGCCCCTATTGTATTCCACTCCTCCACTTTGACCTCTTATGATCTCTGCCTATCCCCTGGCAATTCGAGGTCGTCAGAAGGGGTTGAGATACATCAAGGACAGGATCATAGTGAAATTGAATCTAGTTCGCCGGAAGTTGTACAAAGGCCGGCCCTCATGCATGCCTCATGTTTTCGCCAGCAAACAATATTCAAACGTTTGCCGAAGCAACTTTTTCACGGACACAAGCTCTTATGTGCAAACACACGTCGGTCATGATCGAGATCAGGAACAAAACGCGTCACTCTTTCCCACATTGTAGTATCGGATGTCAGCTCGTGGGCCCTCTTCTGCATCCTGGTGCTTTTACTCTCATGATGTGCTTCCAAAATGTATATTCAATATCCCACCCTTTTAATTCAAGGCCTCGGAAATGCGAGTGGGACGACTTCAAGACTCGGTTCAATATCATTAGACATGATTAATCGAGTTACTGGCTGAACGCTGCGGGAAACGGCCCTTTTTAAAAAAAATCTTGCATCGAGCCGGTACGCTTATGAACTGAGGTCCGTCAGGCAGCCAGGTTAACAATGTTTTGAGTCGGGTTCTGGTACGTTCTTCTCTTATTCCACATGGGGAGATTGTTTTGCTGACCCTCAGTTGTTCGTCCAGCCTTCAAAGTCGAATTCTAGGAGCGGGTTCTGCCTGGAGCCTGATATCACTCAAATTCGTGACAGTATCCTCGTCAGCGCCCATCAACACTCACAAACCGATTTTCTATTGCCCGAAAACTTTTAATCCCTCTTGCACACACAGCCTAACCCCTTTTAGATCCAGCTGCCAATGTAGACACACGAGGAGGATATTTTTCTTTTGCTTCTACCTACCAGAAGGCATCAGCGTGGTTATAACCAACGACTGCCCAGAAGTTGGTGGGTGTTCGGGTCTGGGGCTGCGCTTTTACTTGAAGTTGGTATGTGCCTAATCGATCAGTACAAAGCGATATTAACAGATAATGTCAAGCAGTCCTCTTAAAGTCCGAGTCCTAGCATACACCCCTGGCGTCAAGCCGGTCGTCAATGAAGAAATACGGGGAGGATGCTACCACCCTCGGGCTTCTAGTTCTACCTTCGCGAAGGCATCAGCATAGTGAACATCACTAGTGAGTGCTCAACTCACCTTTGAGGAGCCAGGACACTGATATACCTCAAAAGCTGAACGACCATGACAACATGATAACGAAACCACATGTAACCATCGAAAAATCTCAGTCCAATCTTTTCTTTTTCCCATAAGCTAACGAGCCCATTTAAATATCCGTGAATCCTGTCGGTCCGTTAGTCATATGTTTCGTCGTTCACTCCCGACGAACAACTTACGAGGGAGTGCGGGATAAAATATGACCACGGTTCCCTCCTTCATGCCCCAGTCCCAGACGTATTGGAACCCACTGCCTTGTGGGGTGGACTCGGGGTTGCTAGCGGCAACATTGAACAATTATCCAAACGAGCAACAATCAGGACTTACTATTTTGTATAATGAAGGTCCCTCCCACAATTATTACTGTTCCAACGCCGTGGAACATGCTATCGCGTGATGGGACTGCTTGTGATGGGTGCGAGGTAGGTTGATTGGCGGATTCAAATTGTTCAGCTTGGCAACAAGTAAGGATTCTGAAGCAACCCATGTTCGTGGTGAATATTGGCAGCTTTTTTCGGGAATTCGGGAAAGTTGAAATCAAAGTGTGGAGAGACAGTATTTTTGTAACCAAGGGATAAGATCTTCAGATGTATAATAAAGGGAGCCGCCGCCGCCGGTGGTGAGCCGAAGGAGGCGACCCGCCGCCTTGCGGCTCCACGCAGGCGCCTGAACTTTGAAGCAGGCGGCGGACATTCAACTGTCAAGTCGGGACGCCACATGGCACTTGCCGACAACGTAAGAGCTTGACACTGGCGGCCCGCAGATATCGTGAATTCGGAACTCGTGTTCTGTCTGGAGCCCGATATCACTCGAATTCGTGGCAGTATCCTCGTCAGCGCCCATCAAAACTCACAAACCGATTTTCTATTGCCCGAAAACCTTTAATCCCCCTTGCACTCACAGCCTAACCCCTTTTAGATCCGGCTGCCAATGTAGACACACGAGGGTACTTTTCTTTTGCTTCTACCTACCAGAAGGCATCAACGTGATTATCACCAGCGACTGGCCAGAAGTCGGTGGGTGTTCGGGTCACAATTGTAAGAAAACTGGCATCAATATTGCACAGAAACAAAAGTATCCAGAAAAACCTTGATAGTAACGCTGAAATTTCCATAATTTACTATATTCAGTGAGGCCTATGGGTACATCGGACGGTCAGTTTGCAAAACTTGTGTTGTGTTGGACGAACGACCTTCAACGGAGCACACTTACGATCTGTGGGTCCCTCCCTTACTTTGCCACACCCATGCAAGTCTCATCGGTGGTCCAGGTTCGGGACGCGGCCGTAGTGTCGTCCGCACCCCCACGAGTTGGGTTTGCAGTGTCTAGGTTGGTGGACGGCACTGCTCGAAGGTTATCTAATAGAACAGGACGAACAGCAAAGGAACGCTTACCGATTACAATCGTAGTGAAATTTCCTCCCACAATAGTTACGGTCCCAACTCCGTGAAACATGCTGGTAGGCGAGGTTGCCTGTGATGGGGTCGATGCGGGGGTGGAAGACAAATGCATTGACTGTTGTGATTTTCGACAAGCAAAGATGATGGCAAGTAATTTTTGTAGGAAGTTCATCTTTGTGGGGAGTCCTTGTGCTGAGAATTATCAAGACTCGAAACTTATAGAGCCACTTTCGGCTAACCATTACCGGGGATGGGTGACCCGAAATGTAAATCTCGGGAGAAGTAACATTAAGGTTCGCAGGTCTCGATAGACGCTGGTAATAAGTCGCTCCGTTGCAACAAATAAATTATACACCAAAGTACATGAGTAGAAGTCATCACCCTATGTAGAAATATTGACCATTGCCTTGAAATCCCGAAAAACTTGGATATATAGTAGGATTAGAAAATGGAGTTTCAAAGAGGCTGAGGCGCTGACGTTGGAACCCTCAGTTGACAACCCCTTTCCACCCAACATCAAACAGGATATTAAGTTATAATTAACTTATAACTATAATATAGTGGCCCCGATTTCAAGTCACATCACGTCACTCCACAATGCAAGTCGCATGGCCATTGACAAGTGGGCAGTAGACAAAAATAAATGTTTTCCCAGCCTGGGCCAGGGGCTGGGCCTGGATTAAGTATGCCGCAAGCTTCCTTAGCCATTGTGGGAGGAAAAAGATGTATTTAGACCATAGTACCCGTGTCAGGTGACAGACGGTGCCGTGTTGATCAAAGAACAAGCAGATCGGCGTTAATCTGATTCTCTATGACAAGTCCTGAGTCGGTGGCGTTGGACGAATGCACTTGACGTTCCACTTGGCATCCGGACATCGGTCCGTCTATGCCATGGTATGCAGCGCTTTCAAATTGAAATATTTAAAGAATATTGCGTTCGCAATATAGTTGGACAGAGGGATATGGGGCTTGTCTCAAACTACCTGATGTACAGAGTATTTGGATCATGTAGAAGTCGCTCGCGGCTTCTCCGTCAGATGAAAACCATCAACAGAGATGTGCGTGTGCGTGACGAAGAATGGGAAGGCAAAAACATGTCGGATGAAGAAAAGCAGCGATGGGAGGACTAGGAAATTGAATTTGAGTTGGGGATGGCAATTGCAACGCAGACTTACGGTGGAACTGGGACGGCTGTGTGTGAACCTTTATGCATTCCGTAACATTACAAGGACGTACCCCAATATTCATGTTCATGCTCCCACTATCCATATTTTCCAGGAGCACATGCTATTATATCTTCATGAATCCGAGCGGCGGAATCTGCCCTCCGCGACGTCGATATTGAAACGAAATGGTCTTCGTCATCTGACGATGGTTCAAAGACCAGTGGAAGAAACAAAGTCGTCGTCTTCTGCTGATATAGACGTCGCTGGTGACCTGTATAGCGGTACCGCTATCGACGATGGCTCTGGTGTGACGGAAGGAACAAAATCTGCTGCCGTCGGTGTTGCTGGTGATCTGTATAGCGGTACCTTTATCGACGATGGATCCGGCACGATTGAAGGCACGGAATCGTCATTTCCCACTGTCGGAGATGTCGCTCTTAACCTGTATAGTGGTACCCTTATCGATGCCGGCTCCGGCGGGGCTGAAGGAATAAAAGGGTCATCTTCCGATGGAGACGACGTCGGCGATCTGAAAAGTGGTACTGTTATCGACGATGGTTCGGGTGCGGCGGAAGGGGCAGAATCTTCGGCTTCTGGGTTCAAGGTTTCCGGTAACCTGTGTAACGGTACCACTATAGAGGATGGTTCGGGCGCTGAGGAAGGAACGAACTCATTGTTTGCTGCTGATGTGGAAGTCGCTGGTGATCTGGAGAATGAAAGGTTCGATGTCGTCGGCAGGCGTTCAGCAGGCCTGTATTCTTCCTGTCCAGGTACCCGCCTCTCCTCCCTCCCTTGGTCTTCCGGTGTACGAGCTTCAGCTGGTATGCCCTCCGCCCCATCGTATCCAAGGTCAAGCCTGCCGCTAGGCTCTGATCCTCTATTCATCACCAGCGAAAGGATTTCAATCGCTGAATCCCGATCATTCATGAACCGCTGAATCGACGCTCCCCGGTCGAGTACGGATTCCAAATAGACCTCCTTTAGCTCATCCTCCCGTCGGAGTCCCCTCTTCATGTCCACCACATCCCACATGGTAGTCGTAAAAATAAGTTTGCCCGATTCGTCTTCATGTAGCTCTCGCAAGTCCTTCAAGTTCGAGTTATAGTAGGTGCCGCTTACTTCATCAGATATGCGGTGGAAGTAAAGCAGGCCCGTCAAATTGCGACCTTCGTTGTACCTGAAATATAGAATGGTAAGGGCGAAACTGGAAAGGTAGAGAGAACGTACAATTGCTTCAACCACTCAGAAATCATCTTGAAAATGTCGATATATATCTCCTCCGAGTCGTCAAAGCCTGGTGTCTCGATGAAGCAGATTTCTGTACCAGGGAATTCGGGGAGGGAAACCCTCAACTCCGACACTTTTGTTGCAGGGCTTGCCTTGCGCAGACCAGTCTTTCCTGTCACTTTTTCAACGAACTGAGAATTTCCTGTTGTCAAAGAGCACCCCAAGCATGAGGATTCAAGAAAGAGATTCTCACATTCGTCTTTCCGCTACCACTCGGTCCCACCAGGCTATGTTTATGTTAGCATTTGTGGAAAGCTGGTTAGACGGACCACATACAGGAAGACATTTTGCATCTCTAGTTTGGTACGATGTAGACGATGCAGTAGGTTCGACTTGGCGTCGAGCATTAGTGAAATTAGCGTTTGTGTGCTATTTTTTGCTGTCAAACAAATCCAAACACTAGTATCGCTGTACGACACGAGTATGATTATAAAAATGAATTTTGCACACGTCGTGACCGAGACCAGAAAGCGTAACAAACAAATCTATTCTAAATGTCGTGATTACTCTTCTATCTTGCAGTGCATGATGATCTGATAAACACCATTGTGCTTCATCAGGTCGCACTAGTTCGAGTCCGACTGCTCATGCCTTCGTCAGCAGAACCCGGCGTCCTTCGGCCAGTGGAGGGCACTGTTTCAATATTCATCCAAAAGCGTACGAAGAATAGCAAGGATATTTACCGATCGTGAAATTCCCGCCATTGATCGTTACAGAGCCAGTCACGTAGAATATGCTGATGGGCGGTACTTGTGGTGGAGGTACTGTTGGTTGTGGTTCAAGTTGTGGTTGGCGACGTGTAAAGAATCTGAACAGTCTTTGCAGGAAACTCATTTTCGTTGAGAGGGCATGGACAGTTTATTGCAGGATTATATATACTTTTACTTAGTACTTACTCCCCATAAATCGACTGTCCAGTTAAGTACTGTAAATAGCAGCTGAAGTCACATGTTTGTACTTAACATGTACTTAGTACTTAAGTACTTACTTCCCATACATAAATCGACATGACAGCTGTCCAGTTAAGTACTGTAAACGGCAGCTGAAGTCAAATACAAACATGCGACTGGTGCTGAGGCATCTGCCGGCCAAGGGAAAACCAGGGACTTGGATCTGAAGTGGACGAGGTGATGAGATATCAATTTTGGTGTAAATTTCAATTTGGTAACAATCGAAATATATGGGGGAGATATACACCTTTGGCACCAAACTAACCTGACAGCGGAAACGGCAAAACAGGTGTGTTTCTTCTCGGTTTTGCCTACTGCATGCATTCTAGGTACATGTAAGTAAGTAT
>Ga0307508_10006403_pt1 | contig 11071 bp, 7 predicted proteins | sample 9_EM_MG_FD_203089 | JGI IMG/M metagenome (GOLD analysis project Ga0307508, IMG submission 203089) | Populus trichocarpa ectomycorrhiza microbial communities from riparian zone in the Pacific Northwest, United States - 9_EM | ecosystem: Host-associated > Plants > Roots > Unclassified | place...
CGGTACGTCGTCATTCCATCGCAATGTCAGCACCTCATACAGTAGCGCAGTGCTCGTCTCTGTAAGTGCACCCAAAAGCACCGTTGGTGGTGCCCTTGATACATCTTGGATAGATCTTATCGAATACATTCGCGAGAATCAGCGAGGATGCTGCCGCCGAGGTTGGTTTTAATTCCCAATCTCCATTTGCCTCGTTTATCTCACCATTTTTAGGCCATGTTTAGGAAAGCGGTCTCTACGATCGAAGGGTACATCCGCCCCATCCTTCACTTTTCGGTTGCTGATACGTGGCGCACTTAGAGTCAAAGCAGACTCGCTCTTTTCTTATCAACCACCCATCAACCTCGTTGCCGTTTGTATTCTTCTTCCCGCTAGTTATGTGCTGAGTCCGAGATGGTTCCATAAAGTAAGCGGTCGATACCATTTCAGTGATATGCACACTAATTGTCGGAAGGTGAACGTGTTTCTGATAAGGTCGTTTGCTTGTGACATCTCTAAGCTACTGAGTACCTACTCCCGTACAGGGTTACGAACTTTCCCATCCTCCTCGTTATCGCATGGTATGAACGTGAGTTCGGCAACACAGACATCCAGTTGTATTTGTTGCTCATGTTGGCACAGGTCAAGCAAAGAAAACCGCCTCGCTCGGATTTTACGAAACGATCTCGTCTGTGTTTGAAAAAGTTACAGAAGCCTTACCCCGCCAGCTCAAACGGATGTGTGAGTGATTGGTTGTTCTTAGTGGTTTAGATAATGCTCATCCGACCCCACAGCCTTGTTCGAAGGCCTAGCAGGATCAGGTGCTGACATCGACGTCGTACGACATTCTGTTTCTTTTTAAGTGAACTGCTGTTCAAGCATTGTCAGATCTTTGACATTGAAGATGGAACGGAACAGGCTTCAGCAACAGAAGACGATCCGGATCGTGTCCTCGTCGGACCCCCCCACGTCAATAGCCTCGAGCGCGGGTTATCCCGCAGATCGAGCCGCCCGTCCACGCGTTCTCTCCGCCCGAAGCGCCCCCCTTCCCCAAAGGAACACGAACCTGATCATCATCTTCAACCCGCACCGCCGCGTCCGCATTCCCCGCAGCGGAATGGCCACTACCTCCATGCCATGTCCACGCCAATCGCCCTCCGCAGACGACTGAACTCCTCGATCCACAAACATGACGTTGCCCAAAGCCCACTCGCCCAAGTCTTTCGACCAATCGTCCTCGACGACGCACTTGTGCCGGAAGACACCGTCTCGGACAGCGCGAGTGGCGGTGGCGGATCGGCGTTTTTGTCACAGCCACAGCTCAGCTACGGCCCCGCGACGCGCCGCCGATTGGCGTCAATCCAGTCCCTGCATAGGCGCCCGAGCGAGTCGTGGACGAAACCCGCTAGTTCCGGGAGACCGACGTTTCCGCCGCTGGATACGCGCGCGGAGACGTTGACTGGTCCGTTTTCTACGTCGCTTGATTACCGAGAGGGGGAAGAGCGGGGTATTGCGACTGCGGAGCAGGTGGAGGAGATCGCGGAGGGGAATGGAGGCATGGCCGAATGTATGAAACGGATGGAGAGGATCGAAGGACGACAGGAGCGCATTGAGGAATTGTTGATCCAGCTTCACGCGCAGTTGCAGCGTTGACGATGCCAAGAAGGGGGGACTAGCGTCAGACATTGGAAATAATCTACTACAAACACGATCTTCTTATCGTTTACTGGTACTTGTACATGTGTCTCGTATGTCTTTTTCGTGAACATCGAAACATCATCGAGCGAGTACTAGTGGGCTCTACAGTACAAGTACACACGAAAAGCACGTACGAAGCAGCTAATATATCCGGGTGAGAGAAGAAAGCTGAGATGACAAGGAGCACAAGAACGAAGATGATTGATAATTTACGACCAACGCCAATCACGTGGGGGAGGGGGGGGGAAGGCGAAAGGCGAAAGGAAGGTAAGGCGAGGCAAGACAACGTCCGCTCTAACTCCATCGCCGAGGTGGCGACGGGCCATCCCAGCGCCCTCGATCCTCTTGCCCCGGGCCACCAGGGGCGCCAGCACGGTGTCGCCCCCACCCAGCATCCACAGGCCTCCCCACAAAGTCGCCGCCGCCGCTTGCACCACCACCACGCTCACTACCGCCACCACCGCTGCTACTACGCCCACGACCCCTACCTCGACCTCGCCCGCGCCCATTCGACGGCCACCCACCGGGTCGCTCGCCTCTCTCATCGCGGTACCGTGCATCTGGGTGACTCGGGCCGTCGTCGCGGTCAAATCGTCCCTGGCCAAACCCACCTGCCCGCGGACCGGAGGGGGGCTGGTGTACCCCCGCGGGCCCGTGTGGAGAGGGCATCCCCGGTCGAGGTGGCGTTCGTGTGTGTGGTGGGCCTATGAACGGGAGCGCACTTTGCAGGGGTGGACCAGGCGGGAAGGCGGTACCTTGACCGGGAGTGGGCGCGGGGCCGGGTCCAGCCAGCGAACCGGAGGTGACCCCAGGTGCGGGTGGGACGGGAAAACCTGGCCACTGTGGTGGTGGCCCATGGGGTACCGGGGGAGCACCTCCCGTCGGCATCGTCGGCAGCAGAGGCGGATGTGGATGTGGATGTGGGGGTGGGGGTGGATGGGGTACGTGCACGACGTTGGCCACCGCGTTGGCGAGTCCGCCAGAGATACCCGGGATACCTCCGTTCCCAGATGATAGGGCGCGAAGAATGCCCTGTATTTGTTCCGGTGTGAGTGTAGCGACTTCGGCTGCAAGCGCAGAGTTGGCCAACTGCGGGTAGGCTTGGAGGGCTGGTGGGAGCGATGAAACAGGGGCGGTGGTTGAGGGTTGGGGAAGGCTGGGTACCAACGGGACGGACATGGCAGGTGGAGCAAGTTTGCCCCTAATGAGAATCCAGATACCGATCATGTAGTTATCCTGGCGGACTTTGGGTAGGCGCAGCTCGTCCAAAAGTTCAATGAAATCCGGTAATGGCATACTCGCCAAAAGCGGTACCATGTACAGCTCCTTTCCCGGGTGATAATCCTTGGGTTGGTGACCCCATGGGAACACGAGTCCATGGCGACTGGAAATAAGATGCGTCAAATGAAACGGCAATTGTAGGTCATTCATCGACTTACTTTTTATGCAATAGAAAGTCGCTAAATGTTTGGAGTATGCTGTTGCTACCATCGGGGGAGAACGCACAAGCAATAAGTTCCTTTTGCGGATTCAGTCTAGTCTGCAATAGGAACTGTGCCGAATTCTCTGTTGGCACCCGACCGTCGATCCGAAGCGTATCAGATGGGAAAAGCGTTCTCCAAAGAGGGGAATCAGCACCCAAGGTCCGACCACCGACCTGGCGGGCAACAACAGGCGCCAGCTGGGGAATGGAAGAATCCACAGGCATGGCAACCTACGACGGAAATGAGCGACGATGACCCTTCCGAAACAATTCCATTGCTCACCTTTCCCGTCCACACCGGTGGTACTGCCCGAAACACTGCTTCAGGGTCTTGCGGCCGCTCGTCTTGGACAACGTCCGCGTCCTGGTCCTTTTCCAAGACCATATCGAAATCTTGATCGGTTGCCTCGCGGGGAATAGTGTCCACCTCAATCGGATGACTCCTGTGCTCCTCCTGCCCCTGCTCCTGCTCGGGTTCTGGTCCCGGTTCTTTCGCTATCTCTCGCGAAGCGGGTTCTGTTTTCGGAGATGACCATAATGCGTTCAGATCGAAGGATGTGCGCGCGGGTGTGTCCGGCTTGAGGAGTTGTGTCGGGGAAGTGGCAATCACAGGGGACGGTTCAGAAGGAGGAATTACCAACTGTGGCAGGGGAACAGGCTCAGGTGGTGCAGGCGGATCAGATCCCGAGGGCATGGCAGAGGTTTCCGGAGCGGGCGTAGGTAGATGGTCACTAAACGGGTCTTGAGGAGCGGGCTCGTCGTCCAAGTGAATGAGATCTCCAATATCTAGCTCCGGCTCGGGGGAAGTGTGGAGGTTGGAGGCGGATGGCGCATACAGTGGGTGAATTGGCGGTCTGATACTGTCACTTGCAGGAGGTGAATAACTGTCGTGGTGCATAGGAAGGGAGCCACCCCACGTGGCGCTCTGTGGCGCGATTGGCGATTGGGGCGGGATCGACTCTTGTGAGATCGAACTAGCTCTGTCCCTCTGATGCTGCTCGGCGGCCTTTAGACGCGCCTGCCGCTCTCTCTCCCGACGCTCCTCTTCCCAACGCTCTTCCTCTTCTTTTTCTCGCTCTTTTTCTCGTGCGTGTAACAAGGTTCCCGATTCCCCGTTGACATCTTCGATATCTTGTAAGCCCTTGTGTGTGATCTTTGCGCGAGGGATGAGCGTCTTTTTGAGAATCGAATGTTCCAAGGCTTCCTTCTCCGCAAGCTTGATGGACTGCTTCGTCTCCTCGTTGGCCAGATCTGTTGAACTCATCTGAGAAAGCTCCTTTGCAGAAATAGTAGCGTAGCATATGCGCTGGTGAATAACGACACGATCAACCTGACTCAGGTTAAAAGTAAGCATACGAAAACGTTCCCTAATAATAGGACCGTTAGTCTATGACACGGGCTGCAAAGGAGAGACCTACTTGTACTTGGGTCCCACGCCCTGTTTTCCGTGCTTGTCAGGTTCTCCATAGAGTTCGAACAAACATTGCTCGAGCTCTGAGGAAAATGTATCCGCTTCGTTTTGCAATCGTTGCTTGTCTTCGTCGGTGAGATCCTCTGCTTTCAGATTAACCTTGTTGCCGGATCCGTCATCGACCTCCACGTGGGGATACCTAAGGAAAACCGGACGAAACATGTCTCGGAGTTTTCCAAGGCAGTACTTTCTGGCTGGGTCATCATCTACCGAGACAGGGGCAACTGAGGACTTTTTGCGTTTGGATTCCCGCGCCTGATGTGAGATGCCGGATTTGCGTTTAAGATGACTGCTAATGGCAGGTGACGCTCTCCTTTCCTCTGAGAACGGAGAGCTAAACTTGCGAGTACCTGGATCATGGTCGGAATGATCTGAATCCGATGCATAAGCTACGTGGCGCGTCCGACGCTATAGATGCCGTGCATCAGCAGGCAAGTATCGCACAGCAACAGGAGAGTACACACCTTAGGGGGCTTCTTCCCTCTCGCCGTCTCCGGTTCTGCCACGTACTCGTCTTCGCTATCAGGGTCGTCCTCCGATTCTGAAGGTGATAACGCGGGGGGTGGCGTTGGAAGTTGTAGCGGTGCATTAGAGCCGCCATCATCGTACAAGACATTGATAAAGTCTGGATGAGCTTCTGGACCTTCCCACTGCACTGCGGAGAATCGGTATGGTCAGCACACATCGCCCAGTAAAGTCACTTGGAAAGCGGACAAGAAACGAACGAAAACGACCTGGGGCAACCAGGGTCGAACGTATGAGCCCGGTTCTACGGGAACTTAGTCTGGGCGTCTACGAATGTACAGGGCGCTCAAACTACTGGGCTCATACCAGATCATCAGACTCAACAAGCATAGTTGCGCGTCAATAACGTAAAGCCTCTCAGCTTGTGAAGATGCAGAGCGCCGCAACTGGGCTGCAGACGCACGGACACGACCGTTATGACAGCAACTGTCGTGCGAGAGGGACGGATGGTCTGGCAGAGAAAGCGCGAGAACAGGTGCCTCAGACGACGACGGATAGCGAACAAGTTGTAGGGGTACAGAATTCACATGCTCGATATACATTGTGCAATGCGGAAGTGCGCGCAGTGTCGTAAAAAGAGCAATTGGGGACCGGTGACACTCACTGATCGTGCATCGGCCGGTATTTTCAGTACAAGTAGGACAGATATACACCTCTACAGGGTGATCAGCAAAAAACGAAGCATGCGACCAGACAGGACGTACCAAGATCTTCAGCTTGCTCTACGCTGAGCTTCACACACCGGAAGTGGAACCTGGAGGTAAAAAGGGATTGCACCCATGAAGTTGGAGGGTGACGGGATGGGGCACGCACCACTCGGAACACTGTGAGCAGCAGACCATGGGAGAGCCATCGTCGGGCTGGTTGCAGAGACAATAAATGTCGTTCTTGGCGTGCCTCGCGTCGTTTGTCGGCTTGGCCGGTGCCTTTGATCTGCTGCGTGCTGTGCGGGACCTGCTCTCCTTCTCGATGTCACTCACGGCGTCCTCTGTCTTTGTCGATTTCTCTTTTGAGCGGGTTTGGATCTCCTTGGACGTTGATTTCGTGCGTGAGCGGGCAGGCATGACGATGACTGTGCGAGTCAAAGAACAGGAGAAGTTCAAACTCCGAACTTTCCGTTATGGCACGCATGTTGTTCCGACTGTACCAAGTCATGCCAGGGTCAACCATGTATTTGATTCACCCAGGCGCGGACCGAGCTCGACGCTGCCAACGGTGAGCTCAATTTCATCACCGCATACATGCAGACATTGACCCCCTTGCGCGACTGCCAGTTCGCGTGTCAAATGTGGAGCCGCATGGCTTGATGGTAATTCATTTGAATTACTTTGGGAGAATTCGAGAGCCAACCGAGGGCGCCGTGCCAAATGGGGCGAGCACGGGTCTGCTGGCAAGTGCGCCACTTGGATCGTGATCGGGGACCGGGTGGTGTGGGGGCGCGGCGGCACACGGTCGGAGAGAGCAGAAGTTGGCAGCTGCGGTGAGCTGCGACGACACCCATTACCGCGGGCGGGATGGCACTATGTGTTGCCATGCGTCATTACCATTCGGCGACCGAGACGCATCCCTGTCACATTCCATTGACTCCGAAACGCTGTACTTATGCATGATAGGGTTTCCGCATTCTCCACCTCCCACGCTTACTACTAGGGCCATGTCCTTTATTCGGGCGTCTTTTCGCCCCCCACGTTGCTTCCGTGAGTGATACCACTTTCCCGCCGGTGCTACATCCCGTCCCAATCTCGGGTCCCTTTTCGCTCTTTGTCTCATTCATTCCTTCCCAGCCATCCTCTAGTGCTTCTTCACCGCCTGCCCGCCTCGTCCAGCTAATCCTTACGTTCACGCAGCTGGAAACCAGTGCAGGATCGACCATCAAGGCATCACCCGGTTAGCTTCATTCATTTCCCTCTTGAATTCCCGCCCCCTTCATTGGCCGCTACACACATTGCTCTCCCGTCGGCTTGCTGTGTCCTTCCTCTTCTGTCTGACATGTGTACTTTACGATAGCCTACTCATGCTCTATATCTCCAGGCTGCCGTTATTCTTACCGTGCACCTTCCCACTCCCCATCCACTTCCCTGCTCGGCCCCAGGAATTACCCGTCCTTCTTACTACATTCCCTCGACTTGCACAGATCGTGGCGCTACATGCGGTCTATGCATGGGAGTCCTCGCCCCATCTAGCCCGACTAAATCGCATTTTTTCACTCCCTTCCAGATGACTTCACAGCACCGTAGCAATCTCAAATCGCAGCCCATCCCGTTCGTGCTTTCTTCGCGCGGTGCGGAGTCGCCCACCTTTTCTTCTCACCCGTCAGCATACCATGACGCCCCCGAGTCCTTACAAACGACATTCAAACAACGTATCCGATCTTCCCTTGAACACGGTCTCAAGACCGCCACGCGATCAAGGGCCAAGGCCTCATCCCCTGACGATGACTTTGAACCCATCTTCGCCAAACGAAAGGACAAAGACAAGCCATTATCTGACGACACTGGCGCAACGGACTACGACAGGGGTAAGTCGGGCATGTTGAAGCGGCTCGAATCCAGAGTAGGGCTTCGACGGGTTGGTCGTAACTCTGTCACACCCTCTTCAACTCCGACCCTATCTTCCGCTGACCAGAGTAGGGTCAGTACAGAGCATGTAAACAATGCGGAGCGGCATGGTCAGCATCGCGTGGCAGGTTGGACGAGCTTCATCACCCCTTCTCTGCGACAAGCCTCAGCGTCTTCGCCTGCCGTCCATCTTTCTTCATACCCCATACCTCCTTCAAACCCTCAGCCTGTCGTGATCGTTAACCCAACATCGAGCCCTGCGACCGTACGCGACCGCACCCGTCGAGTGACTATGCAACCTACAGTCAGGGAAATTAGTGCGCCACAACCTCTTACCCCTCGTCAAGAACATAGAAGCGGTTTAGGAACCCCAGAACGCAATGGGTCAGCGTCTCCGCGAGCTGGTAAATCCAGACCTTCTCCCATATTCGCACTACCTCCGCCCAGTGCTCGGTCTTCCATCGACACTCCCCGAAAAAGCAGTGATTTGCCAAGTCCGCCTGATTCCCCTAGTCCACAACCTGGTGGAAGAAGCCGCTTTGGTACGGTGGCCAAAAGGCCAGGGGCCACCAATGCAGCACATCTTTCTCTCAACAGCCCGCCATCGTCTCCCACACCAAGCTGTGCAGCGAGCCCTGGTCAGGCTCGGAGTCCAACGAGGCGAGTGACTCCAAGTGCTCATCATCGCCTTATTTCTACCTCGGCTACCAACTTGCCTTCGAGTCCTCCAACATCTCCTACAGCAAATAAACGACTGTCGGGTGATACCCCTCTGTCATCACTCGAGTCCGCAACACGATCACCTGTAGATAGCTCCCGGAGATCATCAACTGAGACTCATCATAAGCCCTCTACGGAAACATCCAGACGGAGTTCAATGGATACACAATGGCGCCTGACAGCGTCACCTTCTCGACCGACCTCTCCATTTTCTCCTGCACGATCCCGTGCTACTTCTCCGACGCAAAGAACCCCAGGATATGTTCACAATCGCAACTTCAACACATCTGCGGCTTCACTTAGCACTCCTTCAACCCCCGAACAACGCGAATTGGTTCGCACTGCAACCTCACTGTTGTGCAAGGAATTACGTAAACCACCACCGCACTTGTCACGCAGCGAGCATGCGAGAGAGTGGGCCGAGGTGGAGGTCCGATTGCAGCCGTTAGTGCGACTCGAGCGCATCTGGGGAAAGAGTGGACCTCTTCCAGGTGCTTGCTCGAGCCAGATTAGCGCAACAGGTTTGAGTTCCCTGGTCGTCAGTAACGCTGGAGAAGAGAGAGAGAGGAAACTCTTTTGCGAAACGCTCAGGGATGGAGTGGTTTTATGCCAGTAAGTATTATATTTCCTGAAGCAGGACGCATGACACCTTATACCCTTTCTCCCAGGTTGATGAACAAACATGTCCCCGCTGCGATTTTGAGAATTGATCCGCGAGAGGACGGCTTCAAGCGCACTAGCAACATTACCAAATTCCTTTCAGCATGTTCTTCTCATGGGGTACCTTCTGATGACCTCTTCTATCGTGACGACCTTATCGAAGCAACTCCGGAGACCCTGTGTCGCGTAGCAAGAACGATTATCTCTTTCTTAAAGTTCTTTGATACGCCAGTCGTAGACCGGAGCAAAGTATTATCTGGTCAAGCAGACAAAGCCGCCGTGGGTGTGGCGTCCAATAATACCCCTTACTCCCCGCTATCCCTCTCCCGTGCCGTTTCGTCAACGCCAAATCTGATACAGCAGCGATCAGCTTCTCAGCCTCCTGCCCCAGGCGGGAAATCCTTGCCCCCACCAGAACCGATTCTTCCTCCGTTACGGTCAGACAGTCCTCAATCGGGAATCTCTTGTGGTACGGCACGTAACGTCAACATACCAATCAGGGACAACGTCCCGGAAATTGACTATGTTCCTTCCGTCAAAATGATCACCTCGACCCCTAAATCACCCCTGCGAACTCGCTCGAAATTGAAGCATAGTGACGATAGTGGCGGTGGCCTTCTACCTGACCCCAACTCCCTTGACTTTCCAACGCACGAATCTCAATCCTCTAGTCCTACTCTGGGAGATTATGGTCACGATTTTCCACTCAGGCAGTCAAGAACATCGAGTAATATCACAGAGAACACCGCGTATTCCAGTATCTTCGACATTCGCCGCAACAGTAGTGCCCAAAACAAGTTTGGAACTATCAGAACTGTCACCACCGAAGCCACGTCGCTTGGTTCAGAGGTTCCGTCCTTTACCAGGACAGAAGCGAGCTCTGTGGCTGCGTCTGTGGCAGAGGAAATGGCCAGGAGGCGCAGTATCAGCGGGGACGGTTCACGAACGAGAGATCGAAGACCCAGCGAACCGGCTACCCCTGACCTTGTCAGTCTAGTCGAGGAAGAGGAGAACAGCGCTTGTGGATCAAGCTCTCGTGAGACTGCTCGAGCCAGGTCTCCGGCACGTGATGGCCAACTGGACCGTGAACCCGACCAAGTTCGTGTTCGGCTCGGTAAAGGGAAGTGGCCCGACGACTTCATGGATGCCTTCCAAGCAAGTCCTTCTCGATCCATTCCTATCCAGACAAGGACCAACCGAGAAGAATCTCCGGGCTTCGCGCCTTCTTCAGCATCTCCACGGAAACCATACCTCATCGGGGTTTCGCGCCACAATGATGTTACCGAGCCCATCCCGCCCTCTCCGCGCCGTCGTCCCAGACACAGTGTGGATCCTGTTCTCATGCCCAAGGAGTCTATCTTACGTCGTGATACTAGTCCTGATAGCCCCATCCCCAGTTCTCCTGGTTCCAGAGTGATATTGCGCCGCCCAAGCACAAGAAACGGCGCCCGCCGTAACGGAATCTATGTACCACGTGGTAACTTGGACGATCCAGACAAAGAGGGCTGTTCGTCCGCGGTACCGTTTCCTAGGGCGGTATCTGGGGAACACAGCACCCGTGCATCACCCTCCCCCGACTCCCCGCAAAGTCCAATTAATCATCTGGATGGGTCCCGGATACGCGGCCGACTCTACAGTGAGTTTGATGATCCGAAGGCGAGACAACGCAGCCGGCTGGATTCTTACGATGAGCTTGGGAGATCACGTCGTTCCAGGTATGGGAATAGCGTCGATCTTGAGATACGTGAATGACAGAAATGCCAGTGATCTACCGGGTCGCGAGTCGATGGATGGTAGTACGGCACGTCAGACGATTGTGGTCGAAGAAGAGGGTAAAGCAGGTGTCTCATTCGTGAGTTTGTGCTCGGATACGTCATCTTCGTGCACTAATGCGTCTGCGCTTTAAGCAACTCGGCAACTGCATCGGTCGAGGTCAATTCGGAGTCGTCTACCGGGCCTTGAACCTCACCACGGGTC
>Ga0307508_10006404_pt1 | contig 11071 bp, 7 predicted proteins | sample 9_EM_MG_FD_203089 | JGI IMG/M metagenome (GOLD analysis project Ga0307508, IMG submission 203089) | Populus trichocarpa ectomycorrhiza microbial communities from riparian zone in the Pacific Northwest, United States - 9_EM | ecosystem: Host-associated > Plants > Roots > Unclassified | place...
CAGCGGCGATGACGCCAGCGACGAGCTCGCGGGTCGCATCGATGACCCCGCTGAGGGACGCTGCACTCGACCGGGCGGCACCGGCCGGGCCGGGAGCCTCGGCGCCGCGCGAGGGCTCGATCCGCGACACCGCAACGCCGGTCGATGGCGGCGACAGCCGCTGGCTGACGATCGCCGGCGTCGCCGACGTCAAGGGCCACAGCGACGCCGGCGCGCGCCTCGAGCTCGATGTGCTCGGCGGCCATCACTGGGCCGCCGGGCTCGCCGGCGCCACGCTCAACAGCAGTGAGTCGCCGCTCCAGCAACAGACCATGACGGCGATCGCCTACGTGGCCGGGACGGTGGGGTACCGGGACTGGCAGGTCCGGCTCGCGGTCGGCGGCGGTGGCAACCTCATCAGGAGCCGGAACTACGTCGACTACGCGTACCTGGCGTTTTCTCCCGGCCAGCAGTTGACCGTGCTCCGCGAGGTCGTCGAAGGAGAGCTCGCCGTCACGCTCCGCCTGCCGCACCGCTGGGCGGTCGCCGCCGGGGTGCTGGTGAGCTCGAGCCTGACCCGCTACGAGGACGAAGACTCGTATCGCGCCTCGCTCATGGTGCTCGGCGGCCTGCGCTACCGGCTGTGACCGCGCGGCCGCAGGCCGACCAGGATCACGCTGCCGAGCAGCGCCGCGGCCGCCGAACCCGCGAGGATCGCGATCTTGGCCATCGACGCGTCGGCCGCGCTCGTGAACGATCGGTCCACCATCACCAGCGCGACGGTGTCCGAGACGCCGCACAGGCACGCCGCGCCGACGAACCGGCGCATGGTGACCCCGGCCGGCGCGACCGCGGCCTTCGACCCGAGCGCGAGCCCCGAGGCGAGCAGGATCCCGAGCGGCTTGCCGACGACGAGCCCCACGAACACGCCGAAAAACACGTGGCCCGCGTCGGGCGACGACAGGTCCGGCGCGAGCGACACGCCGGTCGCGGACAGCGCGAACAGCGGCAGGATCACGTACGCGCTCCACGGCGCGACCGCGCGCTCGATGCGATCGGCGGGCGACAGCAGGCGCTCGCTCGCCGCGGTCAGGTTCAGGCTCGCCCAGTCCCAGATCGGGAGCTGCTCGAACCCTCCGCGGTGCCCGGCGCGGCGGGCCTCGGCCTCCGCGTGCTCCAGGTCGGCGAGCGCGGTGGCGGCCTGCGCGAGCAGCGTCGCGGCCGACGGCGGCGGCCGGGTGGGCAACACGATCGCGAGCGCGACCCCGGCGAGCGCTGCGTGGACGCCGGCCGCGTGGAGAAACACCCAGAGCACGAGGCCGACCAGGGCGTACGGCCAGCGCACGTAGACGCGGGCGCGGTTCAGCGCGGCGAGCGCGGCCATGCTGACGAGCACCCCGAGCAGGAACACGGGCTCGAAGGCGCGCGGGTAGAAGATCGCGAGGATCGCCATCGACAGCAGGTCATCGACGACCGCGAGCGCGGCGACGAACACGCGCAACCCCGATGGGATGGCGCTGCCCATCACCGCGAGGATGCCGAGCGTGAACGCGACGTCGGTCGCGGTGGGGACCGACCAGCCGTGGGCGGTCGCGCCCCGGTTGAACGCGAGGTAGATCAGCGCCGGGGTCACCACGCCGCCGAACGCGGCGACGATGGGCAAGATCGCGGCACGCCGGGCTGCGAGCGCGCCGCCGGTCATCTCGCGCCGGATCTCGAGGCCGACCAGCAAGAAGAACATCGCGAGCAGGCCTTCGGCGAACCACTCGCGCACCGTCATCGCCAGCATCCCGCCCACCGGGCCGATGCCGATCGACGTGCTCATCAGGCGGAGGTAGCTCGGCGCGAGCGGGGTGTTGGCGCACGCGATCGCGACCGCCGCGGCGAGCAGCAACACCAGGCCGCCCGACGCCGGGAGGCTGGCGAACGCGCGGGCCGAGCGCTTGACGCGCGCCGCGATCGGCGGCTCGATCGCCTCTTGCAACGCGGCGAGGTCCCAGGCGCCCTCGTAGCGATGGCCATCGATGAACAGGGTCGGCGTGCCGGTCACGCCGTTGCGGCGGCCATCCTCCAGATCTTCGTCGACCCGGGCCCGGGTCCCGGCAGCCACGAGGTCGCGCGCAAAGCGCTCCATGTCGAGCCCGATCGCCGCCGCGAGCTCGAACACGTTGCGCTCCGTGATCCGCGGATCGTGCTCGAACAGCCGATCGTGCATGTCCCAGAACTTGCCCTGGTTCGCCGCGGCCTCCGACGCGCGCGCCACCAGCTCCGCCCCCGGGTGTGCGCGCTCGCCGGGGAAGTGCCGGAACACGTACACCAGCCGATCGCCCTCGACCTTGCGCAGCCGGATCAGCACGTGGCGGAGCCGCCGGCAGAACGGACACAGGAAGTCCTGGTAGGCGACGATGACGACGCGATCTTCGCCGGGCGTGCCGCGCAGGTGATCGCGGCCGGGATCCACCGGCCGCTGCAGGCGGAGCGCGGCCGGCCCGGCGGGAACGTCGCGGTCTGACGTCGTCATCGACCCGCAGCATAGCCTCGCCGGCGCCGCGAGCCGGTGATGAGTGCACGCGCGGTGCCCCGTCGCGCCCGCGTCACGAGCGCCGGCGCACGAGGTCACGGACGCCGTCGATCAGACGATCAACCTCGTCGGCGGTCGTGTAGCAGGCGCAGCCCGCGCGCACCAGACCGTCGCTCGCGTGGCCGAGGCGCTCGACGGCGGTGGTGGCGTAGAAGTCGCCATGCGACACGAACACCGCGCGTTCGGCGAGCGCGCGGGCGACCGCCTCCGACGCCAGGTCGCGCACGGTGAACGCGACGGTCGGGGTCCGTGGCTCGCGCGGCCCGGGACCGTGGAGGGTCACGCCGGCGAGCTCGCGCAGGCCGGACCACAGCCGCTCGACCAGCGGCTGGGCGCGCGCGTGGAGCATCGCGTAGGCCCGGTCGAGCCGGGCGCGCCGCGTACCCGGGCCGCCGAGCGACGCCAGGAACTCGACCGCCGCCGCCGCGCCGACCATGCCCTCGTGGTTCTGCGTCCCGGTCTCCAGCCGCTCGGGCGCGTCGTCCGGCGCCGGATCGAGCCGCGGCGCGTCGAGCTCCTCGATCAGCGACTGGCGTCCCCACAGCACGCCGATGTGCGGCCCGTAGAACTTGTAGGCCGAGCACGCCAGGAAGTCGGCGCCGAGCGCGGCGACATCGACCAGCGCGTGCGGGGCGTAGTGGACGGCATCGACGAACACCAGCGCACCGGCCGCGTGGGCGAGGTCCGCGGCGCGGCGCACGTCGTTGATCGTCCCGAGCGCGTTCGACGCGCCGCCGATCGCGAGCAACCGGGTGTTCGGCCCGATCGCCGCGGCGAGATCCGCAGGATCGAGCTGGCCGGTCCCGGCGTGAAACCGCACCGCCCGGACGGTGAGGCCGCGCTCCCTGGCGAGCCGGCGCCACGGATCGATGTTGGCGTGGTGGTCGAGCTCGGTGACCACGATCTCGTCGCCCGGGGACCAGCGCCGGGCGAGCGCGCGGCCGAGGTGGAACGCGAGCGTGGTCATGTTGGCGCCGAACGCGATCTCGGACGGCCGGCCGCCCAGGAGATCGGCGAGCGCCGCGCGGGCCTCGGCGAGCGCCGCGTCGGTCTCGACGCTGGTCGGGTACGCCCAGTGGGTGTTGGCGTTGTGGTGGAGCAGGTAGTCGGTCATCGCGCGGACCACCGACTCCGGCACCTGGGTCCCGCCCGGGCCGTCGAAGTAGGCCACCGGGATACCGTGGTGGCGGCGCTCGAGGGCCGGGAACTGCGCGCGCAGCTCATCGAGGCTCGCCGGGGTCGCGGTCGGGGTCGTCGGCATGCGTGGCGCGCAGCATATCGCGGTGTGACCGCGACGCGCGGCTCGCGATGCTAGCCTTCGGCATGGTCGAACCCCGGCCCGGCCCGGCCTACCGCATCGAGACCGATCGCCTCGTCGTGCGCTGCTACCAGCCGTCGGACGCTGCCCTGCTCAAGGCCGCGATCGACGCCAGCCTCGATGCCCTGCGGCCCTGGATGCCGTGGGCCCACGGCGAGCCCGAGACGCTGGCCGAGAAGGTCAGCCGGATGCGCCGGTTCCGCGGCGAGTTCGACCTCGGTCACGACTTCGCGTACGGCGCGTTCGACCGGGCGGAGACCGAGCTCCTCGGCGGCAGCGGGCTGCACACCCGGCTCGGCCCCGGCGCCCGCGAGATCGGCTACTGGATCCACGCCGCGCACACCGGCAAGGGGCTGGCGACCGAGATCGCCGGCGCGCTCACCCGCGTCGGCTTCGAGATCGAGCAGCTCCAGCGGATCGAGATCCACTGCGCGCCGGACAACGCGCGCAGCATCGCCGTGGCCCGCAAGCTCGGGTATGTCCACGAGGCGACCCTGCGCGAGCGCGTCGCACGCCACGATGGCAGCCGCCGCGACTCGATGATCTGGACGCTGTTCGCCGGCGACTACCCCGCCAGCCCCGCAGCCGCCACGCGGCTCCGCGCGTTCGATGTCACCGGCCAGGCGCTGTGCTGACGGCGCGGCGCGGGCGGACGGCGGTGGTGCCGGCCGCTCCGCTCAGAAGAACAGCCAGCCGCTCATGAGGGCGGCGTAGTTCCTCGCAGCCTGGTGATCGCCGTAGACGTCGCGGTACAGCGAGCCGCTGGCCGCGAGCCGCGTCGAACGGGTTGGGTCGACGAACACACCGATCTCGAACAGGTCCTCGTGGTCGCGGATCTTGGCGGCGGCGGCGGCCTGATCGGCGGTGGTCGCCGCTGGGCTGGCGGTGCCCACGGACCTGGCATTGGACGACTCCATGTGCCCGTAGTTGACGACCATCCCCAGCCGGCCGCCAGTCCCCGCCGGGTAGAACTCCAGCGACGCGAAGTACGCGAGCCACTTGATCAGCTCGACGTGCCCGGCCGCGTCGATCGCGGCGATCCCGGCATCGAAGTTAGGAGCGTATGCAGTCGCCGCGCCGCCGGGCATCGTGGGCGGGATCGCCGCGTTGGCCGTGCCGGCACCGCCGAGCGTGGTGTAGTCGTCGGACATGCCCGAGGTGATGGACAGCTCGCCGTTGAGCGACAGCGCATTGTCTCGCGCGCCCGCCGTCGCCGGGATGATCGGGAGATATGCGCCGAGCGCAACGCCGCCGCCGGTCCTGGTGATGCCGCTGCGTGGACTCGCCAGCAGCTCGGGGATCCGGAACCGCCGGATGTCGCCGGAGATCGCGACCGACGCCGGCTGGATCGCGGTGTTCGCCATGTACGTGGTGTGCTGGCCGGTCCAGGTGTTGAACTGCAAGCGCACGCCGGCGACGCCTTCCGGGGTCGCCGAGTCCTGCTGCGGGGGTCGGTTGGCCGCGACGGCGAGCTCGGTCGTGACGGCGTCGCCCTTGATTGTCCTCGACAGCCTGAGCTGCGCGGTGCGCTCGAAGGTCTCGCCGGGCAGCCCGGGATACTGGACCGAGGCGCTCACGAACGCGGGTTGCCAGCCGAACAGGCTCCACTGCTGCCCGATCAGGACATCGAGCACCGGCGTCTCGATCTTCAAGAACGAGGTCCGGATGCGGAGCACAGGGTTCGAGTAGGTGGCTTGCTCCGTGGTGGCCGTCGGGCCAAAGAAGTCGGTCTCCAGGATCCCGCTCACGCGGATGCCATGGTCCTCGGGCGCGGCGAGGCGCAGGCCCAGCCGCGAGTCGCGGGCGCTGAAGAGGGTGCGCCCGTGGTCGCCGCGGTAGGTCCCGGGCCGCTGGATCTGCGAGCTGCCGCAGAACTCGACGCAGCTCTGGGTCGAGTCGTACTTGAAGTTGCCCTCGATGTAGCCATACAGCGTGGTCTTGAGCTTCGCGACCACCAGGGTAGTGGCGTCGCCGGCGCCGATGACGCCGAGGTCCCGCAGCGCCGAGGCAAGCTCTGCGTCGGAGATCACGCCCTTGGCGTGCAGCAGGCGCAGCGAGACCCACTCCGGTCCGGGCGGCGCGGCCGGGGCCGGGGCCGGTGTGGCTGGCGCGGCCACCTGGGCTGGTGTGGCCGGCGAGGCTGGCGCCGGCGGTTGCGTGATGGCATCGGGCGATGGCTTGCCGGGCTCCGCGGGCTGCCCGGTGGCATCGGCGGGCGGTGGCGGTAGCGGCGCAGGTTGCGCGGCACCGACACCCGGGACACCCAGGACGGCGAGGGTCGCGGCCACGAGTCGAACGACGGTATTCATGGACTGCTCTTGTCTCCCGCACCGTTGCGGGAATACTGCTATCTACAGAATGGCTTCTTGCCCATGGCGGACTCGATGCCGCCGAGGATCAGCGACTGGAAGTGCTGGGCTCCGGGGAATGACCCGTCGCTCGAGAAGTCGCGGGCGTCGTGGCCCAGCGTGGTGAGGAAGGCCCGTCCACCATCGTAGTACTGGCACCACGCGACCGGATGGAAGTCGCCGTGACCGGGATGCCCCATCGAGCCGGTCGTACCCCGCAGCATCGTGGCCTCGTTCACGCTGGCCAGGAACCGGACCTTCGACGGAAACGGCACCAGGTTGTACCACTCGTCCTCGAAGCTCCACGCCGCGGGCAGCCGCTGGGTCGAGACGTCCCTCGCGGTGACGATGGTGACGGTCGCCGGCTGCTCCGGCCCGTGGTCGTAGAAGTTCGCGCCCCCGAGGAGCCCCTCGTACCAGGGCCAGTTGTACTCGGTGCCGAAGGCGTTGTGGATGCCAACGAAGCCACCGCCGCCGCGGAGGTACTGCCGCAGCGAGGTCTGGGCCGCGTCGTCGAGCGTGTCACGCGACGTGCTGAAGAAGATCACCGCGTTGTACTTGAACAGCTGGCCGGGCGTCGCCAGCTGGGTCACGTCCTCGGTGTAGTGGACGGCGAAGCCATTGGCCGCGCCCAGCGCGAGGATCGCGCTCTGGACCACGTTGGCGGCGGTGAGCGGTGGGTCGAGGCCCGGGCCGAGCACCGGCCCCAGATCGGCGTGGCGTGGGCCGGCCGTACGGGTGTAGAGCAGCACCTGGTAGCCGTCGGCGGCCGGGTCGAAGTTGCCCCAGTCGTGGTAGCAGGCCGGATCGGTCCCCCGGCATACCCCGTAGTCCGGGTCGCCGAGGTTCTGTGCGCCCGCCCTGGGGTGAGCCTCGACGGTCGGGCTGGTGACGAGGGTGGCGAGCGCGGCGACCGCGGCCGTCCGCACGGCTGTCCTGATGAGTCTTCGCACGTGCAGTCCTTTCTGCTCAGTAGACGACGACCTTGCCGGTCGGCCGGGGACTGAAGCAGTCGTTGTAGAAGTACTCGCCGGCGCGGGTGAAGGCGTACGAGAACGACTCGCCAGGCGCCAGGCGAACGTCGAACAGGCCCTCGAAGAACTGGGTCGCGCCGTGGACGTTGACGTTGTCCGGCGGGTTGACGAACGTCACCGTGGTGCCGACCGGCACGCGCAGGTGGGTCGGCGCCATCGCGTCGACCGCGGTCGACTCGGTGGTTCCGACGGTGTTGGCGACGGCGTTGTACGTTCGCGCCAGCACGACCGTGTTGTGAACGACCGCTCCCTCGACGGGGGCGCCGGACACCGGGCGACGGACCACCGGAGGAGTCGGGGTCGGCGCCGGGACAACCGTGCCGTGGAGCTTGAACGCCCAGAGCAGGTCGCCGCGCGGCGCGGAGCTGCCGTACGGGATGTCGGTGCCACCGGCGTAGACCGCGATGTACTGCTCGCCGTCGATCTCGTAGCTGATCGGGCTGCTGCTGATCGCCGCGCCGGTCTGAAACCGCCAGAGCTCGTGCCCGGTGCGGGCGTCGAGGCCGAGCAGGTTGCCATCCGGCTGGCCGATGAACAGGAGGTCGCCGGAGGTGGTCAGGATGCCATTGCCATGCGCGAGGGAATACGGCATGTGCTTCTTCCACCGGACCCGGTTGGTGGATGGATCCACGGCGACGATGCCGCCGGTCTGGTACTCGCCGGGCGGGCGCAGCCCGTTGCTCGCCTCGGTCAGCGAGTGCGCCGCGGCGACGTAGCCGAAACCGGTATAGACCAGCCCGGTCGTGTGGCTGTACGACTGGTGGTTCCAGTCGGCGCCGCCGCCGTGGCCCGGGATGGAGAGCACCGGGATGTCCCAGTGCGGATCGTACAGCGAGCCACGCACGTAGTTCGGGACCGCCCGGTTGGGGTCGCCGGGGATGGCGGTGCCGAGCGGCTGATCGACCACGGTGTGCTCGGTCCACGGCCCCTGACGGGGGAACGGCTGGGTCGGCCAGGTCTGTTGCCGCAGGTCCTGCGGCACCGCGATCTCGTCGATCCCCAGCGGCGCCGAGCCGTCGCGGCGATCGAGGAGGAAGTACATCCCGGACTTGCTGCCGTAGATCACGACCTTGCGCCGCCGGCCGTGGATCTCCACGTCGGCCAGGACCGGCGCCATCACGTTGTCCATGTCCCAGATGCCGTGGTGGATCGACTGGAAGTGCCAGCGGTACTCGCCGGTCTTCAGGTCCATCGCGACGATCGAGCTGGAGAACAGGTTCGCGCCGCCACGCCGGGACCCGTCCTGCGACGAGTTATTGCCGCGCGCGTTGCCGAACGTCCAGTACACCAGCCCGAGCTCGGGGTCGATCGCGGGGTGCATCCACGGCGCGGCGCCGCCGGTCTGCCAGGAGTCGCCTTGCCAGGTCTCGTTGCCGAGCTCGCCCGGTCCGGGAGTGCCCCAGAACCACCAGGCGACGTCGCCGGTCGTCGCGTCGAGGGCCAGGGCGGCGCAGCGGCTGCTGTCGTGCGTCCCGACGTGGAGCAGGCCGTCGTGGTAGGTGACGGCGACCTTCTCCATGGTGCCGTAGCCGCTGATCTGCCGCTCCCAGGCGACCGCGCCGGTGGCCTGGTCGAGCGCGATGATCCAGCTGCCCTTGCCGTGGGTGAACACCTTGCCGTCGCCCACCGCCACGCCGCGGCGGGTCACGTTGCCGCGGGTCTGGACGTACTTCCACTTCGTGACACCGGTCTTGCCATCGACCGCGACCACGTTGCCGAACGCCGACTCGAGGTACACCACACCATCGACCGCCACGGCGGTGCTCTGGTTGGTCCCGGTCGTGATGCCGCCCTCGATGCGATTGAGCCACGCGCCGCCGAGCTGGTGGACGTTGTCCTGGCGGATCCCCCCGAGAGACGTGTAGCTCTGGTTGCCGAGGTTTCCGCCGACCTTGGGAAAGTCGCGTCCGCTCGGCGTCGTGCAGCCGGTCTTGCCGGGCACGCCGTGCGCGGCGGGCGCCAGGTCCGCAGAGGCGGCGCCGGCGAGTCGGGGTGCCAGGACGGCCCCGACGGCGGTGGCCGCCGCTCCCTTCAGCAGCGCTCTTCGTTGCATGCGTGGCATCTGGGTCGCCTCGATTCGAGTGAGGATATCTACGTCAGCTCGCGATTACCCTGTACGAACTAGTTCGTTTCGTCAAGGACGCAAACCACTCCCGCCGGACCCGGGCCGTGCTGCGCCGCGTCGTCGCGCAGCGTGGTCCAATCTTGATATGTACGAACCAGTTCGTTAATTTGCGGATCGACAGGCCGAGGCCAATGATCGAACCGGAGATGACATGACCCAGGACACACCACGACGCGCACAGGCGGCGATGCAGACCCGTGCCGTCACGGCCGCGACCATCGGGACCGCGCTGGAATGGTTTGATTTCACGCTCTACGGCGCCCTGTCCGCGACGGTCCTGCCGAAGCTGTTCTTCCCCGCGATGGACGCGACGTCCGCGCTGCTGGCGTCGCTGGCCAGCTTCGGCGTCGGCCTGGCCGCGCGGCCGCTCGGCGCGATCATCTGCGGGCACCTCGGTGACAAGCTCGGACGCCGCAATGTCATGCTCGGGACCGTCTCGGTGATGGGCCTGTCGTCGATGTTGATCGGGATGCTGCCGAGCTACGCGAGCATCGGCGTGTGCGCTCCGCTGCTGCTGGTCGCGCTGCGCATCCTGCAAGGCTTCGCGCTCGGTGGCGAGTCGACCGGCGCCCAGCTGATGGCGATCGAGCATGCCACTCCCGATCGCCGTGGGCGGTACTCCGGCCTGCTCGGCCTGTGCTCTCCGCTCAGCCAGATCATGGCCAACGGCGCGCTCCTGGCCCTGTCATCCACCATGTCGCCCGCGGCGTTCGAGGCGTTCGGCTGGCGCATCCCGTTCCTCTTGAGCTTCGTCCTGGTCGTGGTCGGCGTGTATATCCGGTGGCGGGTCAGCGAGACGCCGGCGTTCGTCGAGCTGCGCCGGGCGCGAACCGTCCAGGTCGGGAGCCCGCTGCGCGATGTGCTCCGGCTGCACTGGCGAACCGTGCTGCGCTGGATGATGTTCTTCTGCGGCCCCGCCGCGATCTTCTACTTGATCGTGGTGTTCTCGCTCAGCTACATCACCAAGACGCTGGCGCTACCGAAACAGACCGGGTTCCTGCTGCTGATGGGCGCCAACGTCTGCGCGATCGTCGGCGCCCTCGCCGGCGGCATGCTGAGCGACAAGATCGGCCGCCGGCCGGCGCTCGCCATCGGCTCGATCGCGACCCTCGTGATGCTGTTCGTGTACTTCCGGATCCTGGACACCCGGAGCTTCGTTCCCATGCTGGTGGCCATGGGCTGCTTTCTCGGCTTCACGCAGTTCCAGAGCGGCATCCAACCCGTCGCGTTCGCCGAGGCATTTCCGACCAACGTGCGCTACTCCGGTTCGGCCCTCGCGTACACCGGCGCCAACCTCCTCGCCGGCGGGCCCATGCCCGTGCTCGCCGTGTGGCTGTTCTCGATCTGCAACGGCTCGCCGTGGGGAGTCGTGGCGGTGTGCGTCGTGTACAACGTCATCTCCCTGATCGCGATCCTGACCGCGCCCGAAACGCTCGGCATCGCCATGAACCGTGTCGATGCCGACCCCACCACCAACCTCGAGCACCACCATGGCTGAGCTCGTCTACGTCCTGAACGGCTCCAACCTCAACCTGCTCGGCAAGCGCGAGCCAGCGCTGTATGGCACGACCACGCTCGCTCGGGTCCAGCAGGAGGTGGAGGCGCTGGCCAACCAGCTCGGGCTCGAGTGCCTGTTCCGCCAGACCAATAGCGAGGCGACCCTGGTCGACTGGCTGCAGGAAGCGT
>Ga0307508_10006406_pt1 | contig 11069 bp, 11 predicted proteins | sample 9_EM_MG_FD_203089 | JGI IMG/M metagenome (GOLD analysis project Ga0307508, IMG submission 203089) | Populus trichocarpa ectomycorrhiza microbial communities from riparian zone in the Pacific Northwest, United States - 9_EM | ecosystem: Host-associated > Plants > Roots > Unclassified | place...
TTGGCGCAGTTGTGGTCCTCCAGAGCTTTGACTTATGATATATTGGGGAAACAAAATTTTGTTATGAGGATGGCTTTGATGTGGACTATCAATGATTTTCCAGCTTATGAAATGCTTTCTGGTTGGAGTACGCATGGGAAACTAGCATATCCATACTGCATAGAAAACAACAAGGCATTCACGCTAACAAACGGAGGTAAAGCTTCCTTTTTTTACTATCACTGTCGTTTCTTTCCACGTAATCACGGTACAAAAAGAACAGAAAAAGATTTCTTTATTGGCAGAGTTGAAAAGGATGTTGCATCCTCGCGTCTTTCTGGTGAAGAACTGCATGATGTTGTATCAGAGTACGGTGACATTGTGTTTGGTCTTCAATCAGGTAAGCAGAAGTTTCCTGGTTTTGGTTTGACCCATAATTGGGTAAAGCGAAGTATCTTTTGGGAGTTTCCTTATTGGAAGACCAATCTACTCTGTCATAACCTTGACGTTATACACATTGAAAAGAACATGTTTGAGAACATTTTCAACACTGTCATGGATGTGAAGGGGAAGACAAAAGACAACATCAAGGCTAGATTGGATATAGCTTTGTTCTGTAACCATAAAAATATGGAGTTGGTTTGTGATGAGTCACGGGTCGCAAAACCAAGAGCAAGCTTCGTGTTAGAGAAAAACGCATAACTACTAGTCTACAAATGGCTTAAAATTCTGCATTTTCCCGATGGACATGCCTCGAACATATCAAGACTGGTTAATATGGAGGAATGCAGATTGTATGGAATGAAGAGTCATGACTACCACGTGTTTATGCAAGCACCCATCCCATTAGCTTTTCCTGATTTGTTGTCAAATGGGATATGGGATGCACTCACGGAGATCAGTCATTTCTTTAGAGATATATGTTCCAGCAAGTTGAATGTTGATCACATTGAGATGCTTGAAACGAATATCGTCGAGACACTATGCAAACTTGAGATGATATTCCCTCCATCATTTTTTGACTCAATGGAGCATCTCCCCATACATCTACCGTTCAAGGAAAAAGTTGGAGGACCGGTCCAGTATAGATGGATGTACCCATTCGAACGGTTAGATATTACAGTTGCAATGTAATTCATATATAAAAGTATTTTCTTTTTTTTCTTAATTGTTCTTAATTGAAAATATTTGATTAATTCAATGCAGGTACTTGTTCAATCTCAATAAAAAGGTTAAGAACAAGACGCATGTTGAGGCTTTGATATGTATGGCCTATATTGTTGAGGAGATCTCAACATTTATCTCGTACTATTTCGAACCTCATCTGAGAACAAGAATCAGTCGCGTTCCACCGCATGATGATGGCAGTGAAGTGCCTTCTAGTGGGAACTTGTCAATATTCTCCAATCCTGGACGACCCACACCTAAAAATGTCGTAAGAGGAAGATATTTGCTGGAAATAGAGTTCAAACAAGCACACAATTATGTTTTATTTAACTGTGATGAGCTGAGACCTTTTATTCAGTAAGTATATATATATGTGTAATACTAATTAAACTTTGTTAATAATATATTGTTTATATATTGTAATATCATACACTCATTATCACTTGCAGGCAACATCGACAATATTTGTTGTCCAATAACTCACAGCTGACCGAATCTCAGTTCTTTCAATTACAAGATGAACAATTTGCCACGTGGTTCAGAACACATGTAAATACTATCACAAACTCATTATCACTTGCAAAATTATTGTATGCATGTCATTACGAGATTCTCGTTTACTATTCATTGATGTACATTACATATAAGGTTTATCAAATGGGAAGGAGTGTTGCTAAGTCATTGTCTTCACTAAGCCTGGGCCTTGAAAGAAAAGTTAAGTGCTACAACGGGTATTTTGTCAGTGGATATGTGTTTCATACAGAAGAATACGGGCATGGAAGAAAGACATACAACAACGATGTTTGTGTTAAGGGATCGATTAGTAGTGAGTTAGAAGTTGACTATTATGGTAGATTAGAAGAGGTTGTCAAACTACAAAATCATAGCGAGCAAAATATAGTGTTTTTATTCAAATGCTAGTGGTATGACACGACTGACAGAGGAATCAGAGTTGATTTGCACTATGGTCTGGTCGAAATCAACTCAATAGCTAGACTCTGCAACGTAAACAATGTTTTTGTTTTCACAAAGCAATGTCAACAAGTTTATTACACATACACCTCTTCCTTTAGAAAGGATCATCAAGAGTTGATTGGTTATCCGTTTTAAAAACGAAACCCAGGGGTCGTGTCGAGGTTGTTTAGGATGAGAACGAAGACACAAGTGTGCGAGATGAAGTCTTTCAAGTTAGTGAGTTGGTTGAACCATATCAAGTTGCTCCTTCGATTGACTTGGAAGAAAATTCAAATTTTCATGTTTTCGATGAAGTCTTGTTAATGTTGACGAAGAGGAGTTGAATGTTGTTTTGAGCTCTAGCGGACAAGCAAATGTCGATGAAGATGATGATATTCATATTGAAGATTGCAATGAAGGTGATGACTATTCAATTGACGACGAAGAAGAAGAAAATTCTGACTAACTATCAAAATGAAGCCTTGTGTAAAACATTTTTTCATGTAATATATATTATGGATGATATATTTTGTAACACGAAATATTTATTTTATAAGTTTATGTATTGTTTAAGCATTGTTGTTATTGTTTTTGTGCGATAGACAGTTTATCATTTAAGTGTTTGCATGAAGGTAAATAGGCAATACAAACATCATCTTTCTTGCACACTGCACTATCACCGACGACCATACCGACAGATTCCAGTCCGTCGGCATTTCATAGTAGCGTCCCTAGAAATGCCACAACCATCACCGACGACTTTGCGGACGGATTCCAATCCATCGGCATTTCACAGTAACGTCCCTGGAAATGCCACAACCATCACCGACACCTTTGCAGATGGATACCAGTCCGTCGGTGTCCCTGGAAATACCACAACAATCACCGACGACTTTGCGGACGCATACCAGTCTGTCGGTATTGTGTCTGCATGTCACAATTACCGACAAAATCACCGACGGACGGTGCGAATTTCAAAGGGCGGGGCATTAAATGCATTCTGACCGCGTGTATTTGCCGACGGACTGCGAAAAATATGGAGGGTAATTAAAAATGATGGTGCGAAATTCAAAATTTACCGATGGATTTTCAAATGTCACCGACGGAATAATTTAAAGTAATATTTTTTTTATTTCCGTCGGTAAAACTGGGCTATAAATCCCAGCGACCGCCTCTTCAGTTTATTTTTTCATCTGCTCTGTTATTCCCCTTTCATTTTCAATTTTTTTCCTCTCATTTCCTTCAAGACTTTTGTTTGTTTTGCTTGTAATCTCTACTTGAATCTTCATTAAATTAAAAGGTATGTGTTTTCTCTATTTCATTTTACTTTAAGGATTTTTTTTTCTTTGTTTTAGCTATTTTTATTTTTGTTATGTTTTTTTTGTGTATTTTTATAATGTAGATAAAGTCTTGAAATAAACACATTATTAAGGTAAGTATATTTCATTCCTAAAGTCTATATTTTTTAAAAAAATTATTGAATATATTTTATTGTTTGTATTGCCATAATAATTGAATAATTTGTTGAATTGTAATTGTTAATGTTGAATTTACCTTACAATTAGTAATTGAATATGTTGGAATAATTAGTAATTTTACTCTATTATTGCATGATTTGTGTTTAATTATTTCCATTAATTTTAATTGTTAGTCTAGAGTTTTTTTTTATTATTGGCAATATTTTATTGTTTGTATTGCTATAATAATTGAATAATTTGTTGAATTGTAATTGTAATTGTTAATGTTGAATTTACCTTGTAATTAGTAATTGAATATGTTGGAATAAATTTAATTATTTTCTCTCAATTTTACTCTATTATCGCATGATTTGTGTTTAATTATTTCCATTAATTTTAATTGTTAGTCTAGAGTTTTTTTTTTAATTTATTGAATATATTTTATTGTTTGTATTTCGATAATAATTGAATAATTTGTTGAATTGTAATTGTTAATGTTGAATTTACCTCGTAATTAGTATGGATGTTATTTGTATAGATGTTATGTTATATACAATATTAGTATAGATGGGGTCAATTGGTTGTGGCTATTGCCAATATTTGCAGGTTTGAAAAGTTTGGGAAATCTCCAGTATAGGGGAGGTGCTGTCAAATTTTTTTTAACATTCAAATTTAATTATATAATTATTCGTATAAAATTATGTAGATGCGTAGAACAAAATCCACAGCTCGTCGCTCACGTATGGTTGCAGCTAGTTCTTCTTGCAGCGAGGATGACATATCCTTAGGTGCCTGTCAAGAAGAGGCACCTGCGCCGTCAACCGATGCTGCCTCTTCCAGCGCGGTTTCACAGCGCAGAGGCGGCGTGCCTTCGTAGCGGAATCAATTCACTCGCAAGTACGAGGCACAGTGGAAGGACGACCTTTCAATGTAAGTTTGTTAAGGTTTTAGTTTTTTAAAAAAATTATAACATAATTTATGAACAACTAATCAATATTTCATTAATTTAATTTAATTTAAAGTTCAAAAACATTGAGGATGCCAAAGTAATATCATCGGTGTTTAAATCGTCAATGGAGATTTCATTATTTCAATGGATTCAGGTATCCAGACATCCTGAATGGATACCTCAAATCGATGCATGGTTTGATAGATTTGAGGTTGGAGTTAATTTCTAATTTTCAGTTTATTTCTAATAAATTATTAATATAATTGTAAATAAATTATTATTTTTATTTAAAATTATTTATTTATACACAGGACAAATTCGACTGACACAATGCGCTTGACACTGTTGTGAGGAGAGTGTGGAAAAATCACACGACAACTAGGTAACATCGAAAACAATACAAGATTTTTTTAGAAAAAAATTTATGTTTCAAAATCTAATTTCTCGCTATGGAAGTAGGTTGCGTGATTTTTGGTATGAAGCACAAAAAAAAGCAAAAAAAACCGCGAGAGATAATGGTCTTCAAGGCTGGAACGACATGGCAGTTTGGAGGGATTTCAAACCGATATACATCCCGGCAGATATATGGCCGCACTATCTTGAGCACGTGATGTCTGAGCGGTTCACACGACGCTCACAGTCCGGTGCTGGCAACCAGAATCGGCCAATTCATGGCTCGGTGACAACGCACACCGGCGGCTCCGTTTCGTTTGCTGCACATGCGAAACGGATGGTAAGATTAATTTAACTGAAATATATCGTTAAATTAATTTGTTGTTAATTAATTTTTTTCATTATAGGCTACATCTCTTGGACGTGAGTCGAGCCCAATGGAGCTGTTTGTTGAGACGCACATGCGGAGTCAAGACCGCCCAAAGGGGACGCAACAGTTCATTGACAACCATGCTCAACACTTTGTGGTATGTTTGTTCAACCATTTTATTTCGTAAGTTATTATTTTTATTGAATTGAATATGATGATTTCTTTTTTCATTTTCAGGAAACCTATAATAGCTGGTTGAGGGAGAGATATGGGGACGATCCTTCGACCCATCCGGATTTCGATCCAGATTTGTGGATGGAGGTTGGATCGTCCGGTGGACCCGATAAAAATCGGGTGTACGGGCTCTCCAACACTACGGCCGAGAACTTGTGGGCGGCCCGTAGTGTCTCAACCGTTGGGAGATCCCAATCAGTATCGAGCACCCTGTCTAAGGAGTTCGTGGCCTTGCAGCAACACACGACTCAGATCACTGAAAAATACGACCACCTATCGGCAACTTATGAAAAACTCTCGGCGAATTATGAACAGCTTCGCCAAATAGTCATGAACATGGCATCACAGAGTAGTGATACATGTGCACCTCCTCCTTTTTGGTCGTATAACAACCAGCCTCCTCCTCCTCCTCCTCTAGCTCCACTATTATGTTAATTTGTAATGAATATTATTTAACTTTAATAGTTAATTTAATATTTTTTTTGAAACACATTCAATTTGTAATGAATATTATTTAACTTTATTTTTTTTTGTTTTTGATGTTTAATAAAAATTTTATTTGTATAATTGGTTTTTTTTACTATTAATTTATATAATTTTATATTATGTATTCTAAATAATTTTTTAAAAAAATATTTAAAAATAATCACGGAGGGTTTTACCGACGGACTGTATCCGTCGACATTTGACAGAGAGCGGGAAATGCCAATCGTACCGATGAATTTACAAACAGAATCTGTCCATCAGCATTTCACAGTAGCTTGGTGCAAATGCCACAATCACCGATGAATTTACAGACGGATATATTCTGTCGGTATTTCACACACTCACCGACAAAGTTACCGAGGGCTATAGTCCGTCGGCATTTAACCGGGAGCTGAAAAACATTTACTGGATATGCCACTATCACCGACGGAATCAATCCGTCGGTATATTTCAAGCGGGAAAAAAAACATTTGGTGCGCAATTTCCATCTGTAAAACCATCATCAATTGTTTTTTTTACCGACCGATATAGCGACGAAATTAGTTATTACCGACGAAAGGAAAGCCGGCGAACGGTTCCGTCGGGGATGTCGTCGGTAAAAAAATTACCGACGAATTATGAATCACAGACCGACAGAATAGTTCCGTCGCTAAAACTGTGAAATCTTGTAGTGCTAAGACTTAAGTCGGTATGGAAGGTTTAGCCGAGTTGATCTCTAAAACGTTTTAAAAGGATTAAAAACAAGGTTATTTTTCCCAATTTGTTTTATTGAGTTTTTATTTTATTTTAAATATATCTAATTTTAATTCAATTAAAGTAGGAAAAAAAGTCTTTTTTTTTTGCTATAAATTTATAATTATAATTTAATATTTTTTGTGCTTGAATCACATGGAAAATTAATACTCTACCATTTTGTTTTTGTGGTAGATTGTATGTTGTGGTCTAACCACAATTTTATTTCCTTTGGTAAAGATGAAACCACATGTTTAATAAAGTGGGACCTATAAATGTTTGTTGTCCAATCATATGTTCAACAAAAAGCAACCATATCTGCTTTTTTTCATTCTTGTGCATAGCCAGAAGACCGTTCAATTATTTGTTTACCAAAATACTCAATCTTATCTTCTCCTCCTTACTCTCCTGATAACTAGTGAAACGACTATTCTCAGCATCCACATCTTCACCTCTTCACAAACCTCTTCCCTTCTTGAAGAAGAACCTCTATGTATAGACATCTTTCTTCTCTTCTTTCTTTCTTTTTTTTTTGTAGCCATAAACGATCACTAACCCCACAAACCAACTCCAGATCTACACAAACTAACATCCACAACCAAGATCAACAAAACCACCACCAGATCTATTTTTCTTAAGTCTGATAAGCACTTTTTTTGTGTACAAGTGTTTTTTTACAGAAAAATCTAGGTAAATTTTGATTTCAATATGTCTTCAATTTCTCATATGTGCACGTTCTTAAAAATATCGAATCTAATCGGATCTTGTTCATTATTGAAATTGTATCCCTATTTATTGTTGCAGGAACCATTGATATGCTCTTCATAATTCTGGTAAGCACTTGTGGTTCTAATCATTTCAATATGTTAATGAACAAAGGTTTAAAGTGTAGCTTCGGGAGGACAAACCAAGCTTTATTTCATGTGTTCTGTATGTTTATTGTGTTGGTAGCAAAGACTTATAGTTGTGTACTCTATAACCAACTTTTTCTTCATTTTTTTGGCAATTACTGAGTATGCCTTTATGTTATTATTCATTATATGTTGTTGACCATAAGACTTTTAGGAGAAAAAATTAAGTTTTAATGTTAGGTAGAGTGTGCTTGTATTGTGTAGTTCACGGGTCACTCTTTTCCACCCTATATAATGCACCATTTCAATAAAGTAGAACACATCACTTTCAAAAATATTTATGGAATGACCAATATGTTATGACTCTCTCAAGGCATTTTGATTAAAGTATATCATAAAGTAGTAAGTTGTCTTTCTTTCATTGTATATTCATGCTTTATGTTAGACCTAATTTGTTAATAGAATTGTTGGTACTTTCAACATAAACAATATATGTATTAATATAACCAATTACAGATTACTTGTAAGACATATTAATTGTTTAATATATATTGGGATGGGATGACTTTTATTGTAAACAAAAGAGTGATAAATTAATGAAATTGAATGGAATAATGTATGAAGTGTTTTATTTTATAAAATAAAATAAAATGGATTAATGGGATAATAAAAATTATATTTTCTATAAAAGTAATGTGATTTATTAGGTTTGCACGTAAAGCTTCCAACACATTTACATTAATAAAACAATTAATATGTTGTTCCTTGCTCATAATTATTTAATTAAAATTGTAGATATGGATGCAAATTAGTTTAATAACCTTTTTGAAGAAGAGTATAAAAATGTCATGAACAATCTCGCTCAATATGTTTCACATGACTACGTTGGTAGGAATAGTAGTAGTCATATCAGTTATAGTAGTGGTGCTACTTATGATAGCAATGCAGATGATGATGGTAACAATGACAATAGTAACGAAGATGATGACGTTGACGGTGACGATGCAAGCAATTCATTTTGGCATAGAGAATTTGATCGTCGTAAACTAGTATTGTGCACACCAAGCACACTTGCATTGTATTACAATAACTATAACTATAAGCAACCCTGTATGATTTCATACAACACAGGAATGCAGTGATTGAATGAAATTTTAAATAGGCATTGGATACGTTATGTAAATATGTTTAGGATAGATGCAACAACATTTCAAAGTTTTTGTTTTCATTTAGAAACACAATATGGACTGAAACCATCAAGGAGGATTAGTGTTATAGAGAAAGTTGGCATGTTTCTTTATACTTTAGCGTTAGGTGCTTCTAATAGGGAGGTCCAGGAGAGATTCCAACATTCCGGTGAAACAGTGAGTAGGTATTTCAACGTGGTTCTAAAGGTTGTGTGTTTGCTATCAATTGATATAATAAAACCAGTTGATCCAGATTTTTCGACAATACCACAAGAAATCGTTATGAACCTGAGATATATGCACATTTAAGGTAATATATAAGATTAATAAAAAGTGAATATATTTAGCTTTCCACTCTCATTATATAATCCATTTGGTAATTCATTTACAATTAATGTTTTTTAAATTTTATTTTTAGAATTGTGTGGAAGCAATTAATGGAACACATATGCGTGCTTGTGTGTCTCAGGAAAATCAAATATCATTTATTGGAAGGAAAGGAGTACCAACGCAGAACATTATGGCAGCATGTAGTTTTAACATGCAATTTATTTTTGTTTAGGCTGGATGGGAAGGTAGCGCACATGACTCAAGAATTATTCATGAGGCCATCTATAATTCAAATATCAGATTTCCAAAGGCACCAGAAGATATTTTGGATAGAACAATAAGGCTTCTTTCAAAATTTTCATTTATTTAATTTTTGGTCGCGTGGTACAAAATATTTTTTGTTTTAAATGTCTTGGGTGAATGCAGGAAAGTATTACGTTGTTGACTCCGGTTATCCAAGTGAATATGCATTTTTTGGGTCCAAATAAAGGTAAAAGATATCATCCTCCAGAATTTCATCATCGAGGTCAGTTGAGAAGTCGAGAGGAGTTGTTCAACCGGGTTCATTCCTCCGTTCAAAGTGTAATTGAGCGAACTTTTGGGGTGTGGAAAAAAAGATGGAGAATTTCGCAAAACATGCTAATGTTTCTGTATAAGACACAGGTGCATATTGTTGTTGTATCAATGGCTTTTCATAATTACATAAGAAGGAAGTCTATACAAGATGTTGCTTTTAATGAATTTGAACAACATCCTGATTCATGCCTCAGGATTTTTTACGTGATGTTGTTCCATGATCACAAACATATGAAGGCAATAGAACCTCACATCGTTTACATTTGTGCGGACTAGAATTTGATCTTGTAAACAACACATCATCTACATTTTTTAAGAAAATAAAAAAAAAAGACGAGCATAATGATTAAAACTAGACACACGGGCCTGAATTGGCAGGCGCACTAAGCCACCCGGAACCGCACATCTATCCTATTTTCTTATTTCATTTATTTTAATTTCTTAATAATTAAATAATTCAAAACATAATGTGTGTGTATTAATTCTTAGATTAATTGAGAATCTTTTAGATATTATCTCCTAAAACTCCATTTAATTTTGAATTTATTCTCGAAGAACTTTTTTACTTGCGTTGAAATTCCTAGGAATTATTTTACTGATAAAAAAAAAACATAGATAGGGTCTGAAATTCTTTTTTATGTTAAAAATAAAATTAGAATGGCCCCCAACATAGAGCGTCACCTATATATATAATTTGTCATAACCCATGTAATGCGTGAGTAACCATATAGTCAATAATTAATAATAATTAATAATTGAATTAAACAATCTAACCATTTTGTCCAGTAAAATTTATCGTCTATTAAATGCTCAATAAATTTATCTCTCATAAATTATTATATTTATTTGTCCTTTTTTTTTTCACTTCTCATCCATCCAAATCCAAGATTTTAGAAAACAGTATAGGAGTGAAAATCCAAAACATTTTGATGAAAACAAGAATCCCAGAAATTCTGCTTTCTCTTCAATTTCAACCACCTACTTAATGGCTGCTGCTATTTCTTAATATAAATCGGATTTCATCAGAGTATAATTTATATTTAGAAGCCTTTATTTCTGCAACTAGTAGTGTTTGTTTGTTATTTCAACTCCTCAGCACGCACTAGAACAATCGAGTGCCTTTAATCACTAAAAAAAGTTATTAAATCTCATAGAAATTAAGCATGCATGGTAGATTCATAACCTTATTACAGCAGACACACAGTAAAAGTTTTATGGCAGATTCACAACCATCAAGACCACACAAAACAAAAACACAAGCACTCTATCTTGCCTCTAGCAATGAAATCGAGCACTCGTTCGCTGAAGGTGGTTTGCACTGGCTTGATGAATAACATGCTTCAATAAGATCCCTTTCAGTGAAGAATCCTGGTTGTTTAGGCTGAGGCAGTTCATCTTCATTAC
>Ga0307508_10006408_pt1 | contig 11067 bp, 10 predicted proteins | sample 9_EM_MG_FD_203089 | JGI IMG/M metagenome (GOLD analysis project Ga0307508, IMG submission 203089) | Populus trichocarpa ectomycorrhiza microbial communities from riparian zone in the Pacific Northwest, United States - 9_EM | ecosystem: Host-associated > Plants > Roots > Unclassified | place...
CGTTTTTGGGATGGAAGACGACGGCTTCGAACCTGGCGCCGCCGAGACCGGGATGACCACGCTGTTCGAGGGCGACTGGGCGACCGTCCGGCGGTTGCGCAAGGGCAAGCTCGTCGTGGTGGCGGGCGCCGATCAGGGCAAGGAGCTCGACATCGCCAAGCCGCGGGTGACCGGCGGGCGCAGCATCATCAGCGACCTCGTCGTCCAGGACAAGGCGGTGTCCGGGACGCACTTCGAGGTGTCGGCGCGCGACGACGGCTACCGGCTGCGCGATCTGAACTCGCGCAACGGCATCTTCGTCGGTGAGCTTCGCATCCGCGAGGTGTTCCTGCGGCCGGGCACGGTGTTCCGGATCGGCCACACCAGCATCCAGTACCAGACCACGGACGACGTGGTCGAGATCGAGCTGTCCAAGAAGGACCGGTTCGACGCGATGCTCGGCGCGTCGCCGGCGATGCGCGAGATCTTCGCGCACCTGGAGAAGGTCGCGCCGAGCGACCTGACCTGCCTCATCACCGGCGAGACCGGCACCGGCAAGGAGATGGTGGCGCGTGCGCTGCACAACGCCTCGGGCCGCAAGAGCCGGCCGTTCGTCGTGCTCGACTGCGGCTCGATCCCGCGCGAGCTGATCGAGTCGACGCTGTTCGGCCACGAGAAGGGCAGCTTCACCGGCGCGGTGGCGCAGCACGTCGGCTGCTTCGAGCAGGCCGGCGGCGGCACGATCTTCCTCGACGAGATCGGCGAGCTCGACGTCACGCTGCAACCCAAGCTGTTGCGCGTGCTCGAGCAGCGCGAGATCAAGCGGGTCGGCGGCGACCGCACGTACAAGGTCGACGTCCGCGTGCTCGCCGCCACCAACCGCGATCTGCGCGAGGAGGTCAACAAGGGCACGTTCCGCGAGGACCTGTACTTTCGGCTGTCGGTCGTCCACGTCGAGCTGCCGCCGATGCGCGAGCGGCGCGAAGACATCCCCGGCCTGGCCACCCACTTCCTGCGTGAGGTCGGCGCGCGCCGCGGCATGGCGATGACGTGGTCGCAGGACGCGATGGCCGCGCTGGTCAACCACAGCTGGCCCGGCAACGTGCGCGAGATGCGCAACGTGGTCGAGCGCGCCTCGGCGCTGAGCGATGGCCCGGTGCTGACGCGCGCGGACCTGGCGTTTGGCCGGGAGATGGGGCCGAGCGTGGTGGTCGCGCACGATCTCGCCCAGGCCGGCGCGCAGGCGGCGCAGCGCGCGGCGGCGCTCGCGGGCGTCGAGCTGCCGCCGCCGACCGGTCCGGCGACGTTCGATCCGGCGCTGCTCAAGGCCGGGCTGGGCTTCAAGGGCGCCAAGCAGACCGTGGTCGACGCGTTCGAGGTCGCCTACCTCGCGGCGCTGATGGCCCGCAACGGCGGCAACATCACCCGCTCGGCCCAGGAAGCCGGGCTCACGCGCTACCACCTGCGCGAGCTGCTCAAGCGCCACGGCCTCAAGGGCGGCGACGTCGAGTAGGGTTCAACGGCTCGCCGGGCTCATGTCCCGGTCGAGTGGCTTCGCGGACGTGGGATCGACGCCGGCGCCGATCGGCTGGTGCCGGTGGACGACGTGGCCCCGAAGCACGGCACGCCTGGTCAGGTGCGGCGCCGGCGCGGAGGGTTCGCTCTCGCCGGCGTCGCGACCGTCGCCCGGGCCGACCGGGTTTCCTGGGTCGAACGACATCCGGCTCACTGGCCGCCCTCCATGACAAAGCGGATCTTGAAGCCGCGCACGCGGACCGGCACCGGCTGACCGTCGCGCTCGCCCGGCGTGAACTTGCATGCCGTGAGCGCCGTGACCGCGGCCTGGGTCAGGCCGTGCGGCAGGCCCTCGACCACGGTGATGTCGCGGGCGCGGCCGTGCTCGTCGACGATCAGGTCGAGCACGACGACGCCCTCGACCGCGGCGGCGTGGGCTTCCTCGGTGTACTTGCCCGAGCACCGGCCCTGCGGCAGCGGCATCCTGGTGACCTCGACCGCGGCGACCGGCTCGGCGAGCGGCTTGACCGGCACGCCCGGGGTGCCGACCGGGGCCGGGTGGGTGGTGTTGCCGATCGGCATCGCCGGGCCGGTGCCGCCCTGCGAGGTCGACTCCATGGTCACGCCGAACGTCGGGGTCGTGGTGGTGTCGGCCGTGGTCGGCGGGTGATCGACCGGCGGGGTGTCGACGGGCGGCGCGTCGTGCTTCACCGCCTCGGCCTGGTGGGGCCGCGGCCGCTCGTGGACCTGGGGTCTGGGCTGGTCCTGCTTGACCGGCTCGGGCGGCTTCGGCGGCTCGGGTGGCGGCTCCGGGAGCGGCGGCTCGACGACGTGGACCTGGACGATCTGCGGCGGCAGGGTGTCCTCGCGGCGGGGCAGGTAGTCGAGCCCGCGCGCGAACGCGAGGTGACCGGCGATCGACGCGGCCGCGCAGATCACGAGCCGGAGGTCGACTCCACGGACCTTGCCCACCATCTCGGGGTTTCGCCCTTCGATTCGGCGGGGGCCCTGGCCCCCGGCTCCACCGGCAGGGGCCGATCCCATCCCGACGGGCGACTCCGGGATTCGCCCCTTGGCGATCACGCACCCTCTCCGGGCGGCGTGATCGCCGCCGGATCGATCTGGATCGCGAACTGGGTGATGCCGAGCGCCTTCACGGTGTCGAGCACCCAGACCACGCGGCCGTGCGAGACCTTCTTGTCGCCGGCGACGATCGCCTGGGTCCTGGGATCCTTGGCGACCGCGGCCTTGATGGCGCCGCGCAGCTCCGCGGGCGTGACCGGCTTGTCGTTGAGGAAGATCTCGCCCGAGGCCTTGAGCGTGATCGCGAGCGTGGTGGGCGGCAGCGCGGTGCTCTGTGATGCGCGGGGCAGCTCGACCTCGATCGCCTGCTTGGTCAGGAGGTGCGCCGTGAGCATGAAGATGATCAGCAGCACGAGCATGATGTCGACCAGCGGGGTGACGTTGATCTCGGCGATGATGCCGCGGCGCCGGCCCGCGCCGCCGGCCATTACGCGGTCTCCTCGCCCGGGTCGCGGTGGCCGGGCGGGGTCTTGATGTAGGCGATGACCTCGCGCGACATCGCCTCGGCCCCGGCGGTGGCGGTCTCGACGTGGCGGATCAGCGTGTTGTACATCGCCACCGAGGGTAGCGCGACCAGCAGGCCGACGCCGGTGGCGACCAGCGCCTCGGCGATGCCCGACATCACCGCCTGTGTCCCCTGGCCCTGCATCGCGCTGCCGGCGAGGTCATGGAACGCGCGGATGATGCCGAGCACGGTGCCGAACAGCCCGACGAACGGCGCGTTGTTGCCGAGCGTGCCGAGGAACGCGAGCCGCCGCTCGTAGCGCAGGCGCTCGGTCTCGAGCGCCGCGGCCTTGTGATCCTCGACCGCAGCCGCGCCGTCGCCGGCGTGCTGGAGGCAGACCCGCACGATCGCGGCCTCCATCGAGCGCGCGCCTGCGAGCTTGGCGAGCGCGGCCTGCGGGTTGCCGTCGCGCATCGCGCGGACCGCGGAGGTCAACCGGTCGCGCGGCGGCCGCTCGAGCAGGAAGAACCACACCCGCTCGATCATGACGGCGACCGCGGCCAGGCTCAAACCGATCAGCAGCCACAGGACCCAGCGCGAGCCCGCCCGCAACATCAGGTCGAGGAGCTGGGCGTCGATCGTATCGTTGTTGGTCATCAAGTCTCCTGGTTGCCTGCGCAGCAGGTGCGTTCAGAACCGACCGCGCAGGCCGACGGTCGGCAAGACGTAACGGATCACGGACCCCACCTGGACCTCTTCGGGCAGAAGCGCGATGTTGGTGACGTCGACGTAGAAGTCGAGCAGCCACTTGCGCCACACCGCGCGCTTGTCGACGCGCACGTCGAACCGCAGGTAGCCGTTGCCGCGCGCCGCGTTGTAGCCCGCGGTGATGGTCTCGGGCTTGCCGCTCTGGTACTGCAGGCGCAGCCCGACGTCCCAGTTGCGGCGCAGCGGCAGACCGGCGACGACGTTGATCAGGTGGGTGCGATCGAAGTCGTAGGGCACCCACTGGCCGTCGCGCAGCCGCTCGGTCCGCGACAGGGTGTACGACACCCAGCCGAAGATCCCGGACTTGGCCTGGCGGCGCAGCAGCAGCTCGAGGCCATAGGATCGGCCGAGCTGGGGCTTGGTCAGCCGGTCGATGAAGTCCTGCCCGGGGTTGTTGACGACCACGCCGGTCGGAAACAGCGTCGAGTTGGCGCCGGTGATGACGCTGGGATCGTTGATCGACAGATCGAAGATCGTCGGATCCATGTAGTTGAAGTAGCCCTCGGTGGTGAGCTGGAACCGGTCCTCGAGCGGGACCTCGACGCCGAGGCTGGTCTGGAATGACCGCAGCAGGCCGTACTTGATCGGCATCATGTCGAGGCCGGGGAGCGGCAGCACGAAGCGCGGCGGCTGGTGGTAGACGCCGGCCGAGCCCTTGAGCCAGATCGTGCTGTCGTCGCTGTCGGGCGGGACGTCCTCGAGGTCGCGCTGGGCGAGCCGGTAGCGGACGGTGAGCCGCGGATCGACCGCGCTCTTGGTGGCGGTGGTGTCGGAGTAGACGTCGCCGCGGACGCCGGGACGGATCAGCCAGTCCCGGGTCGGCCGCCACAGCGCCTCGGCCAGCGCCGAGCCGACGTAGCTCGTGCCGAGCTGCGCGGTGATCTGCGACAGCGCGTTGGCGTTCGCCGTCGCGTTCGTGCCCTGCGACACGCTGTGCACCGCGCCGTCGACACCGGCGGTGATGGTCAGCGTGTCGTCGCGCTTCCAGGTGGCGTGGATCGAGGGCTCGGCGACCAGCACGCTGAAGTCGGTGCCCTGCGAGAACGTCTTGTCGTAGCCGACCACGGCGCGGGCCTGGGCGACCAGCCGGTCGATCGTGCGGTGGAGCCGGAGATCGAGCCGGTGGAAGCCGAGGATCAAGGACGGCGCGAGCGGCGGGTTCGGCTGGCCGGGGGTGGCGGTCGGCGCGACGGTGTCGAGCTCGTCGTTGGCGCCGAACGCGAACACGGTCCAGCCGTTGCGCGCGGTGCCGCCGTCGAGCCGCAGCTGGTAGTCCCAGTACGACAGCGACGCCTGGTCGGTCGCGAGGCTGAGCAGGAGGCCGGGGTAGCCGTAGCGCCCGGCCACGGTGAGCGTCGCGCCGATCTGCGGGATCGGCTCGCGGACCAGGCCGCCGAGTTGCAGCAGATTTGCGTCGAAGTCGAGCAGGTGCTCGTCGCTGCGCGCGCGCAGGGTGCGGCCGTCGATGATGCCGCCGGTGTAGCCGCCGTAGAGCACCGGCGCGCCGCCGGGATAGAACTGGATTTCGTCGATGAAGTCGGGGTGGATCACGCTCGGGCCCGACAGCAGGTGGTAGAGCAGCGGGACGCGCGTGCCGTCGAGCAGGAACCCGGTCGAGCTCGGGCTGGCGCCGCGCACGATCGGAAACGGCAGGAGCGACACCACCGAGGCCACGCCGGGCAGCGCCTGGACGACGCGGAACGGATCGCCGAACGTGCCCGGGATCTGCTTGATCTCGGCGCCGCGCAGCGAGATCCGCGACACCTCCTCGCGGCGCTGCTCGCCGACCACGACGATCTCGTACGGGTCGTAGCGGTCGCGCTCGACCAGGTAAGTCACCGCGAGCTCCTGCTTGGCGGCGAGCGACTCCTGCTGGACGAACACGTTGTGGCTGGGCGCGGTCACCGTGACGCTCGCCGGCCCGGCGGGCAGGGGGAGCTCGAACCGGCCCTTCTGGTCGGCCTCGGCGGTGTAGCTGCGATCGCCGACCCTGGCGGTGACGGTCGCGCCCTGGACCGGCGCGCGCGTGCCGAGCTCGACGAGCCTGCCGCGCAGCACCGAGGTGCGCGGCGGTCCGGTGTCGGTCGCCGGCGGAGGCGGAGGCGGGGGCGGCAAGAACGTGTGGGTGAACGTGATCTCAACCGGGACCGGCTTGCCGCCGAAGGTCGCGGGCTCGAACTGGAACAGCTTCGCGGCGGCCACGACCGCGTCGTCGAACACCGGCTGCGGCGGCGTGACCGGGTCGATCTTCTGCACGGCGCCGGTCGGGTCGACGGTCAGCTTGACGGTCACGACGATCGGCTCGGTGTGGGGCGGGGCGCTGGCGGGATACGGCACGTCGGTCGAGCCGCGTGCCCGCGGTGGCTCGAACGTCGGGCTCGGTGCCGCGCTGCCGGCGCCGGGGGCTGGCGTGCCTTGTGCGGCGTCGGGCGCCGCGACGCCGGCGTCACTGGGCGCTGGGGGCGCTGGGGGCGCTGGGGGCGCCGGGGGCGCTGAGGGCGCTGGGGGCGCTGGCTGCGCGACGGCGCGCCGGGGCGCGAGCCCGTGTGCCGCGGCCAGCATCACCAGCGCGGCCGTGACCGCCGCGGGCAGCCGGCGTCGGGTCATCGCCACATGATCCCCCAGCCCAGCGTGACGCCGGTGTGTGCCCACCACTGCCGGCGCACGATCGCGACCCCGGTGTCGGGCTCGACGCGGCCGGTGTCGTCGACGCAGCCGGTCCACTGCCCGACGGCCTCCAGGGACACGCCGGTCTGGGCGCGCGGACCGAGCACGTACGTCCACTCGACCCGTGCGAGGCCGGCGACCCCCACGCCGCTGCAGCTGGCGACCGGGTGGCGCGCGTTGGGGAACGTGTACGAGGTGTCGAGCGTGCTCGGCAGCGGATCGGCGTCCGCGCGGCCGGTCGTGCCCTCGACGATGCCGCCGAACCCGAAGCCGACGGCGATGCTGAGGCTCGGGGTCAGGTGCCACGTCGGATCGAGGGTGCCGGCGAACCGCAGCCCCGACAGGCCGCCGGACTTTCTGGCGAGCGCGTACTCGAACGACGTCAGGATCGACCAGCTCGCGTCCAGCCGCAGGCCGGCCCGGATCGTGGCGCCGATCATGCGTCCGCTCGGCGCTCCGCGCAGGCCGGTCAGCTGGCCGTAGACCAGGCCGAGGCCGAGCCGGAACCCGCTGGTCTGCCATGCCACGCGGTCGGCGGCGGTCGGCAGCGACAGCCGCGGCTCACCCTCGTCGTCGTCCTTGGCCTTGGTGGTCGAGGTCGGCGTGCTCGGGGTCGCGGGCGGCGTGCTCGGGGTCGCGGCCGGCGTGCTCGGGATCGCGGCCGGCGTGCTCGGGATCGCGGGCGGCGTGTTCGGGATCGCGGGCGGCGTGCTCGGGGTCGCGGCCGGCGTACTCGGGGTCGCGGCGGGCGTGCTCGGGGTCGCGGCGGGCGTGCTCGGGGTCGCGGGCGCCGGGTCATCGGCGCGTGCGGCCGTCGCGATCATCAAGGCCGCGCTGGCGGTGGCAGCGCGCAGCGCGACCGGGATCCGGGCGGCTCGCCGAGGCGCGCTCCGGCGGGGGCTGCGTCGTGCGATCACTGCGCTGCCTGGGCCGGACAGGGCCACCACGAGGGCGGCGTGGCGGTGATGTCCCACGCTGGCAGCGCGCACAGCGGATCGTTGCGACAGCCACGCAGCACGTAGTGCGACAGCCCGACGCACGACTCGTCGGACCGGCCGGAGATCGCGAGCTCGGTCCTGCCGTTCGCCATGCCGGTACCGAAATCGGGGATCTTCGGGCAGGCGTACGTGCGGACCGCCAGATCCGGCGGGTCGGCCGGTGGCTCGCGGTAGCGAACGCTGCTGTCGGTCAAGCGCTCCTCGCACGCGAGCTCGTGCACCTGGGCGGGTCGCCGGAACGCCACCGCGACCGGCGTTTCGGGCGAGGCCTCGCTGCAGGTCGCCGGATCTTCCGGCGGCAGCTGGCCCTGCGCCTGGGCGGCGACCGCGGCCGCCGCGGTGAACCCGCCCGCGGACACGATCGAGAAGCTCGCCAGCGGGTCGCCGCAGCCGCTGCGCGGGTAGAACGCGGCGGTCTGGTTGAAGCCGCCCTCGCGGAACGCGAGCCGCGCATCGGGCTCGGTCATCGACACGAACGAGGCGCCGTAGACCACATCGAGGGTCTGCGTGCCGGAGTCGCCTTCCATGGGACCTTGCCGTCCGCCCAGCCGGCTGGGTAGACCGAGCGTCAGCGTGGCGTTGCCGTCGCGATCGTCGTAGACCACCAGGCTTCCGTACGCGACCCGCGCCGTGACATCGCCGACCATGACGTCGGCCGCGGGCAGGTCGAGCAGCCCGATCGACGCCGTGCCGTCGCTGGCGAGCGGCGCATCGGCCGCCACGCGATCGGGCACGAAGCCGAACGGGTCGCGGCACCCGGCGGCGATCAGCGCCGTGACGGTGGCGTCGTCGGGCGGCAAGATGCACAGCGGCTCGGGTAGCCACTGGGCACCCCACACCAGCGCGACCCGCAGCTTGGGATCGGGCGACCCCGGAGGCCTGACGCTCGCGAGCTCACCGGTGGTCTGGACGTGCACGGTCACCAGCGCCGGCACCGCGCCGCCAAACCCCGATAGATCGCTGCAGCCCGCGAGCGAGGCAACGACGAGCGCGACGCGTGTCATGGCTGCCATGCGACTCCCAGCTGCGCGCTCCACCCGGCGTGGAGCTTCTTGTCGAGGACGTCGACCGAGGGCCCACCGCTGGTCACCAGGAGCCACGGCCCCGCGATGTGCACGGCGAGGACGGCGTCGAGGTCGGCGGCCGGCAACATCGCGAACGCCGAGGTCTCGAGCTCGCTGCCCGTCAACCCGGCGCGCATGCCCTGGTTGCGGACCCGCGACTCGTGCACCAGCGTCCCGCCCAGCCCGAGGCGGAGCCCGAGCGTGCCGCGGCCCGCCGACTTCTGGACCGCGCCCGTGACCCGCAGCTGCAGGTCGCTGTGCGTGACCGTCCAGGCCAGCGACGACTCGGTGGCCGTGACCCACGCCGCGCGCGCGCCCCACGCCAGCGTCCGGCCCTTGGCGACGCCGGCGCCGACCCCGGTGGACAGCCCGGTCGGGAGCGCCGCCGGGAACCCGACGACCAGGCCCGCGTCGATCGCGAGATCGCCGGCCGACTTGTAGCGCCATGTGTCATCGCTGAGCAGCGCACCATCGTCGGCGTGGCTGGTGTGGGGCAGCCCGACACAGAACGCGAGGACGACAACCGGGCGCCACATGAGGTCGGATGGTTGTGCCCGCCGCCGCCGGTTTCCTTCGCGCTTGTCAGCCATGGGATTTCAGCGAAGGATCCAGAGACGCCTGGCAACCCAAGGACATATCGTGGCACGTCTCCTCGTCCTGGTGATCGCGACCGCCGCGCAGGTTGCGCGCGTGGAGGCTTGCCCACCGGCCGTCGCGCTGACCGGTGACGACGCGCTGGTCCAGGTGATCCGCGACCAGCTCGGCGCGCGCGGGATCGCGAGCGCGACTCCGCCGTGCCCCGCCGTGCGCGCCCGGGTCGAGCGGCGCGGCGCGCTGCTCGTGGTTCGCACCGAGGGTCCCGGCGGTGTGCCGATCGAGCGCGCGGTCAGCGAGGCCGCGACCGCCGCCACCGTGATCGAGTCGTGGACGCGCGGCGACGTCGCGGAGCCCCTGCTCGCGGCGCGCGAGGTCCCGGCGCGCGAGGATGTCGCGGCGCCGGCGCTGGTGGCAGCGGCGCCGCCGCCGCCGGCCGCGAGCGGCATCCAGCTGTTCGCCGCCGAGGAGACCTCGCTGGCGACCGACCGGACGATGTGGCAAGGCCTGCAGCTCGGCGCGTGCGTCATGCTCGGCCCGGTCTGCGTGGCGGGCCGGGTCCACGCCGGCAAGGTGGTCTCCCGGCCGCGGCCGTGGGCGGACTTCACCCGCAAGGGCGCCGACTTCTACGCCGGGGTCGACGTGCCGATCGCGCTCGGCAGCCTGCGCCTGACCCTCGGGTTCGCGGCCGGCTACGGGTCGATGTTCACCCACCGCGCCAGCGACGGTGGCAAGGTCGGGATCGAGGTCAGCGGGCCGCGCGCCGAGGCCCACGCGGCGGTGTCGTTTCCTCTGACCGACCACATCGCGTTCGACGTCATGACCACCGGCGCGCTGACCCAGGCGACGCGGATGGAGGCCCACGGCCCCGACGCCCCGGACCCCACGGTGGTGTTTCCCGATGAGCCACGCGGGTTCCTGCAGCTCGCGCTCGGCATACGCTATGGTGCCCTATGACCGCGAAGCTGGTACCGCTGCGCCGCGTCAGCGGCGATATCACCGAGATGTCCGACGAGGCGCTGCTCGCGGCCTGCGGCACCGGTGACGCGCCCGCGCTCGGCGCGCTGTTCGACCGCTTCCACCTCGCGGTCTACCGGTTCGCCGGCCGGCTGCCGATGACCGACGATCTCGCACGCGACGACCTCGTCCAGGCGACGTTCCTCGAGGTCCAGCGCGCCGCGCAGTCGTTTCGCGGCACGTCGTCGGTGAAGACCTGGATCCTGGGCGTCGCGGCGAACATCGCCCGCCACACCCTGCGCAGCGAGCGGCGGCGGCGTGCCCACCAGGCGGGCTACCTCGAGCGGATGACCGCCGCGCCCGAGCTGCTCGACGCCCAGGTCGAGCGCCGCAAGCTGCTCGGGCGGATCGCCGAGGCGCTCGCCGCGCTGCCGCGCGATCAGCAGATCGCGTTCATCCTGTGCGACCTCGAGCAGCTGCCCGGGGTCGAGGTCGCGCGCGTGCTCGAGATCCCGGAAGGCACCCTGTGGCGACGCTTGCACACCGCTCGCAAGACCATGCGGGGAGCGATCGAGAAGGCGACGCGATGACGTGCCCGGGCGAGTCCGAGCTCGCGCGGGCCATCACGGCTGGCGCGGACGGTGAGCTCGAGGCCCACCTCGCCGACTGCGCGATCTGCCGCGACGCCTGGGGTGGCGCGAAGGCGGTGATCGACCTCGCGCGCGAGCTCCCGGTGGCGATCTCGCCCCAGGGTCGCCGCGAGGAGGTTCGTACCGCCGTGCTCGCGGCGGCGGCGCGCACCGCCCGGCGGCCGGCGCGCCGTGTGTGGATCGCCCCCGTGGTCGCGGCGGTCGCCGCCGGCGTCGTGGGCTACGTCGTGATCCCGCGTGGGTCTCCGCCGCGGCTGGTGATGGCTCGTCACGCGCACGGGATCGTGCACCCCCACCCCGGCGCGCGCTACCTCGCGAGCTCGTTTGCGCCCGACGAGATCATCCAG
>Ga0307508_10006409_pt1 | contig 11065 bp, 13 predicted proteins | sample 9_EM_MG_FD_203089 | JGI IMG/M metagenome (GOLD analysis project Ga0307508, IMG submission 203089) | Populus trichocarpa ectomycorrhiza microbial communities from riparian zone in the Pacific Northwest, United States - 9_EM | ecosystem: Host-associated > Plants > Roots > Unclassified | place...
AAGCACGGCGGGGTCCGGCCAGCGCTCCGCTCCGTCATTGTGTTTGTCTTGCCCAGTTTTAAAAACACGCGCCCATCGTTTGGTTTGCGTAACATCAACGAGTCGGTCTTTTCGGGGGCCGTGGCATGTCGAACGCCACGATCACGGCGGTGATGATTGCTGATGACGGTTCGCATTCTGCAGGGCCTGGCGGCGTAATCAGCCCCTGCTAATGCGTATCTATGGTGTCATCAAGCGCGAAAAGGACGGTGACGGGAATTCCCACAGCGAAATGAGGAAGGGGGGGGGGATATGAGCAACCTTTCCGGCCGCATAGAATTCCGAGAGACCTTTTCCCACGCCTCATTTCGGTCGCGGGGCGTTTTTGGGTGCTCACGATCCGCCGATGCTGGGAAAGCCTTACAGTTAATAGGCATGTACCCACTCTGAGTTCCCGGATGCTTACCGTGCCAGTGTCCGAGACCATCGATCCGGCGGATCCTCTTGCAGCACCACCCCTTCCCCGCTCCGTTGTGCGTGACGATAGCTGGATGGGTGGGGGTGCGGATGTATGGATGTCTGGGTGGATGTCTGGGTGGATGTCTGGGTGATGTCTGGACGGATGTCTGGATGGTGGATGGTCGATGGATGATGGATGATGGTCGATGGGAGGGTGGATGCAGGTGTGTAAGCGCCGTGCAGCAGCCCGCCCCTCCAGCTCTCAGCCCGTACGCCGACTAGCCGTCTTGCCGCCCATAGCTAATCTCTGTGTTCCCGCTCGAGATTGGGTTACGTCTCGAAGACGCCAAATTCCGAGTCCCCCTCTTCCCCTCAGCCCATACCCCTCCTCAGCTACTCCTGCCGCAACGGGCTCCGGGTCGACCGTGCGACGGAGCACATCTTACCAGGTATTCGCATCGATCGCTTGTTCCCGTCGGGCCTCGGCCTGCCCTGCTTTCGCGTTATCTCTCCCTTCTCTGGGAACGGCGCGTGGGAGAGCGATACTACAAGCGGAGGGCAGGCATCGACCCTTGTCGTCTCTCTCTCGTCTGGCTCGCCGGATGCGTCCGGAGGCAGAGCGGACGACTCGTCTTCGCATGGACATGGCGATACATGACATCACTCCCGCCCCCGCTCCACTCGAACGGATCCAGAAAGGCCGCCAACGATCATTGACGGTCACTCGTCGCGATGGGCTCGGCTCATCCGAGATGCTGCAGCGCGCGAAGACGTGGGCGGTGGGAGCCGAATAGATAGGAAGACCGGAAGCGACTGCAACCGCCTAAGCGGAGAGATATCCAACTGCACACTGCATATCCAGCTCGCCCCTTCAACACAAAACACTGGCCAAGAGAAAAAGAAAAGAAAAAAAACCCCTCGCCGAAAGCTGAGAAATGAACGAACGAACGACAACAATCGCCCGAGACGTCCGACCCCCTCTCGATTAGTTACATACAGGAGCACTTGGCCACACGGCACAAACAGAAAAAGACCCACGCCAACCTGGATACTAGCCACTTTGAAGAAAGAGGGGGAGAAAACGGTGAAGAGAAGCCAGCGCACTCCGGATCCGGGCTGCAAGGATCGCTTGCGTGGGATCACGTGGCATATGCATACATACTTGATATGTCTACGTATATGAATAAGCGCTGGTTGCATCGATATGGCGGGGCTCAGTTCGATGCTCACTTGCGATAGATATCAAGGAGAGGGAAGATGAAGAAGTAGACACCTCCACCGGGAGGCCGGCCGAACAGAAGCGTTCGCTGTCCATTCGCCTCGCTCCCCCGTCCCTTGTCCTGGTCGGTCGGTTGGCCGGCCGGCCGTTGCTGAGATCTCGTCGATTTTCCCTGGACGCTGGTCCGTGGACGTTCGGACGGGGACGATTTTAGGACTGAACAGAATACATATGTATCTATCTAGATATCCATCCATCCCTCTGTCGGTTGACACTCTGACTCCGCCCGAGGTTCGGCAGTGCCGCTAAACTGTTTTAGCTGTGCGTGTAATGCGATCTGCATCCAGGCACATCGATAGAGTGCGTGGATATCTACTCACGCTTTTTTTTTTTTCATTTTAATTTTCAATGCTCACACCTGCACGGAGGAAACAAATAAGAACGGAAATTTATCGTGGGTGCGAATTGGAATTGCAAGGGAGGGAGGGAAGACGATCATACATCGCAGCGCGATGGCGAGCAACGGGCCGTTCCTTTGGTTTGGTTCCGCCCGCCGTCCAAGGCGAACTGGCTGGGGGATGCAGTACATCCGCTCTATCTGTCTGTCCGTCCGTCCGTCCATGGGAGAGAAGGGCAATCAGGGAATCTATGCGATTCTGTGACCAAAAAAAACGAGGAAAAAAAACACCAAAATGCAGAGCCCCTGCCCATGCGTGACGGTTTTGATCGATAGATGGTGGATCACCCCTTTCGTTGGCCGTTCGTAGCCGGTTGCGTGTAGCGGAAGAGAAGAAGAAGGCGAAAGGAAGAAAGAGGCTTCCATAGCAACTTCCGCTCCGTTTGGGATTGAGTGTTCCTACAACTACAGCACTCGTAACGGTCGTCCGTCTATCTCCCTCCCTGCACAGTGCAGTACACCTGGCAGCCCCTCCAAGCAAAAAATACCGGATATTGGAATCGAGTACAGTGCTACCTGGCAGCTATGTACATGCCCAGAAATATCCGGGGGCAGGCGCGGGTCGCAGGATCCTCGCTCGAATGCAGACCAAGAGCCACTATCTACGTACACCAGAGGCGACGGAGATCCGTCAGGGACCACAACGGCTATCAAACAGCCCTTCGGGATGGTTTTCTGTACCGCAAGCCTGCCCCTCCCTTGCGGCTACATATGTCCCGACCCCCGGCAAGAAAGATATCGGAGGTCGTCCAACCAGCCAACCAGCCTGGGCTTGGAGAGTGGGTCGCATCTAGGACGGCTTGCTGGGATTGGGGAAAGTCCAGTGCATGCGATACATCTATCTGTATCTAATTCTCTGCCCCTAAGGGGTAGGGTTGATGCCGATGATCCATACGTTTCCTTCCATCCTTCCATTCTATCCTTCTATTGGGATTTCCCCCCATTTCTTCTCCCCATGGACGGTAACCTTCCAATTAATTACACGGCAGTCTTAAAACACGCAAAAGAGAGGAAAAGGAAAGAAAAGAAAGAAAAGGAAAGAAAAGAAAGAAAAGGAAAGAAAAGAAAGAAAAGGACGAGAAAAGAAAGAAAAGAAAGGAGAAGCAAATTCCAAACGGCGAAGACTGGCTCGATCGACGAAGATACCGTGAGAGGGGGCTCTCTGTAATCGGTATGGAAGCGCTTTAGGAAGTTGAAACGGAGAAGGACGGGCTATAGATGTTTCTCAAACGCTTACTTGTCCACCGTAATCTGTCGCATGTTTTCGCTGCTAACTACATAGTTACATAGGATCCGATCCGTAGGAGGCCGGGCGGAAGGAAGAGAAAAAAGAAAAAAGGCAGCCCCGCAGGGCACGGCAGGTACATGGCACGCATGTGACAAAGGAGGAGGCGATCGTCTGCCCGACCGGCCGCAACGCCGACCCCGTGCCGGGAACTCAGCCCGAGCCCGAGGTTCGGGCTTCGGGGTCTAGCGTCGTATCTGCACGGGCTCCGGGACTGCGCCGCGGCTGCCCGCACCCCGCAGCGGCGCAGCTCCCGGGTACATCCGCGACATATGCGTTCGCAGCGCGCCGTCAGCGCCGACGGGTGAGACAGACAGCACGGTACGTACGGAGGACGGTAAGCAGGCAGGCAGCGGCAGATGTCGGAACGTGCGCACGTGCGGCCCGGGCCCCAGCCATTGGCCGGGCGGGGTCCGCATTGCACAGCCCGGAAGTCTGCAAGCCAGCAAACGCAGCCGTCGCGCGCAAGTGCGCGCGCCTCCGTCCCGCCGGCATCGCTCGGCAGGTAGGCAGGCAGGCCAGACAGGCAGGCGTCGCACAGCACGCGTCGCGATTGGGGTTGCGAGCGGGCGAGCTAACGAGCTAACGCTATCCATGGAGCATGTAGGTATGTAGAGTATGTACGTACAATACATACATACATACGTACATACATAATACATACATATGCATGCTCACCGCGCATCATCGGCCGGCTCATCGCGAAACGTGGAGAAGCAAAACTACCGACTCCCGCTGCATCCGGCTTGAGACAAGGTATTGGGTCCCGTCCGTCCGGCGGTACATATGTATGTATCTATCTAGACACTGCGTGGTGCACGTGCAGCTGCTGTGCCTGCATGCGGGGCTTTGGAGTTCGGCGCGGCGCGCCCGAAATAGGCGGAGTCACGTAACGTCACGCGGCGCTGTGTTGCGGTTCTGCATACCGTGTGCCATAGCTAGAGTACGTAAGTACTGTAAGTATGTACATATGTAGTTAGTTACCGCATGCATGCGTAGTCAGAGCACGTGCCGTGCACCCGTGGTTGCACCTGGAGCGGTGGCGTCAGTCCTAGAACCGACAACCATCACGTCTACACATCTCTCCCGCTGACATCTCGTTTTCTCCTTTTTCCCCGCTCACGTTCGCCCGATCGTCTCGACGCACGCTCCCCCCCGCTCCGTTTGGAAACACAGCCATACGGATATATGCACAGGCGTGCACAGGTGCATATATATATATCATCGGACGCCAGCTCCTCCCCCGCTTCACGGACGACGGAAATAGCCACCGCCAGTGCAACGCGCGATGGCGAATGTTGGGGGCTGTGACCACTCAATCACCAGCCAGCCATCTCGACATCTCGACATCTCGGCGCCACGAACCACCTGCATACTTAGGGGCTACATACACATCCAGATCTCCCGTTGCAACTCGGAAATCGCGCTGCGTATGCCGATGTGCACACACAAACCCGCCAATCCGTCGCCATAATCGAGCTTCGAACGCTCCTCCCCCCCTGCCCACGGAGAAGAAGATAGAACACACGCCTCGCACGATGCATGTAAGCATGTATGTATGCACAGCCACTCGCGACCCAGTCCCCAGCTAACGTCCGGACTACAGGTCGAACTGAAACGAGTCGACTGCGCATGGCCCTTCCTCCTCCTCCTCCTCCTCCCCTCGCCTCGTGCGTGCAGAACTGGAGGAGTTATCTACAGTGTGAATGTAGTATCTGCATGTTACAGGAGCGCATGCAGGGAAGAAGAACAAAAACAAAGAGACGAGACCGTATCCGGATGCAGGAAGCGCACACGTCGATGCATGTACCGCAGCTATACCGGCCCGTGTACGTTCGCATGCATGCACGCACATACCTGTATGTAATCAGGGGGGAAGCAAAGCAACAAACGGTGGGATTTCCGTTCGTTGCGGAGAGAACGGGTTAGCTACCGGCCAAAACGCGAAGGAGAAAGGGATGAGATCGCCACGCAGCGTGAAGAGTGTGTAGGTGCGCGCCGCTCGCTGGGGCGAGACGACTGCAGATGGGGATATCCTTTCCGCCCGGATATTTTTGGTGGGCGGCACGGCGGGGTCATGCGCTCGCACTCGCGTCGACGCCACATGCGTGCTGTTGTCGTGTTGCTTAGTCAGACCACGTGATGTTCATCACGTACATCTAGAGCAGTGGCGTCCGTCCTAGAACAATCAACCATACATCTTATATTCTGACAGGTTATGAGCCCTCGTCGCGCAACATCATCGAATCTCCATCTATTCTTACCAAAAATATTGTAAAAAAACCTAACTCAAACCTCTTGTTTGAGTTCCTCTTAGTGAATTTGACCATCTTGACAAGTTTGTCACCGACAAGCAGTTGTCTCGCGTCAAAAGTAGCTCTTAGAGAGCCAGCGGTAAGCGCGGGGGCCGGCGTATTCGGGACCCGTTTATCTACGTCTAGTCGTTTCACAGACGAAGTTAACGGTTTGTTCAGAAACAATCATGCAGAAACAAACGAAGATCAATCATGATACGTGGTATCAAGGAAAGCACGGTGTCATCAAGAAGTTGGACGGTACAAACTACGAAGAATGGATGTACAACGTCAAATCCACCCTCAAAATGGCCGATGCCTTTGAGATAGTCAACGGAAAAGAGACGGAACCGCCCAAGGAAAACACCACGGCCTGTGAAAGCTACAGGAAGCGTCGTGCTACAGCAGCCCACCTGCTCATCTACTCATGCATGTCCAAAATCCAAGTGCATATCCGTCACCTTGAAGACCCAAAGGTAATCTGGGATACTCTGCAGAAACGGCTTGATTTCACTGCATCTCAAACTGGAGGGGCTGCTATTCTCACGAAATTCATCAATGCTCGTCCCGATTCAGGAGAGACTATTGGAGAGTATATCACACGTCTTCAGAATTACCAAACTCAACTTCACGGAACCAAAGAAGTGATAACGGACGGATTGCTTCAGTCTCGCATTTTCGAATCCGCACCGCCTGAGTTCAGAGGTCTTATCACCAATCTTCGAGACCAGCCAGATATCACGGTAGAGAAGATAATGGTCAGGCTTTCGTTTGATGAAGAAGAACGAAGAAATTCATCCACAGCAATGACTTTGTATACTGGATCGGCGCTTTACACCAGCGGAACGCATAACTTCGGAAGAGGACGAAGCCAAGGACAAGGTCAAGGAAGAGGTAGAGGCCGAGGTCAAGGACAAGGCCAAGGAAAAGGTTCTGGCGGCCGGCCTGGCTACGGACGAAATGGACATTGGAATCAGTCAGATCGACAGCAACAGCAAGAAGAATCCTATTCTGAATCAAGGAAGCGCAAACTCTCTGACATCGAATGCTATTACTGTGCCGAAACTGGTCATCTCAGAAAAGATTGCCCGGTAAAGCATCGAGCGGATGAGACCTCTCATAAGCACCAACGTATACAACCTACTGGACAGTCGAACGCACTGATTGTCGCCAGCCAGTCAACTAGCGATCAGTTTGAGGACGACAGCAGTGGCCTGATCCTATGACTAGCCGACCATACACCAGCCAGTGAACCGGATATACTCGGACAATCTGCACCGGCATATTTTGGTTGGTATCGGAAGGATCATCAAATCGGATATGGATTATCGACTCGGGTACCTCTCATCACATGTATAACGGAAACAAATCGGATTTTTCAGCGTATTATCAACTGAACATGCCAATCAATGTCTTGCTGGGCGACAATACCAGTATTCAAATAACCCATTACGGTACAATATATGTTCAAAATCTTCAGATTAATGCACTTCATACACCTACTCTCAGATACTCGCTATTATCCAGAGAAGAACTCCAGTTGGCGCGCAAGATCCGGTCGGTGCACAAGACTCAAGAACTCCGGTCGGCGCGTATGACTCGAGAAGACCTCCGGTCGGTGCGCAAGATCCGGTCGTCGGCAGCGCGCAAGATCCGGTTGTCGGCGCACAGAATACAGATATATCGACAAGCCTCCACTGCAACACCTATGGCGTTTTGGCTGTATTGCCTATAAGCTTATACCGAAGGACCTCAGAATGGACAACAAGATGGGAGCACGCGCCAAACGATGTATGATGACAGGCTATGTTCGCAACACCACTGGTATCTGGCGCTTATGGGACATGGAGTCCAGACGCATTATTGAATGCTCGGACGTCAAGTTTGACGAAGACTCTATGGCCTACTCGGAGGACTCTACATGCAATGAGGGAGATCCACTAGGACTTCCACCGGAGAAGCCAATATATGAAGAAGTTCAAGTTGAAGGGCCTATATCTAAAGTAGCACCTGAAGAGGTGACTACAAGCACACCTGACGAGGTTGTTGCGACTATGAGCGATCCCAAGGGGACTCATGAGCAGAAGAACGCAAAGAGAAAGAAGGAAAAGGACAAAAGTACGCCTTCTGTGCCTACGCGTCGATCAACGAGGATACAAGGACAAGCAGCTACTGGCACGCAGAATCCGGTTGTCGGCGGCGCGCAAGATCCGGTCAGCACGTAAGACTCGAGAAGACCTCCGGTCGGCGCGTAAGATCTGGTCATCAGTGTGCAGAATCTGGTTGTCGGCAGCGCGCAGGATCTGGTCAGCGCGCGAGACTCGAGAAGACCTCCGGTCGGCGAGCAGAATCCGGTGGTCATCAGCGCGCAGAATCCGATCGTCGATATGCAGAATCCGATCGTCAGCGCGCAGAATCTGGTGGTCGGCGTGCAAGATCCAGTCAGCACGCAAGACTCAAAAAGACCTCTGGTCGGCATACAAGATCCGGTCAGCGTGCAAGACTCGAGAAGACCTCCGGTTGGCGCGCAAGATCCGGTTGTCACGCAAGCCATGGAAGACACCCGGAATTCGGTCGGCGCGCAAGCTCGGAAGTCGGTCAATGCTCTTGTGGTCGATCCAGACCTACCGATCAAGAATACTACAATGTCCGACTCTTTACCGCTGAACGGAAACGATCCGCGAACCTAGCGACAAGCTATGGCCTGCAACCTACAGAGACAATGGTAGGAAGCAATGAGGTGGGAATATGCGTCACTCATGAAGAACAACACCTTTACACCAGTATCGAGGAAAATAGTCAGCCTATTGGTTGCAAATGGGTATACAAAACCAAGCACAATCCAAATGGCACAATCAGATACAAAGCCCGGCTGGTTATTAAAGGATATGAGCAAGTTGAAGGCATCAGCTTTGACGAAACCTATGCGCCGGTAGGTACCATGAGTACTCTACGCTATCTTCTCAGCTTTGTTGCCCGAAACGAGTGGAAAATCGATCATCTGGATGTCGTGACGGCCTTTCTTAACCCGGAAATCGATGCGGAAGTCTACATGCAGCAACCGGACGGAATCGATTGGCTTGAACCAACCAGCATGACGGTGTATTACTACTTCTTTACGTGGACGACATGCTGGTTGCATATGCTGATGGTTCTTCCGAAAGAGCTATAGACATTAAAAATGCCCTGATGAAACAGTACCAGATGTCGAATCTCAGTCCGGCAAAGCAGTTCCTAGGCCTTGATATTACTCGACTTCCTGATGGTTCAATCGTACTCAGCCAACAGACCTATATCGATTCGGTCGTCAAGCGGTTTGGTATGGAAGATGCAAATTCAGCGCTTACGCCATTATACCATAAGATTCGACTCGATACCGATATGTCAACCGACCGAGAAGTGGATTCAGCTGTCTACCATGCCATTGTTGGAAGTCTGATGTATGCGGCTACATCAACACGGCCCGATATTGCCTACTCTGTTGCTACACTCTGCCGATATAATGCGAAACCGTATACAACTCATATGACGGCAGTGAAACGGGTTCTTCGTTATCTAAAGGGTACTTCAGACGTTGGATTGATTTTTTCCCAGAAGATCGACATTGGGAGTGGAAATGGATGTCTTGCTTGGCTATACCGATTCGGACTTCGCAGGCAACAGAGCAGACAGAAAGTCTCAAGGCGGATATATCTTTTACGCACACGGCGGACCAATAGACTGGCAATCGAAGAAACAGCTTCTAGTTGCAACATCGACCACCGAAGCGGAATACGTTGCTTGTTCTGGAGCTACACGCAAGGCCCGATGCCTTATTCAGCTATACAAAGACGTTACCGGTGAACACGTCACACCACCGATATACTGCGACAGCAATGGCGCGTTGAAGAATATCTGGTCGGGCGTTTCAACTGCAAAGACAAAGCACATCGATATTCGTTTTCACGACAGTTGAGAGCTTCATGCTCAAGGTATAGTCAAATTCGCCTACGTTTCGACTGATGTAAATCTAGCCGATATCATGACGAAGCCTCTTGTACCGGAACGTCATCAGCGTCTAGTTGAAGGAATGGGTTTGGGCAGAGTTGAGGGCGCGGGATTGAGTAAATATTGAAGACTGTTTTGTATAGGACTGCGGCGAGTTGGTACTCTTTTCCCTAGCAGTTTTTCTCCCACTAGGTTTTACTGCGAAGGGTTTAATGAGGCCAACGGGGAGTTTGGTTTTTTCGTGTGTCTCCTTGGGCTTACTGGCGTTCGGAAAGCGCAGTAAGGGGGGGAAATGTTGTCGTGTATGCTTAAGTCAGATCACGTGATGTTCCTCACGTACATCTAGAGCAGTGGCGTCCGTCCTAAGACAATCAACCATATCTTCTACACATCTTATATTCTGACACGTGCGCAGCGGAGAAGGCAGGATGCATGTGCGTATGGAAGCCAAGTAGGCGTCCCGGCCGCGGTCGACTGCTGAACTCGGATCCCCCGTGCGCCGGCGGTCTAGCGGCTCGGAGGTTAGTCACACGCACGCACTCGGCTGCACCCCGCCCGGCGTGTCAAGATGAGAAGATGAGTCGACGCCGTCATTGCATAAGACGGTGGCGACACCGCGCGTCAGTGCATAAGACGGTGGCGACTACGCAGAGAGGCAGTCCATGCGGATTCTGTGTCGGGTGCCTTTGGTGGCAAGAAACTGGGCACGGAGGAAGTCGGAGACGATCACGTATATAGAGATGTTTCTGCCGCCTGGAAAGAGGAGGGTTATCGAATCTACTGTACTATCTCCACCCCATATATCTCTACCGTAACCTGTTATTTTTGATAGGTTATGAGCCCGGCTTGATCGCTTCTATCAAAACCTCTATCTATCCAAAGAATCTCGTCCCCAACCAGCCTTAGCACTAGACATCCCTGTCCAACAACCCTTTTTAAGCCGCAACACCAAAAAACGCCCGATCAAACATCACGACAATGTCCGCCACCGATACCATCAAGAAGGATGTCCACCGCACCAACTGGGGATCTATCGAACGCCTCAACCTGACGAACTACATTGATTGGAAGATGAACGTCAAAAGCATCCTCAAGTCAATGAGAGCGTGGGAAATCGTCACTGGCGAGGAAAAGGAGCCAACCGAAACACCTCCTACTCTTGCCAACCTTGAGCTTGCCATTGAATCCTTCAAGCAGAGAAAAAATGATGCGGAAACCCTCCTTCGTTTCTCCGTCAACAGTACGATCCAAAAACAGCTCCGTCGTATGGAGGATCCAGCCGAGATGTGGGTCACGCTCGGGAACCAGTTCAACAGAACCTATTCCCAAACGCAACGCTCCATCCACGCGGGCAATCTGTACACCGTCAAACCTCACCCAGGTGA
>Ga0307508_10006410_pt1 | contig 11064 bp, 8 predicted proteins | sample 9_EM_MG_FD_203089 | JGI IMG/M metagenome (GOLD analysis project Ga0307508, IMG submission 203089) | Populus trichocarpa ectomycorrhiza microbial communities from riparian zone in the Pacific Northwest, United States - 9_EM | ecosystem: Host-associated > Plants > Roots > Unclassified | place...
GCGAGCGGTCGAGCCACACCTGGTTCGTGCTGCACCACCTGCTCGGCTACCCGCAGGTCCGCAACTACGACGGCTCGTGGACGGAGTGGGGCAACCTGGTCCGCGCGCCGATCGCCCGCGGATCGGAACCGGGCGCTCTGAGCTGACGAAGGTCCATACGGGGGCCCGGGGGACGACGGCGAGCGGGCCGATACATCGACGATGGTGTACGGCCTGCTTGATCGGAGCGCCCCCCGGCCCCAGTGGTCGCGACCGAACACCGAGGCGTCCAATTCCTGAACGTACGTTAAGGTTGGGCTTGACATTGGGTTAGAGTTGCCTGGTGACGGTTGATCAGCAGCAGCAGCGACCCGGGCCCCCCGCACCCCGCCGACGCTCGCGCCGCGACGAGATTTTGGAGATCGCGGTCGGCCTCTTCGCCACCCGGGGATATCACGGCGTGTCGATGGATGACATCGGCTCCGCCGCGGGCGTGACCGGGCCGGCGCTCTATCACCACTTCGCCGGCAAGGAGGCGATGCTGGTGGCCGCCCTGATCCCGGTGAGCGAGGGTCTGCTGCACGGCGGCAAGGCCCGGGTCGCCCAGCATCCCGACGACGCCGGGGCCGCACTCGCCGACCTCATCGACTTCCACGTCGAGTTCGCCCTGGCGAACCCCGCGGTGATCGCCCTGCACCTGCACGAGCTCGACCGCCTTCCCGAGGAGCCGCGCCGGCAGATCCGCCGGTTGCAGCGGCTCTACGTGGAGGAGTGGGTCGCGGTGCTGGCGATGCTGCGGCCAGAGTTGGTGGCGGCCGAGGCCCGGGTGCTGGCGCACTCGGCCTTCGGCCTGATGAACTCGACGCCGTTCCTCGGCGGCGAGGTCGACCGCCGCCGCCGGGCCGCCCTGCTACGGGACGCCACGATCCACGCCCTAGTAGGGCGTTGAGGCTTCGGCACGGCGTTGAGGCCGCGGCACGGAGAGAGAAAGGCATGATGATCGAGTCGCTGCTCGTCGCCAACCGGGGCGAGATCGCCCGTCGGATCATCCGGACCGCCAAGCGGCTCGGGATCCGGACGATAGCGGTCTATTCGGAGGCGGATGCGGGATTGCCGTTCGTCACCGAGGCTGACGAGGCGGTCTGCGTCGGCCCGGCCAACCCCGCACAGAGCTACCGCAACACCGACGCGATCCTGGCCGCCGCGAAATCGACCAACGCCCGGGCGATCCACCCGGGTTACGGCTTCCTGAGCGAAAACGCCGAGTTCGCCCGGGCGGTCGAGGCCAACGGCCTGATCTGGGTCGGCCCCCCGGCGGAGGCGATCATCGCGATGGGCGACAAGATCAACGCGCGCAACCTGATGGCCGAGGCCGGCGTGCCGGTCGCGCCCGGATCGCACGATCCGGCGGCGACCGTCGATGCCGCCATCGATGCCGCCACCGCGATCGGCTACCCGGTGATGGTCAAGGCGGCCGCGGGCGGCGGCGGCATGGGCATGGCGGTCGCCACCGGCGAGGAGGGCCTTCGCGCCGAGTACGACAAGGTCCGCGCGTTCGCCGAGCGGATGTTCGGCGACGGATCGGTGCTGATCGAGCGCTACTTCCCCCGGGTACGCCACGTCGAGGTGCAGATCCTCGGCCTGGCCGACGGCCGGGTGGTCGCCCTCTCCGAGCGCGAGTGCTCGGTGCAGCGCCGCAACCAGAAACTGGTCGAGGAGGCGCCCTCCCCGGCGGTAGGTCCCGAGCTGCGCGCGCGGTTGCTGGCGGCCGCGGTCAAGGCCGGCGAGGCGGTCGGCTACCGCAACGCCGGCACCGTCGAGTGCCTGCTCGACCCCGCGACCTCAGAGTTCTTCTTCCTCGAGATGAATACCCGCCTGCAGGTCGAGCACCCGATCACCGAGCTGATCCACGGCCTCGACCTGGTCGAGCAGCAGTTGCGCATCGCCGCCGGCCTAGCGCCCAATGTGGATCTCGGCGGGCCGACCTCTGGGCACGCCATCGAGCTGCGGGTCAATGCTGAGGACCCGAAGCGTTTCCTTCCGGGCCCGGGCAAGGTCGTGACCTGGGTCGAGCCGGCCGGCGAAGGCGTACGCGTCGACTCCGGCTACGCCGCAGGCACCACCGTCACCCCGTACTACGACTCGCTGATGGCCAAGTTGATCGTCCTCGGCGCCGACCGGCCCGACGCGATCGCCAAGGCGCGTGCCGCCGTGGCCGGCTTCGAGATCGCGGGCCCCAAGAACAACCTGCCGTTCTTCGCCGAGTTGCTGGCGAACGCCGAGTTCCTGGCCGGCGACTACGACACCGGCATCGTGTCGCGGATGAGGTGATCATGTTGACGTCGGTGAGCATTCGCGAGGTCGCGCCGCGAGACGGGCTGCAGAACGAGGCGCCGGTACCGACCGAGTCCAAGGTCCGGCTGATCGACGCGCTGGGCGAGACGGGCGTCAAGCGGATCGAGGCCGTCTCGTTCGTGCACCCGAAGGCGATCCCGCAGATGGCCGACGCCGACGAGGTGTGGGCGCGGGTCGCGAAGCGGCCCGGCATCCGCTATTCGGCCTTGATCCCGAACTCTCGCGGCGCCCGGCGGGCGATCGCCGCGGGCCTGACGGAGATCGAGGTCGTCGTCTCGGCGAGCGATACGCACAACCGGCGCAATCTCAACCGGTCCACTGCGGAGTCACTCGACGACATCACCCAGCTCATTCCGTTGATCCACGATTCCGGCGCGACGATCGAGGTGATCGTCGCGACCAGCTTCGGCTGCCCGTTCGAGGGGGACATCGACCCCGATCGGGTGGCGGCGATCGTGGCTCGGGTCCGCGCCGACGGCGCGGACCGCATCGCCTTCGGCGACACCACCGGGATGGCCACCCCGCGCCGGGTCCGCGATCTGCTTTCGGCCGTACGCCCCGACCTGCTGCACTTCCACAACACCAGGGGTACGGGGCTGGCGAATATCCTGACCGCGCTGGATCTGGGCATCGCCGAGTTCGACGCCAGCGTGGGCGGCATAGGCGGCTGCCCGTACGCGCCGGGCGCCTCGGGAAACGTGGCGACCGAGGAGGTCGTCCACATGTTGCACGACATGGGCATCGACACCGGCATCGACCTGGACCGGCTGATCGAGACCGCGGAGATGGCCGAGAAATTGCTGGGCAGAACTCTTCCGTCCGGCGTTTTGCGGGCCGGGCCGCGTACCAGATTGGTGTGATTTGCGCCGCAGTGGGCTGCGATAGTTTTTCCTTTTTGTCCGCGTGACCCTCGCTCCGCCGCTTCGTTACCAATGTCGAGTGGCCGATATCGTCGCGATCTTCCGACGCGAGGGATCCGCCACCGGTCGAGTTTCGACGACGAGGGGCGGATCATGACAGGGCAGGGAGTCGAGCGCACGCGGCGCACGGCATACCCGGCGCCGGTCGTGTCGCCAGCCGGCGTCTCCGCGCTCATGCCGCCTCACATCCAGGGGGCGGAGCGGCGAACGGAGAGCCGAGCCCGGCACACCCGATGGGGTCTGCGCGCACTCGTCGTCGGCGGCCTGGCCGGTGCGGCCTGGCTGCTCACCGGCGCCGCCGCGCACGCCGCGGACCGCGCGGACGGGCCGACCGGCCCGCTGCTCGGCTCCGTGGTCGACGGCGGCGCCATCGCGCCGGTCACCGGACTCCTGACGGCGGCCGCCCAGCCGCTGGAGACGGTCACCCCGGCCCACAAGCGCCATGTCGTGGCCGATGTCCTCGATGTTCCGCGGCGGCTGATGACCCGCCCCGCGGAAACGCTCACCGAGGTCACGCAAGGCCACACCGGGACACCGGCCGACCTCGCCCTCGGCGGCGTCGACCAGGTCCTGCGGAAGATCGCCGGCCCTATCCGCCTCACCGGCGGTCCGGCGATCACCCGGCAGTTACTCACCCGCGCGACGGTGCCCGCCGTCCGAACCCCGCGTCCGGCCGCCGGCCGGCCGCAGCATCCGGCGGTTGCGCCGGTGTACGAGGTTCCACGTGCGTTACCCGTCGCCGTGCCGGTGAGCCGCGCACCTATCAGCACGGTCCACCGCGTCCCGGTCGCCGCCCCGCGGGCGAGCGCCCCGGTCAAGCGCGGCAGGACCGCCTCCGTCCCGTCCGCCCACCGGCGCCGGACCGCCCACTCGGCGACCACAGCGCCGGCGACGGCGACGGGGGAGACACCCGGCGGTGACGGACCTGCCGGATGGCAGCTGCACCTCGGGGACGTCAGCGGCACTCCGACCAGCGGGTCGGGGACGCCGACGGAAGGCGGCTCACCGGCCTTCCTTCCGGCCGCGATCGCGGAGAGCACGATGGCCTGCCATCTGCTGCCGATCGCTACCGATGTCGAGGTCCGGCGGTACGACGCCGAGGCGCCGACCGTCTCACCTGACTAGTGATGGCGCCGGGCGGTCCACCTGACCGTCCGCATCCGAGCGGCGCTGGGTTCCGGCGTCCGCCCACCGGATCGATTCCTCTACCGCTCGCGAACGAGCGGCGAATCGTCACAGGCCTGTAGCACCACGCTGGGCCATCACAGAACCGCGCACCGAAAGCGCCACTGGGCGCACGTCGACAAGCGGAGTCAGGGCAGGAGAAACCCGAGCCAGGGCACCGCTGCGCCCGAAATGCAGTTCCGGAACGCCCCCCAATTGAATACGTCACATCTATGGGTATATTTCCGAAAGGCACTTCTTCCTCATGAAGACTTGGGTTCGTAAGACTCTGAGCGTCGGTGTCCTGGCTGCCGGGGCCCTGCTGTTCGCCCCGGGCGCCGCACACGCTGACGTCCGGCAGACGACCGGCGACAACAACGGCATTCTGAACGGGACCCAACTGGTCGCCCCGATCAGCGTGCCGGTCAACGTCGTCGGCAATTCGCTCGGCATTCTCGGCGAGGCCAACGCCACCGGTGTCGGCATCAACCACACCGAGAGCGGCTGGGCGTCGCAGCGCACCGGTGACAACAACGGCATCGCCAACGGCACGCAGGCGTACCTGCCGGTCCGCGTTCCGCTGAACGTCGTCGGCAACTCGGCCGCCGTCCTCGGCGAGGCGAACGCGACCGGGGTCGGGGCCAACGACGTCCACGGCCGCAAGACCGAGAGCGGGCACAGCACCGAGGGCTTCTGGCCCGACGGCTGGGACGGCCAGAGCACCGGCGACAACAACGGCATCGCCAACGGCAACCAGATCTACGCGCCGATCGACGTCCCGATCAACGTCTGCGGCAACTCGCTCGCGCTGCTCGGCGAGGCGAACTCCCGCGCGATCTGCGCGAACGACGTCCGCGGCGGCCGCGTCCGCCGGCACCGCCACGACGAGAGCGCCAAGGTCACCGAGGGCGCGTGGCAGAGCACCGGCGACAACAACGGCATCCTCAACGGCAACCAGCTGTACGCGCCGATCAGCCTGCCGGTCAACCTCGCGGGCAACGCCGTCGCGCTGCTCGGCGAGGCCAACTCGCACGCCGTCGCGGTGAACCGGGTCAACGAGTCGGCGCGCGGCGACTGGGACGGCCAGAGCACCGGCGACAACAACGGCATCCTCAACGGCAACCAGCTGTACGCGCCGATCAGCCTGCCGCTCAACGTTTGCGGCAACGCGCTCGGCGTCCTCGGCTCGGCCAACGCGGCCGCGGGCTGCGTCAACGGGGACGACGTCTTCGGCCGTGACGACGACCATGACTGGATCCGGGACGGCGACGACGCCGACGACCCCAACGACCCGCACGGCCACCACCGCCACGGTCACCGGCACGGGCACGGCGACAACGACGGCGACAACGGCGCCGACAACGGCGACGGCGACTACCTCGGCGACAACGGCAGCAAGGGCGACGGCAACGGGAACGACAACGGGAACGACAACGGGAACGGCAACGCCAACGGCGACAACGGTTACGGCGGCACCAAGCCGGCGGGCAACGACAACGGCTACGGCGGCACCAAGCCGGCGGGCAACGACAACGGCTACGGCGGCACCAAGCCGACCGGCACCAAGCCGACAGGCACCAAGCCGACCGGCAACGGGAACGGGAACGCTGGCTACAACGGCGCCAAGCCCGCCGCCACCGGCAGCAACTCGTCGAGCACCGGTGGCCGGGGCAAGTCGGCCGAGGCGTCTCCGGTCGGGAACCTGACCGACACGGTCGGCGGGATGGGCGACAGCTCGGGCCTGGGCAGCCTGAGCCTGCTGAACACGCTGCGCTGAACGGGGCGATAGCGAAGGACAGGGTTGCGCCGGTCCCGGGCGTGACCCGAACCGATGCCGTGTGGTGTCGGGCAACAACCGGTGCTCCTCCACAGCGCCGGTCGCAGTGAAACGGACGGGAGTCTCCGCAGCAGGCGGGGGCTCCCGTCCGTCCGTTGCCGATCCCCGGCCCGGTGAGCTACCCTAACGATCGTTAAGGTCTAACGATCGTTAAGGCGAGCGTCGGGCCCACCGCTAGTGCCGGGGAGACTTCGCGTGACGATCGACGGTGAGGCGCTCGCCCAGGTGCGCAAGCGGGTGATGGCCGGCGGCGCCGAGCGGTACCACGCCGCCAACGCGGCGAAGGGCAAGCTCTTCGCGCGCGAGCGGATCGCCCTGCTGGTCGACGGCGGCTCCTTCGTCGAGGACGGCCTCTACGCCAACAGCCTCGCCGACGGACTGCCGGCGGACGGGGTGATCACCGGAATCGCCCGGGTCGACGGCCGCGACGTCTGCGTCATGGCGAACGACTCGACGGTCAAGGCCGGCTCGTGGGGCGCGCGTACGGTCGAGAAGATCATCAGGATCATCGAGCGGGCCTATCAGTACGGCGTGCCGATGGTGTACCTGGTCGACTCGGCCGGCGCCCGGATCACCGACCAGGTCGACCTGTTCCCCGGTCGCCGCGGCGCCGGCAAGATCTTCCACACCCAGGTGCGGGCCTCCGGCTCGATCCCGCAGGTCTGCGCGCTCTTCGGGCCGTCGGCGGCCGGCGGCGCGTATATTCCGGCCTTCTGCGACGTCGTCGCGATGGTCGAGGGCAACGCGAGCATGTATCTCGGATCCGACCGCATGGTCGAGATGGTCACCGGGGAGAAGACGACGCTCGAGGCCATGGGCGGCGCCCGGGTGCACTGCGCCGAGTCCGGCGTCGGTCACTTCCTCTGCAAGACCGAGCAGGAGGCGCTGGACGTCGTCCGCACCTACCTGTCGTACCTGCCGTCCAATTGGGAGCAGGCGCCGCCGGCCACCACGCCGGCCGGCCCGGCCGAGGTGGACCTGGGCGGACTCGTCCCGGTGAGCGAGCGGCAGGCCTTCGACATGCGCCGTTACGTCAAGGGCATCGTCGACCAGGGCTCCTTCTTCGAGATCCACGCCCTCTGGGCCCGGGAGTTGACGGTCGGCTTCGCCCGTCTGGGCGGCGAGGTGATCGGCGTCGTCGGCAACAACTCGTTGTTCAAGGGCGGCGTGCTCTTCGTCGACTCGGCCGACAAGGCCACCCGCTTCGTCCAGCTCTGCGACGCTTTCAACGTGCCGCTGTTGTTCCTCAGCGACGTACCCGGCTTCATGGTCGGCTCGGCCGTGGAAAAGCAGGGCATCATCCGCCACGGCGCCAAGATGATCACGGCGATCTCCGAGGCGACCGTGCCGAAGATGTGCGTGGTGGTCCGCAAGGCATACGGCGCCGGCCTCTACGCGATGGCCGGCCCCGGCTTCGACCCGGACGCCACGATCGCGCTGCCCACCGCCAAGATCGCGGTGATGGGCGCGGAGGCCGCCGTCAACGCGGTCTATGCCAACAAGATCGCGGCACTGGCCTCCGACGAGGAACGTGCCGCCTTCGTCGCGCAGCGCCGTGCCGAGTACGAGCGCGACATCGACATCATGCGCCTGGCCAGCGAGCTCGTCGTCGACACCGTCGTCGAGCCCGCCGACCTGCGCGACGAACTCATCCGCCGCTACGCCGCCGCGCGCGGCAAGGACCGCGGCTTCTCCCGGCGCCGCCACGGCGTCACGCCCGTCTGACAGGAGTAACCATGGTCGACTTCCGGCTCACCGAGGAGCAGGAGGCGTTGCGGGCCACCGTGCGGGAGTTCGCCCGCGAGCAGGTCGCGCCCGTGATCGCCGAGTACTACGAGAAGAAGACGTTCCCGTACGACCTGGTCCGCCAGATGGGCAAGATGGGCCTGTTCGGCCTGCCCTTCCCCGAGGAGCACGGCGGCATGGGCGGCGACTACTTCGCGCTCTGCATCGCGCTGGAGGAACTGGCCAGGGTGGACAGCTCCGTCGCGGTCACCCTCGAGGCAGGCGTCTCGCTCGGCGCGATGCCGATCTACCGATTCGGCACGCCGGAGCAGCAGTCCCGCTGGCTGCCGCAGCTGACGGCCGGCGAGGCGCTGGCCGCCTTCGGCCTGACCGAGCCCGGCACGGGTTCGGACGCCGGCGCCACCGCGACGCGTGCGGTGCTCGACGAGTCGAGCGACGAGTGGGTGATCAACGGATCCAAGGCGTTCATCACCAACTCGGGGACGGACATCACCTGCCTGGTCACGGTGATGGCGGTGACCGGCGTCAACCCGGACGGCAGCAAGGAGCTCTCCTCGATCATCGTGCCCTCCGGCGCCCCGGGCTTCACGGTCGCTCCCGGCTACTCCAAGGTCGGCTGGTGCGCCTCGGACACCCATGAGCTCGCCTTCGACGACGTCCGCGTGCCGGCGGAAAACCTGCTCGGCAAGCGCGGCCGCGGCTACGCCCAGTTTCTGCGGATCCTTGACGAAGGCAGGATCGCCTTCGCCGCGCTCTCCGTCGGCCTGGCGCAGGGCTGCCTCGACGAGTCGGTCAAGTACGCCGCCGAGCGCGTCGCCTTCGGCCGTACGATCGGCGACTACCAGGCCGTCCAGTTCGCGATCGCGGACATGGAGCTGCGGGCGCACACGGCCCGGCTCGGCTACTACGACGCGGCGTCCCGGCTCGTGGCCGGCGAGGACTTCAAGCGGCACGCGGCGATCGCGAAGCTCAACGCCAGCAACGCCGCCATGGAGAACAGCCGGTACGCGACCCAGGTGCACGGCGGCTACGGCTTCATGAACGAGTCCGCCGTGGGCCGGTTCTACCGCGACGCGAAGATCCTGGAGATCGGCGAAGGCACGTCCGAGGTACAGCGGATGCTCATCGCCCGCAGCCTCGGCCTCTAGCATTGACCTTGAAGGACTGCCGGTTTGCGACTCGCCGTGGCGGAGACGATGAGCTCCCGATGGTGTACTGCTCCGGGACTCATTCCGCAGGCTGCAGAGAAGCTCGCCACCGTTGAACAGCGGAGCGCTCGGCGGCGCCCAGTTCGTCGTCCTCGATGGCGCGGACGGGCCGGGCGCCGCATACCGCGCCGATCTCGGCTTCTACCACGGCGTGTGCCAGTGCCACGGCCGAGCTCAGATCCTCGGCGACGGTCGGCGGTTCCGCCGCGGCATGGTGGGCCGTCGCGTCGACGATGTCGGCCGGTAGGCCCCAGAGTGCGAGCAGCTTGGCCCCGGCGACGGCGTGAGACGTGCCGATGTCTGCGATCTCCAGGTCGCAGAGCCGGGCCGACGTAGCCTGGCTGGCCTCACTGGCCGGTGGTCCAGGGACAGCGGCCCCCTCCGCGGAGGTGGCCGCGCTCTGCATTGGCGTCCCTCCCGCCGCGGCTTCGGAGGCCGCGCCGGTCTCGTTCCACGCGGCCATGATCTTCCCGAACTTGTCGGGTCGGGACGTGGCCAGCACGAGTTGCCCGACCTCGTGCAGCAGCCCGGCCGTGAACGAGGCGCTCGACCAGGCCTTGCCGGTGGACAATCGGCTCGCCAGCCGCGCGGTCTGCACCGAGTGCGTGTTCATGGCGTCCATCCAGGCCGCTGAGAGGCTCACCTTCGCGGCAAAGGCATCCACGATGTCGTGCAGCATCACCAGCCCGCGCACGGTGTTGGTGCCCAGCAGCGCCACGGCCTGGTTCACCTCGCCGAGTTGCCGGCCAGCGGTGTAAGCCGCCGAGTTCGCAAGGTGCAGGATCTTGGCGGCGACGGCCGGGTCGCTCTCGATGATCCGCCCGATGGACGAGGCGCCGGCGTTCTCGTCGTCGAGCACCGCGAGGAGTTGGGTGAGCAGGTGCGGCGGGCTGGGCAGGGAGCTTATGCCGGAAATGTCCCCGAATACGTCCTCGTCGGCGGAGGCCGTCTCGTCCTGCAGCGCGAGGACCCGCTCGATCGCCTCGACGATCTGATCGGGGCCGACCGGCTTGTCGAGGAACAGATGGGCCAACGCCAGGACCCGCGTGACGTTGGCCGGGTCGGTCTGGCCGCTCAGAATGATCCGGGCCGTGTCCGGTGATATCGCCCGGACCTTCTCCAGCAGGGCGGCGCCGTTGATCTCGGGCATCCGGTAGTCGACGACGACCACGTCGCAGTGCCGGTCGCCGATCACGGTCAGCGCCTCGGCGCCGCTGTTGGTGAACGTCAAGTCCCACCGGTTGCGCCGGGCGCGCAGCATTCGGCGCAGGGCCTCGAGGATCTCGACCTCGTCGTCCACGAAGAGGACATGAGGCTTTCGCGTCATGCCGCCACCTCCCTCACGTCATCGCGGGGCCCATCGGGCACACCGGTTCCATGTCCGAGACCTCGATGACGCGAGGCTCCCTACAGTCGGGTCTTCCCCTTGGAGATAGGCGACGCCCGGGCCCGGGACACATCTGGGCGGCACACCTCAGCGTGGCGGGTGCGCCGGGCGTTGTGCCTGGTGAAGGTGTAAAAGCCGCGCCCGCCACGCTGATCGTGATCGACCTTGACGACCCTACCCAGCGGCGACGCAGGCCGACCGGTGATCGGCGGGAATCCGCGCACAGAAGATCAGAGGCCGTCCGAGGCCGCGGACGCTGCCACCCGCCGACTAGGCCGAGGCTGGCCGCGACGATCGGGACACGGCGTGTCACGTACCCGGTGATCGTTTCGTAGTCAGCGCGCTAGAGGTCTTGAGCGGCGAAAGCCGTGAAAGTTGAGTCAGGTTTTGTTGATCGTGGTCGGTTTTGGTGTGGTGGTGGGGATCGGTTGGGTCAGGCAGCGATGCCGGCTTGCCGGGTGAGGTCGT
>Ga0307508_10006411_pt1 | contig 11064 bp, 13 predicted proteins | sample 9_EM_MG_FD_203089 | JGI IMG/M metagenome (GOLD analysis project Ga0307508, IMG submission 203089) | Populus trichocarpa ectomycorrhiza microbial communities from riparian zone in the Pacific Northwest, United States - 9_EM | ecosystem: Host-associated > Plants > Roots > Unclassified | place...
CGAGCCCGGCGACTGCGTCGAGGTCGCCGCCACCCCCACCACCATCCACATCCGCGACTCCAAGACCCCCGACACCTCCCACCTCACCGTCTCCCCGACCACCTGGTCCGCCTTCGTCACCGAGGTCTCGCACTGATCGTCGCCAGGCTCGCCGCCGGACACGGCGCGGTCGCTTCCTCGCCGTCGCCGGACGCTTCGACGCCCCGGTGACCGTGCTGCGATTCGCCCCGGACATCACCGACCCGGCGCCCGGCAGGCGAGGGAGGTCTGCCAGGTCGGCCTCCGGGCCCGCTGCTCCAGATCTCCGCACCCCTTAACCCGGTCGCCTGCCCCCTACACCCACCGCTAGCGTGCCCTGCATGACGAGCTCCGACGCCCACCCCCGTTTCAGCGAAGCCCTCCACGCACTCGGTCTCGACGAGCTGCACGGCCGTGTTCGCCGATTCCCCGATGCCACCCGTACCGCCGCCGAGGCCGCCGCGGCGATCGGGTGTGAGCTGAGTGAGATCTGCAAGTCGCTGATCTTCGCGGCGGACGGGGTTCCCGTGCTGGTGTTGATGGACGGGGCGTCGCGGGTCGACCTCGAACGAGTCCGGGAGGAACTCGGCGCGCAGAAGGTCACACGGGCCAAGGCCGACGTCGTACGGGAGACGACCGGGTACGCCATCGGAGGCGTGCCGCCCTTCGGGCACCGTACGAAGACGCGCGTCCTCGCCGATCGGTCGCTGCTCGACCACGATGTCGTCTGGGCCGCCGCCGGCAACCCGCACGCCGTGTTCCCCATGGCGCCCAAGGAGCTTGTCGCGTACGCCGGAGCCACCCTCGTGGACGTCCGCGAGCACACCCCGTGACCCCGCTCGTCACCGCGGCCGTGCTGCTCGCCGCGGTCACGCACGCCAGTTGGAACGCGATCGCGCACCAGATCACCGACAAGCTGGTCGGGTTCACGCTGATCGCGGGCGGGGGGATGCTGATCGGGCTGGCCATGGCGCCGTTCGTGCCGGTTCCGGCGGCGGGGGCGTGGCCGTATCTGGCCGCGTCGGCCGTCATCCACCTCGCGTACTACGTCCTGCTGATGAAGTCCTTCCGGCTCGGTGACTTCGGGCAGGCGTACCCGATCGCGCGCGGCACCGCGCCCCTGGTCGTGACCCTGCTCGCCGCGCTCTTCGCGCACGAGGTGCCGGACGGCTGGGCGGCGGCCGGAATCGCCGTGTCCTGTGCGGGACTTACCGGTGTCGCACTGTGGGGACTGCGGGGCGGCCGGCCCAACTGGGCCGCCATCGGGGCCGCCCTCGCGACCGGGCTGACCATCGCCGCGTACACCGTCGTCGACGGGCTCGGCGTGCGCGCCTCCGGGTCCTCGCTCGGGTACATCGCCTGGCTGATGGCGATCGAGGGCGTGGCGATCCCGGCGTACGCGCTGTACCGCTGGCGCGGGCGATTCCTGGAAACCCTACGGCCGTTCGCGGGCATCGGGCTGCTCGGCGCCGCTCTCTCCGTCGTCGCGTACGGACTCGTCCTGTGGGCCCAGACCAAGGCGGAGCTCGCGCCGATCGCCGCCCTGCGCGAGTCCTCGATCATCGTCGGCGCGGCCATCGGCGCCGTGTTCTTCAAGGAGCGGTTCGGTGCGCCGAGGATCGCGGCGGCGGGGCTGCTGGTCGTGGGCATCGGGCTGATGCTGCACGCCGGGTGAGGGGCGCCAGGTGAGTCGCGCCGGGTGAGTCGCGGGGCCGCGTAACAACCGCCCGTCGTTTTCGAGTGGCGACGGTGATGCGACGGCCGGGCCACTGTTACACCCCGCTGGTTTCTTGGCGCACGTTCCGACTCCCCTTGAGTGAAACGAGGAGCTGTGCGTACGAGAAACAGCCTGACCCGGCTGACGCTCATGGCGACAGTCACAGGCGTGCTGGCACTGGGCGCGCCGACCGTCGCCCTGGCGGCGGCCACCGGTCCCGCTGCCGCGTCCACCTCCGCCGATACGTCGGCGGAGCCCAGCCAGAGCCAGTGGAAGCAGCTCGACAAGATCGCCACCACCCGGTCCGCGCTCGGCGTCGCGGACTCCGGCACCGTGGTGCGGCTGGCCGCCGGCACGTCGGCCGCGGAGAAGGCCAAGGTCCAGGCGCTGCTCCCGGCGGGCACGCAGACGACCGTCCGGGCCAGCCAGTTCAGCAAGGCCGCCCTGGGCAGGATCCAGAAGACGGTGACGGCCCGCACGTGGAACGGCGACGCCGACAAGTACGGCGTGGCCACCTCCTACGACGCCAAGACCGACAAGGTGACGGTCCTGACGGACGCCCCGGCCTCCGTCACGAACTCGCTGACCAGCGCCTACCCGGGTGCCGTCGAAGTACAGCCCGCCCGCCTCGAACCCCAGCAGTCCCGGTTCGCCGACGCCCAGCCGTTCTGGGCCGGAGCGGCGCTGATCGGGAAGGAGGGCGACGCCTCCTACAAGTGCACGGCCGGCTTCGCCGTCAAGCAGACCAGCACCGGCCACCTCTACATGACGACCGCGGGGCACTGCTACAGCATTCTGACGCACGTCTACAGCCGCGGGCAGAACGACGGCTTCGGCAACTGGGTCGGTCAGGTCACGCGGCGCAACCAGAACATCGACACCGAGCTGCTGTCCGGCAACACGGCCAAGCCCTACGACAGCTTCATGTTCGTGGGGGGTAGCGCCTCCAGCGGAGCCTCGATGTTCGTACACGGAACAGAGGCGCCCGAGAACGGGACGAAGGTCTGCGTGAGCGGTTCCGTGTCGTTCAACCACTGCGGCCACCCGATCTCCAACAGCAGCTTCAGCATCTGCTACTCGGGGGGAATCAACTGCATCAAGAACGGCAAGGGCTTCCTCTACGACAAGGGCGGCACGAACTACCCGACCTACGACAACGGCAAGCTCACGCAGGCCGGTGACTCCGGCGCTCCCATCTACACGACGGACGACACCGAGTCCGGGGCCTGGATCGTCGGCGGGCACTCAGGCGTGACGTGGCTGGCCGGCGGCCCCTGCCACTGCTCCACGGAGCACATGGTCGGCGTGAACATCGAAGCCATCAGGCAGGACCTGGGAGTCGAAGTCGTCACCAGGTGACGGTCCGACACCGGCCCGGAGTACGCCTCACGGGCACCGCGATGCCGGCCGCTTCCCGAAGCGAAGCGGCCGGCATCCGCCCGGCATCCCCACGCCCCGGCACCCCCGCGCCGCAGAGGCGCACCCCCCTCCCCGTCTGGAGCTCCCATGTCCCGCCCCCGCAAGCCCGTCCGCCCGAAACAGGACGCAGCACCGACGCCGCCCTTCGGTTTCCGGACCGGCCGCTGGATGACCGCAGGCGTCGCCTGGTTCGCCCCCTTCACCGCGATGGCGGCGACGATGAGCGTCCTCGCCCTCGCCATCTCGGGCCCGGACCTCACCGACACGGCCGACCGGATCCTGGCCGCCGCCGACTGGACCCAGCCCCACACCTGGGCCGCGCTGCTGCTCAAACTGGGCGCCAGCGGGCTGAGTTTCCTGCCCGTGGCCGTGGCCGGTTACCTCGCCCACGGCATGGCCGGCCGACCGGCGCTGGTCCCCGGCCTCCTGGGCGGCATGGCCGCGATGGGCGCCGAGGGCGGCATTCTCACCGGACTGCTCGCCGGCCTGCTCGCGGGCGCGGTCACCCTGGCGCTCCAGCGGATCCCGGTCCCCCCGGCGCTGCGCGACATCGCCTCGACCGCGCTGGTCCCCCTGCTGGCCACCGTGGTCACCGCCGCGGTGATCATCGCGTTCGTCGCGGAGCAACTGACCGCCCTGGCCGGGTGGCTGCACGGGAAACTGGTGTGGCTGGAGTTCCACCACCTCGTCCTGGTCGGCGTGGTCCTCGGCGTGATGGTCTGCTGCGACCTCGGCGGCGTGATCGGCAAGGCGGCCATCGCCTTCGGCACCGTGGGCGTGAGCGGGCTCGACACCTCGAAGTTCAACCCGACCGACATGACCATGATGGCCGCCGTGGTCGCCGCCGGCATGGTGCCCCCGCTCGGCATGACCCTCGCCACCCTCGTCCGCCGCCAGGTCTTCACCGGGCCCGAACGCGCCTACGGCAAGGTCGCCTGGCTGTTCGGCGCCGCCTTCATCCCCGAGGGCGCCGTCCCCTTCGCGCTGGCCGACCCCCTGCGGGTGATCCCGGCGGGCATGGCCGGCGGAGCCGTCACCGGCGCCCTGGTCATGACCTTCGGCACGACCATCACCGTGCCCTACGGCGGTTTCCTCGCCCTCGGCGACACGGGCAGGCCGCTGCTCCTGGCCCTCGCCGTCGCCGCCGGCACCGTCGTCACCGCCGGGACCACCGTCGCCCTCAAGAGCCTCGGCCGACAGCCCGCCACGCGCACCGCGAACCAAGCGAGCCCCGCGATCCCTGCGGTCAAGGCCCGCCGCAAGGTGTCCGTGGCCGGTTGAACACACCGCGGCCCGTTGAACACACCCCACCACCACAGCAGAGCGGCCCCGCTTGGTCGGGGCCGCTCCTTCGTGTCGGCGTGCCGCGTCCGTGTAACGGCCGTACGTCGTTTCCGGCTGCCACCTGTGATGCGGCCGCCGGACCACCGAGACGAACGGCAGGTGTTCTTGGGCCAGGCCGGGACACACCGCCCCGGCCGGACTCCCACACCACCCAAGGAGCCACCATGACCTCGACCGAGGCCCTGGAGACCCCGCGCGCCAAGCGCACCCTGTCGTCCCGGCTGAAGGCACACGCCCGCAAGGCCGCGATCCCCGCCCTGCTGCTCGGCATCACCGTCGGCTCGATCGGCGTGTCCGCCACCGCGCACGCCGCCGAGGGCCCCAGCTGCGCCAGCACCCCGGGCCAGACCTGCCCGGCCCCGGGCCCGGCCGCCGACCCCCTGCCGTCGCGCGGCTCGCAGCCCTCCGGCGTCTCCACCCAGCAGTGGCGGGGCGCGACCACCGCGGCCACCTTCTGGAACAACGAGGGGGTCAGCACGGCGTCCGGCGACCGCAACCACCTCGTGATGCGGGGCCAGACCGGATACCCCGGACAGGGCTGGCCCAGCAACACGAGCGCGAACGCCCGCGCCTGGTACCACTTCGAGACCGGCAGCAGTTGGCACCCGCAGCGCCACTACATCGTCTACGGCGGTGTGTTCCAGGACCGCGACCACCGCATCGAGACCCTGGAGGAGTCCCACCACGTCACGCAGAGCAACGCGAGCGGCTCGAACACCGTCTACCGCGAGTACGACGTCAACGCCTGGTCCACCACCAACGCCGCCCGGGGAACGGAGCGCATCGTCCGCAACGTCCGCAACGGCCACGTCTACGCGACGTTCGACCACTACGGCTCCTTCCACTACCTCGGCCGCTGGTAGGGGGACGACATGACCGAGGGCCCCGAGGTCCGTGGCAGCCACTGCCGCACCACCCTCGACCTGTTCGCCGAGTGGGCCGAGGCGCTCCCCTTCCCGGAGTACTTCGGCCACAACTGGGACGCCTTCGAGGAGTGCCTGTTCACCGTGAGCCCCCTCACGGTCGTCGTCCGGGACGCCGACCAGCTGCTCGTGGACGAGGACCCGCGGCAACTGGCGACCCTGCTGGCGATCGTCGACACGGTCTCCAAGGAGGCCGACTTCACGCTCAGGACGGATCAGGCAGCGTGAGCACCGCCTCCGCCCCGCCTTCCGGACGGTTCCGGAAGGCGAGGCGGGCGCCCAGCAGGCGGGCCTGGCCCACGGCGATCGTCAGCCCCAGGCCGGTCCCGGTGCCTGCGGCGGTCGTACGGAAGCGCTGGGGGCCGGAGGTGTGCACGACGGCCAGCAGGTCGGGCGGGAAGCCCTCGCCGTGGTCGCGGACGCGGACGACCGGGCCGTCCACCTCGACCAGCACCGGCTCGGCGCCGTGCCGCAGCGCGTTGGAGGCCAGGTTGGTGAGGATCCGTTCGACGCGGCGCGGGTCCGTCGTCACCACCGTGTCGGCCGCCACCCGCACCTCCACCTGATCGAGCCCGGCCACCGCCCGCCGGACCATGGCGCTCACCTGGCGCTCCTCGGTCTCCACCGCGGCGACCTGCGCGTCCATGCGGGCCACCTCCAGGACGTCCTCGACCAGGGAGCGCAGGTTCTTCACGGACCGCCCGATCAGGTCCGTGGCGGGGCCCGGCGGCAGCAGTCCGACCGCCGTCGACATGCCCGCGACCGGGGTGCGCAGCTCGTGCGCGATGTCGGCGGTCACCCGGCGTTCGGCCTCCAGGCGGGCACCGAGCGCGTCGGCCATGGTGTCGACGGCGGCCGACAGCCGGGCGATCTCGTCCCGGCCGCCGGGACGGACCCGGGCGTCGAGGTCGCCGTTCGCGATGCGTTCCGCGGTGCGGGCCGCCGCCTTGGCCCGGCGGCCCATCCGCACCCCGAGGAACAGCCCCGCCAGGGACACCAGGACGGTGGCGGCCACCCCCACCACGGCCAGGGTCCGGTCCAGAGCGGCCAGTGACCGGGTCTCTGGGGCGTAGGACCGCGACAGCGCGAGCACCTCGCCGTCCGAGACCTGGGTCGCCGCCCACAGCGTGCCGTCGTCGAGAGCGGTCACGCGGACCCCGTGCCGCACCGCTCGTGCCACCGGCGCCGGCAGGTCCGGCGGGTTGAGCCGCGCCGGGGACTTGCGGGCGGCCGCGTAGTCGTAGGCCGAGCCCAGCAACCGCTGGTCCAACTCGGAACGGGCCGTGGTGAGTTGGTCGGCGGCGGTGACACGGTGGACCAGGACGCCGGTCGCGGCCGACACCGACACGGCCGCGGCGGCCACCGCGAGGGCGACCTTCGTACCGATGTGCGCGGTGACCGGCCGTCTCATGCGCGCAGCTTGTAGCCGAAGCCGCGGACCGTCTCGATCCGCTCCCGGCCGATCTTGGCGCGCAGCCGCTGCACATGGACGTCCACCACCCGGGTGTCGCCGGACCAGGCGTAGTCCCAGACCCGCTCCAGGAGCAGATCGCGGGTGAACACGGTGCCGGGCGAGGACATGAACTCCTTGAGCAGCTTCAGCTCGGTCGTGGTCAGGTTGAGCGGCTTCTCGCCCCGGCGCACGGCCAGGGACACCGGGCAGAAGACCAGGTCGCCGAAGCGCAGGGGCGGGACCGGCGGCTCCTGCGGCCGCGTGGGCCCCTCGGCGGGCGCGGCCCGGCGCAGCAGCGAGCGGATCCGGGCGACCAGCACCGGCCCTTCGAAGGGCTTGGTCACATAGTCGTCGGCGCCCGCCTCCAGGCCCATCACCACGTCGACCGGGTCGTTGCGCGCCGAGATCAGCAGCACCGGCACCCCGGACTCCTCGCGGATCCGGCCCGCCAGGCTCACCCCGTTGAGCCCCGGCAGCATGATGTCGAGGACCGCCACGTCGGGCCGGGTTTCGCGGAACATCTCCAGCCCGCGCACCCCGTCGGCCGCCGTACGGACGCGGTAGCCGTGCCCCTCCAGCGTCAGCCGGGTGGCCTCGCGGATCATCTCGTCGTCCTCGACGAGCAGGATGTCGTGCATGCTCACTCTCCCCGTGGGTCGGGCAACGTTGTCAGGGCTTCGGTATGTGCAGGGGCACGCTGCTCAGGTCCTCCGCCCAGTCGGGCGCCGACCCGTGCACGGGGGTGACGACCGCGTGGCTGTAGTACGCCGCGTACTGGCGCTTCACCAGCCCGCTGAGCACGATCTCGACCCGGTAGCTCGGCGGATCCTCGTGGGGGCAGCCGGAGACGCAGGCGTAGTCGATGACGTAGCCGGTCGCGGTGGCCCGGGGCGAGCCCCAGGCGTGCCACCGCATCCAGTCCAGCGTCGTGTATCTGGTCAGGTCCATCAGATCCGGCCGCTCGTCGGGCTCGGACTCCCAGTTCAGGACGTACGCCGGTCCGCTCCAGGGAACGCCGGTGGGCGCCGGGCCCTCCACCCGTGCCCCGCCGTAGGGCGCGCCGCACCCGACGGCACCCGCCAGCAGACAGGCGGCGAGCGACGCGCGCAGCGCGCATCTGCGCGGAACCATGGCAGCCTCCCGTGGATCGTCGGTCTGCCAGAATGATGCATGTCGTGACATGAACGGTTGCTGAACAACGGGCGTGATGTCCGCAACAGCACCCTGTGCGCGACCGCCGTCCCAGGAGCACCCTGGAAGCAGGTCTTCCGGAGGTGACCGTCATGACGCACACCGCTGTGGGATGGCACATCGAGCTGGAGTTCCAGGAGGACGACCAGCACACGCGCGCGGCCGCGCTGGTACGACTGCCCGACGGCACGGAGGTACGCACGCAGGGGCACGCCAGCCGCCACCGGTCCGACGCGAACCAGCCCCGGGTGGGGGAGGAGGTCGCCGCTGCCCGCGCCCTCAACGAACTCGCGATGCAGCTGCTGACCAAGGCGCACGACGAGATCGACGAGGTGTCCGGGCGGAGGTCCCACCCGATCCACGTCTAGAGGGCCAGGCCTAGAGGGCTTGCCGTACCGCCCGTACCAGCGCCTGCGCCCGTGGGTCCGCCGTCACCGTCTTGCGGAAGCCGTTGGTGACATAGCCGAAGGCGATGCCCGTCTCCGGGTCGGCGAAGCCGAGGGAGCCGCCGCGGCCGGGGTGCCCGAAGGAGCCCGCGCCGAGGAACGGCGAGGCGCTGCCGTGCAGCATGTAGCCGAGGCCGAAGCGGGAGTTGACGACGAGGACGCGGTCGGGTCCCGACGACTCCTCGGCGCGGGCGAGTCCGACGGTGGCGGGGGACAGCAGCCGCACGCCGTCCACCTCGCCGATCAGCGCCGCGTAGAAACGGGCCAGCCCGTCCGCCGTAGCGATGCCGTTCGTCGCGGGCAGCGCGCTCGCCCGGTACGCCGGATCGTTCTGGTCCGGGAACGGGGCGATCGCGCCGAAGGCACGGTTGGTGAGGGAGCCGGGATCCTCGTAGGCCTCGGTGACCGACCGCTTGGGGCGGGCACGCAGACCACCGGTGGGCTCCGGCGCCTCGATACGGCCGACCCGGCCCGTCCGCCCCGCCGCCTCCTCGCCGGCCGGCAGCCCCAGCCACAGCTCGGCGCCCAGCGGCCCGGCGATCTCCGCCGCGATCCACTCCCCGGCACCGACACCCGTCACCCTGCGCACCAGCTCGTCCAGCATCCAGCCGTACGTCAGCGCGTGGTACCCGTGGTCCGTCCCCGGCTCCCAGACGGGCGCCTGCGCGGCGACCGCACCGGGGCCCTTCAGCGGGTCCAGGGACTCCTCGGGCGTGAGCGGGTGATCGAGGACCGGCAGCCCGGCCCGGTGGTTCAGCACGTGCCGGACCAGCACCCGCTCCTTGCCGCGCGCCTTGAACTCGGGCCAGTACTCGGCCACCGGCGCGTCCAGGTTGAGTTCCCCGCGCTGATGCAGCAGCAGCGGTACGGCGGCGGCGACGCCCTTGGTCGCCGAGCGCACGATCTGCGCGGTGCCGCGCTCCCAGGGCTCGGCACCGTCGACGTCCCTGGTGCCGGCCCACAGATCCACGACCCGCTGCCCGTCCCGGTACACGGCCACCGCCGCGCCCCGGTCCCCGAGCGCCTCGAAGTTCCGCGCGAACGCGTCCCTGACCGGCTCGAAGCCCTCGGCGACTGTGCCGTTCACGTCCACGTCCGTGCTCCTGTTCGCGCTGAGAGGTGTCTCCCCCCTAGCCAAGCAGGATCGTCACGTCGATGTTCCCCCGGGTCGCGTTCGAGTACGGGCAGACCTCGTGGGCCGCGTCCACCAGCTTCGCCGCGAGGTCGGCGTCGAGGATCGGGAGGGAGACGCTGAGGGCGACCGCGAGGCCGTAACCGCGGTGCTTGTTGGGGCCGATGCCGACCTTCGCGGCGACCGTGGAGCCGGTCAGGTCGTAGCCCTCGCGGTTGCCGACGAGGATCAGCGCGTTGTGGAAGCACGAGCTGTAGCCGGCGGCGAAGAGCTGCTCCGGGTTGGTGCCGTTGCCGTCCCCGCCGAGCGCCGGGGGCATCGCCACCTTCAGCTCGATCTGGCCGTCCAGGCTGGTGACATAGCCGTCCCGGCCGCCGTGGGCGGTGGCCTCGGCGACGTACATGATCTTCGTCGGTCGGGTGTCGACGGCGGTGTCACTCATGGCTGGCCCCCCAAGGAACGAGTGCGCGCAAATACATCGTGCACAAGGTACCGGCCGGTAGGGAGGGGTCGGGTTACCAGGGGGTAGCAACCTTGGGTAACCCGAGGTCAGCGGGGGCGCTCGGAAGCCTCCTGCGCCCGTTCCGCGAGCCACCACAACTCCTCGCGCAACCTCGCGACCTCCGCGGCGCCGAGTCCGGTCGCGGAGAGGAGCGCGCCGGGGACGCGTGCCGCACGCTCCCTGAGGTCCTCCGCCCGCCCCGTGCACGCGACGAGCACCGAGCGTTCGTCGGCCGCCGCGCGCTCCCGGCGCACGAGCCCCGCGCTCTCCAGCCGCTTGAGCAACGGCGACATGGTGCCGTAGTCGAGGCGCAGCGCGCCCGCGAGTTCCTTCACCGTCGTCTCGCCGCGCTCCCACAGGACGAGCAGGACGAGGTACTGGGGGTAGGTGAGGCCGAGGTCCTCCAGGAGCGGGCGGTACGCGGCGGTCACCGCGCGCTGGGCCGCGTAGAGCGCGAAGCACAGTTGCTCGTCGAGCAGCGGTGGCCCGGGATCCTCGTCGTGGTGCGTCACGCGCCCATTGTCACGGACCGCGGATCGAATCCGAACGGCAGCTCCAGGCGGTGGGCGGTCATCAGCTCGTCGTCGGTGAGGAGTTCGGCGGTCTTCCCGTCCGCGGCGATCGTGCCCTCGCTCAGGATCAGGGAGCGCGGGCACAGTTCGAGGGCGTACGGCAGGTCGTGCGTGACCATCAGGACCGTCACGTCCAACGAGCGCAGGATGTCGGCGAGTTCACGGCGGGAGGCGGGGTCGAGGTTGGAGGAGGGCTCGTCCAGGACGAGGATCTCCGGCTCCATGGCGAGCACGGTCGCGACGGCCACCCGGCGCCGCTGGCCGAAGGAGAGATGGTGCGGGGGCCGGTCCGCGAAGTCCCGCATCCCGACCCGCTCCAGGGCCGTACGCACGCGTGCCTCCAGCTC
>Ga0307508_10006413_pt1 | contig 11061 bp, 11 predicted proteins | sample 9_EM_MG_FD_203089 | JGI IMG/M metagenome (GOLD analysis project Ga0307508, IMG submission 203089) | Populus trichocarpa ectomycorrhiza microbial communities from riparian zone in the Pacific Northwest, United States - 9_EM | ecosystem: Host-associated > Plants > Roots > Unclassified | place...
GTGAGTGTCAACAATTCGGGATCGTTCGGCATTGGCTCACTTGCTTAACACAGAAGGCACCATGTGCAAACAATTTCAGAGCTATCGAGCAAGCCATGCGTTTCTCCAAAGCATGTGACATTACAGTGGATGGTTACTCTGACACACCCAGGCACCATCACCCACATCCACATGGACTACTATGAGTGCTATCAATTTTTTGTCCATCTTTTTGGCCACAAAATATGGCTGATGTGGCCTCTTTCCAAAAGAACCTTCAATGAGATATATGGAAAGTACCATATGCAAACAATCCCAGTTGACCTCACTTCAAGATGTATCAACAAGTTGGAGGGTCTACAGTTGAAGAGTATAAAACAGCAATGGCTGCTATTCGAAGTATTCAAAGATGGTTATTAGCATTCATGGCTCATAAATCATAAGTGCTAATAAGCAGTCACTGCTTAAGGTAGCTAGCAAATAGGCTCTATTATAAAAACTGTGCCTTATATAGACTATTAGTATTCTAAAAAAGAAAATTTTGGAGGTTTGATAGTTCCAGATCAGAGCTTTTATATCTGGTAGAATCATGTAACTAGATGCTATAAATAGTGAGAAATTTTTTTATTTCTTTAGAGCCAGCGGTTAGTGCTAAAAATAGAACAACATGTGACTTTTTACCTGGCCAGGCCTCAAATACAAAACAAATAATAAATACAGATACCAGCCAGTGTGCTATATTTAGTTATTTTTAAGAAATGTATCAGCTCTTTTATATTTGTAACCACAAGTGCTATAATATAGTGTGTTCAACTCCTGGCAAAGCAAAAGTATTAGAATTGTTGAACAGAAAAATAGATTATTAAAGATTATGCCACCTCCAAGCCATTATAAAAGAAATTACCCTCAATCAAATTCTTTGTTTTGTCCTGTATTCTGTGCTCCCATTCTTTTTATAGGAAAAAAAAATGAACAGAAGCCCGGACAGACCTCCACTTGCAGCTTCAAAGAGTGTCTGCAATCACCTCTTAAGATGAAAGAGGCTGTTATCATAGAGCACCACCAGATCAAGGTTTCTTTGAGTAAAGCTTCTCCAGATAAAACAAACTGAGGCTTAGAGGATCCTGAAAAGTATGCACGACTTGTACAGAAAAGGAAGATAGAGTCAGTTCATTTGCCATATTGAGATTAGATTATTTTCACAATTTAATTTAGATATACAACTGATATTATGGATATATGGTTGAAAGCCCATACTCTCAGTGAAGGCCTCAGAGTATGGGTTATTGGAGATTATGGGCTATCAGAATGAATTCTACAGATTCATAGAAATATATATATATATAATCATTTTAAATATGTAATAGGTGAGGGAATAGTAGAATCTGGTTAGTGTGAAGAGATCTGTAGGAACCACGTTTTGGTCTCTTTGAAGAGTTCTTTTATGATGGATATAGCATAAGGTAGGTGTCATCCATAATCAGCAAGGTCACGAGACGTGACTGTTTTGTGACTTCACCGTCCAAATAAGGTGACAAATGCGCTGAAAGACACTGAAAGACGGTTTCTGAGGAGCTAAGCAAGAAATCGGAAAATCCGCTCCCTATCCGATGTTGTCTTACCTCTTAAGAATGATATATCAAAATCTGATATTGAACGGAACAGCATGTGGCGAGTTATTTTCCAAAGAAAGTTCATTACCCAATTCATCAACGTTGCCATGCGATAAGGTATCACGATGCCCGCCGCATGTCGATTTGACCCACTTCGAATTCACACCCACATACATCTAAAAGATCCCCTTCTCCTCAAGCTCTTTCATGATCCCTTCAGGCAGGACGCGATGTCCCTTGTATTTTCTTGATGCCCATGCTGCTTGGCGCCCATTCAGTCCATTGTCGTACGCATTCATAAATCGAAGGGACCGATTTGCAAATTTACGCATCATCGATAAGGGAATGGACTCCAGTGCTGTGATGGTGTTTGCTTCGAGGTGGTCTTCACGCGATGATACAGGGTAAGTCCGATAAATACTTTTTGCCTGCCCCCAACACTGCTCGATGAAATTAAGCTCGCAATGGAACTTCGGCAGAAACAGGACTTGAAATCCTCGGGCACTGCAGATCATTTGAAGAATCGAGTCTACATTTGCAAAGTCAGGCTCGTTGTAAAGCATGCGTCGACAGCAACAATCTTTTGTCCCTGCCTTGCACTGGAAGTTTTTGCACTCAGCCAGTTTCTTCGACATATTGCCGTATCCCCGCTCTTGCAGAATGATGGCCATGCCCTTGAACACTCCTGCACGAGGGTGCCCTTCAGGAAAATACAATTGTTGGACTTCACCGTTTGGAAGCTGAGTTGCCTTCATCTGAATTTTGATTTTCTCTGCGCTGCCATCAGGTTTGCAAACAGGTTTCCCTGTTATTGGATCGCGTTTGATGACTTCAATACCCCAGTTGGTTCCCGGCTTGGGGATATTCTTGGGCATTCGATGTGCTGATAGGGCATCCTCGGCTCTTTTAAGGTGAGTCGTTGCGTTATCATATACAAAGACATGATCAAACTGAGGATAGTATTTTGTTAGAATGTCCATCGCCACCTGTGCCTGGTTCTGTATGTCCTCATTTGAGAAATATCCGTCATGGTTTTTTCCAGGCTTGAAGAGCCGCCGAGCAGATTCCTTTCCATCGGGAGACCGCAGCCACCCAAAATCTGCAGAGACGAAGTCTGCGACCATCAGAGAAGCACCTTCACCTTTTGTGTAAGGTTTAGCCGGTGCATCTTTGTGGTACCAGCCCTTCTTCCGACGATCGTGTGCATAGAATATTGACTCATCGTGAAACCAGGTAATGACTCGGCGGCCTGATCCACGAGGAATGGATTCGATGAGCTTCTCATCCCAGCTTGCCATCCTTTCTTGAATACGGCGCCATTGTGGTAGGAAAATGTTTTGTCGGTAAAGTACAACATCTTCTCGTTCATGGCCATCAGCATACTGACCCTTTGGAGTAGCCTTGTACCTGTATCCGAGGGTATGGAGATATCGACACGCTGTTTTGTGGCTAATTTCTTTCTCGATTCCATATTTGGCCTTGATTTCTTCTGTGCGAAGAAAGTCCACGATTTTTTTTGCAGAAATTTCATTTCCAATGGAAAGGAGATAGATGCTGATTTCGTTGCACAGATTTTTGTCAACAAGCATCGATTCATTCCAATCACCATAGGGATTGACGGGCAAGACTGTCCGATCAGCAATGTATGCACGGCACAATTCTCGAAGGCGGCGTGCACAATGTCGGCCATGTCCCATCGTGATAGCCGCCTGATAAGCAGATGGCCCCCAATGCATATATGTGAGTGATCGTTCACCTACAAATAGGCGCAGCATTGCTTGCATGCCCTCCAGGCGTGCTCTTGTCCACAGATCGAGTTCGGGATCTTTGTATCCAGCGCCGGTATCCCGTTTCGGCCGAAGTATAGTGCCCAGATCCGTCAACGCTGCAACTGCTTCACTATACGAGGGTGCAGTAAAAATATCTCTTCGGCTTTTGTGATGGTCCTTCGGCTCAAACTTTGAATACTCGTATCCTTTTGGAGGTCCTGAAGGTGGGAGTTGTGTTGATCTAGGCAAGGTTTCCTGATCCGAGGGCAGTTGAGTCTCCTCCTGGACAGGAGAGTCAGGACCATTGCCAAAATCATCACCATTAAGGTCAGGATCATCCTCGTCATCTTCGTCATCAAGATCTGATTCGTAGTCTGGCTCGGGTATTATATCTTCAAGCCTAGGCATATCCACATATATGTCATCTTTATCAATTTCGGCATGATTGGCCAATGGCTCCATAATTATGGAGAAGGTTTCAAAGGTTGGTTGAACATTGGGGCTTGACAGCAAGCTATCCTTTTTCTTTGCGTAGCGGAAGACTGACTGCATGTTTTGTGAAGGTTCTGGACTTGCTGGTGCAATATAATCCATACTAGCACCTTCACTAGAAGTGGGAGATTTCTGAAAACAAGGTTTTTGATCACGAAAATGTTGTTATTGGTAAGGAAAACACACATTTTCCTTCCCTTTCGCCTGTAAACCCAGACTCTCACTAGTTTTTTGCCGTTTTGGTGACACATGCTTGGAGCCCTTTCGGAGATTAGCAATGCAGGATGCAGCCTTTCTCTTTCTGCGGCCCATTTTGTATGAAAGAAGCTTGTGTTGATGGTCAGTGGGTGGTATGAATTGTATGATGACGCGACTGGGGGTGATATTCCTAGTTTAGTTTATAACTTGGGCAAATCCAAGTCCCAAATTACAAAAATCTGTATTTACGCGAATTTGACCTTTTACTACAACTGATAGGAGCCATTTTTGTCAAAAAATGTCTGAATCTCGAACAAAGCGCGTTTTTCCTCTTAATTCAATAATAATTGACCGTGATTTGCCCATTTTTAGAGGTGTCACATTTCTGCACGTGACCTTGCTGATTATGGATGACACCTACCTTAATAATCATCAGCAATGTCTACTGCTTGCCATAACAGAAGAAGTGATTTTGCAGACCAGGAATAATACCAGATGTGGAAAGGAAGTTGCTGATAATGGTGGGCAGGTTGTTCTTTGTGTAACCTGTCAGATCTATTGCCTTCTGCCCTGCATGTATATCTTTTGATTTCAAGGCTGAGGAATACATGTTCATGTGCCCATCATGCTTTCGGAAGATAATTAATAAAGCAAGTTATATTATCCTTCTCAGTTCATTACCATTGTCTGATACAGCATTTCACATTAAGAGTCGTTACCTCTCCTAGGAAAAACTGGCCCAAGAATAACACCATATTCATCTGAAAGGTATTAACATGCCAGCTCTCACTGACCATCACCTTCATTCTTGTCTTATGAGAAATTTGCATATGCACTGAGGGACCCAGGGGATGGAAAAAATTCACCCTTGATTCTATCAAAAATAGTTGTAATTTTCAAGAAATCTCCACCATTTGTGGAAGAATTGATGCAAATAAAAACATCCTTAAATATAAATAATTCCACAGATAAGAATGGAATAAAACACTTTTAAAGGTTGTGTAGGGGTGAAATTTATCAGCATGGCCCTCTTCTGGTGCTTTCCTCTTCATTTCTACTAGGAATGTTGTGGGGTTGGAAGGGTGGTAATTACACCACTTACCAAAAGTTGCCATTCTCTTGCCATGATTCGTGGTTGTTGTTTCCAATTCCAGCCTATCCTTCCCCTAACAGGTGTTTTTCATTGTCTATCTCTTTGTTTCCATTACATTTTGAGGTCGCTGAGGCCACATCTGGCTGTTTTGCAAGAGCCATTGGCTCTGGGTAGGTTCTGGCTGGACCTGGAGGGGTAAGGAGGTGGTGGTGACCACCTGAGAACGCAGATTGCATTGTTCTCGATGCAGGGGCTTTGGAAATGTATGGGGGCCATTTCTGGTTGAAATGACATAGCTGGAGCAAAGGAGAATGATGGTTTATTATCCAAGTGATAGAACAAGTGTCCTGGGCTCCAAATAGTTGGATTTGGCTTGAAATTGAGCGGAAATGTGTCAGAATGCATCAGTTTCAATGCTATAAAGGCTTTCAAGTCAAAATGACTCTGTTGGAGCAGAAGGGGACGACAATTCATCATCCGGATGGTGAGATAAGATTCCTGGTGATGAAATGGCTCGATTTGGCTTGAAATCGAGCAGGAACGCATTGGAGTCAATGCCAGGACATGTGGGGGTCCAGTCTGAGGTAAAATTGAGTTGGGGACACGTGAAAACACATTGATTCATGTCGATTTCGATGTAGGAAGGAACTGGGGGCACATATACACTGTAGTACAGTGTGTGGCACCAAAAGTGGATGGAGCGGACTTGGAATGGTGCAGAAACATATCAGAATGCATTGGATTCGAAGCTGGAGGGTTTCCAGCATGAGATCGGGTTTTGCAAGAGTTTGCGAGCAGGGCATGAGGGGGTTCCATTGTTTGGGGGTAAAACCATGATTTTCATGTATCCTGCCTGTCCCGCCCCTTCAAAACACCTGCAGCCAATGGCTCTACATTGGTCTGAAATGAGCCAGATGAAGTGGGATGGTAATTACCACCAGACAATGTGTTTCGCGTTATTTTTGGTGCGCATAAGCAGTGCACAGCTTCCAGAAGTTGTGGGGCATTGGGGGGGTGATGCTTGAGCCATTACCCAAACATCTTTGACAGCTGGATGGGTCGAATCAACCCCGTTTTGCTCAGAGTACCAAGTTGGTACTTTTTGTTGTTTTCAACATGTTTTACCACATTTTCTGGATGTAGAGGATTGCCTGGACAGCCCAGGCCTAAAGAGATGTATTTAGTTTTCTAAAGGAATGGAAACTCACAGAAATGAGAGGGAAGCAAGAGAGAGAGACAAAAGGAAGGTATAGCTGTGTATAGCTTAGATCAACCTATAGTTGGTTGATTGAAAAAAAATGTCAAGGTTGTAATCCTTTACTGGAGAATCTTAAGACCACTGAACTCAATCTGACCAATACATGGATAGTCTAGACTAAGTACAGGTGTGGTTCGAAAAGGTGCTGATTATATAAACAAAGGAAAATATTGGCATCACCAAGGGTGATGTCAAACACACAAACAACTAAATAGAGTAATGACTCCAGGGGGTCACATAACACAGAAATCTGCCTGTTACAGAATATTACCCCACTCCCTCCCTCCAAACACTGAAAACATACCTGTTTTGGCATATTTTCAGTCTTTGGCCACCTCCACCCCCTCTCTTTGTCTCACATCCCCTCTCCTCCCTCCTCCCCCCCTCTCTTGCCCTTCCCTTTCATTTTTTAGATAATTACTATTCTAGGTACTTTTCTTTTATGTAAATTACTAAATTTGATATATATATATATATTAAATAAATAATTTCATTTAGAAATTATAGAGTCCAGTGGTGGACTTTGATGGAGCCCACTGATTCCACTGGATTTTGATGGAGTCCACTGAAATCCGTGGGGGTCAGTAAAGTACTGAGAAATCAGCACTCCACTAAATGCAAACACTATTATTCTACCTGCAGATACTTCATTTAGGCAAGCCAGTCACTAGATGGAGGTGTTAATCAACAATCCTGTTGTCAGATTCACTGTCATGTTCATTGTGAGGGATAAATTTCTTATATGATATTGTTATTAATTTTGAGTTATTGCCACTTACCAAATTCACAAAAGCTAAACAAGGCAAATGCGTAGGCACAATGCAAGATGCAGTGAAAGTTACAAGGTATTTATCATATAATTGGCTAGGAAACCACTCACAGCTTGCTTGGACAGTTTTTCATTCTTTTGCTGATATCTCAACTGGTTTCTATATATACTGTTTGTACTTTACTGGACATTATCATGATCTTTCAAGAGGCTCTTGCACATCTGGTGTTGCATCTCTTTTGTTCTACACTTTTTTGGATTCATTCTTGTGCTCTGGTTCAGATACATACAAACTTATAAATTATGATGAACACTTTGAACTTGCCTCGACTTTTGCACTTCTGTACTGATTTGTAAAATATTGATAGATGGTATCATTGATTGACCTTACATGCTTTGCGCACCACCTTGTTGACTCATTGGACTCAGATGATCTTCAAAATAGTGTGAAAGTCACTTCTTTTTCAATCACACTCCCTTGACCAGGCTGTTGCCAATGGCTGACACTATCCCTGCAGCATTCCAACTCAGGCCAATTACCATAAAAGAAAAGTTTAGAAAAAAAATTCACATTGGAAAGCCCTATAGTGGGGCTTTTCTGATTTTAAAATCATATAACTAGCTCTTGTTGATGAGAAAAATGCAAAATACTGATTCCATAATTTTGTAATATAAACTAATAATAGAACAACATGTGATCTTTTATTTGGCTATTTTTACATGCTCAGAGTCTGAAAATATGATTTTCTGACCTCAAATAAAAACAAATAACAAATAGAGATGTGAGCCAGTGTGCTATATTTAACTACTGGTCACAACTGACAAAAAATCTTTTCAACCCTCTAACCAATATCCTCCAACTTCCAACTTCTAACACCCTAACAAACCTCTAATCTCTAACTCCTAATCCTTCTAACTTTCCTAATAAACTCAAGTCTATCTATTTTTAGTTTGTAAATGTTCTATTCTTGAATTGACTGTCAGTAAGCAGTCACACTTCCAACTGGCAGTCCATATATATATATCAACTTTTAAAAAATTTCCATTTTTGAAATTCAGCATTTGGCTAACTGCAAACTGGCTGTCTGAATACATGGAACAAATGTGCCAGTTTCCAAAGTTTCATCACTTCAGGTGGCCACTACAGGTGATTCTTCAGATATTGTACCAATATTGACTATATACGAGACATTCATGCACACCCAAACAGAAATAGGGGGTCAATTAAATTTTTAGAAAGGAAATGTTATTCCTCCGCACCCAATCGCTATCCAAATCCGACTTCTACCCAACTTCATTCCCTTTTTAAAGAAAAGGAAATCTGTCGAATTGAAACTACCATTGTGAGAAATTAATATATTATGCAATTCATGTAGATCCGGACAGAAATGAGGGGTCAATTAATTTTTTAGAAAGGAAATGTAATACATCCAGACCCAAGTCTAACCCGATCGCTATCCAAATCCAACTTCTACCAAACTTCATTCCCTTTTTAAAGAAAAGGAAAATCTGTCGAATTTAAACTGCAATTGTAAGAAATCAACATATTATGCATTTTTACAAATGATTGATGTAATTGATCCTGTGCATTTACACCCCTTTTCCAAGTCCATCCCTGTCCAACTTCATCTCCCATTTTCCATCTTTAAATATATAATTGTCCAATTCATTTTTATCGATTGCACTAATAGGTGGAAAGATTTCTTCACTGAGAATGTCATCCATGCGTCTTCATAGTGCACCAAATGCTTTCACAGTTGAGTTGCCTTTTTGGACCTGTTCCACCTTGGCCATAAACAGACGATGAGCTGCATCTTTATAGCTAATTCCCAAAATGGTTTGTAAGGCCTCAACCTCGGCATGAAGGAGGAATAACTCTTGCTGAGATGGACCCTGAATTTTTGGCATAAGAAATGATAAAGTTATATAAGTTGGTCTCGGGTTTGCATTCAGTCCGACTTGGAAACATACTGGATCAATCCGAGCCTGAAGTAGGCCTTGTGGCCCAACTGCAGTGTCATACAGTCTAGTCATTACGTTTGGCTTGAGATGTTTGAAGCCATCATCCACATCCACATTGATTGATGAAGAGTCGGAGTCAGGGTCGGGTTTGGGTCCGGGTCCGGGTCCATGTATGAATGAAAATAATAGCATCAATCAATGCTCTGGTCAGGATATATTTTAATGATTAGAAACCCATCACTTACACCACCTGGCATTTCCAAGGCTTCTGAAATCTCTGGCCTTAACATAAAGAATAAAGCCTGTCCTTTTCCTTTCAGGCTGTCCGGAACAATGAAAGCATGATTGCCATAGGTATGGCTATTGTATCCCGGCCTGACACTCAACTTATCTCTCTTTCCTGCCTCCACAGAATCCGTGTTACAGTTTTCGTCCATTGGGCCAACTGTGTTTTGTGCAAAGATAAACTGATAAGCTGGATTTGGGAATGGGAACCGGTGACATAATCAGATGTCACATGGGACTTTGTTGAATTATCCATTGACCTCCGTTCATCCCACACCATCATGCAGCAACCCACTTCCATCCCTACCTCACTCTCTCCCGACCAGATGCAGCGTCAGATGGTCGACTACGACAGTCAAGTAAGACAGGGGATAGAGGATGGAAACATCTGGCAGGTGATGAAACAGCTTGGGCCATTGCTGGTGAGTCCCATTTTTTTTCCTACTGCATTGACAACTCATACACATTCAGGGAACAATATTCAGGTATCAGAAGGGTACCCCAGCTGAACAGGCAGCGTTTCCATGTGCCATGTTCATCTACAACTTCATCAGGGCCTGGAACTTGGCCAAACTTCAACAGGCGCCCGATTTTGTTGACCAACAACTGGACGAAATGCAAGCATTCGATGAACAACAAAGAAAGACGGCAGCAGCCACCCCTCCCCCACCCCCTCCACCCACTGCTGTTACCAATCCTGCCCCCATCCCTCCTCAACCACCTGTCACCAAAAAGAAAAAGGAGGGACGAAAGGCCAGTTCCACGTCCAAGACCATCCCTGTCCCCATTCCCATGGCAGGACCTTCATGACAGACAGGAACCAGGCCTGTCCCTAAGAAGGTGGAGGTGGTAATGCCACTGAAAACCTTATGCCAGATCGAAGAGGAATCGGACAAGAATGAGAATGACGACAACGACAACGAGGATTGGAATGCCGCGCCGACAAGGATGACAGGCCCGATGAGGAGGAAGCACCTCCCCCTAAATGAAAGAAGAAGCTGACTGGGAGGGCCCCAGTCCTGACACCGTCTCAAAAGGCTCCAATCCCAAAGCCGAGGCACAATGGGGAGACCAATTCGGACGACGACGACCCTTGGGTCGAACTCTACGAACCGCTGTGTGGGAAGTGCAAATGCACTGGGCGGGACTGCGAGAAGGCCAAGGGAGGAGGCTCCTGCCTCAGAACACGAGGAGGAGGAAGAGGTGCCAAAGCCGAAAACAAAGAAGACCGGCAAGGCTGCCCTGAGGAAGGCCCCTGAACCTGAATCCCGAATGAAGGTGGAGCCCAGGCAGAAGAAACCAGGCAAGGGGAAGTCTGCTCCCCAGGCCACGCTGAAGAGGTACAACGCTGCGTTCCTATACTGTAAGAACTGAAGTCACAGTAGACAGTAGCTTGTGCCTAAATATCTATATCAAACTCTTTGAAAAGTTCGACAATGTTTTGTAGGGGAATTTTGTGAAGTTCAATTGTTCTGAGTGTTTTGAAATGGTCTTGTTCTTTTTAGAATGTGGGTAAAGGGGTTTGTATAGTGTTTACTGTGCGTTTGCTTCGATAAAGTAGACACAGCAAAATATATGCTTTGGACTCTGCTTGTAAAATGCAATCTTCTGCACTATGACTCGTATAATCTCGATATCTCTGG
>Ga0307508_10006414_pt1 | contig 11058 bp, 15 predicted proteins | sample 9_EM_MG_FD_203089 | JGI IMG/M metagenome (GOLD analysis project Ga0307508, IMG submission 203089) | Populus trichocarpa ectomycorrhiza microbial communities from riparian zone in the Pacific Northwest, United States - 9_EM | ecosystem: Host-associated > Plants > Roots > Unclassified | place...
GCATTGGTTGAGAATCACACATTCGACATTGTGGCCAAAGGTAGTACTGCCCAAACGCCAATAGCTGACATACCAGTGGAAGAACCAATTGGATGCAAGTGGATCTACAAGAGAAAAGTCAATCCGAACAGATCCACACGCTACAAGGCACGACTGGTCATCAAGGGTTATGAACAAAAGGAAGGGATTGACAACCATGAGACCTATACAGCGGTATCCAAAATGGCAACGTTCCGATGGGTACTGGCACTGGCCGCCCAGTATGGCTGGGATGTCGACCATATGAACGATTTAACAGCCTTCCTAAATCCTAAGATTGACCGTCACAATATCTACATGGAAATGCCACTTGGAATCGATTGGCTTGTCTCAACCGGAAGTGCCGCCTCGACCGCAAGTGTCGCCTCGACCGCAAGTGCCTTAATTCTTCAGAAAGCTGTCTATGGATTGAAGCAGGCCCCAAGACTATGGTACAAGGATATCGACGGATATCATCAGTCTATAGGATTCAGACAATCGGAGTGTCACGAACCTCACGCGACAGGCTCCTAAGCGCCGCGGCCGGGGCTGCCGTCACCCTTACCGCCCTGTGGCTGGGCCTCATCACGGCTGCCGCAGTTACGGTCATCCTCCGCGCTTAGGCGCCTCACCCGATCACATCGCTCTGGCAGCGATACTCCCCTACTGCTGGCCGGTCTAGATCTCTCTCCTTTGTTCTTCTATGTTGTCTATGCGTCTTTCTCGTCATTGCCGTTTCCGATTGATATAGCTTGCGCATCCTTCTCCTTTATCGTTCCGAGTATTGTTTCCCCTTGATTAAGTTGTATGTCATTCTTCCTTTTCCCTTACTGTTACTGCTTGCGCGTCCTTTCTCCAGTTGCCGCGAGTAGAGTGTTGGCCGCGCGGCGGCCAAGTGCGATCATGTGTTTTCCTTGGGCGCAGCGATTGAGTCCTGATGAAGTATGGAGGAACTGTGTCAGTCTTGCGGGCAAGCTGTGATTCCACAGAGGGAAGGAAAAGTATAAAGGAAAGGGCGCGGTAGCTAGTCTGGAGATTCTTCTCCACGCAATCTATTATCTCTCTCCACCAACTCCTACTTCTACCGTCCCGTGAAACCGGCGCTGCGACCGAAACCCCGAACCGAACGACCGTGCTACAGTAAAGACGATCGAGTGGCAGTAGACGACGACAACGAAAGACTGGGAGTTAGAGTCTCGCCAGCATAGACAGGGCTACGCCGAGGGACATCCTCAGACTTCACCGAACCAGAGAGGGAAGTACTTGCCCGCGCCAGTGAGCTGAACGAACACAGCCTGAGAGCCGAACGACAGGAAAGACCTACCGTGTAGGCACGCCGAGGAACTACGTTGCCTGTCGAGCCCCAGACAGTGCGAAGAAGTCAGGATCTTGACACTAGATTGCGTCTCCAATCGACACCTGACGTAGTGGACAATCCTCGAAAAGGAAAAATAAGTCACCGTGGATCGACCAGACCCAGAACACGAGTTCGAGGTAGACGACCTCGATCCCAACACCTTCGACCTCGGGGAAATCCGAGCAGCCCCAGACGATGCACGCATCCCGAGCCCGGTAACCCCAGAACCGCAAACCCGGCCCGAGACCCACGACACCCCCGAACAACAAAAAAGAAGGACCGAAGCTTCTGGGACTAGCGGCCCGGACGTCATGCAAGCTCTCCTACAGGAACTCATCGCACAACGAGGACGAGGCGATAGAGCCAGTCAGCCAAAGATCGAAGACACGGAACTATACTATGGAGATCGCGCCAAGCTCCGAGCCTTCCTGGTACAATGTGAACTAAAGTTCAACTGCGAAGCACACCGATTCCAGAACGAAAGCGGAAAAGTCCATTATGCAAACAGCCGGTGTCCAGGAGCAGCGTGGAAATGGATCCAACCCTCCATCACCCAGGGGAAAAGCAGCTTCGCCATCTGGGAAGAATTCAAGACGGCCATCCAACGCGCATTTGGCGAGATTGGCGCAAAGGAAGTCGCCAGGGTGAAGTATATGAAGATCGAGCAAGGAGCCCGATCAACAGCACTGTATTGGGCCGAATTCCAGAACATCATACAGCAACCTACATTCACTGGAAAAAATGATGGACTGTTGGGAGGCCTGCTTAGCTACGTAGATAATCTTATAAAAAATCGGCATGCAATTCTAAGCCATTGTGGTTGAGTAATGCCATATGGGAGAAAAGTTGGTGTTGAAACTGGTTGCTGTGTAATATTTTTGTATGAGAGTCCGAAACAAAATCCGAAGTCACTTTTCAACTCGTGCATAACACAATTTCGTGTGCCACCAATATAAAATAAAAGTTGTCAAGATTATTATAGATAATGGTTCTTACGATTCTAAGACGTCTGTGAAAGGCACAGTTTTTTTCCGTCAAGTAAAGAGTTGTTTCTGGTAGTGTGAAAACGGGCATTTTTGGTGTAAAACGGCCCCTGTACAGAAACTTTTGTCCCTGTACTTTACATATGTATCCAGCCGGACAAGAAGCAAGGCAAGGATTGAAACAAACAAAGCCGTGATGAGCAAGGCACACGCAGAAGGGGGTGATTGGATTTCTTCTAGTAATCGGTATTCCTTCAACATGGACGACATCCGCATCTTCTCGCAAAATCTAGAAGACCACCGGAAGCACGTCCGGACAATCTTAAGGTGAGTTGAGGAGGCCGGGCTCACGCTGAAAGCATCCAAATGCGAATTCCTTACAAGGGAAACAGAATACTTGGGATATATCATATCACCAAAGGGACTGCGAATGGACGAAGAGAAGATCCGAACAATCAAGGAATGGAAAGAACCAATGAATATGAAAGGAGTCCAGAGCTTCTTAGGGTTTGCCAACTTCTATCAGCGTTTTATCAGACACTACAGTAAAATCATGACACCCCTGTCTTCCCTCACAAGGATAGAAAAGGCATGGGAATCGGGCGACAAACAGCAGTAGGCGTTTGAAACACTCAAAAAAGCAATGATTACGGAACCAATACTGCAACACTTCAATCCGGAACCACCCGTCACCATTGAAATGGATACCTCGGATTACGCCATAGGGGCAATATGTTCGCAGCCCAATGAAAAGGGAATCTTGCATCTGATTGCATACTACTCAAGGAAACTCAAGGACCTGGAGTGCAACTACGATATCCACGACAAAGGGCTGCTGGCGATTGTGGACGAACGGCACAAATGGATACCTACTGCATGACAACGGGACCCAAATTCACGATTCTGACGGACCACTAGAACCTCGAATATTAAAAAACAAAGAAAGACTGCAACCTACGGCAAGCCCGGTGGGGCGAGCAATTAGCCACCTATGACTTCACAATCAGATATCGACCCGGGAAGTTAGCCAGTAAACCGGACATCCTCTAGAGAGTCCGGAGACTCTCCCTGGGAAGGGGATATGAAACATTGGCAGAACCATAGCCAAATCTTGTTACCCGAAGACGCTTTTGAAGCGCTCCAGGCTAATACAACAGCAACCATCAGCCTTGAGATAGACAAGGAACTCCTGAAGGAAAGCCGGACACTAAGTGCCGTAAATAAAGAGATCCAACAAATCCGGAGGGAAAAGGCGAACGGGACCACCCGCGACGGGAAGATCGCGCTAGGGATATGCGAGGAAAACAGCGGGTTGCTAATGTACAATGGCCTCATATGGATCCCTGACAATGACATCCTGCGACTTCGCATATTAAGAGACCACCATGATGCGCAAGCCGCAGGACACCCGGGCCAAGCAAGAACCCTGGAACTCATTAGGCGAAATTTCTACAGGACAGGACAATGGAAGTACATCCACAGATACGTCGATTACTGTTACACCAGCCATTGCATCAAGCCAATCCGACATGCGCCATTTGGAATGTTAAAGCCACTCGAACTCCCGCACAGACCATGGGACATGATGTCAATGGACTTCATCACAGCACTGCTGATGAGCAATGGGAAAGATGCGCTGTGGGTAATAATCGACTGGCTCACCAAAATGGGACATTTTGTCGCATGCCACGGCACCATGAACCCTGAAGACCTGGCAGATCACTTCCTCCAGCAAGTAATTAGACCCCACGGACTACCCAGCGACATTGAATGAGACAGAGGGTCCCTATTACCCTCCGACTTCTGGAAACGAGTAACGAAAGCACTCAGGATATCACCCAACCTCAGTACAACCTTCCACCCACAAACGGACGGACAAACGGAAAGGCCAATGCCACCTTGGAGCAGTACTGTAGGAGGAGGATTCCGGGCGTCATGGACACCACGCCTAGAGTGGCTAGCATGGCTGCTAGCATGGCTTCTAGAGTTTGTGGGACTTAGCAGATGGCTGCCCTAAGGGCTTCGGTAGATAGACAGTCACACACTAGCGCTAGCACACGGACACTTGTATAAGTGTCCGGTGCTCCCCTCCTTAGAATGGACATGTTTCTCGCGACCCCTCAAGTACCTTCAGGCATACAGCAACTATCAGCAGGACGACTGGGAAAGACTACTACCAATTGCTGAATTCTGCTACAACAACACACAAACCGGAACCACAAAAATAACCCCCTTCTTCGCCAACTATGGATACCACATGCGATTTCTGCCAGACATCGGCACCCGGAACGACGAAACACCAGAAGTATCAGAATACGTTGAGGCATTAAGGAATCTGCATGAGGACCTCAGAGCAGAAATCAAAGAAGTGCAAATGGCTCAAACGGAACAGTCCAACAAAGCACGACATCCGGACCCGGTAGTGAATCCAGGCGACAAAGTCTGGTTACGGCAAAAACACATCCGAACAACCTGACCATCGAACAAACTGGACCACAAGCAAATAGGCCCGTACACCATCCTGGAGAAAGTAGGCTCACACGCCTATAAGTTGGACCTGCCAGCCACTGTCAAAATCCACCCAGTCTTCCACCTCAGCCTCCTTGAACCCACAGCTAGCATTGAACCTATTCCCAGATACAACCAACCACCACCACCCCCCGTTATCAACCAAGAACAGCAAGAGTGGGAAGTAGAAAAAATCCTCGACTCCCAACAAGAGAGAAACCAAATCCAGTATCGAGTCAAGTGGACCGGTTTCCACGACCCCGACCGCGCCTGGTATCACGCCCATAACTTTGAAAACTCACCCGATCTCATCCCGCAATTCCACAAGGAATACCCAGAGAAACCCAACCTCCAAAATTTGCAGAATGTCTACCACTGCCACTGTAGACACCAATGAAGGCTGAACTTTCGCCGACAACACCAGCGCCCCTGAATTCCCCACTATGATCAAACAAACCAACGAGTGGGGCCCTGTTACGCAGGCCATGACCATGGATGGCTGGAACGTCCACATGGCCCCATCACCACCCCTGTCTGCTGTAGGACAGCCCCGACAAGACAACCACGCCTCCCTCCATTGGACAGCCTGCTGTGACAACGACTGCAGCACCCACCGACAAATGAAAGACTACAACTACTACACCCAACGAAGCATCGGCCGCCCCCACCACTGCCGCAAGCACCAGATGCGCGACTGCCCGATGCTGCACCCCCACGAAGTCGTCAAAGTAACCAGGGAACGACACCTTGACCCCATTAATGCTTGCGCAGACTGTCACCGAGGAAAGCGGGTCTGCCCCGAATGCCGATTCCTCATGAACATGGAAAACCACCACCTCCGCTGCAGCGCCGCAGCACCGTGCGCCCCCCGGGCCAACATCACACCGTGGCAGGAAGACCATGAGGCCGCCCCGACCAAACCCGCCACCAAACTATTGCCGCCGCAAGAATGACCGCCGCTCCACAGGACGAGCAACTCACACTCCTGGGCGAAATCATCACCATAATACATCAAACAACTACACGGGATGCGTGCTGCAATCATGTGGTTCACCGCACCCTCACCCAGTGTGACCCAAAACTGGCCCACACCGGATGACGGGTATCCGCTGTATAGTGCTTAAGGGAAGTAACAGGGGAGACATCCCGCTGTATATTGCTTAAGGGAAATAACAGGGGAACAGATCGGAGCGGAGCGTTCTAGCCCGCACTGAGCCGCTCAGGAGCGGCAGCAGGCGGAGCACTATTCTCCGCAATGATGACTCAGCGAGGAAGGAGTGGAACTATATAAGTAGCTAAGATGTCTGCTCTCTGAATCGACAACTCTCTTCTCTTCTTTCATTTTCCTATCTCCTCTCGTGTCTCCTCTCGCTGCGTTCATCGTAACAATTGGTAGCAACACCAACACCAGTTGGAGGACTTGCTCCTCCTGACGAACCAACAAATTCCTCCTCGTCCCCGGTCTGACATCTCGGCCCACCCCCACCACTAAGTCTTCCGCTGCCCCCACTACTTTTCTCCTCATCCCCGGCCTGACCTCTCGGCCCTCCCACACCACCCCGTCTTCCACTGCCCCCGCAGCTGAAGAAGCCATACAGTTTCTCCTCGTCCCCGGTCTGACATCTCGGCCCACCCCCACCACCCGTCTTCCGCTGCCCCCCGCCTCTTCTGAAGAACCACGATCTCCTCGTCCCCGGCCTGACCTCTCGGCCCCCTCCCCCACCACCCTTCTTCCGCTGCCCCCAGCAGCTGAAGAAATCGAAAAACCACTTCCTCCTCGTCCCCAGCCTGACCTCTCGGCCCTCCCACCACCTATCTTCCGCTGCCCCCGCAGCTGAAGTAACTGAAAACCACTTTCTCCTCGTCCCCGGCCTGAGCTCTCGGCCCTCTCACACCAACGCGCTCCGCGTTTCGAGGCCTCCTAGTCCTCGCTTTATTGTCTTTATCCTCTTTATTCTCCTTATCCTCTTTATTCTCTTTATCCTATTCATTCCTCAGCTATCGTAGCGTTCCCCGCTCCATGAGCGAGCGCCACCAAGAGTGTCACCAGTGTCCCTCACGCTCTGAGCATCACCAGCGTCCTTCCCGCTCTGAGCGTCAACAGAGGCGTATCTCGACTCAGCTGAATCTCATCGCAAACCAGCTACCGGAAGTCAACCAAGATTTCCTCAACCTAGCGCGAAGTCAACTAGAAGCGTTCAACGAGCTTCAGCGAAGTCATCAATCCGCCCAGCCTTCGCAACGTTGCCATTCCCGCTCCCCCGCCCCCGCTCGTCCCCGCTCGCGAGCCCCTTCCCCCTACACGAATTACAGACGACGGACCTCTCCTGCCTCCGCTGCCTATCCCTGGACTCCTCCCACCCCCCACCGTCCCGTCACCCCACAAGAACCGTCCACCGAGGACTCTGGAACCTTGCCCGACACCCCAAACCGCTCCCCATCTGTACACGGTTGGGATACATACGTTACTGGCCGACGACCAGCTCCTACCGCCGACCACTACCGTACTCGCCCACACTCTCCTCACTACCAGCGAGGTAACCAGAGTGCATGTGGCAACCGGTACAGACACCGCGCAAGACGCACGCGGCAACGGAACGTCGTGCAGGACTCTCCTCTCGAGCAAGACAACAGAAGTGGAGCCAACAGAGGAAGAGGCCAGAGGCAGCGCCCTCGTCCCTTACACGAGCGGATCCCCTTTTCGCCCTACGGCAGCGAGTTCGGCTAAGCAACAAGCCCAGCTGCTCTACATTCTGCCGGCTATCAAACGAAGTTTCCTGCTCCTCGCTCGCTACTACAGTTCTCCCGAGTCACTTCCACCCTCTCCAATCACTTCCGCTGTCTTGAACTTTCTGCATTCTTTCATAAAAGTTAACAGTAACAGTCCTTTATCGCCGATCGCTCCCCGTGCCGACATCGAAGAACGCCTACTGAGCGATACCATCTGCTGGGCTCACGCATGAGGTCTCCCTTTTGCCGATCCCAGACTCGCACTCCTCCCGCAGTCGCTCCAACCTGTGCATCAGGCAGCGCTACTGCCATTTCAACCTGTTTATCAGGCACTCGTCCCGCAGTCGCTCCAACCTGTGCATCAGGCAGCGCTACTGCCATTTCAACCTGTTCATCAGGCACTCGTCCCGCAGTCGCTCCAACCTGTGCATCAGGCAGCGCTACTGCCATTTCAACCAGTTCATCAGGCCGACCGGCAGTCACAACTACCTGTTCATCAGGCAACGGAGTACTAGAGCACTCGACGTCTGCAGATACAGTACGATCTCCCCGCCGGTGTTAACGCGATACCCGGTTCGCCTGGGACAGTGCTGATTCCACTTCAGGTAGAGAATTCAAGTAAGAAGCGCAAGGTCAGACTTCAACTTGCTACTCTGAAAGCCGTTTCCGAGTCTGGAGAATTGCCAAATGCCGGAGAACTGTCAGACGCCGTTTCCGAATCCAGGGAGCTACCGGACGCCTCTCCGATCACCTTTCCGAAGAACCTACCCGACGATTTTAAACTTCTGTCGTTAGCCGACAAGATGGCTGAGAAAGCAATGAAGCGACGGCCACTCAGCCCCGCTGGTTCTCTTGAGGAATTCGACGACACCCCCGAGCAGATTTTAAAGCCCCCTCTCGCAATTGGAGAATAAAGTGTCGCACAGGGCAAGCAACCAGCATACCCTCGATATACCCATCTTGTCCGACATGGTTACAGACATCCCTCGGTTATTCCAGAATCGGAGGAAGATGACTTGATGGACGATCCTCCGTCGCAGCAGCAACCGACCCAGCAACCGCCCCAGCAGGTATATCAACCGCAATGACCACTACCCGAGCCGCCACTACAGCAGCAGCCGCTCCAACCGCTCCAGCAGCAACTGCCACCACTGCACCAGTATCAGCCGTAGCAGATTCAATAGCAGCAGCCGCAGCAGCTGCAACAGCCACCACAGCAGCTGCAACAGCCGCCGCAGCAGTTTCAGCACCAGCTTCCACAGCAGCTGTACCAGCCGCAGCAGCCATATCAACAGTACGACACCGCTGCCAGCATCGCTCAGTCAACCGCAGCCATGAATGCCGTGGCCGCACAAATGGCGAATCATCTTGCAACGGTATTAGTGCAAAATCAAAACACAGTACAAGCGGATGGTAATAGTATGCGCAGGATAGCCGCAGGTCCTCCGGGCGATGCCTACGGCCCTACTCTGAAACCTGGCGACGTAGCCACATTCAAGCCCCGGTCACAGTCGGATGCAGATTTGGCCTTGCGCTTTATCGATTGCATTCGTGACGCCATGGCCCATTATGGCGAACCACGTACACGCGCGGTCCTCCGTCGTTGCTGTAAGGGCTCCGTTGCAGAGGATTGGATCGCTGGAGTGTCAGACCACAACAGGGCACTGCTTCGTATGAACTGCAGCAACTGGACTGCCATCCTCGAGCGTGACTTCATGCCATACCTCGCAACCAGACTCTCAGCGGCTCGTGCAGAGACCTTCCGTTGGAACCAAGGTCGGACTCCCGCTGAGTACATTGCTAAGAAGCTTCGTTTGCTGCGAATGGCAAACATTGTGAACGACGACGAGGTAGTCGAAGAGCTCCATCGTGGATTTGCAGCCGCACCCAATCTCCATCTGCACCTTGACAAATACGTGGCAGATGTTGGGAACTCAGTCTCCGAATACTGGCGTGCGGTAGTTCGCCTCCAAGACTCCTCTAGACGCCATGGTGACGCTGCGCCGCAGCCATGTATTGGTACGCGCCGTCCCCCTTTCCGCGAATCCTCTGGAAATTGGTCTTCGAATACCAATCAGCCCCACATACCGGCTACTCGCAACGCTATAGGCACTGCCACTACTGGCAGTGCCACTACAAGTGCTACGGTGACGTCGAACGCTTCGGCTAGGATAGGGTCCCGTGCAACTAGACAGCCCCACAAGCGCCTTCGCAAGTGCAGGAATTATCCGGAGTGTGGAGACGGTGAACACTGGGATTGGCAGTGCATTGTTAAGAAAGCTACGGGCACTGAAATAAAACGTGCATATTACGCAGACCCAATGAACTGTGAACTTGACGATAGTGACGATGTGGATGAACTCTTTTATGATAGCCTTGATCCGCAAGCAGATCTGGAAGAGGAATGCGAGCATGCGCAGAATGCTTATTTCGCAACCCGCTATCGCCACGAGGCAAGACTGGGTTTTCTCGGAACGTTGTCGTCGCAGCGTGAGGAGCCAGTGAAATGCAGAAACTGTAACTCTACATTCCCGTCGAATAATAAACTCCATGACCATCTCCGGACCCTCTGCTGACCTATGAAAAAGTACACCGCAGAACAGGCAATCATAGTCAAATCTGCTGCTCCAGCCGTTTCGAATCTTGTGGAAGGCCTAGCCGATTTCCACTATGCGAAAACCTTTTCGTACACCTCTCCGGGTGGTAGTCCACATATCGCCTTCATCGATTCTGGCTTCGGAAATTCTGCCGTCGATGACGAGCTCCAGCGCCGGCTGTACCCGGACGCTGAGCGTTTACCCCTGCCAAAGCCCCGAGTGGTGGAAGGCCTCAGAGGTGCGGAATGTACCGCCACCCATGTGGTGAACATGCGCATCTTCATGAAAGGGACGGACGGACGATTCGCCGAGCTACTCAGGCTGTTCCACGTTTTCAAGGATCTCTCCGTCCCGCTGCTTATTGGGAATGATATCATGAAGCCTAAGAAGTTTGATCTTCTCTATTCGTCTAACTGCCTGCGGATCGGCGCCTGCGATGGTATCCCGGTGCAAATCACGGTGCACTCCGGCCACCGTTTCGCCAGAATTCCCGTCCGATGCGCAGCAGCTATCAACATCCCTGGCGGTACCTCAATGATCGTGAACGTCAAATTTGGCCGTGCCCTCGAGCCGAACCAAGACTATCAGTTCACTCCGGCGCACACTCGCTCCGCCATATCCGGTGCAGGAGCCCCTTACTCAGTATTACGCCACGACCAAAAGGAGCTCTTGTACACGAATTTCGCCGATAAACCCCTAACGATTTTCAAAGGCACGGTACTTGGGCACGTCCGTTCCTTGGAATCTACTTCCAGTCTGGCATGGGAAGACGCATCCAAGGATGTTAAGGCCTTATTCGGAACCGCACGTGAGGCTACGATAGCCTTGACGGCCACTGAAGTTTTCAATCCACATCAGACGGACG
>Ga0307508_10006417_pt1 | contig 11058 bp, 10 predicted proteins | sample 9_EM_MG_FD_203089 | JGI IMG/M metagenome (GOLD analysis project Ga0307508, IMG submission 203089) | Populus trichocarpa ectomycorrhiza microbial communities from riparian zone in the Pacific Northwest, United States - 9_EM | ecosystem: Host-associated > Plants > Roots > Unclassified | place...
CGTGGTCGTCGAGGCGATGAAGATGGAGCAGCCCCTGCAGGCCCACAAGTCGGGAGTGATCTCGGGGTTGGCCGTCGAGGTCGGCGCGACCGTCACCGCCGGCGCGTTGGTCTGCACGATCGACTAGTCACATCTGGATGGATGTCCGCACGCCCAGCAAGGCGTAAAGGGAAAAGTGAGAGGCGCGTGCCGCGGCGACACGCCGCAGAGACGTCCTCGCGACGCGACACGCCGCAGAGACGTCCTCGCGACGCGACACGCCGCCGGGAAGTCCGCGATCCGGCGACACGCCGCCGGGAGATCCGCGGTCCGGCAACACGCCGCCGTGAGGACCGCGCGACCGCGACACGCCGTAACCGCGAGTCAGCGCAGGCGGGTGATCGTCACCTGGACGCCCTGGCCGGTGCTCTTCGGCCCGGCGTAGACACCCTTCAACGGCGGCACGTCGCCGTACTCCCGGCCCCGGCCGACCACGACGTGGCGCTCGCCGACCGCTACGCCGTTGGTCGCGTCGAAGGCCGTCCACCGGCCCACCCACCACTCCACCCAGGCGTGGCTCTGGCCCACCACGCTCTCCCCGATCTCCGCGGTCGGCGACGGGTGAAGATAGCCGGAGACGTAGCGCGCCGGCAGCCCCATCGCCCGGAGCATCCCGACCGTGAGGTGGCTGATGTCCTGGCACACACCCGCCCGCTGTTGCCAGGCGTGCAACGCGTCGCTCTGCACCCCGGTCGCGCCCGGCTGGTACGCCACCTCGCCGCGCACGAACTCGCAAGCCGCCAGCGCCGCCGCGTGCGGGGTCGCGTGCGCCGCCTTGATCTCGCCCACGATGCCGTTGAGCTCGTCGTCCAAGCCCGTACGCGGCGTCGGCAACACCAGTTCGTACCACCGGTCGATGCTCTCCGGGCGGTCGAGGTCCGCCCACGACGCGCCGTCGCCGGCGTCGATCAGGTCGCCGGGCGGCAGCGTCTCGACCGTCGAGGTCGCGGTCACGGTGAGCGCTTCGTGCTTGGCGTGCACGTCGAAGGCCGTGACCACAGTGCCCCAGTAGTCCTCGTAGCGGTACGTCCGGGCGGGCGGCCACACCTCGACGCGCGCGTCCAGCACGGCCTGCCGGGTCTCGTTCCGTGGCCACATCCGGGCCTCGTTGTAGGAGGACGACACCGGACCGGCGTAGTCGAAGCCGCTCTTGTGCTGAATGCGAAGCCGCCAACTGTCCGTCACGCTGTGCCCTGCCTCACGCCACTGCCCCCCGCATCCAGTTGACCGCGGTCGTCTGCCGGAAGTAACGCCGGGACACCGCGTCGTTGACCTGCGAACACGTGCGCTCCAGGCTGCTGAGCACCGGCGACAGGTCGCGCATCAGCTCGTCCGCGCCGCGGAACTCCAGGTTGGTGCGGGCCCGGCCGACGATCCGCTGCGCGTCGGTCGCCACGCCGGCTCGGCCCGGGTCGGGCTCCAGGTCGGCCAGGCAACCCTCCGCGGTCGAGAGCGCCGCGAAGACCGAACGCGGAAAGAGCCGGTCGAGCAGCAGGAACTCTGCCGCGTGGCGGTCGTCCAGCGAGCCGCGGTAGGTCCGCAGGAACGTTTCCCACGCCCCGCTGGAGCGCAGCAGCGTCAGCCACGACGGGATGCTCCCCCCGGCCCGCTCGTGCGTGCGCAGCAGCCGCGCCGTCATGTCGACCCGCTCCACGCTGCGGCCGAGGACCAGGAAGAGCCAGCCCTCGTCCCGGCTCATCGTGGCGTCGGTAAGGCCGGCCATCACCGCGCAGCGCTCCCGCACCCAGCGGAAGAACGCGTGCACGCCCTGCTGCTCAACCCGGCGCCGGGCGTTCGGCAGGCCGTGCCAGGTCGAGTTGAGGCACTCCCACATCTCCGAGGAGACGGTCTCGCGGGAGCCACGGGCGTTCTCCCGGGCGGCGGCCAGCGCGCCCACCACCGAGCTCGGGTTGCGGTCGTCGAGGCCGAGCAGGCCGACCACCATCGTCGACGTGAACGGCCCCTCGGCGGCCTGCTGGCCCATGACCCGCAGCAGCGACCGGCAGGCCGCGTCCTCCCGGGTCCACGGGTCGGCGAGCATGCGCTGCAGGTGTACGTCGAGGATCCTGGCCGTGTCCTCGGCCCGCTCGACGTAGCGACCGATCCAGTAGAGCGACTCGGCGATGCGGCTCAGCATTCCGCGCTCCCCAGGGACGATTGCTGCTGTTGCTGCTGCTGTTCCTCGGTGCCGGTGACACCAGGACCGAGATCGGGGCTCGCCGCCGGGGGAAGCGGCGTCGGATCGGTCGCCAGCTGCGGCACCTCGAACGGCACCACGTCGTCGGGCCCGGCGAGCACCCAGGTGTCCTTGGACCCGCCGCCTTGACTGGAATTGACCACGAGCGCGCCCTCCGGCAGCGCCACCCGGGTAAGGCCGCCGGGCAGCACCCAGATCTTCTCGCCGTCGTTGACCGCGAACGGCCGCAGGTCGACGTGGCGGCCCCGCAGCCGGTTGCCGATCAAGGTCGGCACCATCGACAGCTTCACCTCGCGCTGGGCGATCCACCCGCGGGGATTTTCGACGATCTTCTCCCGTACGCCGGAAAGCTCCTGCTCGGAAGCTTGCGACCCGATCACGATGCCCGCGCCGCCGGCCCCGTCGACGGGCTTGAGCACCAGCTTCTCCAGCTGCGGCAGGACCTCGTCGAGCACGCCCGGCTCATCTAGGCGGTACGTGTCGACGTTCGGCAGCAGCGGCTCCTCGTTCAGGTAATAGCGGATCAGGTCGGGCACGTACGTGTAGAGGAGCTTGTCGTCGGCGACGCCGTTGCCGACCGCGTTGGCGATCGTGACCCGGCCGGCCCGGGCCGCGTTGAGCAGGCCCGCGACGCCGATCACCGAGTCGGCCCGGAAGTGCACCGGATCGAGGAAGTCGTCGTCGACGCGCCGGTAGATGACGTCGACCCGCTGCTCGCCGGCCGTGGTCCGCATCGCCACGTCGTTGCCGACACAGACCAGGTCGCGGCCCTCGACCAGCTCGACGCCCATCTCCCGGGCGATCAGCGCATGCTCGAAATAGGCCGAGTTGTAGACGCCTGGGCTGAGCACCACCACGGTCGCGTCGCTCACCCCGACGGGGGCCGCCGCCCGCAGCGCGCGCAGGAGCATCGACGGGTAGGACTCGACCGGCAGGATCCGGGTGGCCGCGAAGACCTCGGGCAGCACCTGCGCCATCGCCCGCCGGTTCTCCATCACGTAGCTGACCCCGGACGGGATGCGGACGTTGTCCTCCAGCACCCGGAACGTGCCCTGCTCGTCGCGGATCAGGTCGACGCCGGCGACGTGGATGCGTACGCCGTTGGGCGGATTGATGCCCGCCGCCGCGCGGAGGAAATGCGCGCTGGTCGCGATGATCCGCCGCGGCACCACGCCGTCGGCCAGCACCTGGCCGGCGCCGTACACGTCGGCGAGGAACGCCTCGAGCGCCCGGATCCGCTGCGCCACGCCGAGCTCGACCGAGCGCCACTCAGCGGCCGCGATGATCCGGGGAACGATGTCCAGCGGGAACGGCCGCTCGACTCCCTTGAGTGCGAACGTGATGCCCTGGTCGAGGAAGGCCCGGGCCAACACCTCGGCGCGAACGCCCAGCTCAGCGCTCGACAACGGCTGCAGGGTGGCATGTAGCGCCTCGTAGCTCTCCCGAGGCATGCCAAGCTCCGCGAACATCTCGTCCCAGCCGGGGCCGAGGCGGTACTCCTCGAACAGATCCGCCATGCAGTGAATCTACGGACCTGCTGTTGCGCACGGGTAACAGATGTCACGGATTGGCAGCGGCGAGATTTGAACGCCGGCGTCTGGGCACGGGTCGGGCCGTCGGTACGGGACCTACCGACGGCCCTTAGCCGAAACACCGAGAACGGGGGACTCGATGTTTCCTGCACCCCCAAGGTACGCCGGAGACCTGTGAGCGGAAACCAGGCCGGGGACGAGGAGGAGTCGGCGGCTACTGAAGTTCGTGCTGCATCAGTTGACGCGCCGCTTCCGCGATCGAACCCGACAGCGACGGGTAGATAGTGATCGTGTGAGCCAGTTGGTCCACGGTCAGGTTGTTCTCGATCGCCATCGTGATCGGCAGGATCAACTCGCTCGCCTTCGGCGCGACCACCACACCCCCGACGATCTGGCCGGTCGCCGGGCGGCAGAAGAGCTTGACGAAACCGTCGCGCAGATCGGCCATCTTGGCGCGGGCGTTGCCGGTCAGCGGCAACATCACCTGGCGGGCCGGCACCCGGGCGGCGTCCACGTCGTTCTGCGTCACGCCGACGGTGGCCAGCTCGGGGTCGGTGAAGACGTTCGCCGAGACGGTGCGCAGGCGCAGCGGGGCCACGGCCTCGCCCATGGCGTGCCAGATCGCTATCCGGCCCTGCATCGCGGCGACGCTGGCCAGCGGCAGCACGCCGGTGCAGTCGCCGGCCGCGTAGATGCCGGGCACGTTCGTGCGCGACACCCGGTCGACCGACACGTAGCCGCCGTCTGCGACGTCCACCCCGTACTCCCGCAGGCCGAGGGAGGCCGTGTTCGGGATGGCGCCGACGGCCATCAGCGCGTGCGAGCCGACGACCGTGCGCCCGTCGGAGAGCGCGACCAGGACCCCGTCGCCGGTGTTGACCACCGACTCGGCGCGGGACTGGTTGAGGATCGTCATGCCCCGCTCGCGGAACACCCGCTCGATCGCCATGGCGGCGTCGGCGTCCTCGTGCGGCATCACCCGCTCGCGGCTGGAGACCAGCGTCACCTGCACGCCCATCGCCAGGTAGGCGCTGGCGAACTCGGCGCCGGTCACGCCGGAGCCGATCACGATGAGGTGCGCGGGGAACTCGGTCAGGTCGTACACCTGGCGCCAGTCGAGGATCCGCTGCCCGTCCGGCTGCGCCGCGGGCAGCACGCGGGGGGTCGCGCCGGTCGCGATCAGCACGGTCGAGGCGTCCACCGCGTACGTCTCTGAGCCCTCCGGGGTGATCAGGACCTGGTGGGTGTGCCCGAGCGTGTCCTCGCCGAGCCGGGCCCGACCGTGCACGACGTCCACCCCGGCCTTGATCAGCTTGGCCTGGATGTCGCCGGACTGGGCCAGCGCAAGGTTCTTGACCCGCTGGTTGACCGCCACCGCATCGACGGTGACCGCGTCCAGGCCGCCGGATCGGATGCCGAACCGCTCGTTGTTGCGATAGCCGGTCATCACCTCTGAGCTGGCGATGAAGGTCTTGGACGGCACACAGTCGGTCAGGACGCAGGCGCCGCCCGGCCCCTCCGCCTCGACGAGGGTGACGTCGGCGTCGAGCTGCGCGGCGACCAGCGCCGCCTCGTACCCGCCCGGTCCCCCACCGATGATCACGATCCGGCTCACGACGCTCCGACCTCCATGCTTTGACCCGTTAGAACGTGGCAACTGTGCCGACACGCACTCCTTGTATTCTCCACCACGGCCCTGTCCGGCTATCGTCATCGCCGTGCGTCATTACGCCGCGTATGGCTCAAACCTCGACCCGGCCCGCATGCGGGCCTACTGTCCGCACTCGCCGATGGTCGGCGTGGGGTGGATAGAAGGCTGGCGCCTGACCTTCGCCGGCGAGGGACAAATGGGCTGGGAGGGCGCGGTCACCACGATCGTCGAGTCTCCCGGCGACCGGGTGTTCGTCTCGCTCTACGACGTGCACCCGTGGGACGCCGCGCAACTCGACGAGGTCGAGGGCGTGACGGCCGGGGCGTACCAGAAGCTAACCGTACGTGTCTCGACCCTTGAGGGCGAGTTCAGCGCCTGGGTCTACGTCTACGACGGTTACGAGGGCGGCATGCCCACCGCGTGGTATCTCTCCGAGATCGCGAACGCGGCGGAGAAGGCGGCGGCCCCCGACGACTACGTCCAGGACCTGCGCCGCCGGCCGACCCGCACCGCATCGCCAGACCTCTAGACGGCCGCGGCCACCGTGGTCTGGTAGACGTTGGCCTGGTAGAGCGGCCGCTTCCGGTCGAGCGAGTTTCGCCGGCGGCGCTACCGCCGCAGGCGGTGGCTCAGCGACTCGAGCAGGCCGACGAGCTCGACCCGCTCGGCCCGGTCGAGAGCCGCGTAGGCCTGCCCGGCCAGCGAGTCGGCCACCGAGTCGGCCCACAGCAGCCGCCGCACGATCGGGCCGGCCGGCGGGTACGGTGCCTGCCAGCCGAACGCGACCGCGCCGGTCTCGCCCTCGGGCCCCGCGATGATCGCCTGCAACGGGGTCAGCCCGCTTGCCCGCACCGCCACCAGGTGCACGCCGAGCCGTTGCTCGTGCAGCAGGTGGAGCATCACCGCGGCCTGAGCTCCGGGCGCCGGGTCGGGCACCGGCATCGCGTGCCACGCGGCGAACAACGGCAGGCCGGCCACGTCGACCGCGGCCACCACCCGCCCGGAGAGCTCAAGCAGCCGGGCCAGGCGGGGGAAGCCGCCCAACTGTTCGGCGCCCCACGTGCACAACTCGTGCAGGTGCCAGGTGGCCACCTCCATCGGGGCGGACGTCTTGGCTGTCGCCTCCCAGCCGTCGATCACGGCCTCGGGCGCGATGAAGCCGATAGCCGCGGCAACCGTCTCGGGGCGCACGTCGCCGAGCGCCCCGGCGCGCGCCGAAACGTGATAAGCCCAGCCGGAGAGCCCGAGCAGGCGCGCGCGGCGCAGTGTCTGCGGCGACTCGGCGAAGGCGCCGACGATGGCGGCTAGTCCCGGTTTGGCATTGGCGGCAGCCTGTTCGGGGGTCACCCGCCCGATTCTGCTCTCCCTGACCGGTTCTGGAAAATATTCTTGCGTTCGGCCGGGCACACCGGATCATTCCGACTCGTCCGATTCAAGATCCTCCAGGGCGGCCTGCACGTCGCCCACCCTGCGGCGGGCGGCGGCGGCCTCCCGCTCGGCCGTACGCCGGGCCAGCTTGCGCCGGGCGACGTCGGCCTGCGCCTCGGCACGCCGCCGCTCCAACTCGGCCAACTCGGCGTCCAGGTCCTCGACCAGATGATTCGCGTCCCGCTCGGCGGCCTCGGCCCGTTCCACCTGGTCGTCGGCCCGGCGCTCGGCGGACTGCGCGTTACCCAGCTCCCGGCGTAGCTCGCGCCTGCGTTGCTCGTACTCCCGGCGGCGCCGCTCGGCGCCGAGCCGTTCCCGCTCCGCCGCGGTCTTTTCCCGGCTCCCGGATTGCGGAAGCTCCTGGGCGGCGCCGTCCTCGTCCTGGGCATCGCCGGTGACCAGTCGCAGGCGAGGGCGCGGCACCTCGCCGAAGCCGGCGTAAGTGGCCGCGCGGATCAGCCGGCCGGTACGCACCTGGGCGGCGACCTCGGGCTCGGCGAGCGCCGCGGTCAGCGTCGCCTCGACCTCGCCGAGCGGCAGCTTCGCGCCGGCCATCCCCGGGTCTTCGGCGACGGCCAGCTGCCGGGCGGCGGCGACCAGCGCCGAGACCACCTGCCGGCGCTGCGCGGTCAGCTCGCGCAGCGCGTCACCCTGCAGGCCGCGCTGGGCCTCGCGGAGCGCCCCGGAGAGCTCGACCAGCTCGTCGATCAGGTCGGGCCGCCGCAGCGCGAGCAGGTTGACCACCCAGGCGGCCACGGTCGGCTTCTTCAGGGCCGCCAGGCGTTTCGCCGTGTCGCGGTCGCCCGCCTGCCTCGCCTCGTTGATCGCGGCGGTCCGGGCCGCGACGAACCCGTCCGGCGGCGCCTCGTACAGCCGCTGGATGAGTTCGTCGGTGACGTTGGGCGTGTGCGGCGTCGACACGGTCAGTCGATCACGGCGCCCGGCGCCACGTGCGCGTAGGCGGCGCCGGAGAGCCGGTCGAGGAGACCGTCGTAGATGCTCGCGCCGACCTCGGTGAGCAGCGCGTCGTGCAGCGCGAACGCCCGCTGGGGCCGGACCTGCCGGACGAAGTCGATCGCCTCCATCACCTTCATCCACGGCGCGTTCAACGGGACGAACAGGGTGTCCACGCTCGTGTCCTCGGGCGCCACCAGGGAGTCGCCGGGGTGGTACAGGTTCGTGCCGTCGCCCTCGACGAGGTAGGCGACGTTGGCGATCCGCGGGATGTCCGGATGGATCACGGCGTGCTGCCCGCCGAACACGCGCACCCGCAGGCCGGCGGCCTCGAACGTCTCCCCCGGCGCCACCGCTGTGGTCTCGGCGATCTCGGCCAGCTTGGGCAGCACGTCGGCGTGTGCGTAGACGCGCAGGCCCGGCCGTCGTGCCGCGGCCTCGGTGAGCGCGTCGACGTCGAGGTGGTCGGGGTGCTCGTGGGTGATCAGCACAGCGTCCGCCCCGTCGAGCGCGGATCGCTCGCTGAACACTCCGGGATCGACGACGAGAACGCCGGCGCCGTCGATGCGTAGGCAGGAATGCGTGAACTTCGTGATACGCACGGGGATCCTCCGCTGCCGATTCGTAACCACTCACCCCGCAGTCTGCCGGAACCGCAGGGCATGCGCCGCACGTCCCAGGTAGCAACGCCGAACGGGGATAGGGGACATATCGTGGGTACCAAACGCAAAAAGACCATACTTCTCGTCAGCACCGCGCTCGTCGCGGGCTTAATGCTCGCCGGCTGCAGCAGCTCCAAGACCGCATCCACAAGATCCCTCGGGTCGGGCTCGGCCGACAGCGGGGTTGTCGACGCGGCGCCACAAAAGGCGGATGCCGGCGCGGCGCCGCAAGAGGCGGCTGCCGGCGCGGTGCGAGCGCCCGACGCCCCGGCGCAAGCGCCGGATCTCAGCGTCGACCAGCGCTCGATCATCTACCGCGGCTCCCTTTCGGTACGCGTGAAGGACGTCACGGCCGCGGCCTCGGAGGCGACCGGGATCGCTACCACCGCGGGCGGCTTCATCGGCACCGACAACCGCACCAGCGGAAGCGGCGACGACGTGGCCACCATGGAGCTGCGGGTGCCCGCCGCCCGGTTCGCCACGGTCGTCGACCAGCTCTCCAAGCTGGGCGCCGAGGACTCCCGGCAGATCAGCACCGAGGACGTCACCGAGCAGAGCATCGACCTGGACGCCCGGATCACGGTGCAGCAGGCGCGGGTGGACAGCGGCCGCAGGCTGCTGGCCCAGGCAAAGTCGCTCAGCGATCTGGTGATGCTCGAGCGCGAAGTGGCCACCCGGGAGTCCGACCTGGCCTCGCTGCAGGCCAAGAAGCGGAACATCGGCGACCTGGTCACTCTCTCCACGATCACCGTGACGCTGCTCAGCCCGCAGGCCGCGGCCCCCAAGCCCGCGAAGAGCACGCCCGGCTTCGTCGCCGGCCTGTCGGCCGGGTGGCACGCGCTGCTCGTCTCGCTGGCCGTCCTGCTGACCGTGCTGGGCGCGCTGTTGCCCTGGCTGATCGGCTTCGGCCTCCCGCTCTGGGGCGTGTACTACCTGGTCCGCCGGTTCATGCGGGCCCGCCGGACGACCCCCGCGACGCCGGTCCCGGCCCTGGCCGAGGCGGCGGCGTCACAGGCGGAGAAGGCCTGACGGCGTCGGCGCGGTGGCTCAGAAAGCGCCGGTGGAGAGCGCGGCCAGAGCGGTGTGCGCCATCACCCGAACGCCGTACCCGATGCAGTCCTCGTCCACGTCGAAGTTGCCCTGGTGCAGGTCGTGCCGGACGTCCGAGCCGGGCACGCCGGTGCCCAGCCGGATCATCGCGCCCGGGACGTGGTCGAGGTAGAAGGCGAAGTCCTCGCCGCCCATGCTGATCTCGGCCTCGACGACCCGGTCGGGGCCGAGCGCCGCGCCGGCCGCGGCGGCGATGACCGCGGCCGCCATCCGGTCGTTGATCACGGGCGGGACGCCGCGGTGGTAACCCACCTCGACGTGCGCGCCGGTGGGCGCCACCACATCGCGGATCAGCTGGGTGATCAGCTCGGGGGCCTGCCGCCAGGCCTCACGGTTGAGGATGCGGACGGTGCCACGGGCCTCGCCCTCGCCGGGGATGGCGTTGAAGGCCTCGCCGGAGTGCACCGCGCCCCAGACCATCGAGACGCCGGCGCGCGGATCGATGCGGCGGTCGAGCAACGACGGCACGTCGACGATCACCCGGCCGAGCGCGTGGATGAGGTCGGCGGTCAGGTGCGGGCGCGCGGTGTGGCCGCCGGGGCCGGTCAGCTTGACCTCGACGGTGTCGGCGGCCGCGGTGAACGGGCCGGAGCGCACGCCGACCAGGCCGGCGGGCAGCTGCGGGTAGCAGTGCAGCGCGAAGATCCCCGCGACGTCCTTGAGCGCGCCGGCCGCGATCACCTCGGGGGCGCCGGAGGGCACGATCTCCTCGGCCGGCTGGAAGACGAGCCGGACCCGGCCGGGCAACTCGCCCCGGGCGGCCAGCTGCGCGAGGGTCAGGCCGAGGCCGAGCAGCACGGTGGTGTGCACGTCGTGCCCGCACGCGTGCGCCACCCGCTCCACCGTGGAGCGGTACGGCACGTCCTTGGTGTCCTGCAGCGGCAGCGCGTCGAGGTCGGCCCGGAACGCGATGACCCGGTCGCCCTCGCCGATGTCGCAGAGCACGCCGTTGCCCTTCGGCAGCAGTTGCGGGGACAGGCCGGCCACGGCCAGCTCGCGGGCGACCAGCGCGGCGGTCTCGAACTCCTGGTTCGACGGCTCAGGGTGGGCGTGAAGGTGCCGACGGATGGCTACCAGCTCCGCGCCGCGGGCGGCGAGCCAGCGGTCGAGCTGGCCCGGGAGGGGCTCCGCGCCGGGCAGCGGCCCGGTCCACGCCGTCCGGACGCCCCGGTTCGGGTCGCCCTCGGATCGAGCGCCCTCGGGCGCCGTCAGAGCAGTAGTCACGTCGGCTTCCGTATCGTTCTCGAAGTTTTGTCGGGTTTTCGCAATGCGCGACAGCTTAGACCGTTGGTGACGCTGCGCAACGCCATTCCCGTGCTCACCGGATCGCACTGGGTCACGAATGCCCTGATAGGGGTGTTCTGCGGGGAGTATCGATGCGTCCGGGGTGTCGTCCCAACGAAGCATCGAGCCCCTCACCTCCTACAACGGGTAACGAATCACGGAGGTGACGCAGCTCAACGTCTACTCCGGCGGTCGCCTTCG
>Ga0307508_10006418_pt1 | contig 11055 bp, 7 predicted proteins | sample 9_EM_MG_FD_203089 | JGI IMG/M metagenome (GOLD analysis project Ga0307508, IMG submission 203089) | Populus trichocarpa ectomycorrhiza microbial communities from riparian zone in the Pacific Northwest, United States - 9_EM | ecosystem: Host-associated > Plants > Roots > Unclassified | place...
CTGGCCCTTGGCCTCAGCAGCTGGTTCCTCGCGGGTGCCCCGGCCTGGGAGTACGCCGTCTTCGTCCTGGCCGTCCCGGTGTTCGCGGTGTTCGTCGTCCAGGACGGCGTGCTGACCGCCTTCGCCAAGGCCCCGTGGGTGCCGGTCGAGAACCTCTCGGTCGCGGTCGTACGCCTGGCGCTGCTCGGGTTGCTCGTCCCCGTCCTGGTCTCCGGGGACAGCCAGTCCCGCCCGGGAATCGTCGCCGCCTGGGCCATCCCGACATTGCTCGCCGTCGTCGTGGTCAACACCGCGGTGTTCCGCCGGCTGGGCCCCGCGCACGTGCGGCGTACGCCGCACGCCTCCTCGTTGCCACCCCGCCGCGAGCTGCTCTCCTTCATCGCCGGGCAGTACGTGAGCAACTCGGTGTCGAACATCGTCACCTACGTGCCGCCGCTGCTCGTGCTGCACCTGCTGGGGCCCGAGGCCGCGGCCTACGTCAACGTCCCCTGGCTCATCGTGGTGAGCACCCAGACGCTGCTGTGGAACATCGGCATGTCGTTCGTGGCCGAGGTGACGCGCAGCCCCGAGCGCCTGGCGGTGCACATCCGCTCCATGCTGCGGCTTGGTGGGCTGGTCGTGCTGGGCTGGACCGTGGCGCTGCTGGCCGGGGCTCCCCTGCTGCTCGGCCTGCAGGGCGCGGACTTCGCCGCGGAGGGGACCGGGCTGCTGCGCCTGCTGGCATTGAGCTTCCCGTGCACCGCCGTGGTGATCACGTTCTCGCTCATCGCCTCGCTGGAGCGGCGCATCTGGCGGCTGGTGGTGGTCAATGCCATCGGGGCCGTCGCGCTCATGGCCGGCATGCAGTGGCTGGTCCCGGGCCGGGGCGTCATCGCCGTCGGCTGGGTCTACCTGGTCGTGCAGGCCGGGCTGGCGCTGGCGCTGCTACCGGCCGTTGTGGTCCGGCTGCGCCGAGGCGACATCCGGCTGCCCGAGCACGCCGCGGTCCCGGCGGAGGTACCGGCCGGGGCAACGTCTCGGCGGCCGGCGGCAAGGTGATCGCCCCCGGCGCCAGGCCGGCTGAGCGCCTGCCGGAACAGTGAGCCGATGGCCAGTCCGCCGCCTTGTCGACAACGCGACGAAGTTCGCGACGAACAACCTCGGCACCGTGCGCCGGCCCATCATCACCACCTCGCGATGGCCGCCCTCACCGTCCTAGCGATCTGCGCCGCCGGTCTCGCGGGCTCGCGGTGTGCCTGGCACACCGGCTGTCCGAACGGACTCCGACGCTGACGAGGTGGTGCCGTGGAGTGAGTACGGCCCCGCCGATCGGGCGGACGGGGAAGTCGACACCTCGGTGGCGATCTCGTGGGTCACGATCGAACGGTGGGCTCGGGAGGGTCGGGGTCCTCGGGGCACGCACTCCGGTCGTCCGTATCGAGATGATGCGGAGTCGCTGACCGACACCCAGTTGTTGGAGAAGCTTCGCAAGTACGGTGTCGAGCTGGATCGGGCCGGGCTGCAGGCGCTGTGTCAGGATGCGTTCTCGGCCGCGGAGGTGGCATCCGGGCTCATGAGCGGCCACGATAGGCAACCGACGATCGGCTTCATGTCAAGGCGCACTCGGTGGAGTCATCGAACACCGCAGCCCCGAATGAGCGGTTCGGGTTCGTATCACCGGCCACGCGTGAGGTAGACGATGACCGACCTGACCCGCCTGACGGCCACCGAACTGGTCGCCGCGTATCGGGACGGTAGCGTGTCCCCGGTTGAGGTGACCCGGGCTACGCTGGCCGCGATCGATGCCGGCAACGACGACGTCAACGCTTTCGTCCTGGTCGATGCCGACGGTGCGGTGGCTGCCGCCGTGCGGTCCGAGGCCCGTTGGCGCTGCGGCAGCGTGCTCGGGCCGGGTGACGGCATACCGACCTCGATCAAGGACCTCCTGTACACCCGTGGATGGCCGACGCTGCGCGGCACAAACCTGATCGATGAGCGCGGGTTATGGACTGAGGACGCCCCGACGGTGGCCCGGCTCCGGGAAACAGGAGCTGTCTTGTTGGGCAAGACCACGACGCCGGAGTTCGGTTGGAAGGGCGTCACGGACTCGCTGCGCCACGGCCCCACCGGCAATCCATGGGATGCCGCGCTGACCTGCGGCGGATCGAGCGGGGGCAGCGCGGCGGCGGTCGGGCTCGGCATGGGCGCGTGGTCGGTCGGCACCGACGGTGGTGGATCACTGCGCATTCCCGCCGCGTTCACCGGTACGGTCACGATCAAGCCGACGTACGGGCTGGTCCCGGTGTGGCCCGCGAGCCCGTTCGGGACCCTTTCGCACGCCGGCCCGATCACCCGCTGCGTCGCGGATGCCGCTTTGATGCTCGACATCCTCACCGGCTTCGACCCGAGGGACTGGTCGGCGTTGCCCACCCCGGCCGCGTCGTTCCTGGACGGGCTGGACGACGGCGTGCGCGGCTTGCGCATCGCGTTCTCGCCGGATCTGGGCTACGTGCGCAACGACCCACAGGTCGAGGCCGCGGTGCGGGCCGCTGCCGCGGTCCTGGCCGATGCCGGTGCGCACGTCGAGCAGGCCGATCCCGGTTTCGCCGATCCGGTCGACGCCTTCCATGTGCTGTGGTTCGCGGGCGCAGCCAAGGTCCTTGAGGCCTACGGCACTGACGCCCGGCGGCGGGTGGATCCTGGCCTGCGCCGCGGTGTGGAATGGGCTGCTGGCGTCAGTACCGCGGACTATCTGGAGGCGACCGCGGTGCGGGTGGATCTCGGCGTGCGGATGGGCCGCTTCCACCAGTCCTACGATTTGCTGCTCACGCCGACCCTGCCGATCACCGCGTTCCCGAAAGGTAGGGATGTCCCACACGGTTGGCATTCGGTGGACTGGACCAGTTGGACTCCCTATACGTACCCGTTCAACATGACCCAACAGCCGGCCGCGAGCGTGCCTTGCGGATTCACTTCAGGCGGCCTTCCAGTCGGCTTGCAGATCGTCGGCCCTCGCCACGCCGATGCACTCGTACTCAGAGCCGCTCGCGCTTACGAACGGGCCACCGACTGGGCCCGTACCCGGCCGCCACTGCCCCGCGGCTGACAACCCGCCGCCCGAGTGCGAACGGTGTACCACCCGGCCGAGCACCAGCAGCCTGGCACCGTCATCACATAGCGCTACGGCGAACCAGCAGGGATCCGCGCACGGACATGCCGATGATAGTGCGTTCAGCATGCCAATATCACGCGCTACAGCGCGCGACTCTTGACGCAGAAAACGGGCCATCGGGAATCTTTTCTGAAGGCCGGTGCCGCCTCTCTGGAAAGGCGCGGCTAGGTGAAGCCTGCGTGCTAACCTGAGCCTATGACCAGCGAAGGTATTCCATTCTCCGTTGGAAACTTCGGCGGAGGCGTCACCATGCCACCGAGGTTCCATCAATGGGTGCAGGGTGTAGAGCGCGACATCCAAGAAGACTATGACAGGTTACACACTGCAGCGCAGGCATGGGACAAAATCCAACAAGCCGGCCATGGCGGCGAGAGCACGTGGGCCCGAATGTTGGAAGAATGGCTTCCTCCTGACTACGAAGTAGGACTTCGAAAATATTTAATTCCCGAAGTCGGGGACGATACTTTCGAGACCGATCTCGTGATATTTCGTCCTTCATATCCCAAAGCATTGCGCAAGAGGGAGGAGGTTCTTGGCGGAGGTATCGCGGCGGCGTTTTCGATCAAGTTGACACTGGATGCTGCAGGAATCCGCGACGGATTCGAGCGAGCTAGGGACATTCGGCGAGGGCAGGCCATGCTAGTCGGCACTCCGCGGCGAGAGATGCTCGGATCCTTCCCTATAGGCATCCTCGCCCATTCGCATGACTGGAAAGCTGACGGATCTACTCCACTCGAAAACGTTGCCCGGAATTGCTTGGATAGCGATATTGAAGTTTGCGCCCATCCGCGCGAGACAGTGGATTTGATCTGCGTAGCGGATTTAGCAACGTGGACAACGTTCAGAGTCCCGTACTTCCCTCCTGCAGCGGCGGTGCACACGCCGGGAATTTCTGCAACGCAAGTACGAGAAGGTTATGCGATAAGCTCCATTGTTGGAACTGACCCAACTGGCACTCCTTCGCCTGTGGCATCCTTCTTAGCCAATCTTATGGCTAGATTGTCATACGACGATCCCACGATCGCGCCCATGGCTAACTCATACAATGCGATGGGTAGTCAGGGCCGTGGAGCAGGCCTGCAGCGGATGTGGGAACTAGCCGACGTATTCAGCCCGGAGGTACTTCAGCGACTGAGTAGTCGCGGCATGCAGGGTGCTGGAGATCCGTGGGGAACCGTTCTTTGAAAGCTGTCGTCGACGCTATGAATGGGCTACGAAATTCTTCCCCCTTGACGCACTCTCCTGCCGCGCCGAGGGCGGTGGCGCTCATGCTCATGGTGACGCACCGTGAGGTATGACTACTTCTTCTGTTTCCGGTCACGCCGTTGTCGTCTCCGACGAGCGTGTCTTGCGTGCGGCGGTGGCCGCGTACCTGGGCCGGTACCGGGTGCACACCGGCTCGGATCTCAAGGTGTTCCTGACCTGGTGCGTAGGTCAGGAGGTTGACCCGCTGGAGTTGGGGCGGGTCGAGATCGAGCGGTATGTGCGCTGGTTGCAGGAGGTCCGCTGTTACCAGCCCTCGACGGTGTCACGGCGCTTGTCGGTCGTGGTCGGCTTCTACCGGGTGTGCGTCATCGACCAGATCCTCACCCACTCGCCGGCCGACTACGTCCGCCGGCCACCGATGCCGGCCGAATCACCAACCCTCGGACTCGGACACCTGCAGTTCGAAGCTCTGCTGAGCGCGGCCCGGCTGTCAGCCAACCGTAACGACTTCGCCCTGATCGCGATGCTGGGCTTGCTCGGGCTGCGGATCTTCGAAGCCTGCGGCGCGAACATCGCCGACCTCGGGGAGGAACACAGCCACCGTGTCCTGAAGGTCCGCGGCAAGGGCGACAAGACCGTCCTGATCCCGCTGCCGCCGGCGGTGGCCCGCGCGATCGACCACGCCGTCCGAGGCCGCCAGCAGGGACCGATCCTGCGCAACACCGCCGGTAGGCGGATGGACCGGCACGCCGCGACCCGCCGCCTCAAGTACCTGTCCGAGACCGCCGGGATCCGGATGCCGCGGATGCACCCGCATATGCTCCGTCATACCTTCGTTACTACTATGCTGGATGCGGGGGTCAGCCTCCGCGACGTGCAGATCGCCGCCCGGCATGCAGACCCGAAGACGACGATGCGCTACGACCGGGCCCGTAAGAACCTCGACCGGCACCCCAATTACATCCTCGCCGCCTACATGGCCTCCGGAACATAGCCGAACACTCCGAGCCGGCGGCTCACCGGCGACGGCCGGCCGATCGTGCTGCGCCACCGTACAGATGCACCCGCTGAACGACCTCCCGGTCCGGCATGGCCTCGACGAACCGGCCGGCATCGACCACTCCGTTACCGACGTGCACCAGCCAGTCCTCGAAATACCAGCTCGGACTACAGGAACACCCGGTGAACCGGAAGTTTGCCCGCCAGCGACCCACCTGTCCCGGACCGAGGGTGAACAGACCTGCGTATCCGCGCGGGCGTGGGTACGCCGCCCACCCCGGTAACCGGCCGACCACCACCGACGAACCCTTCACCGCCAGCAACAGACCCGCGCCCTCCGCAGATCCCAGGCCGCCGCCGAACACCCGGAAGGACCGCTCATACCCGGCGGCCTCGTCCGCCAGCACGTCCTGGACGACTACCTCGCCGTCCGGCATCGCTGCGGGCAGTTGCACCGCGGTATCCAGACCGCGGCGGACGTCGGCGGCCAGCGCGCCTCGCGTAGCCGCCGTCCACCGGATTCGGACGCGCTGGATCGTGATCACAACCCACCATGACCCACGAATCCCGCGCGCGGCCGATGTGCTCGTGGCCTCCCACGCGATCCGGGACGAGTGGCCGGGAACCCGCCGGCGTCGGCGCCACCGGCGCGCCGTGCTCATCGAAGCTGTCCCCGGGGCGGACCGGGCAAACCGCCTCTCCTCGGCGATGGTGGCCCACGTCTGCCCGCGCTGGCACCAACGCGAGCGGCTGCGGCCGCCGGCGTTCTCGCCGCCGACAGCCGTGAACGTGTTCGCGCGCACTCTGAACGCCGACACGGGTCAGCTCAGCCCTTCACGGGGACTGGCGGCCTGACCACAGTGGTGAGCTTCCGCGGTCGGAGCACTAGCGTGTCCGGCTGCGACGAGAGCGGCCAGAGCAGTGAGCCGTTCGAGGATGTGCTCCGGTTCGGTGGTGAGGTCGAGCGGGTATTCGATCAGGTTGATGCTGGTGTTCTTGACGGTGCGGCTGAGAGGCGCTCCCTTTCCGGCGTAGACGAGGTAGCCGCGGGTGGCTTGGAATGCGGTGCAGTAGGCGTGCATCTGGTAGTAGTCGCTGCTGCGGCCGGAGCCGCTGTCGGCGTATTTGGCGTCGAGGATCGTCACGGTGGTGTCGGGGTGGGTGTAGACGATGTCGGGGCGGATCGGCACGCCGGCTCCGGTGTCCAGGTACGAGTGGACCTGCGCCGCTGTGGTCCCCTGGTGGGGCAGCAGGGCTTCGCGGACGGCGACGGTGACGAACTGTTCGAACAGTCTGGCGATCGGCACGACGAACGAGCCCGCGGTGAGCGAGCCTGGCCCGTACTCGAACGACTGGTGCCGCAGCACGATCTCGGCTAGGCGCAGTGCCGACGTGTAGCCGGCGGTACGGCGGTCAGTACGCCACGCCGGGACTGGCGTGCCGATCCGCAGCAGGGTCACGGTGCGCAGCCGGGCGTCGAGCGCGTGGAGCCGGTCGAGGAGGGGGCCGGGCAGCCGGGGTAGCTGGGCGATCCGGTGCAGCGCGGTGCGCAGGATGCGATGCTCCGGCGTGTCGAGGGTCATGTCCTCGTACTCCACCTCGACCGGGGTGACGAGGCCGGGACGCCGGTTGATCTGTTCGGTGACCAGCAGCCGGCCGCGGACGACCGTGCTGAGTTCCCGCACGGTGCGGTAGCCGGGCAGCGGGCCGTGGGCGAAGGCCCGTTCGGTGTGCCGGACCAGGGTCTCGGCGAGCGCGGGCCACAGGCCGCCGGCGATGTCGGCGGCGGTGTCGGCGGGACGGAATACCGGGTCGGTGGCGTAGCCGAGCAGGAACAGCAGCCGGGCGATGCCGATCCTCGGCCGGACCTCGACGTCAAGTTCACCGACCCGGACCGCACCGACCCGGATCCTGTCGACCCGCTGGTGTGGTGCGAGCCGCCAACGGAGCGGGCCGGCGGGTTCGACCTGCAGCAGCCCGGAGGCCCGGATCAGGGCGGCGTGGTCGTCGTCGAGCTCGACTATGCGGGCGGTGCCGCGTTCGTCCAGCACGATCCGCTCGACATGCTCGGTCACCGGCCGGCTCCGGGCTCGTCCGCCCGGCCGGCGATCGCCGAGCGCAGCGCGTCCAGCCCGAACTTGGCCCGGACCTGGGCGCGGGTCAGCCGGGCGTGGAAATTCTGCTCGAGCAGCGGCAGCAGGTCGTAGCGCCACACCCGTTCCAGCGCGTCCGGCTTGTCCAAGCCGTCGCGCATCAGGTAGGACGGGCCGATCTTCATATCGTGGGCTTCCGGGCCGAGCGCGGCGTTGAGCGCGTCCAGCAGCGCGGCCCGCTCGTCGCCGGTTTCACCGTGCCCGACGAGCCACCGGCGCAGCACGTCGTTGACCGGCGGCTCGTCGGGGTGCAGCTCGACGAACGGGAGCCGGCGCCGGATCGCGGTGTCGACCGTGCTGATCGACACGTCGGCGCTGTTCATCGTGCCGATGATCAGCACGTTGCCCGGCAGCCGGAACTCCTCGTCCGGGGAGTACTGCAGCCGGATCGGGTGGTCGCGCTTGTCGAGCAGGTAGTACAGCTCCCCGAAGACCTTCGCCAGGTTGCCCCGGTTGATCTCGTCCAGGACGAGGACGAACAGCTCCGCCGGCCGTGCCACCGCGAGCCGCGCGATCGCCCGTAGTGGCCCGTCCTGCTTGCGGTATCCGATCGTGCCTCCGGCAGCCTGCTCGACCGGGCGGAACCCTTCGAACAGGTCTTCGTAGGCGAACGCCGGATGCAGCTGCACCACCCGCACCGCGTCCGGGGCGGCGAGGTGCCGGGCGAGCCGCTCGGCCAGAAACGTCTTGCCCGTCCCCGGCGGCCCGTCAAACACCACCTGACGACGCTCCGCCAAGAGGTCGATGATTTCCTGCAGCCACTCGCGATCCATGTGCACGTCGTCGGCAAGCTGCGCCGACGCGGGCCGGAACGACGGTGGTGCCGGCTGGTTCGCCTCAACAGGCGCTTCTTCCCTCTCGTTCTCGGTATCGAGGTTGGCTTCGGCCGGGGCGTTGTCCTCCGGAGACGACGGTGAGGCGGTCCTTTCTCGTGCGTGCGTGCGTGGCAGTGCCGCCTCCCAGGACTGAGAACGCTGGTCAATGTCCCGAAGGGTTTTCGCTTCCAGTGGCAGAACCCGGGGGCCGTGAAGCTGCTCAGGGCTCAGCAGGCCGCGGTTCGTGTCCTTCGCCAGCCACTGGACGTGCCGGCGGACCTTGTTGTGCCGCTGGCCGGCGTCGTCGGTAGCATCGCCCAGCCAGATCTCGTCGCCGAACACGGCCAAGACGCGGTCGTCCGGGGCGATCTGCGACAGCACAGCGAAGGCCGCGTTCGTCAGCTCAGCGCGTTCGTCGTACGGGACCTTGCGCATCGCCGAGTCGATCGGATAGGCGAGTGCCGGACGTGGCGTGCCGGGTTCGAGAGACGTGCCGCGCCCCCACTCTGCCGCGCCTTCTGGCAGGTCGACTTCGATCATGCCGCGTCGTTGCCAGGCGGCCTGCCTGCTCGGGTCGGACGGTCCCGTCACCCGCCACAGCACCGGCGCGTTCCTCGTCGGGCGATGCGGCTGACGCCAGTCCAGCCGCAGCGGCAGGTCGTAGAACCGCACCGGCTCCTGCCGCTGCATCTGCAGGTTCTGGCGGATCTCGGCAAGGCGCCGGTCTGGATTCGTGCTCTGGACTTCGTTGACCGCCAGGTGCTCGTAGGCGGCCAGGACCTGACGCTTGTGGACTTGGCTACGTAGCGCCACGAACAGGTCGGGGTTCCAGCAGTGCAGCAGCAGATGCTGCAACGACTGCGGCGCCGACGACCGGTAGACGGCGTCCGCGAATTGCCGGGGGTCCCACCGGGTTGCGGGCTGACCCCGCAGGCCGGTCGTGGGCCAGTCCCTCACGAACAGGGCGGCGTCCCGGAACCAGCTCGCCAACGCAAGGTCAGCCCACCGATGATCACCCCACAACCCTTCCGCAAGCGCCTTGTCGACCGGGCCCGGGATGTCGACCCGAGTCTGCAACTGGCCGAGCAGGCGAAGGATTCTTCCGGCCTTGCTCGCCGTGCTCAGCCCGCTCAGTGGGAGCACGCTCAGGGTCACCAGTTCGGCGGCGAGCACGATGCTGTCGGTCTCCGCGCCATCGAGTCGGCCACCCAGCTCCGCCAGGAACTGAGGGGCGGTGAACGTGGAACGCCTCCGCCGAACGCCGATATGGTCGGCCAGGTCAACCAAATGGGCAGCCGCCGACGGATTCCACGCACCCGACCCCGGCGAGAACAACGAGTCCCCGCGGCCGAGGCCCGCGTCCACCATGAGCCGCACCGCCTGCTGGACCGGACCGTCGTGTTCGAACCGGCTCAGTTCGTCCACGCGCAACCGCATGGCACCCGCACTCATCGACAACCCCCGTAGACCGACTGCGTCACTCGGAGAGACTACTGAGCGGGTCCGACAATTTCGTACGCGTCAACGCTCCGAGGGCTCTCGGAAAGTTTGGTACCTGGGCCAGACGCCAGGAACGTCGCCAGGGGCGCAGGGCCGACATTCCGTGTGCGGACCCCCGGCACCGCAGCAGGCCCGGATGCCCGCCAGTGCCAGCGCGGGTCCCCCCGACAGCCGAGCGATTCTGACACTTTGACCAAACGGCAGTGTCAAGAAAACGGCACCCGATCCCAAGACCACGATGCGCTATGACCGAGCTCGAAATACCAGACCGAGTGACCCCAACTGTCGAACTCATCGCCTCGGGTCTCGGCCCAACGACGGCGAGGGAAGCGGTTCGGCATGGCGAGAGACTACCGTCGGCCGACCGTCCTCTACTGCCGCGATCCGGGCGTAGCCCGGACGCGGCCGGTAACTCAGCGTGAGGGTCCGAATCCTGCCACAAGGTCGGCCCGGGTACCCCGACTTACGTACTTCCTGATGTACGCGGCTCTGCCCTCGAGTCCGTACGCCGACACTGGCTCGATGAACCACTGAGAAAACGATAAGTGAGTGAGACAAATTACCGACAATTCAGTGGGACAACGGTCAGCGCCCCAGGTCACAGCCACACCACACGACAAGGTCAACGGGAACCTACACACGGAAAGCTCACCACCTCGCTGACGGTCGGCGCCGTTCATCGAGCGCTGTTGCCTGTCGAACCTGGGCGTCTGAAAGGCTGAATGACTGATGCGCATCGACTGGATGGCCTTGCCTAAAGCCGTCATGACGGGGGTCGCCGAAAGAACCGGCGGCACTCATGCGACCCCAGCTTCGAGTGGCGACCATGCGGAAATCGCCGCGAGCCTGCAGGTGTTGCCGGGCGAAGCGGGCTGTGACCAGCTCATCAGCACCCTCACCGTCGCTTGACCGGTCCCCACCCGGGTCACCGCCTGATCAGCAAGATGAGCACCCCGGCCAGCAGCAGCGCGCCGGCGCCGAGCCAGGCGGACCTGATGCGGTCTCGGCGGCCCAGCGTCGCGAGGTCGCCGATGGCGCTGCCGCTCTGCGGGGCGTACTGCTCGAGCCGGTCCCGCCCGGCGCTGACCCGGCCGACCGTGAGGGCGGGGTGGTCGGCCGGTGTGACGAGGTCCCGGTAGAAGAACTCGGTGCTGCCCGGCTGCGGGTTGTCCTCTCGCGGGCCGTCGCGGGCGGTCAGGATCGCGGGCCGGCCGGGGAAGAGCATCTTGCG
>Ga0307508_10006419_pt1 | contig 11055 bp, 9 predicted proteins | sample 9_EM_MG_FD_203089 | JGI IMG/M metagenome (GOLD analysis project Ga0307508, IMG submission 203089) | Populus trichocarpa ectomycorrhiza microbial communities from riparian zone in the Pacific Northwest, United States - 9_EM | ecosystem: Host-associated > Plants > Roots > Unclassified | place...
GGTTCAAGCCTCGTTCAAGCCTCGGTCAAGCCTCGTTCGAGAACGGCCAGTAGTAGGTTCCGCCCTGGCCGCGCGCCTCGCGCACGTCGACCTCGATGCCCGAGACCACGCCGCGCGCCAGGCTCTGGCCGAGCCGGGCCACCACGCGGCGCGCGAACTCGACGGCGAGGTTCTCGACGATCACGTTGTCGACGGGGAGGAGCAGCACGTCCTCGGCGGGCAAGAGGTAACGCTTGCCGCACAGGCGAAACTCGATCTCGGCGTCCTGGCGAAGGATCTCGAGCTTGGGATTCTTGGCGCCGAGGAGGAGGTGCTCGTTCCACTCGCGACACTGTTCCTCGACGGCCTTCTTGACGATGCCGAGGTCGAGGAGGGTGTCGAACGCGACGCTCTCGAGGTCGAGCGCGACCGACACGTTGAAGTTGTGGCCGTGAAGCTTCTCCTTCGACCCGTCCGGGAAGACGGTCATGTGGGCGACGGAGAACTTGTGCTGGTCCTGACCGACGAAGATGCGGTGCCGGGCTCTACTCACGCAGGGTAATATACGCGAGGCCCGCGGCGAGGAGGGCATTGCCGGCGAGCCAGAGGGTGCCGAGGGCGAAGCCCGGCAGCCAGAGGAGGTGCGTGGTCCCCGAGACCAGCGTGAAGACCAGGCTCGCCGCGACACCGGCGGCGAATCCGGCGAGCGGCGCGCGGAGCGGCTTCACCGAGTAACCGAAGAGGAGGAGCGCGAAGGGCGCCAGCGCCGAGTAGAAGAGCGGGTTTCCGTGGCCGGCGACGCCGAGGAGCGTCATGTCCCACGACGGGAAGGGCTGCGTGAGCGTGGCGAGGACCGGCAGGTGCGCGAGCGTCGCCGATAGGTACGGCAGGAAGAAGAGGCCGCTCGAGCCGACGAGCACGCCGGCCAGGTAGAGCGGATTCAGGGCGATGATGCCGCCGCGGCGACGGGCGTGGGCGGCGAGCGCCCCGGCGAGGAGGAGCCCGAGGCCGAACGAGAGCGCGCCGGTCTCGCCGTGGGCGCGCTTGATCGACGCGGGAGCGTCGACGATGCCGGCGCCGTAGCGGGCGCTGTCGGCCTTGCCGCTCTTCGGCGGGCGCGCGCCGTCCTTCATGATCTTCTCGACGGCGTCGGGATCGGTCACGCCCTGCGCGATGATGAGCGCGGCCACGCCGGCCACGTGCGGCGACGCCATCGAGGTGCCCATGAAGGTGAAGTAGCCGTCCTTCGAGGGGTCACCGATGACGATGGTGTTCTGGAGGACGCCGTCGGGCATCCCGTCGCCGTTCTGGTCGACCTGGGTGTTTCCGCCCGGCGCCGCGACGTCGATCTCCTTGCCCCAGTTCGAGTAGAAGGTGGTGCTCTCGTCGTACTGCGTCGCGGCGACCGCGACGGCCCCCGGGTACGCCGCCGGATACGAAACGCGTCCCGCGCCGTCGTTTCCCGCCGCGCATACGACGGTGACGCCCTTGTCGTGCGCGTACTTGACCGCGTTGGCGAGGACCTTCGAGCCGAAGCGACCGCCGAGGGACATGTTGATCACCTTGGCGCCGTGGTCGGCGGCGTAGTGGATCGCGTCGGCGATGCCGGCGACCGAGCCCGAGCCCGACGCCGAGAGGACCTTGAGCGGCATGATGGTCGCGCCCGGCGCGACGCCGGCGACCCCGACGCCGTTGTTGGTCGACTGGGCGATGGTCCCCGCGACGTGCGTCCCGTGGCCGTGGTCGTCGTCGGCGTGCTCGTTGTCGCCGATGAAGTTCCAGCCCTTCACGAACTTGGTCTGGGCGAGATCGGGCACCTGGTGGAACTTCTTCCAGTTCTCGTAGGCCACGCCGGTGTCGACGACGGCCACGATGACGCCGTCGCCGTCGGCGAGCTTCCACGCCTCCGGCATGCCGATCTGACCGAGGTGCCACTGGAACTTGTACTGCGGATCGTTTGGATAGCCCTTCCACGACGGATCTTCCGGAGGCGGCGGCGTCGCGATGGTCGGGTCGCGACCGTCGATCAGGAAGTACATCGCGTCCGGCTCGGCCGCTTCGACGTCGGGGAGCTTGGCGAGCTGGGCGAGGACCTCGTCGCGGCGCGCCGGCGCGACGTGGGCCTTGTAGAGGCGCTCGTCCCTGGACTGGCTCGACACGAGCTTGAGGTCGAGCCCCAGATCGCGCCCGACCTCGGCGACCCGGGCATCGCTGTCGGCGTCGGAGAAGTCGACGATGATCTCGTCGGCCATGACCGTCGCTCCGCCCCCGCCCGGGACGAAGGTATGCTGCTCGGCAGGGGGCCGCCAGAACCACCAGATGAGGAGAACCGCGAGGAGAAGGAGAAGCCAAACGAGGCCCCGACCCTTGCGCTGCGTCGTTTCGTTGCTCATGGTCGTGTGATCATTATAGCTCCGGGCAAGGCCACGCGCCCACATGCCCGCCGGAACTCGCGCCCCGCGTCATAACGATTGACATAAGCGCGCTTGACCGGCCTATAATCCTTCGCCCTTTCGACCGGCCAAGGCTAGGCGGTAGGAGTGAATTCCCCGTGAAGAAGTGCATCAGCTGCGCGAAGGACATTCCCGACACCGCATTCCACTGTGTCTTCTGTGGCGCCAAGCAAGGCGCACCGCAGACGGCCGGACCCGCGCAACGAACGATCATGGGCTACGCGGCGGCGGACCTCCAGAAGCTCCTGCCCAACCAGCCCGGCGGCCCGGCCGGCGGGGCCCCGCAGGGCGGCTACGTGCCGACCTCGGGCGCGGATCAACGCACGATGATGGCGGGCGTCGGTGGCGCGCCGCTTCCACAGAACCCGGCCGACCAGCGCACCATGATGGCAGGTGTCGGTGGCGCGCCGCTTCCACAGAACCCGGCCGACCAGCGCACCATGATGGCCGGCGTCGGTGGGGCGCCGCTTCCGCAGAACCCGAATGATCAGCGAACCATGATGGCCGGCGTCGGTGGCCAGCCCATGCAGCCGCAGATGATGGGCGGCATGCCTCCCATGACCCCGATGCAGCCCATGCATCCGCAGATGGGCCAGCCGCAGATGGGTCAGCCGCAGATGGGCGGCTATCCACAGCAGCCGATGATGCAGCAACCGATGATGCAGCAGCCGATGATGCAGCAGCCGCAAGGTCAGCGGCCGCAGTACCTCGCGTCGCAGTCGGCCGCGCGCGACATGGCGCCGACCGAGCCATGGGCTGGCTCACTCCGCGGCATGATGATCTTCTTTGGCATCGTCCTCATCGCGACCGTCGCGCTGCCGATGAAGATCTCGCCGATGACCTTCTACTGGCAGGTCTTGACGACCGGCGCGCCGATCCAGGAAAAGCTCTGGCCGCTCGTCCTCGCGGCGGGCGGATTCCTGGCGCTACTTTTCGGTCTCCTCCCGGTCCCGACGGCGGCGCGAGGCATCGTCGCGGCGATCGTCGGCCTCCTGCCCTTCATCGTCATGGTCATCGCCGGCTCGCCGGGCGGCGGCAGCTCCGGTCTCCCCGTGGGCGGCTGGCAAGGCTACCTCGTCCTCGCTGGGATCATCCTCGCGCCGACCGGGCTCCTCATTCGCTCGCAATACCGATCCAGCGCGCTCGGGCGCCTGCTGCCCTTGATCGGCTGCGGCGCGATCATCGCCGTCAGCCTGATTCCGGTCGGCGGAGGTGGCATCCCGATCATCGACCAGTTGAAGAACCTTGGCGGCCCGATCGCGGCGCTCGTCCCCGCCATCTGGGCGCTGGTCCTGCCCGCCGCGGCGGTCCTCGGCCTGCTCCTGTCTTTGCTGCCCTCGTCGACGAGCGGCGGGACGGGCCTCTTTGCCTGGCTCATCATGTCGTGGTACTTCGGCGTCATCCTCCTCGTGGTGGTGGTCGCGCCGATCCTCGGCGGTGGCTCGCTCGACCGGTTCATCAAGTCGCCGGCGGGCCTGGCGCTGATCCTCGACTACCTCGCGTGGCCGGTGCTTGCCGCGTACGGCCTCGCGACCACCTTCGGCAAGTCCCTGGAAGCCTGAACCTCAGCTACCTACAGATCGGCCGCTCGGTCCTTGGGCGCCCGATCCACATGCTCAGCTTCCCGGGGAACGGTCCGCCGGTCCTCCTCTTCGGCGTGATTCACGGCGACGAGCCGCTCGGTGCCGAGCTCCTGAGCCGTCTCGCTGCCGAGCTCGTCCCGCCGCTGCCACGCGCGACCTGGATCATCCCGATCGTGAACCCCGACGGCCTCGCCGCCCGAACGAAGAACAACGCCCGCGACGTGGACCTGAACCGCAACTTCGCCGCGGCCAACTGGACCCGCGAGCACGCGCCGGGCTACGACCCAGGAGCGGTCCCTGAGTCGGAGCCCGAGACCCAGGCGCTCGTGTCCGCGATCTCGAGGAGCCAGGCGCGGAGGATCATCGCGATCCACTCGCCTTTGCGGACCGTCAACTACGATGGCCCCGCGCGCGAGCTGGCCGAACGCATGGCGGCAGCCAACGGCTACGGGGCCACCGCGGACATCGGCTACCCGACCCCTGGGTCTTTCGGCAGCCGATACGGTCGTGAGCTAGATCACGAAGTGATTACCCTGGAGATTCCAGTCGTCACCCCCGACGAGGCCTGGCGCGAGAACCGCGAAGCGCTCCTGATCGCGCTCGAGATTCCCTTGCAGCCCGTGTGACATTCTGTCACGCTCGGGCCGCTGTGAACGCGACATCCCTAGCATTCTCCGATGTTCTCCAGCTCCATTCCGTGAGGAACGTGGCGAAGATCCTGTCGCGCCGCTGGGGCGTCGCGCTGGGCTTCACGGGAGCCGACGGGGAGGCGCACCCGCCCCGCCCGCGCGGCCGTGGTCTCTGCGAGATGGTACAGGCGCGCCCGATCGGCGAGGCCTCATGCTGCGATCATGCGGTGCACGCGAACGGCCCCACGTGCTGGGCTGGGCTGCGCGAGATCACCGTACCGCTCATCGCGGGCGCAGAGGTCCTCGGGGTCTTCCGGGCCGGCGGGTTTGTCGCGATCGGGGACGCCGAGCCCCAGCTGGACGAGGCGGAGCGTCGCCTGGTCCAGCTCGGTATGGCCCCCGACCCGCTGGCGCGCGCGACCCATCCGCGTCTCGGCGCCGATGACGTGGGCATGATCGAGGAGCTCCTCCGCCTGGCCGCCGACGAGGTCGTCCTGATCTTCGGCGAGACGGTCCGGCGCAAGCCCAGCGCGCGCTACAGCTACGACGCGATCATCGGTCCGTCGGCGCCGATGCAGGAGCTCTATCGCCTGCTCGACAAGATCATCGACTCCGACTCGACGATCCTCGTCCAGGGCGAAAACGGCACGGGCAAGGAGCTCATCGCCAAGGCCATCCACTACAACTCGCCGCGCAAGGACCGCCGCTTCCTCATCCAGAACTGCTCGGCCTTCAACGACAACCTCCTCGACAGCGAGCTCTTCGGCCACAAGAAGGGCTCGTTCACCGGCGCCATCGCCGACAAGCAGGGGCTCTTCGAGGCCGCCGACGGCGGGACCTTCTTCCTCGACGAGATCGGCGACATGTCTCCGGCGCTCCAGGTGAAGGTCCTCCGCGTCCTCCAGGAGGGGACCTTCATGGCCGTCGGCGACACGGCGATGCGCAGGGTCGACGTGCGCATCATCGCCGCCACCAACCGCGATCTCAAGACCATGGTCGCGCGCGGTGAGTTCCGGGAGGATCTGTACTACCGCGTGAACGTCATCAACCTCGTCATCCCGCCGCTCCGCGACCGGCGCGAGGACATCCCGATCCTCATCGAGCACTTCTTGAAGAAGCACGCGCGCGGACGGCGCGCCGGGCGGCGCCTCTCCAAGGAATGTCAGGAACGGCTCATCGTCTACGCCTGGCCGGGGAACGTCCGCGAGCTCGAGAACGAGATCGAGCGGCTCGTCGTCCTCGCCGGCGAGGAGCGGCTCATCGGCGAAGAGCTCCTGTCGCCGCGCATCCGCCAGACGCCCGCGGGGGCGCGCGAGGACCGCGGCCTCCCCGGCGCGCTGGCCGAGCTCGAGCGCACCATGATCGACGGCGCGCTCCGCCGCCACCGCGGCAACAAGACCCGCGCCGCGCGCGAGCTCCAGATCTCGCGCCGGAACCTCATCCGGCTCGTGCAGAAGTACAACCTGGAGAAGCAGGGCTGAATCGGGCTAAATCGACGCGGCGATGGCGGCGCCGAGGTCGGCCTGCTTGAAGGCGTAGCCGGCCGTGCCCAGCGCCGCGGGCACGGCGCGACGGCCGTGGACCAGGTACTCGGCGATCTCACCGAGGGCGGCACGGAGGACGAGGCTGGGGACCGGAAGCCAGGCGGGCCGCTTGAGCGCGTCGCCCAGGGCCTGGGCAAAGTCGCGCTGGCGCACCGACGCGGCGACCAGGTTGAGCGGGCCGTGGAGCGAGCCCTCGTCGAGCGCGAGGAGCGCCGCGCCGACCACGTCGTCGACGTGGATCCACGACGTCCACTGCTCGCCGGAGCCGACCGGGCCGCCGACGAAGAGGCGGAAGGGCGTGACCAGCTTGGCGATCGCGCCCTCGCCCTTGCCGAGGACGAGTCCGATGCGGAGCGCGACGGTCCGCTCGGCCGCCTGCGCCGTCGCCGCCTCCCACGCGAGGCAGAGCTCGGCGAGGAAGCTGTGGCCCGGCGGCGCGTCCTCGGCATACTCGCGATCCGACTTGTCGAACGGGTAGAGATCGATGCCGCTGGCGGTGACGAGGACCTTCGGTCTCTGGGCGGCGGGGAGCGCGGCGATGGCCTGGGCGATCTGCCCGCCGCTGTCGACGCGGCTCTGCCGGAGGATCCGCTTCTGCTCGGCGTTCCAGCGCTTGCCGGCGACCGGCTCCCCGGCGAGGTGAAGCACGGCGTCACAGCCTCGGACCCGCTCGCGCCACGGTCCGCTCTGGGTGGGATCGCCGCGCAGGAGCTCGGCGCCGGCCTCGCCTTCGCCACCGCGGCTGAGAGCGATGACCGTGTCGCCGCGGGCGAGCAGCGCCCGGCTGATGGCTCGCCCGAGAAAGCCACTGGCCCCCGTCACGAAGACTCGCATTGCCCGCGAGTTTACAGCGTGCGCGTCAGACGAGACAGCGTGCGCCCCGTCCGGCGAAGACCGGAGCGGCGAGCTTGGTGCCGAGGTAGGCCTTGGCGTCGCCGACCGCCTGCACGACGGTCGCTCCCTGAGCGAGCCGGCAGGCGATCGCCGTCGACAGGACGCACCCGGTGCCGTGGAGCGGCCCCGCGTCGGTGCGCGGGCCATCGAAGCGCGTGAAGTGCGCTCCGTCACGGAGCAGGTCGAGCGCCCGGTCGCCGGGGAGGTGTCCGCCCTTGACGAGGACCGCCTCCGCGTCGATGGCGGTGGCCGCGGCGCGCATCCCCTCCTCGTCGACGGCGCGGATGCCGCTCAGGATCTCGGCCTCGGCGAGGTTGGGGGTGCACAGGCGCGCCTCGGGGAGGAGCGCGCGGGCCGCCTGGCCGACGTCTCCGGTGAGGAGCGGGACGCCCCCGCGCGACGGCAGGAGGACCGGGTCCCAGACGACCGGCGCGCGCGTCGCCGCCAGCGCGCGCGCGACGACCTCGGCGGTGCGGGCGTCGCCCAGCATGCCGATCTTGACCGCGTCGACCTCGACGTCGGAGAGGAGGACGCCGAGGGCCTCCTCGATCTCGTCGGGCGCGAGCGGGGTGGCGGAGCGGACGCCGTGGGTGTCTTGCACTGTCGTCGCGGTCACGACGCCGACGGCGCGGACACCATGCTCCGCCGCCACCCGGGCGTCTGCGAGGATCCCCGCGCCCGCCGAGGGGTCGAGCCCCGCGATGATGAGGACCACGCGCACTCTTGTACCGCTCACCGGGACACCTCGACCCGAAGGATGCGATCGCCGACCATCAGCTTGTCGACGACGGCCATGTCGGCCTCCGGGACCTGGCCGACGACGGTGTAGCGACCGTCGAGGTGCGGCGCGGGCGCGTGCATGACGAACCATTGCGAACCGCCCGTGTCCTTGCCGGCGTCGGCGATCCCGACGGTGCCGCGGAGATACGGCAAGATCGACGGCTCGGCCACCACCGAGAAGCCCGGGCCGCCGGCCCCCGTGCCCGTCGGATCCCCGCCCTGGACGACGAATCCGGAGACGACCCGGTGCCAGAAGGTCCCGTCGAAGAAGTGGCGCTCGGCCAGGGTCACGAGGGTCGCGACGTTCCACGGGGCGACGTCGGGCGTGAGCTCGACATGAAAGACCCCCTTCGTCGTGTTGACGACGAGGATCGGGCGGCCGCCGGCGTCACCGAGATCGACAGGCGGCAGCGGGAGCGCCGTCGGCGCCTCGGCGGCGGGCTTGCGGCCGAGCTTCTCCAGGTCCTCGTGCGCCTTCTTGCGAACCGCCGGGCTCGGGTCGGCGAGGGCCTTCGCGAAGACGTCGGGCGCGTCGACCTTCAGGGCGGTCAGCGCGTCGAGGAGCGACTCGCGAAGCTCGGGCTCGCGCTCGGCGCGCGGCGCCACGGCGAGGAGCGCCGGTCCGGCCCAGTCGGGAGCCTTGGCCTCGAGCGCGCCGAGCGCGTCGCAGGCCGATTCGGCGACGGCGACCGACTTGTCGGCGAGGGCGGCGCGGAGGATCCGGGCCGCGTCGTCGTCGGGAAGGAGGGCCGCCGCGGCCTCGGGTACGGCGGCCCGCACACGCTCGTCGGGATCGGAGGCGAGCGCCGCCAGGGTGGCGCGACGCTCGGCGGCGCTGCCGACGCCGTCCTTGACCGCCGCCGCGAGGAGCTGCCGGCGCGCCCAGAGCGGCCAGCCCTCCGTCGCCCCGCCGCCGCAGCGCGCCAGGACCTCGAGCGAGGCCCCGCGCCTGACCAGCCCGGCCGCGGCCCGACACTGGACGAGATCCGCCGCCATGCGCGACGCGCGCGGCACGGCGTCGTGGATGCGCTGGAAGGCGTCGCCGACCTCGGGCTCGCCGGTGTGTGCGGCGAGGCGGCTCATGCCCTCCACCACGGGATGGAGCCGCGCACCGTCGGCGCCGGCGCCCCACTCGGCCTCGAGCCAGGCGGCCAGGTGGGCCCGCATCTCGACGCTCGCGCCGGCGCCCGAGAGCGCGCGGACGGCCTCGACCCGCACCCAGACGTCACCGTCGTGGAGACCCCGTTCGAGGGTCGCCAGCGGGGCCTTTCGCTGGCCGAGCGCCTTCGTGGCGAGCGTCCGGGCGGCGGGCGGGTCGGAGAGGGCAGTGAGGGCCGAGACCACCGCCGCGTCGGCGGGCGGATCGGGCTCGGTCGCGAGGCCATAGGCGGCGCCGGTGCGGACGAGCGGATCGACGTCGGCCAGGCCGCGGGCGAGCGCCGCGCGGATGCCGGGCGTAAAGGGGATCTTGCGGCGGCCGGCGACGCCGACCGCGATGCCGGCGGCGGCGCGCACGGTGGGCCGCGCGTCGGTGAGGGCACGCTCGAGGATCGGCAGCTCGCCCGCCGTCGCCAGGCGCCCGAGGGCGCGTACGACCGCGACGTCGAGGAGGTCGGCGGCTCGACCGTAGGCCCCGGCGACCTGGGCCGCGCCGGTGTCAGCGAACCAGAGACCCTCGACGGCGGCGACGAGGATCCCCTCGGCGGTCGCGGTCGCCAGCGTGTGCTCGAGGGTCAGCACCGCCTCGTCGTCGGCGATGCGCCCGAGCGCATGCAGCGCACGTGCGCGCGCCGCGACCGTCCCGGTGTCGGCCTCGGCGATGAGCCAGGTCTCCGTCTTCCGGCCCGCCTCGACGAGGGGGTAGCGGGGCGGCGGCGCACGCCCCGCGCACGCCGCGAGGACGACGAGCGCGAGCGCCCGCTTCATGTATCGAACGCCGAAAAGCCCGTGATGTCCTGGCCGATGACCAGCGTGTGGATGTCGTGCGTCCCTTCGTAGGTGTAGACGGACTCGAGGTTGCACATGTGGCGGCCCGATTGGTATTCGTCTGTGATGCCGTTGGCACCGAGGATGTCGCGCGCCGCCCGCGCGATGTCGCGCGCCGCGCTGACGTTGCTCCGCTTGGCGAGCGAGACCTGCTGCGGCCGCATCTTGCCCGCATCCTTCAGGCGCCCGAGTCGCAGCGAGACGAGCTGCGCCTTGGTGATCTCCTGGAGCATGTCGACGAGCTTCGCCTGGACGAGCTGGTAGGCCGCGATGGGCTTCGAGAACTGGACGCGGCTCTTGGCGTACTCGAGCGCCTCCTCGTAGCAGGCCATGGCCGAGCCGATCGCCCCCCACGTGATGCCGTAGCGCGCCTGGCTGAGCGTCGCGAGCGGCCCCTTCATGCCCGAGACGCCGGGGAGGATCGCCTCCTCGGGCACCTCGGCGTCCTCGAGGACGAGCTCGCTCGTCACCGACGCGCGCAACGAGAACTTGCCGTGGATGTCGGTGGCGGTGAAGCCGGGGGTGCCCTTCTCGACGAGGAAGCCGCGGACCACGCCGTCGAGCTTGGCCCAGACGATGGCGACGTCGGCGATCGAGCCGTTGGTGATCCAGCGCTTGGTGCCCGAGAGCCGGTAGCCGCCGTCGACGCGATGGGCCGTGGTCAGCATCCCCGACGGGTTCGAGCCGAAATCGGGCTCGGTCAGGCCGAAGCAGCCGATCTTCTCGCCGCGCGCCATCGCCGGCAGCCAGCGATCCTTCTGCGCGTCGGAGCCAAAGCTGTAGATCGGATACATCGCCAGCGCGCCCTGCACCGACGCGAAGCTGCGGACTCCCGAATCGCCGCGCTCGAGCTCCTGGCAGGCGAGGCCGTAGGCGACCGAGCTCGCGCCGGCGCATCCGTAGCCGTGGAGGGTCATGCCGAGGAGCCCGAGCCGGCCGAACTCGCCCGCCAGGTCCATGGGAAAGACGCCGTCGCGAAAGCAGCGCCCGATGCGCGGCAAGACCTTCTCGTCTACAAAGGCGCGCACGGTGTCGCGCACGAGTCGCTCCTCGTCGGTGAGGAGGTCGTCGATGTCGTAGTAGTCCACGCCGCGGGATGCCATGGGTCTCCTCGAACGAGCTGGCCGGGGCTCGCCCCGCCGGTATACTGTGATCGTCGTGCGGCGACAAGCGGGGCTTCTCACGATCCTCCTTCTCTTGGTCGGGG
>Ga0307508_10006420_pt1 | contig 11054 bp, 11 predicted proteins | sample 9_EM_MG_FD_203089 | JGI IMG/M metagenome (GOLD analysis project Ga0307508, IMG submission 203089) | Populus trichocarpa ectomycorrhiza microbial communities from riparian zone in the Pacific Northwest, United States - 9_EM | ecosystem: Host-associated > Plants > Roots > Unclassified | place...
CACCGGTAATTGGTTATATCCCACCCCAAAAACCAAAACCCCCCCCCCCCCCCCCCCCCCCCCCCGATGCACGTCACAGATGAGCACTCGTCGTCGTCGCCCTGAAACCGCCGCGTGGAGACGGCCATCTCCACAGCGTGCGGTGATGGGATAGGGCTACAACCTGGGCCGCGTCTACCGCAATTCCGAGTCAAAGGCCCCAAAAAAATCCCATCTATTCGTCCCCGTCCAACGGTCCAATCCGTCCCACCCATGCAGAGATCCAAACAACGGAAACCAATATCAACAGCAAATTGTCAAGCACACACAGCCCCCCCCAGCTACATCGCTGTAGTCATCCTTCTAAACTTTTACCCTCGCAACACAAAACCAAAACAAAACCAAAACACAGAACACGATATATGGACGATCGCTAGTTCCCACAACGCAGCGCTTCGTATGGTAAAAACTCCAGAAACATCAGCCATAAAACGGAGTATATTAAAAGGAAAATGAAGACAGTCCAAAAAAAGGAGCGCGTCGTCAGGCGAGCATGGCTTGAGCCCCGGCTTCGGACACGACGTAGATGACCCGGTGGTCGTCGCTGAAGCCGTTGAACTTGGTGGCCGAACACTTGGAGTAGGCTGCGACGTCATTAGCACGGCGAACGGAGAGCTGAAAGGAGGGATACAAACCTCCCATGTTGGTGAAGTACAGCCAGTCCCCAACCTCGAGGATCTCCGGGAGGAAGCACGACCTGGAGATGCAGTCGATACCGTCGCAGGTAGGGCCCCAGACGGAGCACTCGGTGAGCTGGACCCCGCGCGTCGGCGGCGAGTTGTAGTAGTACTCAGCTCCGCGCTTGAGCACCCGCGGCACGGGCACCTGATGGTCGAACAGGATGCCCGAGAAGTTGCCGTACACGCCGTCGTTCATGTAGAGCATGTAGGACGGCTGTCCAACCTTCAGGTCGTCGTGCACGGCGCGGCGGGCGATGACGTGGGCAGCGATCGTGAAAGCGCTCTCGACGTAGTAGCGGCCGGGCTCGGCGATGACCCGGACGCTCGGCGGGAAGTACTCGTCGACGGCCGGTCCCAGAACGCTGGCGATCTGCTCAAAGTTGTCGTTTCCGTATCCACCACCGACATCCAACGTGCGCAGGTCGAAGCCGATCTCGGCCGCATCGTCGAAGACCTTGCGGGCATCCTTGACGGCGGTGACGAACGCGGTGGGGTCGTACGATCCGGACCCGACGTGGAAGCTGACGCCGACGACGTTCAATCCCAGCTCCTTGGCCAAGCGAAGGAGATCGCCGGTACTGTCGAGCGGTGCTCCGTACTTGAGACTCAGCCGGCAGAGAGCCTTGGAGTCGTCGGTCGAGATCCGCAGGAACAGCATCGCGTTGGGAAAGAACTTCTTGACCTTGTAGAGCTCCTCGTGGTTATCGAAGGTCATCATGCGGATGTTCTCCTCGGCTGCGTAGCGCACATAAGAGGCCGTCTTGCAGGGGTTGGCGTAGATGATGCGCATCGGGTCGACGCCCATCTCGATGACTTGCTGGATCTCCGTCTTCGAAGCGCAGTCGAAGCCGGCGCCAAGCGCGGCGAGGAGCTGCAGCACCTTCGGATCCTGGTTGCACTTCACAGCTACAAGAGGAAGTGTTAACATCCAACGGCTTACCGGGGGAGAGAAGAAGAAAAGTATCGCAGTGAAAAACAATCGACGACGTACCGTAGAAGGGCTCGATGCGCGGCAGGTTGACCTTCCAACGCATGTGCTGTCGGTAAATCTCGCCGAGGTCGGCAACGAAGAAGGCATCCTCTCCGCCAGCCTCGCACACATCGGGATCGATGCTTTCGATGTGAGCCTGAAGGGCGTGGCCGATCATGCCCTGAGCCAGGGACCTGGTGGACGCATTGGATTGGCTGAAGCGGCGCTGCTGGGGCGACAGCTTCGAGGTTACGGGGGAGGCGCTCAGAGCGACTGGAGCCATGTTTGCAGGGCAGCGGGGTTCGATAGTGGCGAAGGGTGATGCTTCGGGGATCGTCCAAGCAGCGGTCTCGGAGGGACTCATTGGCGGGGACCGGGGACTTTTTTTTTTTTTCTTTCTTTTATCGGGGGGAGGATATTTTCAAGATGAATTACTGGCGAGTGGGGGTGGGAAATTCGATATGTACGTTGCTCGAGTTGGTGGTGTTATGGTGGCCGAAACCGTATGCACACGTAGTAGGACGACCGCCTCGACCCTCCCTCGAAAAGAGGAAGGAAACGACGGCGAAAGCTATGCGGCAGGGGAGAGATGTTGGATGGTGCCTGTGTCGGTTCCGAACTAGAACGCCTCCGGCGACACTCGGACTCGGGACGAACGCTTGGTCTGTGGTGGCGGGATGTTGTTGAGGATGTTACGGAAGGGGCGTAGGTAGGTAATGATGGAAGACTCTCCGAAAAGGTTGCGTTGAGCCGTGGTGAAGGACCGTTATATGGGAGCCGGATGGTGGAGATGAAACGCAAGAGGACGGGAATGGAGGCCTCTTAAGAAACAGCTTCGGGCCCTATGGATGACTGGGCCTCGTCTGTGCGGGACGAGGTGACTAAGTTAGTTTGCTTTTGTGCCGGAGAAGGATTGCTCGGAAGCGGCGACGAGGGTATGTAGATATGGGATGGGGGGAGGGGTGGGGTGGAAGGGGAAGAAGAAGAAGAGGTCTGAGAGGGAGAGATGTGCGTCCAAACCCTACATTTTGTAACCGTCCCTAGGTGTGAGTGCACCGGTATTCAACCCTGCGCCTCTTTCTTTCTTTTTTTTTTCTTCGTTTGTGCGGAAGCGGACGGGCTATGTGCGGCTTCGGGCAGCGGGTTTTGAAACGGCAAGACTGGGAAAGGGCCAGAGATTCTACGAGCTATGGGGATTGTAGTAGCGTCCGATGGCTGGAAGGATGGGGATGATGGGATGACTGCTGTTCCCTGTGTCTCTGGTTGTTGCAGGGTTTCTATTCGTCTCTCTCTCTCTCTCTCTCTCTCTCTCTCTCTCTCTCCCCTTCTTCTTGTTCTCGTCCTTCTCCGTTCTTCTCGGCTGATGGGGGGGGGGACTCCGAGTCAGCCATGCTCTACATGATTCCACTCAAAGTGCACAGCGGCAGGACGGGGGGAGGAGGCACTAGGGGAGCCACCGGGAAAGAATTGACGAAGGAAGAGCCATTGATCTCGCCGGCAGGGCTCCGCGACCACTGGGGCATGGCGAAGACGGACCTGAGAGGCTATTTGTGTTTGTGTGTGTGTGGGGGGGGCGAGGAGAGTGTGACGCGGAGAGGGGCGGGCATTCGGGTTACCAACTCACAGGAAAATCCTGTCGCGATGACGACGAGGATCTGGTGGGACGGGGGGTGATATGGAAGGACGATTCTCTCTCCGTCTGTTTCTCTCTTTCGATCGAAGGAAGAATGAGGGGTGGGATTGGGTGGGTGGGAAGTGGGGAGCGGGGGGGGAGGGGCGGGTTAGATTTGGGGGAAAGAGGAGGAGGGGGGGGAGGAGGGAGAAGCTGAAGCGGGCGCAAAAAAAAACCCCCAGAAGGAGGGGTTCTGGTACAATTTTTTATTTATTTTTTTATGTTTTCTTTTGGAGGGCACTGGAGGTTCAATAACCTGTTCGAGTGTCCCGGACAACGGAAGTGGAGGTGCACAATTCGGGCTCGGGGAAGAAGTTTCGTAAGGTATGTGAGCATCTACAACTCGGGCTGTGTGCGCTCCTCGTGTTTGTCTATATCGAAAGTCAAAAGTCTTTTTTTTTTCTTTTTCTTTTCTGTTACGTTTGTTTAGTAGGGAAGAGAAGCGGAAAAGGAAGGGGGGGGGGGAAAAAGAAAACAAGAAATAAAAGACGAATGTATCTACACATCTAGGTAGCAAGTGGACGGCTCCGGCCTCGTCCAGTGCGAATGCACCGATCGCGAAGGCTTCTCGACGGGCCATGGTCACGCCGTCATCTCGGTGCCCTTTGCCCTGTGCCCCCTCACGATGGAACAGCCTTCAGTACTTGCGAGTACTTGAGATATCGACAGCCCGATCGACCGCAGGCCTCTATGTACTCACACTACTCGCCGACCTGTGGCTCGCACGCAGACTACCGCCGAATCGGAAATCCCGCTCGAGCCCGCACACCTCAGCTGTTCACGTAGCTCTCTCTCTCTCTCGTGTCAATGAGGGGAGGGCATCGATGTGAGCTGAAGGGCTCCACACACACACACACACACACACACACACACACGATGGACACGGCCTGCTTTCTCCTGCCACTCCAGTGGCATATCTATGTCCAGCCACGAGATTCGTTGTTGGCGGGTGCAGTGTAGTGGACAAGTCGGCGGCTCCCAAAGAATCTAGAAAAAAAAAGAGAAAAAAAAAGAAAAAAAAGAAAAAAAAGAAAAGTAGATAAAAAAAAAAGCACACAAAAAACGATCTGCGATGCGAGGACTGTGCTCAAGCACCCCACGCACACACACACATGCACACACACATGCACACACACACACACACACACACACAAGCACACCCGTCCACCGAGAACAAGGAGAGAAAGAGAGACAGAGGAGAGAGAGGAAAAGAATATATGCGCGAATTAACGACGTTTCTCGGTGAATGTGTACTGGTACGTTGCTAGCTAAGCTAGTGCAAAGAAGAAGTATCTAGAGTACATACTTCATATCCACGCTTACGCTTCATATATCCAACAAGTGCCGACTCGTACTTTTCCTTTCTTCCCGTGAACGAAGGGGGAAAAAAAGAAAAAAATCTCAGTGCCAGCTGAGCAAGCAGCTCCGCCAACAAGCTCACGACGACGGGGAGGGGGAAAGAGACAAACTCTGAAATCTTCGCTAGGGAAAAGTAAACCGAGCCGACAACAACGCGTGAAGAAGCCAAAAACCCGATCCCCCCCCCCCACGATGCAACTGGCTGGCTGACGCTTCACCCTACCCTCCACCCCACCACCATCCATCGCCGCACCAACACCGCCAAACTCCGAGCGCCCAATCCGATCCGATCCGGCCGCCGGGCCCGTAGATATGTAACTATGCGCGTGTGCGTTGCGTTGCGTTGCGTTGCGCTGCGCTGTGTTTGGGTTGTGTACCTGCGGACGGGCAGAGTGCCACCCCACTGCAACAGCAGTATGTACGGTATGTACGGCACAGTACACGACAGCGGAGACGGTTGCAGAAACTCTCAACGCAGGTACACTGCACTACCTGGCGATCAGCAAGCAGCCACAGCCACAGCCACGGCCACGGCCAGCGCTCGAATCACGTCCCCATGCCCGCACGAACTGGATTCCGTCATCGTTGCCCGTTTACCGCTGATGTGATGCTGGTGATGACGGCGGCGATGACGGTGGGCGATGACGAGACGCCGCATCTTGCGACGGCCCCGGCCGTGGGCGTGAGACGTGCACTGCATCTCCAGATATCATCTAGATACATATCTAGTCTAGATACATATGGTAGATACCCGTGCAGCCTCGACTCGGCGCCCGCGGATCCACCCGTTGCCCAGATTCGCGCGGGACGTTTCTTGTCTTCTCTTCTCATCTCTCTCGTGATCCTTTCCACCTGTGGGCCGCCGTGAGCGGTTTCCCCCCACATCCCAGCCCAGCCCAGCCCAGCCCAGCCCAACTCCTCATGCCCTGCTCCGAAGAGATAATCGCAATATAAAAAAAAAAAAAAAAAAAAAAAAAAAAAGTGAGGCACGGACAGAATCGGATCGGATCGGTGACGGGCGGCCAGTCCAAATGTGGATGCTCCAAGTGGAGAGAGGGATGTGTCCGTTGTGTTGCATGCACGTCGCCCTGGAAACGAGTGAGCTCTCGAGCGGTCGGCGAATCGTGCCGTATGCACATAGCATAGATACATCATACTTACACACTCCACATAACATATCTACATACGCAAGTTCTCCGAGCCAATGCTCGCAGCGGAAGAGGCAACGCGCACGTCGGCGTTGCAGCCGCTGCTGCGCGCATGCAGGCAGCAGAAGAAGAAAAAGAAACCCCCCCCCAGTGAGCACGAGCATCGCTGCACAGAAGAAAGAAAAAATAGTTCTGTGGATATTATTATGATCTTGGTCGCTGGCCCGTCCGAGCGGCGACCAATCGAGTCTCCAGCCCCGGCAGGGCAGGCTTCTCGAAGCCCCCCCCCCTTCTCGCGGACTCGGCGCTGGGTGACACCAGAAGACGTGGGTGCGGCAGTAGTTAGCCTTCCTCGCTTCTCTGCTGGCGAAAGACCTCTTCCGTGGGGTCGGTCCAGCTGCGGAGAAGAGCGCGCTGCACCGCACAAATGCGTCTCCCGCGCCATCCGAGCAAGATTGAATACATATCCATCTACTCTACATATGTAGAGTAGGTAGGTGGTTTCCTTGACTGCTTTAGTTACCGGGAGCAAGGTTAGCTCCCTCCCCCTTCCCCTTTGCCTTCCGCCTGGAATGGCGGAGCGTGCTCGTGCTGTCGTTGTTCTGCACGGCAGCTTCGAGCGCAAGCACAGCACATATCTAGGTAGACAGATACGTGGTGAATCGACGGCAGCCAGGTGCCGCGCTTCGCCCTCGCTCCCTGAAACGAAATCCGATCTCTTCGGCAAGTGTGATTGTCCTGTGCCATTGGACGGATCGATTCTCTCCGCCACTCGGCGCTCACGTTATTTCGTGTGCGTGTGTGTGTGCTGCTGGCCTTGCCTCGGGCCCGGACGCTCGCTCTGTCGCCATCGTCCGGAAGTCCGAAGGTTGGGTTTCTTTCGAAAATATCTCCAGGGCTCGAAAAGCGTTGGTGGGACGACGTGTGCGGAACACCCGTGTCTCTCGCCCGCATCAGCCGATGTACCTCCCCAGCTGGCCAAAGCTCAACAGTCACCCCCCCCCCCCCCCCACAAACCGTTCCGAGCTCGATTGCCACCGCAATGCAACTAACTACACATGCACGATCTCAACAGCGACGCTGAATCCGGTCTTCCTGGTCTTCCCAAGCCTATTTCTGCCTCTTTGTACATGTGTTATTTGCTGCGAGACCCTCACTCTCCCCGGAACACCGCCAGCTGCACGTGGCTGCAGGCTGTCAAGCCAATCAAGCCTTTCGATCTGGACCGCGCCGACTGGCCGTCGGCTGCTGTGTCATCCGTTCTTTTTTTCGTTCCTTTTTCCTTGCACGTCGCGCAACGCTGATGATATGTACCTAGATGTAGATGTACAGTGTGAGTGGACTGAGTCCCGGTGCAATGGAGTACATGGAGTACATGGAGTACATGGAGCACAGTGCAGATTGCAGTCGCGTAAGTATGCACCGCCTTCGTCAGTCGACCGGGGATTGCTCAGAGTTTGTCCGGGCCGGTATTGATGCGGTGGCAGGTTTGCTCGTGTATACGTAAGAATCAGCAGCCCGCAGCGGCTGTTGCGTAAGGCTTTGGGAGCCCGAGTCAGCTGCCTTCAAAGATTTTCGACCGACCGTCACGCATATGCAGCGCACCCCCCAACGCGGCAGACCGAGCCGACGCTCGCGGGTCGTTGCCCGAGCGAAATGCTATCGAGGCTCCAAGGCGCACTTTCCGCACGAGTTGTCGCTGCCACTGCCACCGCCACGGGTGCTGTACAGCACACACGCATCGCCGCCGAATAATGTGTATTCTCGGCTACTGCACGTCGAGAGCCACGAACGCAGTCCCACGACGCGCCCCTCTCCAAGCACTGCGAGCCCCCCCCACTAGCACAGAATACCCGCCGCTTGATTGGTGGCCTCCGCTCCGAGCCGCATCGTGTATAGCTCGACCTCGCTGGCCCCGAACTCCGCGTCCTCCCCGCCCAGCGCGACGAGCGCCCGATCTGCCCGCACCATTCCGGCCGCCTCGAGTAGACGCCGGAACCGCTCCTCGCTCTCGTGCCTGTGCTTGTGAGCAACCGTGAGCAGTGCCCGCGGACTTCGCCGCAGGAGGGCGGAGACGACGCTGGCTAGGGCGGGCGCGGCATCGACGTTGTACATGCAGTCCGCGACGAGTATGAGGTCGAACCGCCGCGCCGCAATCTCCAGCGGGATGGGGAGATCCCAGTCGAGCGCGCAGAACGACGTCTCCGGGTGCGGGGTGGCGTTTTTGGCGCTGATGCTGGACGCCAACGGCAGGTCGCTCAGGACGACGTGGCTGTTGGGCCGGAGCCGGGAGAGCGCCAGTCCGGCGATTCCGCAGCTGGAGGGGTGTGAGTCCCTGCCTCTGCCGTTCTGCGGGCTGCATCCCACCTACCCACTGCCCAGCTCCAGCACGTCGAGGCGCTGACCGCCCTCCAACAGCGTGTCGAGTGCCCCCAGCCGCGAGCCGTCCGGCCTGCCGGAGTCCGACAGAGCCCCGGCCATGTGAGCGGCCAGAGCCACGCCGCCGTCCCTGGACTCCGTCAGCACGCCGTCCCCCACCCAACGCCGCGGGGCGCACTGGGCGGTGCGCAGTCGCGGAGAATACCAGATGTGCAGGGCGATGCTGTCCTTGCGCTCCTCCCACACGCGCAGAAGCGTCTCCCCTCCGAGGTCCAATCTCCGTTCCACAAGCTGCTGCTGCTGCTCGCCAGCCTCGCCAGCCCTGAGAACGACGGGCGCGCTCCAGACGGCCATGATTGCGACTCCCGGCCCCAGCAGCCGGTCCGCTGCGAGGCCGCTCGTGGAAACCTGGAGGACCACACGCTCTCCCCCCGCCGCTCCTGCGCGCACCGGTATCTCAAGCCTGAGCGCCCGCATGCCAGCCTTCCAGGCGAAATCCTTCCGTGCGATTGCGGCCCCGCCATCGTCCGAGCGACGCACCGTGCCAACGACGGCGCTGTCCCGCTGCATGAACGACTCGCCCAGGTCGGAGGTGATCGTGATGAGCGCAGACATCGTGCCGCCGCTGAAGCGGGGAGTCTTGAGGAAACGGATGTATTGCATCGCGCGGCTGTTGTCCGTAACCGAGGTGGAGTAGCGTTGCTGCTGAACGGTGGCGACTGGTGTGTGGACGAGAGATAGAAAGTATGTGCTATGTAGTTGGTGGAATGATGTAGTTACATAAACTAAGGGCATGTTTGATTTTTGCCAAGACGGCTTATTCGCGACGAGCAAGCGGGAATCCCATCACATCGTCGCGTCATCCCTGAACTCCTCCACCACCACCACCACCACCGCCACCCTCCCACCATGACCACCGCCCCCATCGTGATCGAAGACCCCACTCTCCAGCAGTGCCTCGAAATAGCTGAGCGCACGCGGCAGCTCTGCCACAGGATCGTATCGACGCTCGAGACCACTGCCGCCACCACCGAGCAGGAGTCGCAGACCCAGGTCGAGCGCTCGCGCGGGCAGAAGCAGCTCAATGCGCTCCTCCAGCAGCTGAAGTGTCTCCACCGGATGGCGGTCACGTCGGCACGCGACGCCAAAGACGTCACGCGCGAAGCACGCCAGGAGGTCGACCGACTGCACCTCCAACTGCAGAACCTCTACTACGAGCAGAGGCATCTGAGGGGCGAGATTACTGCTTGCATCGAGTTCCCGTCCGTCCCCTCCCCTCCCCTCCCCTCCCCGTCCAAAACCGCCGCGCGACGCGCAGCCACTGACCGATGAGACGCGGCGAGGGGGAGGCGGGAGGGGCGGACAGACACAAGTACACCTCGCTCCCCTTGATCAGCGAGGAAGAATTTCTCGCCGCGCACCCGGAGCACGCATGGGCGGATCCGCACAACCTGATGATCGCCCGCATACGTAACGAGAAGGACGTGCGCGAGGATCTGGAGAAGCAGCGGAAGGAGCTGCTGGCCACGAAGCAGCAGCTCATCAACGAGAACAAGAAGCGCAAGGACGACCTGGCAAACCTGGATGAGCAGCTGAAGAGATTCAGTGAGTGTCCTTCGAGGCGGGGCGGAAGGAGAAGAAGACGACTACGACGACGACGGGCTAACAAGTTGCAGTCGAGTCGTCGAGGCCGATACAGACCACTTTCCAGAAGGACTACTAGAAGCTGTCCAAGAACGGTCGGTTGGCGATGGAATTGAAGGGGTGGAATCTACCGGCGTATTCCTCATAATGCTACGATCGCGGACCGTGTATTCCTCCTTGGTGCCATGCGCTCCACGTTTCTGCCCGACGTGAATTGTGCTCTGTTGTACGCTCTGGACAGTGGCCACTTGGACCGTACTTACATAGCATAACCACCGTCCCACAAAAGCGCGGTATCTATGTACATATAGGGAAATTTCATCCCATCCGTGCCAACCCATGCATACATACTCTATCAAGAAGTGTTGTTGGGGTGGAGGGAGCCTCTTTCCGGATCACAAATACATACACGCATATCCCCTGAGCTCACCGGGCTTGTGCCATCTCGTCCCATTCAAATGGGCACCGGCGACGGCTGGTTTCAGAACATTCCCGAATACGTCCGAAGAAAAAAAAGAAAAAAAAAGCAAAAGCCATGCACAGCTATGTAGGATGGTAGAGTACTCTACATACATGCATATGTACGTATGTATGTATGCACATATGTATGTATACGCCCACAGAGCGCGCCGCCATGATCTATATAGTTAGGTCGCATGCGAGTATGAATAAACAAAAAAAAATACGCCCACAGAAGATTATGTTCCAGCGGCGGATCCAATCGGAGGAATTGTCGGTGGTGCATGCAGAGTACATGCTCTATGTATGTAGAGTACAGGTAAGTAACTATGTACTTAGGTATATGTACAAGCACGTACTCTACAGCAATTCCAGCACCAGCTCGCTTGACGTTTCCACGCCATCCCACATCCCAGCCCGGCGCGTCCCCAGCCCACGGCCACGGTTCCCTCATCATCGCCGCGCCCGGGGGGGTGTGCTCGACAGTGCGCTATGTAGACACGGCGTCCCCTTTCACGGATCCACACAGTTATGTATGTATGTTCGTCCTTCCTCACGAGGAGGGGGTTTTTCTCCGGCGGCAGCAGTCGGCTCGGTCGGACCTCCACCCCCCCCCCCCCCCCCCCCCCCCCGGGGGGGGGGGGGGCGGGCGCCGGGGGGGGGGGGGGGGGGGGGGGGGGGGCGGGGGGGGGGCCCCCCCCCCC
>Ga0307508_10006421_pt1 | contig 11053 bp, 12 predicted proteins | sample 9_EM_MG_FD_203089 | JGI IMG/M metagenome (GOLD analysis project Ga0307508, IMG submission 203089) | Populus trichocarpa ectomycorrhiza microbial communities from riparian zone in the Pacific Northwest, United States - 9_EM | ecosystem: Host-associated > Plants > Roots > Unclassified | place...
CATTAATGACTTTGTCGTACCTCTTTCGCTTTCCAGGGTACGGAGGAGGAGGAGGCGATGGTGGATATGGAGGAGGCGGCGTTGGTGGGGGGGTTGGTGGAGGCGTCCCAACACGTCGTTGCTTTACAAATATTTAGTGACATGACAGAGCAGTTTCGAGATGACCTACACAGCGCTCTAGAACGGACGACTCGTCATCCAAGGATCTAGACAGAGTGAGCTGTTGATAAATTTAATCAAAATATTAAATGTTATACCGTTCAACGACAACGGACTCATCGTCCCATGACCTAAGCACAGAGTGAGTTATTGGTTAAGACAATGGAATAGGTTTGTCGCACCTCAGAGCCAGTCCATCGTTATGGGTGGACAATGGAGCTGCGAAAGAAAGTGCAGCGTACAAGACTGCAGTCAAAGATATAACAGAAATCTTCATTTTCGGGGTGGCTTAGTGACCAGCACTTGAAAGCCTATGTTTTTCTGGGAGAACCTGCTGAAGAAGGAGGAACATTATTGCCCTGCTTTTATACCTTTTCGTAGAGGCTGGGAGCCCTCAGGCTCACGGTTACCCCCCTAATTCTGATGGGGATGTTCATGGTGAAGATGAGAACCAAACCGGGATAGATGGATACCTACTTCAGTCCAATTAATTCCCTTTCGTGTTCATCCTCCTTGGGCCTACAGTGTACCATTTCTTAACGGCAACACAGTCAGGCTTTACACACACCCGATATCCTACTGTCCTTATGTATAAAATAGATAGCACATTCAGTTCCACTGTTTCGTGAATTTTGCAACAATATGGTTGTTGGAAGAAGTTAGAACGACACGCATCATAACGTGATGGTCATGCTTCTTGTTCTTGTCGTAAAATCCTAATGGTGCTTGCTAGTAAAACGTCATATTCAATTTTTACTCTGTCCCTTAGAGTGTCACAGATACATTCCGTGAAACGTTCGCAATGCGATGAGTGTATCTCCTACCGGCAGTGAGTCTGCCATGGCAACTTTTCAACAATCGTTATCTCATGATTCTGCAGTAGCTGCGGTACTGTATTCCTAGTACGCAGTAGATTTTGGACGCCGGGTATGTGGCAATTTTTTCACTTTTGAAGGGAATTTACTCTGCGCAGGCATTGGACCAACAAAGTGCCAATGTCGTGTCGTAATGACAGTAGTAGATGGTAAGCATAAAGGTCATACCTCTTTCAGTGGTGCTGGTTGGGGTTTCCGAAATTTCTGAAGGAGGGCAGGATCCAGCTTTAATTGTTTGCCGCCTTCGTAGGAGAGACGATAAGGGCTGATAAGGGGTTTTTTTAAATTTCAGCCAAAACGCCAAAACCGACAGGATCACGGAGTTGACATCATGTCGGCATGCTGATCCGAAACCTGAGCCATTAGGAACCTCTCCACTCTCTTAGCTTGAAAGTCATTTTTACACCAAGGAAATCTCCAAATCATTTTCTAAGAAGGGATTTTTGCTCTTTCATCGGCCTGAAGAACTGCAGGTGAAGTCTAAGTGCATGCCATTCGTGATTTGGCTTCAGGTTCGGACGGAAAAGGGACTTGGATGCCTCAGCAGCGGTCCCGTTTCGGGGTAGCGCTACCCCTTACAAGCGGCAGTGTGTTGGAGCTGTCCTGATAGCGATATTTGACTTGGCGCCGCAATGTGCCTCCTCGTCATGATCCGGTCGTAAGGGAGTGCAAGTAGGGAGTCTAAGATAGCATTCCTTCAGAGAGAAAAAAGGTATACAGGAGATCTGGAACCGGACAATGGAATAGACGTTAACTGGGAAGATATATGGAATCGGAAAACATTCCCAAACCAGTGCAGAATTGCCCGGACTGTTGATCCTGAGCGGAAATATTGTTTCGACCTGTTTTAAATAATAGGACATTATCTCCGTCTTGGAGCAGGAATTTCGGTAATTGTCAATCTCCAACAAGACCACAATCGATTACATATGTCTCCTGCAGCACTTGCGTGTCATTTCCTACCTTGACTTCACACTCAACGGATCCACACAATCTTGCTTTTCATAAGTCCAAATGTTTTTGTTTTCCAGATAAACTTGAAGATATATTTCGTTGCAACCGTCAAAGTTGTCATATTTCGAGGTTGAAAGGTGGTATTGTAGACCAGTGTTTAGATAATATCAAAGGTTCAGTTGAAACAAACAGTGCTATGAGTCGTTCTCACATAACTCTATCTTCGCGGGAGGTGCTCACTTCGGGCCTTTTTGTGGACCCACACAACATTGGGCAGGGCAAGTGCCACCTTTCTGCATAGTCTGTCATCATTTGTAGGATCTGGGCATCTGTAATCGAACGACACCAATCCCCAGTTGAACATCTCGGGACGAAAGTCCCATCCAAAGTACTGTGGGACAAGATTTAACATTTCACCAGTGATCTCACCCACAAACAACTTACTACACTCATGGACACACTGTAATAGTCCAAAAAAAGCGAATGAAGACGTGGGAGAGTGCTCGCAAAAACGACGAGGTCCAGAATATTGAAATTGTAGATGGAGAAGCTGAGGTCTTGCAGGCATGGAAAGTTGCCAAGCAGCTTGCAAAGAATTCCAATTTGTTGGCTTGTAAGGATATTGTAGTACGCCTGGTGTCTTAATGTGAGAGAGACGAGGGAAGAAGAAAACTGCCGAATATATGTTCCCAGACCCCAACTACCATCAGGCTTCGACTTCCTGGAACTAGCAAGTCTAACTGACCAAGCGGCATAAGGGAAGGGAAGGCTTATATCTTGAAGATGAGGTATAAGCTGCAAGCATTGAAGGATGGGAGAGATGTCGAAGGTGGCATTGTCGATCGTGAGCGATACCTTGCGTATGGTGGAACTTTGTGCTTGAAGAAATGCAGGGATCTTTTCAAGCATGATCCTGTGAATCTCTGATGTGTGATAAGGTTCGCAAGCATCGAGAGAGAATGTTTCGAGAGATTCAAGCTCGGGTCGTGGTGGTAAATACAGAGCGAAATGTGATTGGATGTGGAGAGCTCGCAGACGGCTCCCGACGATGGATAGCAGTTCAGTAAACACGAGGGAGGCCTCGCCATCATACGGCCCTTCCGAGTCGTCCGACACCAATTTCGCGTATACGAAACTGAGCCTTGTAACGCGTATTAATCGAGGGATGACGTGTTCAGCGAGCTGAGCGAGTTTCAGTGTTGGGGGAATGGGCTTAGGCTTTCGGCCCATCGTCTCGTCAATGATCGTCCGAAGCAACGGCCTCGATGACGAACGAAGGTTTGTTTGCACGACATTTGAACCTGAGTGGTTGGAAGAATCATAAAATGTGACATGAAGGTCTGTAGGTCGTGAACAGAGAAGTGGATTGCTTTCCAAGCCAGATCAGCCCACGCATTGCTATCACTAAGAAATCCGTTCACCTAAGCACCGGTGGTTGCGTCTCTTCGACCACTCTGTGAGGCAGAACTCCCAAGGAAACATGGTTATACCGCATATCCATAGCAATGTTGAAGAGGGCCTTGTTGACTGAATACAAGCGTCGAACCTGGTGAGCGGGTAGATACTCGACGATCAGCATCCAAACATCGTATGGAAGCTCTGTCATCTGGAGAAGGACACCTCTGTGAGTCGGGTTGTTGATGGTAGAGGTTTAGCCTTGTGCAAGCCGCGTGTTCATTGCCTGAGGTACAGAATGAGGCATCAAACCCACTAGGTGATTCACAGCGTTCAGTTAATACCATCGGAATAAATGACAAGATGGCCTGCGTGTCGAGTAATTGAAGGTTCTTATAGGCCTGGAACATTCTCTGCTTTTGAAGTTGGACGCGAAAGGCGGCCCGAAATGGTTTCAATTTCCTAATGCAGAACCTCTCCCAAATGGCACCTCTTCACCTCTCCACTCTCCTTGCTCGAAAGCCATCGCAAATTCATTTCTACATCAAGGAAATCTCGCAATCGTTTTCCAAGAAAGGACATACCGTCTTTTTTGCTCTTTCATCGGATTTTCAGTCGCCTGAAGGGCTCCAGGATGTTGTACATGACCTTCGTGGTTTGGCTTCAGGTTCGGATGGAAAAGGGAGACTGGTAGGGTGCCTCAGTGGTCCTGTTTCTGAGGTAGCTCTACCTATTAAGAGCGGCGGTGCAGAGCTGTCCTGTGCGATAGCGATATTCGACTCCGCGCAATGTGTGCCCTTCTATTCCTCCCTATCTGGTCGTAAGGAAGTACAAGTAGGACGGTGGCATTCCTTCAGAGGGAAAGAAGATATACAGGAAGGTATAGGAGGTCTGGAAGTTGAGAATGGAGCAGACGTTAACTGGGAAGATATATGGAATCGAAAACATTCCAAAACCAGTGCAGAATTGCTCCCGAAGGAACTGCTGTCAATCCCGTGCGTAAATCTTGTTTTATCTTCACTTCGAGTTTTTTTAAATAAAGTGCAGAATTTCTAAGGCGCATTCTCTTGTATACATGTCGGTCTCTAAACCAGATTTATTTACAGCGGCACTCTCGAACCATTTTTCGCCATCCACAACCTTCCTCGGCCTAGTCGCTGCTCCGACACATTTTATCACTAATCGTCCTGTAACTCTCTTCTTTGACAATAGGATATATGGTGACAGGTCAGTGGGACTTGCACTTGTGGAGAGGAAAGATAAAACGCAACAATCCCACAATGTACCACCCGAGGTTCTCCCTGCTATGTGCGCCAGCTAAGGCCTTGAACCCGATAACAGCTGCTCGCATCTTCCATTTCCCCTCCTTCACCTCTATCCAATGGGTGGTCATCCCAAAGAACACCATTTTCGTTGTGTCTGCCGACCAAACATCATTGGTTGTTGACACTTTCCCTGGCAATATCTACTCTGGTAAGTAGTATAACCTCTTTAGACTGGAAGTTAGGGAAACTTATGCATATTTCTTCCTTTAGCCCCTTCATGTATTTCACAAACTCATTGTGGATGTGCACCTTCACCTCATAGAAGCTTGGTAGATCATGTGTAGTAGATTTCGGCCGCATGGCAACAAGGGCGTTTTGAATGGCACTGTTATCGGCCAGTGCGAGAGGCTGTAGGTGCGTTTCAGCTCAGTTCCGTGGTGTTGATGGCAACTTACTTGATTATCAGTTACAACTAGTTTTGCAACCGCATGGAGAGTGCCACCTCTTGGGAATTCTCAGGGGCCAGTTACGGTTTTAAAATCCAACATCTGTTGTTCCTTTTTTTTGGTAAGCCGCCCTCGTCTTTTTCTTCTTCCATGACCTTCCAGATATCCCGGGGGATTGCCCAATGGTTAATGGGTACACCCCCCTTTTCGCACTTCTCCTTGTAAATGTTGTAGTATTGATAAATGTGCATGTGACAGGAGGAGTTTCCTCCCTTGTGGAATGCCTTTCACATTCCGTGCCGCTTGATGAAGCTCTTGTCAACTCTGAATAGCTCTAGTAAGTCTACATCTCTTTCATTGTGAGCTGAATAGCTTACTTGCAGGTATTGCACCAGCGCCCAACTTCCATAATGTATTTTTCATTAGCTACCTTGAATTTGACTGTAGTCTTGTCTGACATAATCATCAAAAGGTCCAGTGTCGTATCCTTCCTCACAGATTTTTCTTCAAGGATAGGTCCACGTTGGTGGTCATTGAGACCATCATCGACTATGTCCTAGATTTATGTGAGTCTCTGTATGAAACCATTCGCAATTGCTGCAGTACTAACCTCATCATCACCAGTATCCATATCAACTTCTTCAACATCATTCTCCAGTGGCCCGACATCCTCATTTATCTCTTCAATATCACCCTCTGGCTCACTTTCAATATGCTGCCTTTTCTTTCCCCTTTTTTTGACCAGCTCCAACTCCAGAGTCCAATGACTCCTCTGACTCACTGTCTGACATGACCCTTTTCTTCATGTTTGGCTTGGCAGCCTTTCCTTTGCCTTTGGGCTCATGAAGCTTCGGAGGGACACCCTTTTGATTGCACACGTAGTTATAGTCATCTTAGTATGTATGGTAGGGTACTGAACAAAGTTCATTAAAAACTTGCAATGAGTCGTGTTTGGTTACGCATTCCGTGTTTGGCACAAATTAGTTTATTAATCCAGTATTAATCAAGAGGTAAGGACTGGTTGGAACCGGTGATGATGCTGACAGTCGGGTAAGCATGGAAAACACAAACCAAAATGACTGCTGGCAGGTGCGAGTGCGGGATCTTCAAGAACTAATACGACAAACAGAGTTGTAAACGAAGTTATAGTATGTATATATAGATAAAGAACATGCCACGCGCACTAGTGCGTTGCAGAAGCGGAAGTGGAATCGGAAGTGCATTTAAGCACTCGTCAGGACGGACGATAGCGGTTTGGAGTGCCCGACAGTGGCACATACGAGAGCAATAGCAAGAGCGGGACAATAGTGGATGATGGTTCTATTTTTAGCTTGTAACTGGGTGATTCTCTATTTTTTTTTTCTAACTACTACATGATATATATAGTAATAAGAAAATGTGACTTATTAAGTCAAAAGGAGCGCGATTGCGCTGTGACAATTATGGAAATGAAGAACTAAGATGGAAGGTGTCTGCATTTGGCTAGACGACTGTGGCAGCTCGAAACGATACTAAGCGGCGGTGGCGCGGCATCAACGACACGTGTACATATGGAAACGGTTCGTTATGGAATCTAGACTTTCTACTGTGGACGATGGGCCGGAACGTGTCGGAAGGCGGCGGATCGATATCGGGAGCAGTGGAAGACGACGGAAACAGCGGATCGATATCGGAAGCAGCGGAAGACGATGGGAGATGCGGGAGTGCGACAGATGACGGCAGAAGACGACGGGAGTGGCGGAAGCTTTCGGAAGACGTCGGAAGATGGCAGTTCAACATACTACAATCGCGTTTTTGGCGGGCGGGCAGAGGTCATGCGTATCACTGGTTAAACCAGTCTTCTGTTGGTCTCTAAAATAAAAAACTCACAAAGGACCAAAGACCGAACCGCAGTTGCAGTCTCTCGTGGTCCTGGGAATTTTTTGGTCCTGGCCAGTCTGGTCTGGTCTCAGTCTCAGTTTTTTTGCGGTCTTGTGACCGAACTTCCAAGCACTATTGTGTATACTGATAATATATCTGAGCTGCCAATTTTATACATAATTTTCTTTTCACAAATACAAAATATTCATCTGAAATGGATGGTACGAGTATTCCTATCACCTGCAGAACATGAAAGTGGAAAGTGTGCATAAATGGATAGTGTCACTAGATTGTTTTAGAGCCTGAGGTGTGAGCTGTCAGAATTTAAGGAAAAGTTAAAGTGTGTTACAACAGAATATCCAATTCAACATACGAAGGAGATGGCCAAGAATAATTTGAATAATGTCATTTTTGTATGCCACTTGTTTGGCTTGCAATTCCTCCTTGGCTTTTGCCTGTCTTTCAGCTTCAATCTTTTGCTGAGCTTCAGCCTCTTGCTGACCTTTTGCTAGATTGGCTTTCTTTGTTTTGAAATATGACAAGACTTTTTGCTTGCCATCTGGAAAATTGAGACCTGGAGTGACACCCTCATTGTTTGAAAGTTGAACTTCAACTTCCATAGGGTACTCTTCCAATGCATTTAAAGCAGTCTCAACTAGCTCCTTGGTTCCAGAGTTCACATAGATATTGAAGGCATTTTTAAAAGCAGTGAAAAATGAACCATCTCCAGATTGGCACCAAAAGGAATGCTCTGCACAGACAAGCAGTGCTAAAGGGTATCAGAAGAGAACATTAACCATGAATTGACTGGGGGGAAAAAGGCAAACCAGCAATCAAATACAGTGAGAATGACTAAAAGAATGTAAATTTGGTTATTGTGAGTGAAACATCACTTACTTGAAAGGCATTGAGAGTTTCAGAGTAAATATTATCACAGTTGGAGTTCTAATAAACTATTAGTTTGTATGTAAAGTAAAAGAAAATAAACACACAAACTATTAAAAAGAAGCATGAAATTTAGTGTAGACATTTGATAGAAGGATTATTTCTACAGCCTGAAAAGAAGAAATTAAATTCCATATTGTGTTTAAAATGGAACAAAACATTTTGAGATCAATTCATCAGATATTGGCTGACTAGAAAAGGCTAGAAGACACGCACTTGCTGGAGACATTTTCAGAAAGAGCGTCATCAACATCTAGCTTGCCAGAAGAAGACAGAACACACTCACGACCTGGACACATTTTCAGAAGGAACCTCATCAGCCAAGCAGCTGGCCAGAAGAAGCCAGAACACACTCACTCGCTGGACACATTTTCAGAAGGAGCATCATCAGCCATGCAGCTGGCCAGAAGAAGCCAGAACACACTCACGTCCTGGACACATTGTCGGAAGGAGCCTCATCAGCGATGCAGCCTGCCAGAAGATGCCAGAACACACTCACATACTGGACACATTTTCAGAAGAAGCCTCATCAGCCATGCAGCTTGTCAGAAGAAGCCAGAACACACTCACATACTGGACACATTTTCAGAAGCCTCATCAGCCATGCAGCCTGCCAGAAGAAGCCAGAACACACTCACTCGCTGGACACATTTTCAGAAGGAGCCTCATCAGCCATGCAGCCTGCCAGAAGAAGCCAGAACACACTCACGTCCTGGACACATTTTCAGAAGGAGCCTCATCAGCTATGCAGCCTGCCAGAAGAAGCCAGAACACACTCACAATCTGGACACATTTTCAGAAGGAGCCTCATCAGCCATGCAGCCTGCCAGAAGCAGTCAGAACACACTCACATACTGGACACATTTTCAGAAGGAGCCCCATCAGTCATGCAGTTTGCCAGAAGAAGCCAGAACCCACTCACTCCCTGGACACATTTTCAGAAGGAGCCTCATCAGCCATGCAGCTTGCCAGAAGAAGCCAGAACCCACTCACTCCCTGGACACATTTTCAGAAGGAGCCTCATCAGCCATGCAGCTTGCCAGAAGAAGCCAGAACACACTCACAACCTTGACACATTTTCAGAAGGAGTCTCATCAGCTATGCAGCCTGCCAGAAGAAGCCAGAACACACTCACATACTGGACACATTTTCAGAAGGAGCCTCATCAGCCATGCAGCCTGCCAGAAGAAGCCAGAACACACTCACATTCTGGACACATTTTCAGAAGGAGCCTCATCAGCCATGCAGCCTGCCAGAAGCAGTCAGAACACACTCACATACTGGACACATTTTCAGAAGGAGCCTCATCAGCCATGCAGCCTGCCAGAAGATGCCAGAACCCACTCACAGCCTGGACACATTTTCAGAAGGAGCCCCATCAGTCATGCAGTTTGCCAGAAGAAGCCAGAACCCACTCACTCCCTGGACACATTTTCAGAAGGAGCCTCATCAGCCATGCAGCTTGCCAGAAGAAGCCAGAACCCACTCACTCCCTGGACACATTTTCAGAAGGAGCCTCATCAGCCATGCAGCTTGCCAGAAGAAGCCAGAACACACTCACAACCTTCACACATTTTCAGAAGGAGTCTCATCAGCCATACAGCTTGCCAGAAGAAGCCAGAACACACTCACGTCCTGGACACATTTTCAGAAGGAGCCTCATCAGCTATGCAGCCTGCCAGAAGAAGCCAGAACACACTCACATACTGGACACATTTTCAGAAGGAGCCTCATCAGCCATGCAGCCTGCCAGAAGCAGTCAGAACACACTCACATACTGGACACATTTTCAGAAGGAGCCTCATCAGCCATGCAGCTTGCCAGAAGCAGCCAGAACACACTCACTTCCTGGACACATTTTCAGAAGGAGCCTCATCAGCCATGCAGCCTGCCAGAAGAAGCCAGAACACACTCACATCCTGGACACATTTTCAGAAGGAGCCTCATCAGTCATACAGCTTACCAGAAGAAGCCAGAACACACTCACATACTGGACACATTTTCAGAAGAAGGCTGCATCAGAAGCCAGACCACACTCACTCGCTGGACCATTTTCAGCCATGCAGCCTGCCAGAAGAACCCAGAACACACTCACTCGCTGGACACATTTTCAGAAGGAGCCTCATCAGTCATGCAGCTTGCCAGAAGAAGCCAGAACACACTCACATTCTGGACACATTTTCAGAAGGAGCCTCATCAGCCATGCAGCCTGCCAGAAGATGCCAGAACACACTCACAACCTGGACCCATTTTCAGAAGGCCTTGTTAGGTACTTGGCCAGGAAATTTTGAAATACACTCACAACCTGAACAAAATTTTGAGAACACTTATTAAACATTTGCCTTTTTTCAAAAGGATCAAATATACGTACCTGAAATCATTATTTTGTGATCTTCTTAGCCTTGATGAGGACTAATATTAAAAATTTCATACCTCCTAAATTGTTATCACAATATGCTCCATTCTGAAATCCAGATTCTTACTGTTCTTCCCTATAAAAATTGTTTGAAACTCTTGGTATTTGGCTACAATATGTATTACTCACATACTATTAGAAAATAGTTAAATCAATCTTATTTATCACTTTATGGCAAATGAATACCTCACTTTCTAAATAATTGTAAGTCTCAATTAACCCTTTAGTATTAGTCCATACATAAGACTTTTCTCTTTTAGTGTCCAAATTTATCAAAGTATAATTATTGCACTTACATTATACTGTGTAGCATGCAGTAATGTCAACCAACTTGTATAAGAATTGGATTATCAACCCACATATGAATGGCGAAACCATATCAAACAATCCTTAATAACCTGGCAGGATTTGAGCATTGCTGGACATATGTAGTCTGAATTGAGACACAAACACCCATTCTGTTCTTTTGAAAGGGAACAGCACTGGAGAAAAGATTAATACTAGAATGATGAAAGAAGCAATTGTACTTGCAATTTTATTGCAGATTTTATACACAAGTCTAGGTTATTCTGTTGGACAGAAACAAACAACATCTTGAGGGCTAGATTGTCAAGAGAATCTGCTGTTTTCCGGATCAGTTCTTTTACCTGATCTTGATGTTTACCATCATCTGCCTGCATATCTGTTTGTTTTGTTCAGCAAGCATCACAGAAATCATCTGAAAATGATACCTTCAAG
>Ga0307508_10006422_pt1 | contig 11053 bp, 8 predicted proteins | sample 9_EM_MG_FD_203089 | JGI IMG/M metagenome (GOLD analysis project Ga0307508, IMG submission 203089) | Populus trichocarpa ectomycorrhiza microbial communities from riparian zone in the Pacific Northwest, United States - 9_EM | ecosystem: Host-associated > Plants > Roots > Unclassified | place...
TGTTGCGCACGAGTTGATCCTCGCCGGTCCAGCGCCCCGCCTCGATGAGATGCACGCAGACGTCGGCTTCGCTCACGGCATTTCGCGCGGCGCGATTGAGCTGTCGATTCATCGCACGCGTAGCGCCGGAGTGCATACCGGGCGTGTCGAGCAGGAGAATCTGTCCCTGCGGCTTGGTGACGATGCCGAGGATGCGGTGCCGCGTCGTCTGCGGCTTCGGGCCGATGATGCTGAGCCTCACGCCGACGAGCGCGTTGACGAGCGTCGACTTGCCCACATTGGGGCGGCCGACGATCGCCGCCGTGCCACAGCGGAAATCCGCCTCGTTGACTGTTTCGTTCATTGTCCGGCTTCTTGTGCCTGAGCTGCCTGCAGGCGCGCCAAGGCATCCGCCGCGGCAAGTTGTTCGGCCGTGCGTCGACTGCTGCCGCGGCCGTGGCCGCGCACTTCTGCACCCGCGATGTTGCAGTCGACCTCGAAGATCTTCGCGTGATCGGCGCCCGAGGTCGCCATCAATTCGTAAACCGGCAGTGGCTTTGCGCGCGCCTGCAACCACTCCTGCAGGCGCGTCTTGGCGTCTTTGTCGTCCGCGACCGCGGCAACGGCGAGCCGAGGCTCGACCAGGCTTCGGACGAGCGCGCGACAGGTTTCCCAGCCACCGTCGAGATAGACGGCCGCGATGAGCGCTTCGAATGCATCCGCGAGAATCGAGTCGCGGCGAAACCCACCGCTTTTCAACTCACCCGGGCCGAGACGAAGTTCGTCTCCCAGCGCAAGGCCCCGAGCGACATCTGCAAGCGCGGGCTCGCTGACGAGACGAGCGCGCAGCCGGGTCAGCTCGCCTTCGTCCGCTTTCGGGAATTGCTCAAACAGAAGCTCGGCGACCACGACGTTGACGAGCGCATCGCCGAAAAATTCGAGGCGCTCGTTGTTCTCGGCGCCGATGCTGCGGTGACTCAACGCGCGATCGCGCAACGTTGAGTCAATGAACTCGTACTGTAACCGCGTCACGTGCTTTCGTGAGACAAATTCTCGGTGTGATCGAAATGGACAAGTAGGGAGATGTTGTACATGAACGGAATGATCTTGTCGTAGAAGATATGCAGCCGCTTTCCACCGCCAGCCGTTTCGATCTTCACGCCATTGGGCGGGACTGTGCCGTCATCGACATATTGGACGCTGTAGTTGAGCTGCAAATCACGCCGGATCTCCTCAACGGGCAGTTCTGCAGAGCGCGGCGCGTCCGCAACCGCCTTCATCGATTTCACAACCCCAAAATATTCAGTATAGGCAGGTATGAGCTTCATCGCCGCGTAAGCGAAGAACCCGAGCACCGCGAGAACGATGACCATGCTAATGAGGGTGAGACCTTTTTGCCGATTCCAGGTGCGCATGCGCGAATCCTCTATTTGATCAAGGTGCCGAGGCGTTTGAAGTCAATCCCATCGTCCCAGTTCATCCAGACGACGAAGGCGCGGCCGACGAGATTCTCTTCCGGCACGAAACCCCAATAGCGGCTGTCTTCGCTATTGTCGCGATTATCACCCATTGCGAAATAGTGTCCAGCGGGGACCGTCCATTCGCCCTCTTCGCCCGACCAACTGCTGGCCTGAAGTATCTGGTGCTGCACGCCCGTCAGATTCTCTTCGCGCACCGCGGCCCCCGCCATGCGCCTGCCTTCGGCACCCGACCCCATATAGGGCCCGGTGTACGTCTGCGTCACAGGCTCGCCGTTTACCGTCAGCACCTTGTCGTGGTAGGCGATCGTGTCGCCCGGCAGGCCGACTACGCGCTTGATGTAGTTGGTTTTCGTCATCGGTACGATCGGCTGATTGCACGATTTCATACTGTGGACTTCGTGGCCGTCGACCGTGCACTTGTAGCCCGGATAGATGAAGACGAACACATCGCCACGCTTCGGCTCGCCCACCTGGAAAAACTTGGTGTTCAGTACCGGAACACGCAACCCATAGGCGAACTTGTTCACGAGGACGAAATCGCCGACGAGCAGCGTCGGCATCATCGATCCGGAAGGAATCTTGAACGGCTCGGCGAGAAATGAACGGAACAGCAGCACGATGAGGATCACCGGGAAAAACGAGCGCGCGTATTCGACGATCGCCGGCTCGCGCACCATGTTTTCGGTGGCAAGCTGCTCGCGCGCACCCGTTGTGCCGCCGACGGTATTCTGGATCTCCTGCGCGCGCTCCATGCGTGCGCGATAGAAAAACAGGCGGTCGATGAGCCAGATGACGCCGGTGACGGCGGTCAATACGACCAGCAAAAGTGCAAAATCGAAATCCATCGGTGCCCCTTTCAAATACGAGTTATTTGTCCATCTGCAGGACAGCGAGGAACGCCTCCTGCGGAATGTCGACGCTGCCGACCTGCTTCATGCGCTTCTTGCCTTCCTTCTGCTTCTCGAGCAGCTTGCGCTTGCGCGATACGTCGCCGCCGTAGCATTTGGCGAGGACGTTCTTGCGCAGCGCCTTGACGCTCGAGCGCGCGATAACCTGCGCACCGATCGCGGCCTGGATCGCCACGTCGAACTGCTGGCGTGGGATCAGCTCCTTCATCTTGTCGACGAGATCGCGTCCGCGCCGGTCGGCGCTCGTGCGGTGCAGGATGAGGCTCAGCGCATCGACGCGATCGCCGTTGATGAGCACGTCCACGCGGACCAGCGGCCCGGCCTGGAAGCGATCGAACGCATAATCCATCGACGCGTATCCGCGCGATACCGACTTCAACTTGTCGAAGAAATCGAGGACGACTTCGGCAAGCGGCAGCTCATAGCTGATCTGCACCTGGCTCGCCATGTAGTGGATCGAACGCTGGACGCCACGCTTTTCTTCGCACAACTTGATGACGTTGCCGATGTATTCGGGCGGCGTGAGGATATTGGCGACGATCAGCGGCTCGCGGATTTCCTCGATGTACTGGCTTGGGGGCAGCTTCGCTGGATTGTCGAGCGTGACGACGGTGCCATCGGTCTTGAGCACTTCGTAGATGACGGTCGGCGCGGTCGTTACGAGGTCGAGATCGTATTCGCGCTCGAGGCGCTCCTGGATGATCTCCATGTGCAGCAGGCCGAGAAAACCGCAACGGAATCCAAATCCCATCGCTTCCGAACTTTCGGGCTCGAAGGTCAGCGCGGCGTCGTTGAGCTGAAGTTTTTCCAGCGCCTCGCGCAGCGCGGGATAGTCGTCGGCGGACACCGGGAACAGGCCTGCGAACACACGCGGCTGCATCTCCTTGAAGCCCGGCAGCGGTTTGGCGGCCGGTTTGCCCGCCTGGGTAAGCGTATCGCCGACAGGCGCGCCATGGACGTCCTTGATCGATGCCGTCATCCAGCCGACTTCGCCGGCGCGCAGCGCATCCCTTTGCAGGCGCTTCGGTGTGAACACGCCAACCTCGCCGACTTCGTGACTGCGCCCGGTCGACATCACGAGCAACTTGTCGCGCGGGCGGATCTCGCCCTGCATGACGCGCACGAGTGAAACAACGCCGAGGTAGTTGTCGAACCACGAATCGATGATGAGCGCCTGCAGCCGATCCGTGTCGCGCGGCTTCGGCGGCGGAATGCGCGCGACGATCGCTTCGAGCACGTCGACGACGTTGAGCCCGGTCTTTGCGCTGATCGCGATCGCATCGCTCGCATCGATGCCGATGACGGCTTCGATTTCTTCCTTCACCTTCTCGATGTCGGCGGTCGGAAGGTCGATCTTGTTGAGCACAGGCACGACTTCGAGCCCCATCTCGACTGCGGTGTAGCAGTTGGCGACGGATTGCGCCTCGACACCCTGGGCCGCATCGACGACGAGCAGTGCGCCTTCGCACGCGGCGAGCGAGCGGCTCACTTCGTAGCTGAAGTCGACATGCCCGGGCGTGTCGATGAAGTTGAGCATGTAGGTGTTGCCGTCCTTTGCCGTGTACGGCAGCGAGACGGACTGCGCCTTGATCGTGATGCCGCGCTCGCGTTCGATCGGATTGGAGTCGAGCACCTGCGCTTCCATCTCGCGCGCCTCGAGCCCGCCGCACAGCTGGATGATGCGATCGGCAAGTGTCGACTTGCCGTGATCGACATGGGCGATGATGGAGAAGTTGCGGATCAGATGCATGAGCGATAAGTGGCCGCCGGCATTGAGAAAGCCGGCAAAACGAACATTATCGCACGAACCAACCCGGATTATTGCAGTTGCACAAGAAAACCGCGCTGACTGCCGGCCCTGGCCCCGACTCGCGTCGGCAGCCCGCAGTCGTGCGATCCGGCGAACTCCTCGCATGCACCTTCCTTGACGTTGGCCTTGCGCGATCGTCGCATCGATCGGAAGGAAGCCATGCCGCAAGGTGCGGGCCCGCACGAAGGCGAAGGGGTGGGTTCGAATTTCAGCTTTTCGACTCGAACCGCGGCAGACAGACAGCAAATCGGGCCCTGCAAGGCCCGATTTGGTGTTGATACGAACCTGAAAAAACGCGAGGTCAGCCGTTCTTGCCTTTCGGCACCGCAATGGTCACGAACTGGGTCGCGTCATTGCGCTTGACGAGCAGCATGATCGAATCGCCCGGCTTGACGTCCTTGACTGCGGCGGTGAAATCGAGCGACGACCTGACCGGCTGCCGCCCCACCATCAGCACGATGTCTCCTGCCTGCAGGCCGGTGCGTTGCGCAGCGCCACCCACTTTCGACACCACGACGCCGTTCTGGTCCTTGAGGCCGAGTTCCTTGCGCTGTTCGCCCGTGATGTCTTCGACGGCAAGGCCGAGCGCATTGCTCTTCCGAGTCGCCGCGCCGCCGCCGCCCGTGGTCAGGCTCGCGAGCGTCGCCTTGTCGGAGGGCAACTCGCCGACCGTGATCGGCACCGTCATCGTCTTGCCGTCGCGGTAAACCTGCACCTGCGCCATCACGCCGGGGCGCGTATTGCCGACGAGCAGTGGCAGATCGGACGACTGGTCGACGGGCTGGCCGTTGTACGCAAGGATCACATCCTGCACCTTCACGCCGGCTTTTTCGGCAGCGCCGCCCGGCGAAACCGAATTGACGAGCGCGCCCCGCACCTGCGGCAGGCCGAGCGAAGTTGCGGCTTCGCGCGAAACGTTCTGGATCTGCACGCCGATCATGCCGCGTGCGACGTGGCCGGTCGTCTTGAGCTGCTCGACCGTATTCATCGCGAGGTTGATCGGCACCGAGAACGACACGCCCATGTAACCGCCGGTGTTCGAATAGATCTGCGAATTGATGCCGACGACCTGTCCGTCGAGGTTGAACAGCGGGCCGCCCGAGTTGCCGCGGTTGATCGGCACGTCGGTCTGGATGAACGGGACGTACTGCTCGCCGCGACCGTTGCTGCTGCGCCCGACGTAACTCACGACGCCGTGCGTGACCGAGTGATCCATCGCGAACGGCGATCCGATCGCGACGACCCATTGGCCGGGCTTGAGCTTCGACGAATCGCCGATTGCGACCGCCGGCAGGCCTGTCGCATTGACCTTGAGCAACGCTACATCCGACTTGTCGTCGCTGCCGACCACCTTTGCGTCGAGTTCGCGACGATCAGACAGGCGCACGATGACTTTTTCCGCGCCCGAGACGACATGATTGTTCGTCAGGATGTAGCCGTCGGCTGAAATGATGAAGCCCGAGCCCAGCGACTCACCGCCGATGCGCGGATGGCCGCCCGGCGGCATGCCAGGCGCGCCCGGGCCGAAAAAGCGGCGCAGGATGTCGGGCATCGACTGCTGATCGTCTTCGTCGTCGCCGTCGTCGCTCTGTTTGCTGGCGCTGTCCGCTTCACCCTGCATCGCGGTGACGTTGACGACCGAGGGCCCGTTCTTTTCGACGAGCTGGGTGAAATCCGGCAAGTCTGCGTGCGCGGATGCCGCGGCGACGGCAAACAGCACGAAGATGCTGAAGCTTGTTACTTTGTGCATGGGTTACCTCAACGGTTTTTTTGTAATCAAGACCGACCGGCCCATCGCATTGGATGGGCCCCGAGATTAGATTGCGCCGCATCGGCGCGGTTCCAGTGTGGCGCGCGAAATTCTTGCGCGCCGTCAGCATGCGTTAAGCGAAAACCTATTTCTGCGGAGCACCGCTCTGAACCGGCAACGGTGCATCGACGCGGTGCGTCTGTGGGTTGACGTAGAGCACATAGGGCTCGGCGCCCTGCGAGAAATAATCGCGCGGCATGACGCTGCCGTCCGGCGCGTACAAGTTCTGCAGGATGGTTTCGTCGCTCGCCGGCAGAACGAGCTCAGGCTTCTGCAATGTATTGGCCGGACGCAACGGCAGGTATGCGCCGCGTACAGTCGCGCTCGGCGCACCCTGCGCTGCGAACGTGCCCGAAGACGACTTGCCACCGGGCAACCCGTTGTCGCCCACCGGTCCGGAGACGACGAGCGCGACAACCGCGACGGCTGCCGCGATCGCACCGCCGCCGACCCAGCGCACCATGCCATGGCGACGCGCGCCAATCGTCGTTGCCGCAATGGCTTCGCCATCGAGCCGACCGAGAATGTTTGCGGAGAAATCGGCGCGCAGCGGCATCACGACGACCTCGTGCCGCAGCGCAGCACGAATCAGGTGAAAGCGGGACCATCGCTGCGCGAGATCCGGCTCGGCCTCGATGCCGCGCAGGAGAAAGCGCATCTGGTCGCCCGCCAACTCGCCATCCATCAACGCCGACAATTGCTCGGCGGACTGGCCGGCGCGGCCGAGGGAGATATGTGTAATTTGATCAGTCATGATCGTGGCCTTGCGTATCTGAGAGTAGCGGACGGAGCTTTTGGTCGATGGCATCGCGGGCACGAAAGATGCGCGAACGCACCGTTCCAATGGGACAACCCATCTTTTCCGAGATTTCCTCGTAGCTCAAACCGTCCACCTCGCGGAGCGTGATTGCAGTCTTCAGTTCTTCCGGTAACTGTTCGACCGTGTCGAAGACCGTTTGTTCAATTTCCTGACGCATGAGTTCGTGCTCCGGCGTCGCCCGATCCTTGAGCCAGGCACCGCCGTCGAGCAGCATCGCATCGTCGACCGCGATATCGTCCTTCGGCGGCCGCCGCCCCTGCGAAACGAGATAGTTCTTCGCCGTATTGATCGCGATCTTGTACATCCACGTATAGAACTGGCTGTCGCCGCGGAAGTTGCCGATCGCGCGGTAGGCGCGAATGAACGTTTCCTGGGCAACGTCCTGGCATTCGCTCCAGTCGGAGATATAGCGCGAGATGACGCTCACGAGCTTGTGCTGGTACTTGCGTATCAGCAGGTCGAAAGCGCGCTTGTCTCCCTTCTGGACCCGCTCTACGAGGGCCCGATCCAAGTCGTCTGTTTCGCCCATCCGGGCTTGACTCCGTTCGATTGCGACCCGATCAAGCCGGATTGCTAGACCCTGTGCCGTCATAAATAGTTCCGTTCCGCCGTCATGCGCAAGAACCCCCTTCGGCATGGAATGCCGCCCTTGCACTCTAGGACGCCATTCGACCGAAAAGGTTCCCCGCGATCCTCTGCGCGAACGCCTCTTCGCAGGATCGTTGCGGCTGCATTGACCCTGCTCGGTGCTTGCGCGGATTATAGGCCTAACAAATGGCGCGCCGGCGCAACCCGGTCCGGGACCGTCTTCCGGTCCCGAATCGAGCGCCGGGCGAAGGAAAACATCGGCCACTGACGTAAACTCGCTTTCGAGCAGCCCGACCCACCGCGCTCCTCCGGCAATGGCCCGGACCGAACGGTCGAACGGCCGGGAATGCGCCGAATGTCCTTAAAGCCCGCAATGGAACAGAACCATGTTTGAAGGTCTGCGCTTCGCCCACTGGAAAACCGACATCGGCCCCGACGGCATCGTCGTCCTGACGTTCGATCGCGCCGATGCCTCGGTCAACGCGTTCAATCGCGACGTGCTCGATGAGCTGGCGCAAATCACTGAGCGGCTTTCTTTCGAACCGCCCAAGGGTGTCGTGATCCGCTCGGGAAAGCCCGACGGCTTTATCGCCGGCGCCGACATCCGCGAATTCGAGCAGTTCGCCAAGCAGGGCCGAATCCTCGCGAGCATCGAAAACGGCCAGCGCGTGTTCCAGAGCATCGCGCGCCTGAAGTGCCCGACCGTCGCGGCCATTCACGGCTTCTGCATGGGCGGCGGTACCGAAATTTCGCTCGCGTGCCGATATCGCGTCGCCTCGCGCGATCCAAAAACGCGCATCGGCCTGCCCGAAGTCAATCTCGGGATCATTCCCGGATGGGGCGGCACGGCGCGGCTGCCGCGCCTGATCGGCGCGACCGATGCGCTGCCGATCATGCTGACCGGTCGGACGCTCTCGGCAGAGAATGCGAAGTCGCTCGGTGTCGTCGATGCGCTCGCGTCCCCCGAACTGCTGGTTGCGACCGCGAAGGAAATAATCGAACACCCGCCCACACGTCCGTTCGCGCAGCGCGCGAAAGCCTGGGCGACCAATCTGTGGCCGGTGCGACAGGCACTTGCGCCGATGATCCGAAAACAGACGGCCGCCAAGGCGCGTCCCGACCAATACCCGGCGCCGTTCGCGCTGATCGAGGTGTGGCGTCGCGGCGGATCGAGCATCACGCAGCGCCTGAAGCTCGAAGCGCGCGCGGTGGCAAAACTCGCGACGACGCCGACTGCGCGCAACCTGATTCGCGTGTTTTTCCTGCAAGACCGCTTGAAGAAGATGGGCAGCGGCGATCCCGGCATCGTGAAAGTGCATGTCGTCGGCGCGGGTGTCATGGGCGGCGACATCGCCGCGTGGTGCGCACTGCGCGGTTTCGAAGTCACGCTGCAGGACCGCGAGATGAAGTTCATCCAGCCCGCACTCGACCGCGCGCAGGATCTTTTCTCGAAGAAGCTCAAGACGCCCGAGCGAATCGCGCCCGTCGCCGCGAAGCTCAAGGCGGACGTCGAAGGCAAAGGCATCGCCGACGCCGATCTCTTGATTGAAGCGATCTTCGAAAACCTCGAAGCCAAAGAAGCGCTCTATCGCAACGCCGAGCCTGCGATGAAGGCGACCGCATTGCTGGCTACCAACACATCGAGCATTCCACTGGACGAGTTGCGCAAGGCCGTCGCGTCGCAAGGCCGCTTCCTCGGACTGCACTATTTCAATCCGGTCGCGCAGATGCCACTCGTCGAAATCGTCCGCCACGATCATCTCGATGCCGCAAACGAAGCCCGCGCACTCGCATTCTGCAAGAAGATCGACAAGCTGCCGATTCCGGTCAAGGGCACGCCCGGATTTCTCGTCAACCGCATACTGATGCCTTACCTGCTCGAATCGATGCGCATGTACAAAGAAGGCGTGCCGGGCCCCGTGCTCGACAAGGCGGCGAAGAAATTCGGCATGCCGATGGGGCCGATCGAGCTCGCCGACACCGTCGGTCTCGATGTCTGCGCATCGGTCGGCAAGGAAGTGGGCGAATACCTCGGCCTTGAAATCCCCGAAGGCTTCGATGCACTGATCGCCGAAGGCAAGAAAGGCAAGAAGACCGGCGAAGGCATCTACAAATGGGAGAACGGCAAGCCGGTGAAGCCCGAGGTCGACCCGAACTACAAGGCGCCCGACGACATCACCGAACGCATGATCCTACCGATGCTCAACGAATCGGTATCGTGCCTGCATGATGGCGTCGTCGACGATGCCGATCTGCTCGACGCGGGCGTGATCTTCGGTACTGGGTTCGCGCCGTTCCGCGGCGGCCCGATCGAACACATTCGCAGCGAGGGCGCTGACAAGGTGAAGGCGCAGCTCGAAGCGCTCGCGGCGAAATACGGCAAACGTTTCGAGCCGAAGGCGGGTTGGGACAGCGCTGCGCTCAAAACCGGTTGAAGTCTTCGCCGATAGTCGACGATTGCGCCCATGTGACGTTGGGTGCTCGATCAAGCGTCTGTGGTGCAACAACGTTGCCGCGGCGTGATTGCTTTTCCAATTTCAATGTCGCGAGCCGTCGCGGCGAATTTTTTGCGACGGCTATCACAATCGATCGCGCTTTCGCGAATAGAACCACGTCGCCGTGAGGCACAGAATTATCCAGGCGGTAAGCACGAGCGCGACCAGCATGTGAAGCTCCTTGTATTGCCGAACATCAGGAGCGCGCCATGCCCCCAGTCGCTTCGAATCGCTGCGCGCCGAACCACGTTGTTTAAGTACACTTGCAGGCGCGATTTGTTCCGCGGAATTTCGGATTTTTTTAACGATGAGCAAAAAACGTATTTCGATCGCAGGCGCGGGACTCGTCGGCGCGTTGCTCGCGACGCTGCTCGCGCAACGCGGCTTTGTTGTCGACGTGTTCGAACGGCGGCCCGATCCCCGCAAGACGGGATTCCTCGGCGGCCGCTCGATCAACCTCGCGCTCGCCGAACGCGGATGGCACGGTTTGCGCCTCGCGGGGCTCAGCGAGACGTTGAAGCCGCTCGCGGTGATGATGCGCGGCCGCATGGTCCATGACATCGATGGCAACACGAACCTGCAGCGCTATGGCCGTGACGATTCCGAGGTCATCTGGTCGATCAGCCGCGGCGCGCTCAATATCGCGCTGCTCGATGCGGCAGAAACCGCGGGTGCGCGCATCCATTTCGACCGGCGACTCGAGTCGGTCGCCTGGGCGCCAAAGCCGGACGACGCGTCCGTCATGCATTTTCGCGACGATACAAACGGTGCGGCATTTTCCCATTCTGCACATTGCATCATCGGGGCCGATGGCGCGGGCTCCGCGCTGCGCCAGGCGATCGGCTCGCAGGTCGATCTCGGCGAGCGCTTCGAACCGCTCGATCATGCGTACAAGGAACTCGAAATCCCGCCGTCAGCCGGCGCAGACAAGTTCGCGATGGAACCCAACGCGCTGCATATCTGGCCGCGCGGCAACTACATGTGCATCGCGCTGCCGAACGCCGAGGGCAGCTTCACGGTGACGCTGTTCCTGCCCAACGAAGGTGATCCGAGCTTCGCAACCGTGCGCGGCGGCGGCGATGCCCGCGCGCTGTTCGCGCAGCAGTTCAAGGACGCGCTCGCGCTGATTCCCGACCTTGAGCAAGACTTCGACCACAATCCG
>Ga0307508_10006424_pt1 | contig 11050 bp, 12 predicted proteins | sample 9_EM_MG_FD_203089 | JGI IMG/M metagenome (GOLD analysis project Ga0307508, IMG submission 203089) | Populus trichocarpa ectomycorrhiza microbial communities from riparian zone in the Pacific Northwest, United States - 9_EM | ecosystem: Host-associated > Plants > Roots > Unclassified | place...
AAGGCAGTTCGAAGTGGATTGAACAAGAGGGCTGAATTTCCATGGCCCCTTACGTTTCAACAGCTGTCAGAGCTGGGAATCCGAGACGCCCAGCCCTCGTACTAGTACATCATCCGTTTCAAACAGCTCGTACCTCCAATGTAATCATTACGCGTCCATCACCAATGTATACCTGTGAGCCAGGGGTTTGGATAAATTTAATACATGTCATCCCGCTCGATCCGCACCCGACCAGTAACTGGGAAGCTTTATCGAGTTCACACTATTTCGCTTTACTCGAATCCCTCAAAAGCACGTCCAAGGGTTTCCCAACCCTTCTTGTTCATGACTCTGAGTTCACGCTCGGTGCGAAAGGGAAGAACGATGGATAGTGGTATTCATTCCCCCATTCATGAACATCAGTCAAGCATCACCGTTAAAGGAGCTAGACGACGGGGAGGAAATGGGCAATAGAAACACGCCAGCGTGCCGTAGCAAGCGGAAACTGTCTGGGAGTGAAGGCAGGGGGTGTCAAGAGACTGACAATGCCAGGGCGGGATGGAAGAGCCATGGTAGGATAAGGAGAATGATTATGTTTGCGCGGGAGCTAGCTGGCGAAACAAGGTAAAGGGGGGAAAAGCATGTGACGAAGCCTGTAGGTACGCATTTCCATCATAACTCGGACGCACGATAAATGGAGTGACGCAAAGCGGAAGACATGAAGAAAAAAATACCCAAAGCAAACAATAATGGGCAAAAAGGAATTACGATGGAGGGTCTTAAAATCCCAACGATCGGTCAGTATTGCGCCGTCCTCTCCCCTCGTAGACATTGACCATGGGTGTCTTCTAGAACATCATTTTTCTGGCGATGGATCGGATCCATCCATCGTGTGGTGAAGGGAAACAATGCGAATCTTCTTTTTGGGATTCCCATGGACTATCACTCTGTGGTACGGTTGCTCGGGAGTCGTCGGCCACCGCTGAGAAGATGCAGTATTTATCTTTCCTTGTCCGCGAGGGACTTTCCAAGGACGCGCTTGAGTGCGTTTTCGATGGAAAACGGTGTCTTCATCACATGTATTTATGGCGCGCATCATGCTCATCCTCTCCGATCGCTCCGTCCTCCCTTTCGCTTCGTCTGCGTTGTCAGTAGCCTTGCGCTGGACTGTATTCTTGTCCCCTGCAGCTTCTAAATCATCCTGGATCGCTTTCGCTAAGTCGCGCGCAGCTTGTGGTGCTTGCGGCTCGTTTTGTCCAAGTGGGATCGCGAAACCACACATATCAAACCGCACGTTGTGAATTCGCACATATTCATCCCAGTCGACTTCATATGAAGATCATCAAAGGTGGAAACTCGGATGTTTGACCGGACGACTTACTGAAGGTCAATATGTCGGGCTGTTTTTGTTCAAGCACATACTTGAATGTAACGCCCAGCGTCTTCTCAATGGAGGCACATGCTGTGTTGTGATATGCTCCTTCGCTGTAATCCAGCCACAGGTGATATTCAAGCTCAGGGGAGAACCAAGTCTCCTCGGACACATCGCCTAAGCGAGCGCGCGCTATGTACGCATTTCGTACATCGTCAAGGTAGTGCAGGACGCGGGCCAGTTTCTGTGTCGCCGACGTAGTGTCGGCACTTGTCTTGGCGCCTTGAATGGCTGCAGTGGCATGTCTATAAACCTCGTACCTGCTCACATAAGACCAGGGAGTCGTGAGGACCAGAAATTCATGGCTTTCGGATAAGATATACCTGTAACTTATGATCTGAATGATTTTGGAATACTTCTCTGGAACATGGACTGCTGACGTAGGTGCCTTTCCTCCTTGCAGGAGGACCAGTACATTTGAGCTGGAATCCACGTAGCTTCGCTTGGACAACAGTTTTTCCAGCATCCCTTTTTGTATCGCTTTCTCCCCAGGAAAGCTCAGAGGTATAGGGCGAGCGGCATACATGCTTTTGGAAAGATGTTGGAGGTTGAATGTGAAGCGAGAAAATTGAGTACTTGGTTCCATTAAATCTTTATTTTATTTTATTTAAAATACCTTGCTTGACAAGGACTCTGCCACCCTCGTAATTCGTGGGAAAGTGCAGCCCCTATCGTCTTTGGACAATAAGTACAAACAAAGCAATATCCCATCCGATCCTTCCAGTTTTTTTTTGGCTTTTGGGCGTTGCATCTCAATCAAGATGTTTGCAGGCAAAAATCGCTGTTCAACGATTCCAGTCGGCGACTCCTGCTCAGCACCGGTCTCTTGTCTATTGAGAACGATTCGGCAGATTGGTCATGCGCAGGGGTCGTGAGCCGGAACGCCGGTCAAGAAGCCTACCAACCTGAAGGGGCAGACATAGAGCACAGCCTTGCGACGACGAGGACGATGACGACCTCCAGCTCGCGATCACAACTGGAAACACTACCAATTCCCGCTGCAAGGCCATCCGTGGTCAGCGCATCGAATCTGTGCAGGGGTGTTGTGATGCTTTGCGATGGTTACGGCTTACTCAAGGGTATCCTATGACACTCGCTCGCTGACCCTACCACCTACGTCGGAACGTGTTGGTGCCACCACACCTGTTGTGCATCATGCGCCAGTGCTCGCCCACCCGCCCTGCCACCCACGTCAAAGCGCATCAGCCAGCCACCATACACCTATACATAAGGAGTTTGGATAGTGGGCTCGAGAACGCGCTCATCCCACCACCTACGCGTCAAAACGCAGCCCCAGCGCTTGGCACCCGCACGCACTACTACTGGTACCCATGTGACTTAGATGGCAAGTTGGATCGTACACTCCCACATTGACCCGCTCCATCCCACCACCTGTGCGTCAAAAAGAGCCTGTGGAAGAACGCCCCTGCTGGTGGCTTTGTCAATGGCATTTACGTGAGTGCGTGAATGCACACGGACCCGTCACCTGCACGTCAAAACGCATCCCGAGCACACTCCCTGGGCCAGCATCTCACCACCACCCGCACACACCAGCAGTCCAGCAGCGCACCGCGCGCGCATGTGCTTATGTTGTACATGTCCCACATACTATCACAATGGATGTATCGTGGCTTCTTTTCGACATATTCGTATTTCGAAAGGTCAAGCAAGGTACCTGCTGACGCAGTCCGCCTTCCTGAGTACAGGAATTTACTCACACAACAAAATCCATTCATCATAATTTCATCCACGCCAAGGATCCAGAAAAGGACGACAACCAAGTTCCTCAATATTGCACACCCTCTGTCGCCATTTCACATGCCCAATAGTTTGAAAAAAAAAACCTTTGATCTGCTCAAACTTCCAAAGCAGGATAAGAAGCCCTGACTCCAGAGCGCTTGTCATATTACTACTACTACTCTTAGGACGTACACATGACCATCTAGTACGGTGCAGTCCATTATGGACCGAGAGAATAAATAATAATACAAAAGCTTTGATCAACGACGGTCAATCCCACGCACCGCTGGAGACTCTTAGCCTCGGGTGCAGCTGGAAAGAAGACACTTGTGTGAAACAAAGTGGCCCGGGGGGTGCCACAACATGGTCGGACCGAGCCTTTTCAAAGGCCAACCTACCTCAAAGGAGGTCCAGGCGCACCGCTGGGCGCTGGGTTGACCCTCACTCGGTCCCCATGCAATCTCCCCCCTCAAACGAGGGTTGAGCGATGCCGATGCATCGCAGGAGACTATTATTATTGTTTAGGGAGGCAATTGGAAAGAAGTCAGTCGTGTGAAACAAAGCGGCCCGGGGATGCCATGGCATGGTCGGACCGAGCCTTTTCGAGGGCCAACCTGCCTCAAAGGAGGCCTAGGCGCACCGCTGGGCGCTGGGTTGACCCTCACTCAGCCCCCATGCAGTCTCCCCCCTCAAACGAGGGTTGAGCGATGCCGATGCATCGCAGGAGACTATTTATGGGTGCAGTTGGAAAGAAGACGGCCGTGTGAAACAAAGCGGCCCGGGGATGCCATGGCCTGGTCGGACCGAGCCTTTTCGAGGGCCAACCTGCCTCAAAGGAGGCCTAGGCGCACCGCTGGGCGCTGGGTTGACCCTCACTCGGTCCCCGTGAACTCTCCCCCCCTCAAACGAGGGTTGAGCGATGCCGATGCATCGCAGGAGACTATTGAGGGATGCAAGACAGTCGTGTGAAACAAAGCGGGGATGCCAATGGTGGCATGGTCGGACCGAGCCTGATTGGGGGTCAACCTGCCTCGAAGGAGGCCTAGGCGCACCGCTGGGCGCTGAGTTAACCCTCACTGGGACCCAATGCAGACCGTCTCCCCCTCAAACGAGGGTTGGGCGATGCCGATGCATCGTTGGAGACGAGGAATTGGGAAGAGCATGGACAACCAGCAATTGCTAGTCCGTTTAAGAACTTAATGGCACCAACGAAGAATAAATATAAATAAATAAAGCCAAACACCATGACTAAGCATCCATATTTGCCGCCACACCTTGCTTAGTAACGAAGTTTTTCAGCACCCGGGCACACAGGCTGGCAGTAGACCCGCATGCAGAAGTATACGAAAGCACATACCAATCAACCTCTGTGGTGACAGTGAAAGGCAATTTGGATCAAGCGCGAAGGGATTCTACAACGTCACTATACTATACTCTGGTTAGGGTATGCTCCAAACACGACGCGGATACGTCGGCGGCCCCGTAGAACGCCGAGTCAGATATCAACCAAATTGTTGCCGCCGTACACGAAAGAATCGGGGGATCATGAGCTGGCACTCTTTTGGTGCGCGTCGTTTGAGTTCTCAACGAGTTAGGTGGTACCACGCTACGCACTGGACTCCAACTACCAGTGGCATTGGGCAAGGAGATCCGCTTTCTATGGTCTCTGCATAGTCTACAACTCGGACTTAATAGAAATCCGGGCGTTCGTCGACGACACCATGTTCCTAGCAATCGGCAAAGATTTTGTAGAATCTCAGTGGCAACACCCTGAAAGACACGATGGAACGCGACGGAGGAGGATACGACTGGGTCGACAAACACAACTCTTGCTTCGAAACGAACAGATTCGCTTTCTTAGACCTCAGCCCCCTAGCCTCGAAAGCACGCCCAACCATGACCCTGCCCGACATAACCCTAAGACCAGTCACTCGCCATAAATTCCTAAGAGTAATTGTCGATCAAACGCTACGTTGGAACTCCAGGGTAACCTAACCTAACCTAACCCAAAACCTATGTCGCGGCTCTCCGTCTCGCAACCCGCCCACCTACCCACTAAGCCGCAAAACGACTCGTCAAACGTCATAGAATAGAGCGTTTTACGCAAACCGGCTGCTGACTCGGATATCCCGCCATCGACGAAACCGCACAGCCGGTGGATTTTGCTGCCTCAATCAAATCAAACCACCCTCGCCCAAAGGTTGATATTGAGAGTTTCCTCGCCATATTCGCCATTCCACATGTAATGCAGTGACGTCTAGTAGCCCCTTCATCATACATGGCACGACCGCCGAACCGGTTTTAACCCTTCCTTCCCCCAAGTGTTATTTCAAGGTAACCCAATATTTCATGAAACAAAATCACAACGAACCAGTGGAAATACCGAGGTTCTGGCTTCCTTAGCCTGGATAGGAACTCCGCCAACTTGAATGACGTCGACTCCTTATACCACTAACCGAAGACACCGTATCGGACAAACTCAGCGATTTTGCCAGATCATTTTAGCATGGCGATCGCCGTCGAGGATGACAGCATATATCGGACGATGCCTTAGTAGATCAACTTGAAAAGGTCCGAACACGGCACAGCTGAGACGTTTCGCCTTCGAGGTCCTTGCACAACATTGCGCACATTTTTCTCGCGTAGGGGGAGGTGAAAACGGGTTTCTTCGCACCTCTTTCCTGATGTCCTCTCCATCAACTTCAGACTGTCTGGTCAGGCCTTGCAATGCACGCCCGCCTTCTCCCTCAATACCAAAGGACACGACCTCTAACTCGGAGGGTGCATAAATAAGTCTGGCAGGCAGCCAGGAAAGCGCTTTTATGCATTCGGGAGATTATCCGAACGGAGAAGAGGCTTTAAAGATGTTGGAGAATGCCCAGGTCTGTCTTCTATTGCCAACATGATCACTGGTTTCACTTAGACCGCGACACCACCTCCACCCACTGTTCCGTATATTTTTTCACTCGTTCGTCAGCGTGGGGGGTCTCCACGGCCTTTGTCGCTTCCGAAGATGAACCCCGAGGCAACGATGGTATCCTGGTGTGCTGAGGCGGGAGCGTTTTTCATGGATGGAAATGATCCTCAGTCCAGTGGAATGATAGGCAGATGGCGCCTTCGTAAATTTGGAGTGAAATCATGGCCAGTCCTTCGTCATCCGTGAGGAAACAACCGTCCATTTCTCCCAGCCCTCAGCTTCCCCCCACGCTTCCCATGGTCAGCACTGCCAACAAGATCAAAGGGCGGGTGGACGGGGAATATGACACATATGGGCAGTGCCCACAGCCCGAACAAGAGGGAACCTCTGTCTCACCGCAGAAGCCAGAAAGCGCAAAGAGTCAGGCGCCCACTGATCAGCCCCCTAGTTGGAAGCTCGGTATTAGAGACCTCGCAACACAACCAATCCAGCGCGTGATGCGATACGTGCTGCTCTATAGAGGTGCGCATTGCTGACCCCGGTTTGTGTTGATTTCTACCCACTATCTTAGATCTTCTAGATTGCACCCCTCTGACTTCGCCGTCACGTTTACTTGTTGAGTTACAGCGCCATCAAACAGATACGGATGACATACTACTTTCCGGAGTTGTCATGATATTGAATAGGGTAAGGTCCTGGGAGCGACCGTACGGCGTACCTGCATAACCATGTTCATCAGGCGAGATTTCCCTTCTTTCTTGCTCATTAATCCTTTTGAGAAATTAGGTTGAAGGTCCCAAGCGGACGGCGGAAGAACGAGCCACTAACCGCATCTATATCCTTTTCCAAGACAGAGCGAAACCACCTTCGCTGCATCTCAGTAAGACCGACGTATATATTAATCTCTTTCTCTGGATCCGGTGTTATTTAAAAGTGCGATGCAAGGAAGGGCCGGCTTACTTGGAAGTAGATTCTTCTCCACATCAGACTTGACTCGACGTAGGTCGCAATACTTTGTGCAGTGCTTCCACCACTTTCTTACTCTTCTCCTCTTCGCCATCGGCGCCAGCCTCGTCCTTGTAGAAAAGCGTCGGATTGGAATAGTCGGAAAATATCTCGGGACAAATGAAATTAAGAAGAGCGATCAACCTTTTCAAGATATTCTGAAGCGGGGTACCTGTAATCAATAGACGACCGCGGGACATGAAGGCGCGGTCAATCTGGGCAAGAATCGAGTCGACATTCTTGTATATTCGAACGAAAATTTCTTCAGCGCCGATTTTTTTTCTACAAGACAGATCCCATACCAGGAGGTGACAGACATTGAAATCTTGTTGGATTAGCCGATTGGAAATCAGTCCCCCTCGTTCTTCTTCGCTACCAGTAAGAACCACTACGTTGACGTCCGGTGCCCACCTTTCAAATTCCCGAGCCCAGTTTTGAAGTGTCGACTTGTGTACCACAATTAGATGAGGACCGTGAAGAGCACGGAAGTATTTGAGACAAGAAAGGAATGAGATGGTTTGAGATGGTTTGCACTGTTTTACCGAGACCCTACAGAAAGTTAAGCAATTACGAAGTTTGTACCAGTGGAACATACCATTTCATCAGCAAGAATACCGTCAAGACCATTGTGATGTAATGACACCATCCACTGCAATTCAACCCCTGCAGTTGGTACCTCTCATAGTGCCATTAATAACTATCAGAGAGTGAGCAGAGATTTCATGATACTAAGAGTGAACGGACAGCTCTATTTTATTTAGCTTGGCGTCAAGCCCCTCATTCCACTCGCGCCCGGACTGTTTGAGTCCGTAAGGGCGGGTCCGGGAGACCCCCTTGTCTGGGATTTTGTAAGCGCCAGGCAGGTTCCTCAGATATCTTGGTCGGGTCGGTGAATATTCTAAAGAATTCGTGGATGTTATGCCTGGCAGTGAGAGATGGGTCAGAGAGAATTTCGTCCCCTTCTTTTATGACCGCCCGTTGGTTCTTCTCTTTGCGTCGTTGGGTGAGGGTAAGTCCATCTTTTATGGGGCGGGTATACGGATCGAATTTAGGTTCTAGGCGCCCGGTGAGGTTTCTCGCCACGCTCGCACAGCCTCGTTGGCGATCACTTACACAGTGTCTGCACGCACAGTCGGTGCGTGGCTGGTGGGTTGTGTTGTGGTCGGCCGTGGTACGTTTGGACGTCCATCTGCCGCCGGCGTTTCTAATATGGAAATATTGGGTGAGGACTCCGTACACCATCCTGCCAAATGTCAACAGCAACAAACACCGCCAATTTGGCCAATGGGAAAATCCAACCCATGGCAGCGCTCATCCATCCAACCAGACTGACCAGTCGAAGGCATGACCTAGGCTCGGACCGGGTGCGCAATGCGCAGTTGCCGCAATGCGGCACTGTGTTCTGTGGTCCTTGAGACTGGTCCTCTGCTCAACCCCCCTTTTGGTCACTCGACTGTTTCTCCTGACCCGCGGCTGTTGCTTCCACTCTCCGTATGAAAACAATGGCAGTCGCGACCCACCTCCAACGTTGGTGGTACTATCATCCTTGTCCTGGCTTTATTTGTGGGCATGTGTACATCACAAAGAATTTCACCTCAACCGCTTTGTGTCCAGTTCATGTTCGAGTACCCGCTAATCTGATCATCTGTCGCCAGGGGCTCTCTAACAACATGCCTAGGGCTGAACATGGGTAATACTGCGGGTCGGCCAGCTCACACCGCACCTGTAACCGCCATCACCGTACCCTCTAAGGTTATGGGTTGACACCGACCCGTCCAAACCGCGGTCTGCCAGTGGGCAAATACCTGCGGTGTAGAACAAGCTCACGGGCGTTTACGAGGGTGCTGTTGACAACATTTGTTCTATGTTACAGCTCTAGTAGTGGTCCGTGGCCTACTGCTGACAAGGGTCATCCGATCACCATTTACCAACCAGATCGTCGATCTGAGTACATCGAATGCAAATCAATAGACTCCACAATTGCTCCACAAGAAGAATTTCTTCTCGCTCTGTGGAGACCATTTTCCTATGATCGTGCACCAACGACGCCGGATCTAACTGCCTCACAAGGTACACTGTGTCATGTCTCGACGCCTCCAAATCCCCCTGTCGTGCCTCATCGCACTATATCGTGTTGTGTGATCTCCTAGCAGTATCCGTCGTGTCCCAGTGCACAGACACGATTGTTCGCGTGACCGCGCATGCTCGCATGCTCGTGCGGCAGCAGTGGAGTTGCGCGAGGTGGCGCGGGACCACGCGCGCTGTGGGGCAACAGGGTGGGAGAGAGCGAGCAAGCAAACATGCAAGACAGTCTGCATGGGCGCGTGTGCTCGTGTACCCGTTCACCGGCAGTGGGGTGTGGAGCGAGGGCGGCGGGCAAGGCGGCGCAGGTAGGGAATAGCACGGGTACGGGTACGGGTCATAAATTTATGACCACAACAAAACCCGTACCCGCAGCTGGGTCACCCCTCCCACCCGTTCGCCATCGCCGCTTCCACCTCACCCACCCTCGCGTGTGCACGCGCGTGCCCGCGTGTTCGCCCACCTCGCCGTCTCCCCCACCACCCTCACCCACCGCCGCACGAACTCGTGCTCGCCCGCCCGCTGGCCCTTGCCCACCCCACCGTCTCCCCCACCACCCTCACCTTACCACCGCACGCACGCGTGCTCGCCCGCCCTCGCCCGCTTCGCCGCCTCCTCCCCCACCACACACGCGCGCTCGCTCACCACCCTCACCCACCACCGCACACGCGCGCGTGCTCGCCCGCTCGCTCGCCTGCTACCCTCACCCACCACCGCACGCGCTCGCTCGCTCACCACCGCGCGTGTGCTCACCCGCCCGCCCGCCCGCCACCCTCACCCAACTCGCCGTCTCCCCCACCACACGAGTGCATACTCGCCCGCTTGCCCCCCCCCTCCTGGCCGCCTCGCCCATCACCCTCACCCACCGCCGCACGAGTGCGTGAGCACGCGCGCGCACGCAGACCGTCGTGCCTGCGCGCAAACGCGTGCTCGCCCGCCCGCCCACACTGATGCAGGCAACGACGACAACGGCGCGCGTAACGATAAAAATGGCGCATCACTGTCCCCGGTCCCGGTGCCACCAGAAAATATCACGCGACGTGGCACTGGCAGCAACGGCGCACGCAACGCAACGACAACATTGGCGCACCGCTGGAACAAGGATTATCTTATGGCTGCAAGGGCTGAGATTGAGGTGTCGGATTCCGAGAAAGAGGCAGTAGAAGGCGTTTGGGATTGAGCAGTGAGCCTCGTTGTACGGGCCAAAAAAAGTGCCCCATTTCTTACTAGATGCAAGTACAATGTGACCGTGGATGCTATCACTATGTTGGCTTGACTAGCTGTGATTCTAGGAATATTGTAGTATTCTTGAGTCTAGCAAGGGTCCTAGCAGGGTCCTATGCCTAGATCACCAATCTGCGACCGACAGGGTGCTCTAGCGCTAGGCTATGGCCTAGGACAGCCTAGATGACCTAGCCGGTCTAGCGCTACACGTCGGAACGCAAAAATCAAATAGTGTACACTTGCCGGAATCCAAATTTTTTTTACGCAACCCATATCATAAACACATTCATACCGTGTGCATGCAATAAAATAAGAATTTATTCAACGGAGACGCCAAGCGTGACATCCGGCAGAGATATCTCACCTATTACGGGAAGGATGCTTAGTATATAGCACACTGGTATGGAGTTGGTGTGCCTGCACTAATTGCCAGGAACCATGCGTACATGTTTGTTACAATTATATGACAGATAATTTAGATATTTGACACCAAAAATTATAGAGTACACATTGCCTGAATGTACAATGTATATACCGGACACTTAGACACTTCGAGCGGCGAGCGTAAGTCGGGCACGGGTCACGGGGTACGAAAACTCACACGGTTAGTTCAAGACTTGGTGCCCTCCCTCTTGCCTTGCTTCAACGTGTCGCTCACATGGATCCTCACA
>Ga0307508_10006425_pt1 | contig 11047 bp, 16 predicted proteins | sample 9_EM_MG_FD_203089 | JGI IMG/M metagenome (GOLD analysis project Ga0307508, IMG submission 203089) | Populus trichocarpa ectomycorrhiza microbial communities from riparian zone in the Pacific Northwest, United States - 9_EM | ecosystem: Host-associated > Plants > Roots > Unclassified | place...
TCCTCCATGTAGATACTAAGCTCTATTACTATCTACAAGAAACTGTTGATAATCTATCCACATCTCGTTGGCTATTGATTCTCTCAGGTTTGAAGTCTGCTTCTGATCTCTCGGCGCCAGTCTCTGATCTTCCTGCTTCTCTTCAATCCCCGAACTCAACTCCTGCTCCCGCACAATATCCGCTTTCCGATAAAAATCGTCCTCCTCGCCATTTGCCCGATGGCATATGAAGTTGTGCAATGCACATAGCACAAGCACTATATGGGTTTGAGTTTTGAAATCAAATTCCATAGGTGTACTCAGAATTCGAAAACGCTCCTTGACAACACCGAAGATGCGTTCGATTACATTCCGTAACTGAGCATGGTGCAGATTGAAGAGCTCTTCCTTTGTCTGCGGGCGTTGTCTTGCAAGGGCTTGCTCGCGGAGATGGTATCGAACTGTACGGTATGGCGTCAAAATGCCGGGCTTCAGGCCATATCCAGCGTTAGCCAGCCACATCCTACCCTCCATATGAGGGAAGTCATGGGCTTCTGCGTTCTCAAGGACCCTGGCATCATTGGCAGCTCCTTCCCAGCCTGGGCAGACGTAGAAAAAGTACATATCAAGACTGCACCCGGCAAGAACATTCTGTGAGATAGTTCCTTTTCGGTTTCGATACGGGGTTTGCTGAGCAGACGGAATATGGGGAAGGATGTGTGTGCCGTCGATGGCGCCGCGAACGTTCTTAAAGTATGACATCTTGCTTCAATCGGATCGTATACGTGTAGACGTAATATCGGGAGGCAGCCGGACAAAACCGTGGTAGAGTTGCAGCATTGCTTGTAGGACGGATCAGAAATGTTGCGAGATCGTTTCCCCACTATGTTGAAACTGCTCTTGAGCCTCACGGTTGCTGGCATTGTGTCCAATAATCCACAGAAAAGACATCAACTGCTCTTCCATAGAAACATAGCGGCTTGCACGGAGAGTCGAATTCTGGGACAGCCAGTCGCGAAGATCAAGAAAGGTCGTGATCGGCATACGAAGTACTTCCAGGGCGCGTCGTGGATGGGCATTCAATATTTCTTCGGTGAAAATTTTTCCAGTTCGGATCGAGGTTCGCACGGGGTTTTTCAAGAGAGATCGTTGATAATAGAGAGTAATAGCAATTATGGCGTTTTGCTCCCGGTGGCGGTGGCGCGATTTACTGCCAGGTGGCTGTGGTGAAGACATGATTTTTGGTGGTATAGAGGATGTTAGTGGGACGAACGGTCGCGAAAGTACCTCTCGAGGTCCTTTCGACGAACGGTCGTTTAGCGCCATTTCTGACCGTTCATTTTGCCGACCGTTCGACTTGCCAAACAGTGCATTTTTTGCGCGAACGGTTGCGAACCGACCGAACGGACGCTAGCAGGGGTGTCACACCAAAAAAGTGAACGGCCGTTCGTTTGCCAAACAGGCCCTTAGTTTTAAGGTTCAAAACCACCAACGAGCCAAGAAATACCCACATAATTCGCTTATAGTTACACCATATCTGCTCAACAGAATTTTCAGATGATGTTCACCTTCTCTCTCCGGTCTCTCGCACGTGACTACATACAATTCCCGTAATGGTGGTCGATCCCTCCCTGCCAGGCAGGACGCCATCATGAGATCTCACTTGACTTGGATGTACCGCATCGTTAGCAGCAATCAATAGTGGCGTTAGGGCTCATGGAATAGATAGGGCGCATGCGAATAATGAAAATATTAAAAAATAGTGGCGTTAGGATGTTACATTGTTCGAACTGTAGTTGTGCATTGGCCAATAACATCGTCTCAGAACCTCGATCAGATTGATAAATTCCAGCCGCATACCATTGCTCTCCAAAGTGTTGACCATCTGCTTGACAAACACTACCGGCTGTAGGAACCGAAGCTCCAACAAAGACTCCTACAAAATAATGTGAATATGCATCGAACATTGGCGAAGGAGCAGATTTTGATGAGAATGTGGAGGGATTTGGGGACGCGTTGTTTGCCACATTGGACATATTCACGTGGCACTGGGGGTTGGGTGAATGTGTGGATATGGTCGCGGAGCATTCTGCAAACACAAAATTTTTCCACCCACTATTTCCACAGCCGCCACCACCACTACCATCACCAGTCTTCGGTGAATACCTCAACAACCAAACCAACACTCTAATAGATAGTCTGACAACATGAGGTGGTCCGCTGCGATGCTATCTATCATCTGCTACAGGGTTAGAAAAACTTAATTGGTTTTGTGCTGCTGGCTGTGGATTGCGATCGGGGTCACGAAATTAGTGTGGTACCAACCGACGATTAAATTTTGTAACTATGTAACAACCGCCGTCGGCTGGCCAGGGTGCTGTCGCGAACTTCGGACTTACTGTTCGCAATGAGTAAGTCCCGCGAACTGCCGGCGCAGATGACCCACGTCTCGGCCAGGGATGTCCGACGAGATCACTGTTGGGAACTGAGCGGGGTGGAGTTCTTGGCGGTGTAGGCCGTCGCATGACCTTTCTATGCAGACCATCCTCCTCAGCATCCACAGCGCGAGCGCTACGCATCCCCCCAATTCTTGCTATATATCTCACAGGTCGCTGCCAACCTTACTCATCCAACCATCACCGCCCACGGTACCAACTTCCAACGGCATCCCCACCACCACCACCTCCATTATTCCCATTACCACCGCCATCGCCACCTTTAGGGGCCATCCCTGCGGCGTTACCCATCATCACGGCGTTACCCATCATCACGGCGTTACCCCCACCCTCACGGCGTTACCCATCCTCACGGCGCTACCCATCCCCATAGCCTCGTCCAAAGTAGGCAGGAAAACGTCCATCGCACACTGCCAAAGGCGACGCCTCTGAGTGTACTCACAAAATACCTCATGTCGCTACGGGGTAACGATCTGGTGGTGGGACGAGTTTTCGAAGATGTACTCCAGAGGGCCACATCCGAAACGTACGAAACGGGGATGCATCGAGACCGCTCGCCAGTTAGCCTCGGCGGTATCAACAGTGGGCGTTCCGCAGCTTGCCGCGACCGCGACTTATCACAGAGTCTGTTCGGCGAAGTTCGTCAACATGACGATACGTGGTATTGCCCTAGTTGTGGGTTTGGGCCGTTGGACCCCAGAATCGATGCCGCATGCCCTAATTGTGATTGGTTCCCGGGTAGGGGCAGAAGGGGGATGCTCCTGGGGATTGTTCTGGCGGAAGTGCTGGAAGGAGAGAGATCTAGAAACGCATGTGGAGCAGGAGCGGCAGTAGGTAATGGGGGGCTTAGGAGGGGTACCGATGACATGCAGTGCAACTGGGGTTAAGAGAACGGTCATGTATATACATACTGGGCTTCTACAAGATAAATTCTTGACTTTGTGCGAGCCGACAGTTGTGTGCCCGGGAGCTTCTCAGAATGCGTTCGATGAACGTGCAGACGGTAAGAATGCTACGTACTGTGAGTGGGACTGAAGTTGCGATCGTGTTGGCCCCATGGTGGGAACGAAACGACAGCAGGGCGGGGTTATCTCTGCGGGCACACCACCCTGGCGCGTAATGATTGTGGCTTTGAGCGTCGTTCAAGGTTCATTAAATTCCGCCATGCAGCTATCGTGGCTATGAGTGAGGTCAATTTTTGTCATAGATGATAGATACGGCATTAGTGTGGCGTTAACGCGAGGACCACCAAGCTCAGCTGTGGAGTTACAGTACCTTTTTCTTCTTTTTTTGTTTAATCATTACTCGCATGCGACCTCTCTAGATCATGGCGAGATTATGTACAGTCCGGTTCCCGTCCGCTGTCCGCGCGGTGGCGGCAAGTTGCAAGCTCCCCTTTGCCCTCCGCCCAAGCCTATCCCAAGATGTGGTACGTAGAAAGGAAATAAAAAAGAAAGGAAGGCGAGCTGAAGGACAAAGGAAAACCCAAGGAAAGAGCCATCTTCCTCCTGCTCCTCTCCTGCAGACGCCATGAAGTCAGGTGGCCGCGTGGGCAGAAACAGTGGTGCCCCCCAGCTCCCAGCTCCTCAGCCCCTGCTCCCAGCTCCTCCAACCGCTGTCACCGTTACCGCAGCTCGCTCACTGCATCCTCTTCGGCCGGCACCCGCCTTCCCACATCCTTTATTTTTGTTTAATAATTACTCTGATGCGACCTATCTAAATCATGATCCAGTTCCTGCCCGCTGTCCGCGCGGTGGCGTCACGTTGCAAGCTCCCCTTTGCCCTCTGCCCAGGCCTGTCCCAAAAAGAAAATGAATAGCGAACCAAGGAAATTGCAAAGGAAAGGATCCGAAAGGGTGCGGGGGACAAAAGAAAGAAACAAAGGAATCGCCCAGCCCGCCTCCAACTCCTCCTGTCCTGCGGTCGCCATGAAGTCGGGCGTGGGCAGGAACAGTGGTCATTCCCCCCCGGCGTCCGGCTCCTGCGCCCCCGCTCCCTGCTCCTCCTCCCACTCCCGCACCTCCGCCCCAGACACCTCGCCCACTGTGTTCGCTTCCTCAGCCACTACTCTCCTCCCCACATCCGTAGAAGCCAGGAAATCAAGTACCGCCCGCCCGCACCTCTCGTCCACCAGGAGGTCCCGGATCTTCCACCGGTCCTTCCACCTCCCAGTCTCCTTCCACACCTCTGCCCACAGAATCTTCTGCTGGGCCTTCCACTCCGGGCAGACCTTGAAGAGGTTCTCCCGAGTCTGGTTTGGGTACCGGCACCACCAGCACGGAGGGGTGGGCCGATTCTTCGTCCAGCTGAGGTACTGCCTGGACAGACAGTGCCCCATCTTGATCTGGTAGAACCGCGAGGATAGCCTCTTGGTGCTCCTGGCTACCGTGCCGTCCGGCTGCTGCACCGGTGGCAAACGTAAGGTATGTTTGACTTCTTTTTTTGCAAAAGTAGGGTAGATTGGGCTATGTGACTGAAAAGTAGGGCATTTTAGACCCCCGCCGTTTTTATATTCCTCCGTTGGGAACATAAATCGAATGTCAGACTTTCAGACCCTTCTAACGAACTGGCGGTGGAGGGCCTTTAGCGAGATAGATACGAGCGGCTAAGACCCAAAGCGCCGCAATTAGAGGGATTTCGCAGTCGTGGTGGGGGATAAAATGGGGGTGAGTTTAGCGCGGCGGGCCCAGAAGGAAAAAATGGGATTTCGCAACTTTGGGATGGGGGATGGGAGAAAGTAGACTACGCTCGATTTTAGTGGTGAAACGCTTGTATCACATCCGGTCAGTGACACTCAATGTCCATCGTGAGCCCTCAACGTCGGAACCAGTGACTCGCCTTATGTGGTGGATTAACTGATATCCTAGCTGCGAGTGGATACGTTCTCTACCACCGGTCACAGAAACAGGACTCTCTCCTCCCTCCATGGGGTGATGTCGCTCTGGCATGTTTTTAACCTCAACCTCTCCCTGGTACCTATATATATGTTGTGACAAGTGTTGGTGGTCTCTGGCAGGAATGCTATTAAGCTTCCTGGTCGGCCTTAGAGCGGGCACCAACTATTCCTAAGCGAAGCCCGATGGCGCGGTGGCCAGTAGCACCAAAAGGATCACCTCGCGGTTCTACCAGATCAAGACAGGGCACTGTCCATCCGGACAGTATCTCAATTGGACGAAGCACCGAGCCACCCCGCAGTGCTGGTGGTGCCGTCACCCAACACAGACCCGGGAGCACCTTTTCAAGGCGTGTCCCGAGTGGAAGACCTGGCAGAAGACCCTGTGGGCGGAGGTGAAGAGGGAGACTGGGAAGTGGAAAGACCGGTGGAAGATCCGGGACCTTCTGGCGGACGAGAGGTGCAGCTGGGTAGTACTAGACTTCCTCTCCACTACGGACGTGGGAAGGCGGGTGCCGACCGAGGAGGAGGATTCTGTGAGCGCGGTGTCTGAGTTGGAGGTGTGGGAGTGGCCGGAGGAGCTGGGAGCGGGGGCTGAGGAGATGGGTGGGGAGGAACTACCACCCACGCCTGACTTCATAGCGTCCGCAGGAGAGGGTTAGCCATTTCATTTGTCCTTTCTTTTGTAATCTCCTTGGTGCGCTACACATCTTCACTGGAGACGAATCACCTTCCGTCCAGGAAAAATGGTTATAATTCACGCGGTGGGAAGTGAGCGGGGTAAAGTTCTTGGCGATGTAGGCCGTCGCATGACCTTTCTATGCAGATCATTCTCTTCAGCATCCACAGTGTGAGCGCTACGCATCCCCCAATTCTTGCTACATATCTCACAGGTCGCGGCCAGTCGTACTCACCCAACCACCACCGCCCACGCTACCAACTTCCAACGGCATCCCCACCACCACCTCCATTATTCCAATTACCACCGCCATCGCCACCCCCCCGGCGCCATCCCCACGGCGTTACCCATCCGCACAGCCTCGCCGCAAGCAGGAAAACGTTCATCGCACGCCACAGAAGGCGACGCCTCTGAGCGTACTCACAAATACGGCATGTCACCACGGAATAACGATCTGGAAGTGGAACGAATTTTCAAAGATGTACTCCAGAGGGCCACATCCGAAACGTACGAAACGGTGATGCATCGAGACCGCTTGCCAGTTACCCTCGGTGGTATGAACGGTGGGCGTTCCGCAGCTAGCCACAACCGCGACTTACCACAGAGTTTGTTCGGCGAAGCGCGTCAACTTAGCAGTGTGTGGTATTGCTCCGAGTGTGGGTTTGGCCCGTTGAACCCCATCGTCGATGCGGCATGCCCTAATTGTGGATGGATTCCCGGTCGTGGCGGAGGGGGGGATGTTCCTGGGGATTGTTCGGGCGGAAGAGGTGGAAGGAAGGAGGTCTAGGAACGCATGTGGGGCAGGAGTGGCAGCAGGTAGTGGGAGGCTTAGGAGGGGTACCGATGACGTGCAGTGCAACTGGGGTTGAAAGAGCGGTCATGTATATACATACTAGGCTTCTACAAGATAAATTCTTGACTTTGTACGGGCCGACAGTTGTGCGCCTGGGAGCTTCTCGGGATGTGCTCGGTGAACGTGCAGACGGTGAGAATGCTAGTACCGTAAGTGGAACTGAAGTTGCGATGTTGTTGGCCCATGGTGGGGACGGAGCGACAGCAAGGCGGGGTTGTCTCGGCGGGCACACCGTCCTGGCGCGTAATGATTGTGGCTATTGAGCGTCGTTCAAGGTTCATCAAACTCTGCCGCGCAGCTATCGTGGCTATGAGTGAGGTCAATTTTTGTCATATTTGGATACGTCATTAATGAGGCGCTGACGCGAGGACCACTAAGCTCTGTTGTAGAGTTGAAGTGAAATTCACACAATGGCGAGAGTACACTCGTCTCCAAAAGCGGCCAACTGCTGTGCTAGTACCAACTCATTCGTGTAGGCATCCAGCTCCCATGACTCACAAACCACCGCGAGAACGTGCAGCTCAGGTGCCCTTGTACGCCGATCAACATTTCCGAATGAGACCATGTACATACATTGTACGAGACATCGGAACGGTAATCTGCTTCGCCACGTTGCTGTTTTGAGCTTTCAGGATGTTAGATTATTCTGATATCTAGTTTTCTAAGTTTCACAGTTTTCTTTTGCAAAGTAAAATTGACGCCGTGGGTGGCAGCCATCCTCAACCCCTCCTCGTCGCAAACATATCCACCCCGTGGACCATTAGTGACCCCGAAGAATGGAGAGACCTCTCAGTCAATACTCAGGGAGAGCTTACGGTGGTGGTCCCTAGGTGAAGTACACAGGCAAGGCTTAATCCTGGCCAACCCGACCGGCCTCTGGAGATGAGTCTGCGCGGTCGACGTCCACAGGGAGGGTAGGGGTGTGCAGGGCTGTCAATTGTCCGTCCGGCCGCAAGCCCAACAGGGCCCTACGGTCCAGTCCCACACCGGTCGGGGTTTTCGCAAGACAAATGTTATGGTATGATGTCCGGAAGGATGGCCCGACCGCCTCTGTCCGGTGACTCCTGTGGCTCTTTGGTTCGGACGAGGTGCGGGGGGGCCTTGTGTCGAACAAAGGATGCACTATCATCGGACAAAGGAAGCATATCTTTTGTCTGCCCGGCGGAGTAGCCACCGAGACTGAAGAGTGTGCGTCCCTCGCTCGATACCGAATACACACTGTACCTCTCTTCACTCTTTCTAAAAGGTTATTAGCCTACGCCTGCGATTCTAAGGAAAGAAACCGACCCCAACTGCAGCTGCGGCCTACTTGACCACGGCGCGAAGTAGTGAGACCGATCCATGTCCAATCTCGAACAAGCAATCACAACCTTTAATTATCGAAGAAACGAAGCTGAGGCCCTTCTTCGCTTCTCCGTCAACCTTGTGATTCAGCAGCGGCTCCGTCGCCTTGAGGGTCCGGTTGAAGTGTGGATCGTTCCGGGTAATCGGTTCAACAAAACATACTCTCAGACTCAACGTTCGATCCCCTCGAGCAATCTCTACACTGCTAAGCTTCGCCCAGGGGGACGTATCGGAACATGCCGCGAGCGCTCGCAACAATACCAGAATCCTGTTGATGGAACCATAGAAGCAATATCAGATGCTGTCCCGCTTGAACATTTGTTCAATAATGCGGGGCCAGTATTCAACCAGACTACACATGAGCTCCGGAAGGAAATGAACACCTTCTCAGTGCAAGATGCTGTTGATGAGCTCAGGGATGAAGCACGTATTCGTACGCCTAAAAATGTATGTATGAACGGAACCATTTGGCCAACTACTGGGTGGACGATCCTAATAAAATTACCTCTGGAGCTCTGCTCTACTCCCATGACAGGTATTGTAAAAAGAAGGGCTATCATATCAACAACTGTCGTAAGAAAAAGGCGCACGATCCCCAGAAGTCCTCGCGTGTCGGAAAGAGTTCGCGTGCCGGTAATTTCACGAGTAACAAGAAAGCAACTGGCCAGAACACCGGAAAGAAGCACCCTCGTGATAGGCCTGGCTGCTGGCACTTCTGGAAGACTTGCCACATAGAGAGAAACTGTCCGCTCAAGAAAAAGACAGAGTTTAAGGCTGCACGAAATCGCAAGCGCTGTAGCAACGATGGTAATGCCTTGACTGCTAATGGCGATATCAACACTGAGAAGTCTCTCCTTCTACACTCAGATCTAGATTGACTAGCCGGCCATAATACGGGCCACGCCTTTGTTCGGCTCCAGCCAGCCAGCACATTATTCTCACGAACCAGCACCAGACGACTATTGTAAGATTGGGACGTCCGGTCGATGTCGGAGCCACGGTAATATCGAACGAGTCAGGTTTTCCGGTATTTCGCGACGATGGCGTCCGCGCGGTGTTCGCCGGCGTTCAATTATTACACAAAGATAAAACCCCACATGACAATCCTTCCAATATAGCCCACCGGAGGGGGTTAACAACGGAATAATCAAAGGATATTTGGCTCACTCATATCGCTCGGCTGTGGCTTGCGCGCTGGATCGTGCACGGCTTCGCGGCGCCGGCTCGCTCGAGAGCTCGCTTATATCTCCGCGACGACGGTTCGCCCGAGGGGTCGTATTCGGTGGATCGCTCGGCGCGGGCCCGGCGTCTTGCCCGACGGCTTGCATGACAGAGCATTCGATTCGGCGGATGTTTCAGCACACACCCGGCGGCTGCCCGGCGGCTTGCGCGACGGATCGTGGCTGTGTGGTGAGGGATCGCTCGACGGATCGACTTCGGTGGATCGACGTGGGCCCTGCGGCTTGTCCGATGGCGCACTCGGCGGTCCGGTTCGATGCCTTGCTCAACAACTGCCTCACGGGTAAGAAAAGGTAAGGAATACGTTCATGCATCAGTCTTGGTCAGTGCGGAGGCCAAAGCCCGAAGCTACTCGTCCTGGTCGGTCGAACGATTAGGACTTATTCGGGCATTCCGGCAGGCCACGTACTTCCTGCAGCATTTAAGGCTGGGTGGATATGTGGCCCCGCACGGGTGCGCCGCTCGTCGACGTACGGCTTGTCCGGCGTTTCCGCTGGACCTCGGAGGTAGCCTTTCCCTGCGGCTCGTGGAGCCGTAGGGGTTGTCCGTTGCCTTATCTCCCGCCTAGACTCTCGAGCTCCTCATGTATCCCTGCGTCTCCTTCTCCGAGCAACCGTCGTCTCGCTCGTCGTCGCGCTCATGTGGCGAGATCGTGACCGATGTCTTCATAGCAGTCCGACGCCTCGCTGTATCGCTCGTATGTTCGGGGACTGCTCGCTTGTCGGATCGTTCACATCGCTCACTCGACTGCATGCGCTCGCTGGGGGATGATGGCTCCGTCCGTTGGTCGTTGGTTGACCGCTGTTTGATCGTTGATTGTTTGCTGGTGATTCCTTGTTGACGGCCGCTCGCAACGAGTCGTGTAAGTATGCGGCTCTGCGAAGTCACGTGCTGCGTGGATCACCCCTGCGCTGCGGTGAGAAGACGCTTCGCCCTGGCATTAGGCTTCTTCATCAGCGTATCACGGATAATCTCTCAATCGGATCGGAAAGCAGCGCTTCCGCGTATCCTCCTGAGAGTGGCCAGAGCAGGTGCCTCTGTAATTTCTCTTGCCGTGATTGTGATTCGGTGATGTGAGTGGGTTGCGTGCGGGCTTGATCTCGTTACCCGACACCGCCTGGAGTCGGACATATATAGCGAGCTCAACCGTACCAGCTATGGACTTCTAGATACTCCATCTGCGAGTCCAGCCTCAGAAAGGTACGTGTAGTGACAGTGATGATGGTGCGACCTTCAAAGACAAGGACCGAACACTTGTGCAACTCCCAGACGAGCACAACCACCCGGAGAGCCGACAAGTCCGGACTGACTCCGAATATTAGAGACCTCCTCGCCGACGGGAGGTGTAGCTAGACGGTGCGAGACTTCCCCTCTACTGCGGATGTCGGAAGGCTACTCCCGGCTGAGGAAGCTATGGGGAGCGAGAGGTCGGAATGGGAACGCAGCGAGCGTAAGGATCGGGAAGAGGGAGAGGAGGCCCCTAGGGTACAAGAAATGTGTGTTTTACGCCTTTTATGATAATTGCGTTAGAATTGCGCAACTAATATCGCCTATGATTGCGTAACTAATATCGCCTATAATTGCGTAACTAATATCGCCTATAA
>Ga0307508_10006427_pt1 | contig 11047 bp, 14 predicted proteins | sample 9_EM_MG_FD_203089 | JGI IMG/M metagenome (GOLD analysis project Ga0307508, IMG submission 203089) | Populus trichocarpa ectomycorrhiza microbial communities from riparian zone in the Pacific Northwest, United States - 9_EM | ecosystem: Host-associated > Plants > Roots > Unclassified | place...
TGGCGAGTTGCAGACGGTCAAGAGGAGGGAAAGCGAATGGGAACAGGCTCGACCGGCACCATTTCTGTGTCGAGGGATCACAAGTGGATAGTGTGTGGGACGCGAAAACCCAGGAAAAGGCCATCGAAGTGGAGGGTCCAACATATGTGGGTGCAGTGGACATCTCACCGGACTCCACCAGGTTTGCCACTGGTACTGGGATGCATGACAAGAAAGCAAGCATCTGGGACATCCTCACCGGGGAAAGATTAATTGGCCCCCTCCCACATGATGGTTCTGTCAAGGGAGTCAAGTTTTCGCTGAACGGTGAACACATCGCCACTGTCTGTCCTGCCACGAACTCCATCCATGTCTTTAGCAGTCACAACGGTGACCAGCTCATCAAGATCAACAACGGGGTCTCCGATGATTGGTCCCCGATAACACCGCTTGCGTGGTCAAGCAATGGGCAGCAAATTTTCGTTGCATCTAGCAGCAATAAAATCAAGTCTTTCGACGTATCCACTGGGTCTCAACTGGTCGAATCGCAGGTTCACGACTCGGAAGACCGCGACGCAGTATCTATCGCTCTAGCCTCCAACGAGAAGTTCCTTGTTACCTTCGCAAGGCATTCTACGGGCATCACGTTCTGGGACACGTCCACACTCACTCAGATAGGTCCAGTAATTGAGGACAGCCAAGATATTCGGTCAATTGCTCTATCCCCAGATTGCAGCTATCTTGCGACCGGAGGATTCAATGGGAATATCACGATTCGTAATCTTAGTAATGTCCTGCTGGACTCGTATGGTCCTTTCCTGGTAAGCATTTGTGCTTTCACAACATTGGCTGGTCAGATACGTTATGCATTGTCTTCCCTGATTGATACCTCCTTCAGGCACGTGCTCAAAAAGAACCCGAATCAGAGACACCTAAAGATCGGTCACAGCAAGAGGACGATCAGCCCTCGGCCTCGGGTGTCCAGGACAACAAACCACCGGACTCGACTTCGGTGGGGGTTTGTTATCTTGCAACCGCAAGCGTTACACCGACTCCTTCATTCCTAGGAACCCATAACGTCGAGTCCACTTGAGTTAGAGACCCACCACAAGGACAGTGATGATGATCTCCTTGAGGTATGACCATGACCCTTTCCTTGTTGACCTTGGTTTTCATTGTGGCATGAGATCGAGCTACCGTCTAGCACGCCTGCGCCCTTATTTAACTATGATGAGGTCTGTGATGCATTTGACTGACCTGCTTTCATACTGACATCGCTCGAGCCACCGTCCCCCGCATCCTCTACCGGGCCACGTGAAGTTAATATAACGCCGCCACGCTCGCTGCATGCCACACCGCAGTTTGCGGGTCCCCTATCCTTCGTCTCCCCTCCCGAATCTTCTCCAAAGAAACCTCTTGATACACCTAATCCATCTAGGGGGATTTCAGCGTTCGAAAGGTGGTTTCAGACGAAATTCAAGAAGACTAACAAGAGCCAGGGCACGCAGCCGCCCGATCAATTCTCCACAGGGTCTGGTCGACCCGCCAATCTTCGCTTCAATTCCCAGTTGCAATCGAGAGAGAATACCACAAGAAAGGGACCCCCGACGATAGCTGCAGGGCAACGTGTGCGGGTGGGTGTTCTCCTTACTGGTAGAGAAACGGTGGTGTCTGACGAGCTATCTCAGCGAGCGGTCGCCAAACCCGTCAACTGGGTTGGTTGTTTAGTTTGTTCAATGGTACCGTTGTTTATCTCGCGTCATAGAATAAAGGAAATACCAAGGCTGCTAAGGCGAGCCGTCGGAACAAAGACGCGGCCAGTAAAGGACAAGGTTCCGCAGGTACACAGGAAGCAGGGACTGTGAGTCTCTTTCCGATGATGGTAGTCCATATCGTGAACCCTCACGTCCTATTAGGTGCAACAAGGGGGTGAGCCATCTCGGCCGCCTGCCGTGGCTGGGGTTCATGTCACGGTGGGAGTTCACCGCTCTGACTTGCATCGTTAGACTCACAGCAGAATATATTAGCAAGAAGGGGCGGATGCAACCCTCTCTGTCGCGTTTATCTTGAGGTTGCCCGCATGGATGTTGTGTTTGCGCTCGGGTACCGAAGATGGGAGGCATTGATTTGTGCATTCCAATCTCGTGTCGTGCCACCGTATTCACGGCCAAAGACCCCAATTCCTCTCGTTATCATGACAGAGGTGACCGAGAAGATGTGTCTGTGGTTGGTCTGGCGTGTGGAACGTCGGACAACTGTGCTCGAAAGACGCATGGCCCTGGGTCGACTTCGAGTCCTTCTTTCTTCGCCGAGAGGGACTTCAAATACAAATTCTAGATGGTGTCAGACTCAGTTGTCAGGGTCAGGTCCAAAAAATCAATGCGTATATGAGACAATGTGGATCAAGGCCCATAATGACAAAAGTGTAGTCCGTAGAGGCACACACAGGCAACAGGCACGTGTCGCCAGTCATAATCCCACAGCTCTTCACTAGCGTCATAAGTGAGGCACGCGGGGCAAACAAGGCGCCAGTTTCTTTCGTTTGCTGTGTTCCTACCGAGCGGAGGGCATTGAAGCACCAAAACGCTCACATGATGAACAGTAAGGCTAGTGGACCAGTTCGCCTGTCATGCGTCGTGATGATACTATGATCAGGAAAAAGGCGAATGCAACGCTTTACAGCACTTTGCTGAGCAAATAGGCCCTAGTAGGGTCTTCGTCACATATCGGAGTTGTTGAGTTGCGCCATCGACAGAACATTGTCAAGCCAGTCCAGCCACTCCGCATATGATGCTGTGAACCGGACGCTTCATGAAGCAAATGGTTATGTATCAGGCTTAGCGCTTGGCCTGAAAGCACTGGTTTGGGTTGGACCTGGCCTAGTTCAGTGACATTACTTATGGCAGCGATTTGCTGTGAGCAACGGGCTATCAAAACTAGCTTTCTCAGGCTCCGAGTCGAGCCATTCCATCGATTATCTTTCCCGTTGACCTCCATCTTGCCATGATCCATCTGCTATTCGTCTTCCTCTATCTCGCTCAGATCGTGCAAGGAGCCTCCAATACAACGAGTTCCAGCTGTCCACCAACTGATGGGACACTTCGCAGCGTTTGGAGTATATTGGGCAGCTGCGCGTTAACCTTATTAATTTGCGTATGGCAAGCCATCCATCCCGAAATTCCTCCCCGCAAACAAAGGTGGAACGAGATCTGGCAGGGACGGCTGATCATCGTCACAATGTCCTTTTTTTTCCCGGAAGGGATGATTTTCGTTGCTGCACGGCAATGGCGGGATGCCCGTCGCAAAGTTGAACAATTTCGTGGTATGTCCCTCCCTCCCCCGACAGTAGATACACAGTGTGTATCTGACAAACCTCACAGAAAAAGGCTACGTATGGTCGATGACGCACAGCCACTTCGCGCAAATGGGCGGTTTTGTTTATTGCGACGACGAAGGCAACTTGCACACGATCAATTCCCCTAGATTTCTAGAGCTTTGCGAGGCAAACAAAATTGCAAATCCGCTCATTACTGAACAGGAAATCAAGGACAAGAGCAAATCAGATGCGCTGGGAAGGGCCATCCTCGCATTTCAGCTGCTCTGGTTCACACTACAGGTTTCTACTCGTCACTTCAGCGATCTCACGGTCACACTGGTCGAACTTGACACGGTTTGCATGGCTGTACTCACCCTTTTGCTTCTTTTCCTCTGGCGGAACAAGCCACTCCGCGCTGAATGTCCCCATATTTTCTATTCGTATCAGCGTCCACAAACAGACTCGAAGGCCTTGTGCGTGTTTTATTTTTCAATGTCACGGGAACCATGCTGAGTTGGCCACATCGTGATATGCAGTTTGCAGACATGGAAGTCGGAACCCAGTTACCTGAATGAGTTCATCGCCCACTTACCGGAAACACAACCTGTCACCGTTGAGAAAAAATCATCATTTCATCTGGGCATACTCGTTTGTGTCTCCGAGCCTTTTCTTCTTCTGTTATATGTTAACTGAGCGGTTACAATTTAGGAGACTTTTGCTGATCTTCGAAGATTGAGGAAACGGCTCACAGTTAACAGAGACCTGGTGAAAGTCAATGTCTCGTCTGTTGCGCTTCTTGCTACCTGGTTTATTTTTGGTGGCCTACACCTAACTGCATGGAACTTTCCTTTCGTGACGGTGGCCGAGAAGATGACATGGCGCATTGCATCGCTTATTTTGACAGGGGCTCCACTAGTCGTTGTGGTTGTGATGGGTTTAACTTTCACCTTACGAAGGGTTGGGTGGTGCGGGAAGGATACCAGAGCCGTTATTGAGGCCGTGTCCATCAGTTTAACATTTTGTTGTGCCACCTTATCCCGGCAGGCTCTCGTGGGATTGATGCTTGCCAGCCTTCGTCACCTACCCTGCTCCGCTTACCAGAATGTCTCTTGGACTGCCTTTATCCCCCATTTTTAATTATCATATTTGTTGACCGTGATCGATTGATCGATTGTGTGCTACCCGCACCGCGTTCACCGCCACGATCCACTGGGTCCGAGTGCAAAGTTGATGTCCATTTCCTCACCAAAGAAACCCCGTCTCGACATATGAATCAAAGCAAATCTATGCCGATACAATCGGTTTGTTCTCCTTTTGTAATCTCTACCATTCGTTGCTCACGTACGCGTACAGACCTCTGCCCTTCCTCGCTCGACGAGATCGCGCACTTGGAACACGTCATTATGCCCCACAAGACAAAATACTCCCTCGCTGTCACCTTTGTCCCACCCCCCAAACTCACTTCGCGATCCCTTCCACCCGATACACTGACTGACGCAGATGCATTGAAGTGTCTTCTCCAATAGATCGCTTCCATCGCGCCTGATTCCCGGCTCCGCGTCGTACTCCCTCCCCCCACCACCGCCGATGCCAATGCCGTTTCAGAGTCGAAATCGACCATCCGTGCCGACCCACCCCCGCTCCGCCTACCACGACCACACGCACGTCCCCTCCTCGCCTGTAGGGTCAGCCATCACGTCCTCGACGCCTTCCGGTCCATGCAAACAGACCAGTCCCATCAAAGGTCACAAGGTGAATCCTTGCACCGACTCCTTAGAGCTCGTTAACATGTGCACTCGTACTCGCACACCGCCAGGCACCACGCAAACCCAACCTTCGACATCCCTCGCGTCTGCACACGCGCGATCTCACTGGAAACACGTTTCAAATATACGTCAAACATTACATGGACAATGCTCCGCCGCCCTTCTCGATCTCATTTTCTTCTCCCTCGCGGAGTACGTGCTAGCCGAAATATTCGGACAATTGCTCTATCCTCAGATTGCAGCTATCTTGCGACCGGAGGATCCCAAAGAGATATTACGATTCGTAATCTTAGCAATATCATGCCGGACTCGTATGGTCCTTTCCTCGACTGGAGGTAAGCTGCTTAACATCCATTACTATACCTTATACCCGCCTTACTCGGGCTACTACTCGCCGATAGCTCCGCACCTCGCGCGCTCTCATAAGATGTGCAACTTGAAACAGGCAAAGTTGAATGATTCATTCGTCGTCAGCCTCCAAGTTCCAACTCAATTTCCGAAGGGTAGTGGACTATGGTGGTGACGGCGAACGCGCGACGAAACTCAAATTCTGCCACTGAGTCGAGCTCGCTTTTCTGTCGTGGTCAGTTTTAGTTGGTCAAAACACAACGCTCCATGCGCAGGTCAGTCATCGGTACCGGCACTGGCGATGCTTAAGAAGCCCACTGTATGTTCCTGACCTCCAACTTGCCGTGACTCAACTGCTCTTCATCTTTCTCTATCTCGCTCAGATCGTTTAAGTGACCTCCGAGACAACAAGCACTACCTGCCCGTTGCCTGATGTGACATTTTGCAGCATGTCGATGTAATATATTGGGGAGAGGTGATGATGCATACTGCCCGTACGAGGTTGGCAAAGTGGTTGGCAGATTGCTCGGGTGCCAGTGGTTGACGCCGACACGATCTTGGCCGCGACCTCACAACACGTTGCTGCCATTTCGGGCAGCTTAGTCAGCACAACCGATCGGTGACAGGTCCTCGGCATCTCCGCCCATCTCAGCATCGATGACATTCGAGACATCAACAACAAATGACAAAGGGATTGGGCGTGAACAGGGAGTCGGAATTTCGTGACAGACAAGAATTTGCGGTGCGACGGAGTAAAAAAATCGCGATGCATTATTTGGGCAGATATTCCGCCATATAAGGTAAGTACGAGGGACACGGGCGGCCAGAAATAAATATTACGTTCGCGGAACTTGCAGAACACAGTGCGCGCCGCGGATTGCGGTCGGGAATCAATGTGCATTCATAACCCCATATAGGGACTGGTCAGCGGTCATCGCATTTTCTGCAGTGCCTTGCCTCTCGCTTCGGTCCCGGATTTTTTATCAGTACTCTAACCTGAACTCAATTTGCATTAAGTCCGACCTTGATTCACGTTTAGCTCGACATTTGGATCAGTGCTGAGCGTTGAACCCCAGTGAAAACTGGGTGTGGCCCTACCGGGCCACAGATCACCAGGTGTAAGATCGGACATCTCCGTGTGATTAGATATTAGATTTAGTAGCGTGTGATGTATCGTACCACTATTGCCGATAGCAACAATCAATGCGATCGCGCATTTTGCAACTTGCGAGCCAGACAATGCTACGCTACATATTTCCATCGACTCATCACAACGTTGGACGTCGGACGTTGAACATTGGTGGCAGAACTAGTTACTTACATAACACTGTGCCCCGAATGATAATCGAGTGCTGCTACGACTCACGATCGATCAGAACTAGTAGGTGCGTCTTGGTTGTATGGCATCATGCCCGCCTCGTTGTAAAGCTTAGGAAGCCGTTCAAGTTCAAGGTCCCAGTTCAACTTGAAAGCTTTACACCAACTCATCGCTGTGGCACTCGGCGAAGAAGAAGCATGGAGCTGTTACACTGTACACCTCGAATCCACCCCTAGTAGACCCTGTCCAGTCATGGGCTCTATCTTGGCCCTATCGACGGTTCAATTGCAATATCCAATCACCGGACCGAGTCATGCCTTCTGCGAATTCGACACATCCCCCAACCAACCAACAAGCTGACACTCGGGCTGTCCGGTGCCATGCTTCCCTCGTTGGCTCGTCGCTTTGAGTCAGCGTCACGGTCGGGCTGGCGTCGAACACTACGGAACGACACGCGCAACGTGTCCGGCGGCGAGGATCCATTCGCTGTCAGCCCCCCACGCAATGCTGAGGGGGAGTGGACGATGGTGACTCGCGATCGGGGCAGCGGCAGCGCGCGACGAAACTCAGTGCTGGGACAATTCGGGCTCGGAGACCTTGTGTGCACTTGCCAGCGGCGGACGGGGGTTGTTTCAAGCTAACCATCCTCCAGCACTTCACTGGCGACGTAAGTGGGACACGCGAAGTAAACAAGGCCCCAGTCTGCTTTGATTCGCTGACTCGACCAGGTGACATGAGACGGGTGAGCGTCTCTGAGCGTACCCGAGTCCATGCATGTCCGCCAAGACGAGTTTCCGTTCCTTCTGCATCCTCGATAGACTGAAAGTCCCACCCCCGACAATATCCTCACTTCTGCCGGTGACCTCAGTCTTGTTCTTACCTGGAAGGTCCCTGGTGGAGGGTGAGACTTCAAGTTTCGAAACAACGAAGCGCTCACATCGATGATAAGGCTGGTGGATCAGTTCGCACGATATCTGCAAGCTATGATCAGGAGAAAGGTACAGCGCTTTTCCATTAAAAGTAGCAGGGGTCTTCGTCGCACATCAGAGTTGACAGGTTGCTCATCGCGCTATCGATAAGGCTTTGTCGAGCCAAAGCCAACTCCGCATGCTATGAAAACAAGCCGCTACATCGGAGATCAGCAAAGCGTTGTCATCATAAGTAGCTTGGTCAGGCTTGAGCCTTTCCATCGACCGTGTTTCACGTTAACTTCTGTCATGTCATGATGTGTCTGCTGATCGTCTTTCTCTATCTTGCTCGAATTATCCAAGCATCCTCCACAAATACTACGAGTTCCGACTGTCCGCCACCTGATGCGACATTTCGCAGCGTCTGGAGTATATCGGGCAGCTGGGCGTTGACCTTGTTATTTGTCATCATCGCACTTCAGCTGCTCTGGTCGATAACGTAGGTTACTGTTCATCAACGTTCATCGCTTCGGTCGAACTTGACACGGTTTGCATGGCTGTGCTCACCCTTTAATTTCCTTTCTTCTGGCGGAACAAGTCACTTCGCCCTTGATGTCCCTGTGTTTTCTATGCACGAGGTAATCCATCATCCTCAGGACCGTAAAACCTGTACATTACGAGAAATATGGATTATCAACGGGGATCCCGGGAAGAAAGAGACCCATAAATGCCGAATTTCTCCCCCAAAAAGACTAGACATATTACCAAATGGACTACATCATCCAATCTCTCACCCCGCGTTCTATATCGTTTGACGGAATGGATGTGGACATGGTTGGCAGGCACAATGACCTGAACGGGACACGGACTGGAGTTACGCCACTCATTGGGTGGCGTCCCGGGTTTCCCTTCCTCCTCTGGGGTGGACTTTTCAAGTTGTTTTTGAAATACAACGAAACCCTCAGAAATGGTATCACCACAGAACAAGCGAAGCATAAAGGATGTCCGCATGGCCACTCAAGCCAAGTCCAGCCCAGGCTGGGAACACAGCCGGAGCACACAGACGTGGTGAATACTGACCTGCTCAGAAAACACGCACTGTACATCGCGGGTTGAAGACATATCACGCCGTACCCGTACCTGCATACCGTCGTCAATAGCACGGTGCCACCCTTACCCGCGTGCAACCCCATTCATTCCCGACTTTGTCTGCCGTGAGACCACTTCGGGGCCGAGGATGGTCAAACTTGAGTGTGTGAATGATGACAGTTAATCATAAATGGGGGAGATCTCGGCTAGCGGGGGTAATTGCATGTTCGGTGCTGCCGCAGTTGAGGTTTAAAGACGCCGAATTTTTGTGCTTGAGGGGGGCTGCTTTCTCAGAACCGAGTTCGGTCAGTATGGTGAACCAATGATTCAGAGGTGGGCAAAACGTAGGACGCACACAAGCGAAGTGGATTGCGTCATAAATAAACATTGGGTTAGAAAATTCAGGCTACATAAAGAAAGATCAAACGTTGCTCGCACGATTTGATGTGGCACATGCCAGCATGACCACCTATATCTTTTTAGCATGATCGATGGCGAGCCGAGACTTGGAAGGAAAATAGCTAGCGTGACCCACAACTCTTAAGCTCAGCCTGGCTAAAATCCTAGGCCACGGTGCCTTCCTGGTCTTTATTATAGCGTGTCTCTTCACTAGTGGCCAAGACTTCAGATGCTGCTTCGCAGAGGAAATATTCAAGTGTTCAACGGGTTCCAAAACGTCCATGGGCATCTAAAAGGTGGGCTTTCACCAGCATCACCCTCTCAGGAAGCAGAGGAATGGCAGAATATTTACCAGAACCTTAGTTTTACCCGTACTGACCCTGCTGAGCGCGTCTGCCGCCGCGGTCGTCGCATTCCGAGCGGGAACGTCCTCTGGTATTATCTCAGAGGTGACTCCAGGTCCAGGATTGCCTTCTCTGGCGTCTCTCAACCTCACCTCGACCGAATTGTACGGCGACAGCCCCGCGCCAGAACTCGGTAAGCATGCAGTCCCCCTTCAGGTAACTAGACACTCACCGTACGTTCATTAGCTTCGCGGCAAGCTTACGGTTACAACCCCAGCTGCGAGTCTTACAGCACCGGTGCAGTCAACGACGCGATCGCATGCATGAATTATCTCTATGGCCTCGGCGACACCGCGTGCGCAATCACGGGGCCCGGAATAGTAAGCTGGTTCTGTTGGGCCGGGAGCGTAGCCATTTCTGGCAACGTCATGTTCACTCAACCTCCTGTTTCCTCCAAATGGTGGGTCGATGGCAGCTGTCGAGGAAGCGGATAGCCGGCTAACTCCGAGTCACCGATGGGTTGTTTGTAGCTCTGACGTCGCGTCGGCGGTCCAGTGGGTGGTTAACAACTGCAACAACGGCGGTCAAGTTGGAGGTCAGAAATAGTTGCTTACCTGTTAATTGCACATAAACTGACAGCAGTTGAAGGCTTTCAAGCTGCAAATGGTAATATAAATCTCATCGTTGCCACTGAAAACATGGCAAATTGGCTGCAGAATGAGTACGGATCGGGGTAGGGCTCTTCGAGCATGTTCCCTCCACCCTTTGCTTGGCCCGGGACCAGATCCGATTTGACAAAATGTCCATGTGGTAGTACTAATGCGATGTAATCAGCGATGGCGATCATCGTGTATGTTTGTTTGCGTTACCTTGCTTGCATTTTTTTTTGCCACGTCAACAGCAACAAATGAACTCTTATTCAGTCCAGGAGCGTCCTTACTTGTCTCGTCTCACCCGAGCCATTTTCCGATCTTCAGCAAGGTCCTTGTCGGCAACGCCGACTCTAGTTGAACAGTTCAATCAACTTTTTATGCCACCATCCCATGACCTAGCTTGTGCCAGCTCCCCACTCCCTCCAGACGCGACGGTGCGGTCCGACGTGACCTTTGATCATATCCTCGGTACGCCCTTGTGTGCTAGTACCATTGGACTGCCAGTGCCAGGGGTTAAATGATACTTAACATCGTTCTTGTCAATGAACATTCAACTGGGAGAACCCCCTGAAACACTAGCCCTGCTCTGTCCCGCCAGGTCCCACCCCGTGCCCGTGTCCACGCACATCGGAAAATTCCAACCCCCGGGTGAGGCGCCGCAAGCCAAAGTGGATCTGTATGAGGGAAGGTGGCGCAGGCTGTCGGGGTGCGCACAAGGTGACGTGTGGGTTTGCTGAACCTTTTCTTGCATACGTGATTTGCGGATATTGGGACGTATCATAGTGGCGTCGTGGCCAGATAGCAAATTCTGCTGGAGAGATGACGATAGTAATGATGATTGGTGATACTTGTAGGGGACGTCCTCGTGTCACGCACGTTCGACACGTCCACCGTGGTGCACCGAGGCAAATGAAATATTCTCCTTTG
>Ga0307508_10006429_pt1 | contig 11046 bp, 9 predicted proteins | sample 9_EM_MG_FD_203089 | JGI IMG/M metagenome (GOLD analysis project Ga0307508, IMG submission 203089) | Populus trichocarpa ectomycorrhiza microbial communities from riparian zone in the Pacific Northwest, United States - 9_EM | ecosystem: Host-associated > Plants > Roots > Unclassified | place...
TCTCTGTTTCTTTCCTAGGCGACGATCCTCATTCATCAAGAACCAGAGGCGTGTTTTCGTTTCATGTTCGAGTCTCGGTGCCTTGTGCCACACTCTTGCCCTGTCACCGCCAACAAAGCATTGCAAATTCAGGATAAATCAGGCATTATTCTTTCACCCCCACTGCTGCTGACGTTTATAGATCAACGAACTGCATCCGTTTAGTTAGGACCCTACATTTCATTGGGAACATCTTCGAGATCATTAGATCGACCAAAGCGCAAAACAACATCCGGATACAGTTATGCCTCCGCTCTCCGTCATCCCTTTCACAACTCTCGAGCGATCTATACAGGTTTATTGGATGTGATCCGAATTAAACCTCCCGGCGTACACATGTCTGCCGGGCGGCGGCAAGATATAGGGAAAAACAGAGCTAGAGCATGATATCGATCTGCAAACGTTTGGGAAGAAGCGTGAAGGAGGTGCATGTGCTGCCAACCCAGCGTTTTCTGATGGACATCTTCGTGGTTCCGAATAGATCCGCATCGAGCGCGAATTTGAACGCGTCACGTTGTCACGGGCGATCTTCCGTTTGGAATACGGCGGATCCGTGTTCGAATTACTATAGGAGCCGGAAGAACTTGAACAAAACCCACCAAAAGCTGCACAAGATTTAGCGACCCAATGATGATTTTTTACCCCAGGAAATGCGCAACAATCCCATTGGGGAACTCGGGAGAAATCCCAGGAACTAGACGCGTAGATTGTATGTAAATTGCAATATTAATATGCGCGCGCAATGATCATTTACTACGATGTTTTTGACGTGCGTTAGACCTTTTCGTTCGTTTGCAAGTCAATAAATACAGTGGTATTTTCCGTGGTCAGGTCTCCAACGATTCACCCCTGACGTCGCACGAATCCTTCTCGCCTTCCGAGAAACTTAGCATATTAAACACGTGTTCGGCAGCAAGCCGGACGGCGAACGTCCAACCTTCCCCCTTCTCCCTGGTTCGCATGAGCCTTGAAGTTGCTTCTACGGATTGCTGCTCTCGGCTCTTTCGTTCCTACTGCTCCGCGAAATTCCCTACTCGTCTAGATCTCTCACGCCCATCGTCAACGGCAACAGGAATTGTGTCGCAACTCATGCTAATGCAATGACCTCTGGCTGGGAATGAAGCAAATTGTGACGTAACTTCCGGTGGAACAGGGGGTGCGTTACAATAAGCTTCATAAGTTCATTCTGATCTTGATTGCTATCCCGTTAATATTGTCTGCCACGAGTTTCCGGGCTTCTACGGATCCGAGTGGCAGATATGATCGCCTCATCATATGAGCGACCTTGTCCAGAATTCTGATATTTGTATGTCGTGGGTGTCTGCTGATTCTTGAATCGTCAGGAACGCTGCGCCCAGGTGTACGTACCCAAGAACAATATTACATGGAATAAATTGCTATCCAGGTACAGTTCACTTGGACACCGAGCCTGATGCTATAGCGCTAGGCGAATGGAGTGGAGCGGAGCGGGGAAAACGCAAGCCAGTGCGGGGCGTAAATATGCTGATAAGTATCTTGTTCTCCTGTCTATCGATTCGTTAATTGTCTCGCTCCTCAGTCAGTTCCCTCCGTCTTAGCCGTCAATATTGCTTTCTCGCTTTCATTTCGTTGCCTAGAATCGACGGGGTGATTTGATATTCCATGGAGAGCAACATTCCGCGATATGCAAGTACAATAAGTCATCGACCGGGTTTAGTTTTCGAATTTACTTCATCATCCATTTGTTCTCTCTTGTTGTTGTGCACCTTTGCCGGCATCATGTCTGTCTCTCAGCAACCGTGCACTTCTCTCAGGAAAAGAACGCCCTCGATGTTCCACTGATAAGTTCAACCAATATTTGGAAACTACTGTTCCGCCACTTTTTCCAAGTGACTGTTCAAAATCTCGACATTGTTGAAATCCTCACTGGAGAACACGACATGGTTACAATCTATACATAACATATCTTCAAAGGAATGCACGTTTTCGCGTACGTGTACGTGCATACATGCGACGAACTGACTAAGCTTGTTCCCTTGGGGAGACTATACATCATGTTGTGTCGGATGGTGTTTTGAGTACTGCATTTCTCCAGTAGCGTCGAGACCGAAAAGATAGAAGCCGACATTGCTGAACTGCCCACCCAAAGATCGTGTCAGTGAATCGCTACTGACCTTGTGTCTCCCTTGCTCGCCACGCTCGTACGGGCTCTCATTCTCTCATTCCCGACTATTGGAGAAGTTCCGTAACCGATGTTTTTCACGCAGACACCCCCGAAGATTATTTGACCTAGAAGCGCCGATCGTATATATAGAATGTGCCGACGTCATTCTAGGGGTTACCTTCTTTCACACGGAGCGAGCCACCGACGTGCGTGGCCAACAGTTCCCATCATGCAAAATTAAAAGAGTAACTCACGACAAGACGTCCAGCTTGAATTCTCCCCTTCAATATTGGCCATTCTCTCGAAGTTCCATCGCGACTTCGCTGGGGAGAACGCACATTCCTTTTTGAAGACTCTGTGATCTAATATATGCGACGCATTTGATCGGCTGCATCTCTACTCTGAAGCCACGGTAAAGGGTTTGTTGACATTGCCATCCTCTGAATGACAATACCCATCGGGCGCCGCGTCTTGGTCAGGGAGATCGCTGCGAACTCGAATGTTTAAAACACAAGCCTCCTTCAATAAAGCACTGCGCCAAATTCTCAACCGGGAATCCCGAACTCAAGCTGCCCGCTCTGCATGCCGCTCGCCGCAAGGTTTCTCGCTTGTCTGGTGCAGATGAACACATAAACAGGGTTTATCGAGATGCAGAGGGCGAGAGCGGGTTGGCTCAAGACGACAATTCTGGCGACATGCCCGGTTATGTACTGTCGTCTTTGTTGAAAGATCCAGGTGGTGCAGGGCCGAAGAAACGGTGCCCCCACGGCTGTCCCGGGCCCGAGCTCCCCGCCCAATGCACGGCGCTCAATCTCATACTAATACTGATACTTTTAGTCAGTGTTTAGGGCGGCGCAGCTATGATTATGGTGACGAACCAGTCTACCAGTGTGGCGTGATACGCCAGGGGGGCGGCAGGGTTTAGCTACTTATCGTTTGAACTCTGCACACTATTTCAAAGTGGAACATGGTTGTCTTGTACGCCGAAGTGGACACTGTATGCAGCATTTCGCCCAATCGCCCGCAGGAACCACACAATTAAAAGAAGCGCGTAGTACGGTAATAGTCCAGAGGAGCTCACGATAGCTATACATAGCGTCATACAGTCTCCAAGAAATCGAGGCGTGTGCGATACACTGTCCACGGCTATGCAGCGTTCACAATCTCTGCGCGCCAGGACAGAAATCATGATCACAGCAGCAGCGACGAGTGTTCCACATACCGCTCATCGCCTCGGTTGGATGGTACCGTGATCGAGGATTAACCCCGACATAGCAAGAGACAATAGAACACTGAGCGCACACTTGCGATAGGGTACGAATGATTGGAGATGTTAACAACTCGAGCCGGCTGCATAACTGCTGGTCCGAGCATCAGGGAAGACGTTAGCGAGGGTTGTCGTTTCTGGATGCTCTAATCATGTCAGAGGTGGAAGAACAACACTATTGAATTGATATGTCACGATTATGTCCAGGTCATCGCGGCAATACCCGCACGCTCATCGACAGTTGCTGGCCCGCTCCTCCAACAAGCGACTGGCACGGCGTTGCGGAATACCTTCTCGCAGAATGGCATACTAGGCTAATACATCAGGAGAATCGTGCATTTTGGACTCTGAGCGACCTTCACCTCGCTTTCGATTTCCCCGTCCTATAGAATATTCGTGTCGTGAACTAAGTATTTTTACTTACTTACTGGATCGTTGATCTGGCCATTGGGATCCCGTGGTCGAGCATTACCTACATGCGGCGCCGAGTTGGAGTGGCTGTGTATCATCACTCCCCACAGTCCTTTTTACGTCTCTTCCACCACTGCACTTTATCGAAGCCTGTAGCGCCCCAGGTCGCTGCGCATATCGTCAAGGCGGCCCGTCTAGTCTTCGTCGATGCCCGGTTCACGTGCTGTGTTCCGACGTGCGCGGAGAGGGAAGTTTTCGTTGTCAGGTCTGTTGGCGTCGTCACGTCATGCGGTTCGTCAACAGCTCCCTATGAACATCCATCCAGTTGACCTGTACTGACTCCAAGGAGTTATCAGCGGGCCAAGGCGTCCCAGTGTCGATTCCCATTCGATGTTATCTGTCTTATCGTGGAGTGGGTGGCCGTAACGAATCGCAGGGATCTTCCTTCATTGGCGCTTGTAAACCGCCTTTTCTTCGATGCCGCTGACTTCTGGATATGGAGGGATGTGCCCCTCCGAACCATGCCCAATTCCCCCTTCGGCCCCATACAGAGAAGACTGCATATTCTTCTCGGGAGATTAGACCAAGGCAAAATGATGACCAACCTACAACTACATTTCGACGCCAACCTGCCAGAATCATACCTGGAGTGCTTCAGAACCGGCGTTAACGATTTGTTGACACGCTCCAGCTGTCTAAAGGGTCTTACTTTAGGGGGCAGATGCGGCTACATCGAAATTCCTCATATGATTGGCGGAACGAGTCCGTCCTTTCGTCTTTCGGAGCTTAGTCTCCACTTACGGGTCACACCCGAGTTATGGGACCTCGTCTTTTCTCAGCCAACGATTCGACGACTCGTCCTAAATCACTGTTTCAAACCCCCATATGTGCACTACAGACCGCCCGATATACCATCACAAATACCGACCAACGCGCTTCCACAACTTGAAGCCCTCTTGGCACCCATTGAAATCGTTACGGCACTTCTTCCAGGACGGCCAGTAAAATATGTGGCGGTACAATGCCGCGATACATCCTCACCTTCGGCACTCGAATTTCTCTGGCAAGCTGTCGAGGAGTCTTCAGCTGCACTGACTGCACTGTCCATTCGAGCGGACTCTACAATTGCCTTCAGATCATTACTTCAAGAGCTTCCCCGTAGAACACCTTCGTTGCGCTTCCTTGGAATCAACATCGCCGGCTCCACTCGGCGATGGACACCCCGACCCAATGCAGGAGACTTAGGTCTACTGAGTTCACTGACAATGCTAGAGTGTATTCGATGGGAATCAACACCCGACCCTCGTTGCTTTTCGAATCCAGCGGATTATGCGGGAACATCCCTACGACATGTGCAACATGAGGTTTGCTCGCTATGGTCGTCACCTCAAGGTCTGCACGAGTATGAAGGTGCCTGGGAGATTGTGAATAAGAAGGGGAGAACGTATTGGAAACTGAAACCCTTTTTCCTCGCTCCTCGTGTTGACCATCGGACGCGGGGACTGGTGTGTATTGTCAATAGTTTCCTGATATGACACTAGTTTTGACCGGTGGTTTATCTCAAAGGACCCTCTTGCGCTGCGATATATGTGATCCTTGGCCAGAGGAAGCGGGCCCAATTGTTGGAGCTATGCTCCGCAATGTAATCTACAACGGAAATGTGGGTATTTTCCGTTTGGTTGCAGGACTTTGCGGATTCGTCGATGGTTCTCTTGTTCGCTCTAGCATAAACATTTTGAAGCGGACAATCATAAAATCCTCATCTACCCCTCTCGGACATTGGAAACCTGCGTTCTTCCCCTCATGATCTATGCCACTCACTATATTATGCACCCATCGAATAATTCGGACAATGGTTGTCTTCAACCAAAGACAAAACAGACCCTGGAGCGAATCACCGAACGTCTGGTAGGATTGTGTTACCCTTATTAATCACGGCCTCTAGTCACATTGCGTTGATCAGGCCCACCGCACATGAACGGGGCACTTGCGTTCAACACATTAGTGCGTTAGCACAGGAGCCTCGGCTTGTCGGACTATCAACATTTCTTTCCTATTGTACTCGGACATTGCCTTCATAGGACAATTCTTTTCATCGCTGGCTCATTTGCGACACGTTGCGATCACAGTTTCGTAGCGTGCATGTTCTTTCGGATCTTTGACGTAAGAGGTTTTGCTGCCGTTAGATCATAAGAGCTCAAGATACTCACCAAGCATCAAGCATGCCATGAACTTCGCCATAGCCTCGATCCTCGAGGCCTCCGACGTTCAACGCGTTTTCCAGCGAGACAGCTGAATTAAGATGACCAATAACGGTCGACACCGTCGTACGAATCGTGAAGTAATGCAGAAATCACCAATCTAGCTGCGGTGCCGCATAATCGCGGCAAACAAATCTTCCTCGGATGTCCCCGACTTCTAGTGTTTTTGCGAGATTACTCCTCCCTGAACTCCACAGACAGATCATACTACACCTTGCACGCGACGACCTCGAGTCATATGCGCTTGCCTCCCGAGCATTCCATCGAGAAGCCAATTATGTTCTATGGCGAGCCATTAGGGTATCACTACGCAAGCAAAAACCTGAGGGGATGGAAACATCTGTTTAGGCGTTAAGAAGGGGCTTAGTGCGGGCCGCCAACATCCGTCATATCACCTTTACGTGTGTTCCTGGGTGTCCTGGAGTCACGTACTGTCCTCCCGCGTTATATACATTCCCAAGGCACCCTACGGAAGAATTTTGGAGATTTTTAAAGGAAGCTTTGCGCCTAATGGGTCGCACCGAGAGGATCCGACTACTTGTCTCAGACGAATTGCTCCAGCGCTGTCGGCATGATGCACTATTTCCAGACAGTTTTACTGATGTCATTTCCAACGTATTCAAAGCCTCCCACGTCGCGATCTTTACGCGTATATTCGACTCTTCCAATTATGCCAAGCGTGGCCATCCTTGACAACTTTGTATGCCGAGGAATTATCAAGCATGGCGCCTGAGAGATGCCCTTGCTTCCCTCTACCACCCTCCCTCTACTTCGCCACCTCAAATCAGATCCCTCTCTATGCACCACATCGACATGGTATCATACAGGAGGGTACCCCTGCGTCAAGACGAATAGCGAGGAGCAAGAAAACTTGAAACAGCTCACGACAACTATTCGGAGTTGCCTTCAAAGAGTTCGGGTGGCGTGCGAGGCCTATACCGACGATGATGTTGTCGGATTCTTGCCAGCATTTTCACATGACACTCTCCGAAACCTTCACCCTGGGACATTCAGCCAGAAATTGATAACGAGGAAGCGTCCGACCGTTTAACGCCATCAACCCTCATGCGGGGACCGCCTCCGGGTGCTCTATGCCAGGTTGAAGTTGATTTTTACTTCCACCGTTACCATTATGCATCACCATTGTTCCGATTGTGGTGCACTTCGCTTTCTTGTCGCTCGCTGTGATAACCACTGGAACGTGCAGATTGCATTTACAGAGGGTCCTTAGTTACAATTGCTCTAGTTGTAGTCCTAGACACGTCCCAGGTCCCCTTATAAATACGGGATGGGTCCCGTTTGAAGTAGTAGAAACTGAAAATTTGTATTGAGCTCCGAGGCTCCCACTACTGTATATGATGGTGGCTAGCTGATGGCTCGAGGAATTTCTTCAGCAGGATCCCAAGTCAGGATCAAGAGTAAACTGGAAGCGATTAATTGTCTTAATTCCGCCGCCGCGACCATTGCATGTTGTGTCCATCTCCGTCATAGCGTTGAAGCAGTCATTATAGTTGTATGTTCCGGTGCCACTAGCCGTCCTCTCGACGGACAGATCGCCTGAATTACATAACGTAACTCATGGGAGGTGTTGCCAATCGATGACAGAAGAAACACGAATATGAGCGACAATAAGGAAGCACATAACATAACGGTCGAGACGTACATTTATAGTCGCTACTAGTGCCGTAGCACTGATGACGGGACTCGTGCGAGGCGAAGGCGAGACTACCCTCAGCAGAGCAGAAAGTAGCGATGAACCTACCATAGCTCCTCTGTTGTCTTTAGGTTTGGGAAATTTCCGACACCTTAGTGCACAAGGAGAACCCATGACTCGGATATCCATCTTGCGATGTTTTCTGATACCCCATGGCCCATTCTTCACCAATAAGCGCATGGGAAAGGCAACGCAGGAAGAAGGAATCGAGTATCACGAAAAACACAGATATCAAGCACAGCGCTCCAAAGCGGTCAATCACGCGAACACTTCACGCGTCACCGAGAGAACGGGATCCATGTTTCACAGTGAAAATGGAGAAGCCTCGAGATTCCTGAGTTCGCAGCGCCCGTAGCATCCATCTTGCAGGGAGAATACACATCGAGATGGCTGACCTCCTAGCTCTGAATGTGACATAGACGACTTTTTCACAGTATTACTATAGTCGAGACCGTTGTTATAACCGTGCGAGGCAACTCCCGACAATCGATAACATAGCCATGATATATCAAGCTCTTGGGCTCCAGTACATTCGATCATTTAGTAATGATCGAATGAACCCCAACAGGCGTAAGAGGCGCAAATACCTCGGCATACCACGAGTTGCGGAACAGCAATGTATATCCGATTATTGTAATATCATGGTTGGGTGAACTTTCTTGACGCCGCTAGGGGACAGTTCGGCAATAAAAGCGCTCGAAGTTGTTCGAGATGAACACTTCCATTATTGAAGCGGGCTGCAGGGCCCGGGCCGGTGAGTGGCAGTGTGTAGTCTATCCGTTGACAACCTACAAACACCGCCGGCACTAAAGCTGTTGACCATATGCATTTTGTCAGCTCACTGGGACCGGTAGCGCCTATGCGGAGACAGGATAATCTGTGCGGGCTCATGGCAAGATTACAGCAAGATCGCTTGCATTACAGTTCAGTACTGGGGATAATATCGTGACACTGGGAGACGGAAGTGGCGCGGTGTTTTTCAGGTCCCACCAGTCGCACCAGCGTGTCGGAGACCAGACAAGCGTGAAGAGTCTAAGAAACTGACCATCAGCACGAGGCGGAGAATTGCGGCGCGATGACCTTGCACCGGATCCGGAGCAGAGCAAGCGCCAAAGGGAGAGAAAGCGCGAGAGAATGAATATAACTAGTTCGAATCATTGATCGAAAAGATGACTGCGCTCTTCGAGTTGACGTGTGTTGGCGTCGAAGCTGCGTGCTTAGCTGCAAACAAGACCGTGCGTGCTACTGCTGCCGCGTTCAACTGGAGTCTGGACCCTCTCGGGCTGCTACTTGTTGTACTGGTCTTCCTCAACGCTAGCTAACATCCTACGATTCGACGCCTGCGAAGATTGAGGCTGCTGCTGTCGCATAACGCTATGCGGTCCATCGAAACCTTTTTGTGGGCTTCTACGTAATGATGGTGAGGGCCAAAAACCAGCTCAAGACGTTCCAGCATTAATTCCCATTCGATGCTGTCTATCTTATCGTGGAGCGGGTCGCACTGACGAACCCCAAGGGTCCCCTATCATTGAGGCTGGTGAACCGCCTGTTCTTTGACGTCGCTAACTCTTGGATATGGAGGGATGTGACCTTCCTGCTCAAGACTGATTTCCCGTCCAGCCACGTGAAGGGAAGGTTGAATACTCTTTTCACCAGATTAGATCAAGGCACCACGGTCACAAACCTATTTTTTTTATCCATGGCTCCCGGCCAGGACCGGAAATAGATTGCTTATGAGTTGGGTTTAACGAACTATTGACACGTTCTAGCAACCTCAAGCGCCTCACTCTAGAGGACGTGCTCGACTCATCCCGCTTCCCCCTTTTGTTCAGCAGACGTCATCCATCTTGTAGAACTCAATATCTACACTCGCATGACACCCGAGCATTGGGATCTCATCTTTGGCCAGTCAACCATTCGAAGACTTGTTCTAAATTGCGATTTCGACAGCACATGCCGGGATATCAACCGCCCCATATACCAACCGCCGTGCTTCCGCAGCCGGAAGCCCTCTCCGCACCCATTGAGACGATGACGAGGCTCCTTCCGGGACGGTCAGTGGACATACCATACCTTCCACGTTCAGAGCACAACCCCCTATGGCACGTAACTGCGCCATCCATCAGTGTGTTTTCCGGACAGGCCGTACTGGCATTGCTTCAAGAGCTTCGCCGCCGAGCACCCCTTTTGCGTTTCCTAGGCATACGCACCCTCGTCGGTTCTGAACAATGAACAGTCGTGCATCTCGAAATCGAGTTGGTACCGCTTCGCTGGGATGTGTTTAGTGGGGATCAATATTTGCACACACGGAATTTTAACCTTGAACATTATGCCGAACCGTCCCTACGACGTGCAGTATGGATGCTGGGCATTCAGGTGCCCTGTTCTTCCTCACCCCTGGCGATGAGGACTCGCATGTAGTGTCTTTTATATCTGATATAACAATGGCGGTGACTATTGGTTTATCCCTGTGATATGCGAGGCGTGGTCTCAACTATTCAAGCAAATAGGCCAAACCCCACCCCTACGGATCCGCAGAGCAATCCCCGTGAATTTATGTGGTATGTGGTACCCCATGTTTCATTACCTTGTCCATTCCCTGTTAGTTTGCTTCGGAGCGCCCTGGAGCGGGCCTGAGTGCGTAGAGCAGCGGTGAATGAAAATCCCCGTTTCCTGATGAATGATCTCGTGCGCTGGCCCATCAGGATTCAAGCGACCCAAAGATCTCTTTTCAGATCGTGGGCACATATCCGATAAAGCCAAGAGACACTGGTTTAGAATGCGATACATGTAACGGCAGCCTAACTGCACCTACGGAGCGTTTTGGGCTGACGATACGACGATGGCATGCATATGCATGAGCGCACGTTTGCGGACGTCACCCGCCCTAGGCGGTGCAATCCGCAGGCTTACTGCCACTTGGACAGCAGATGATGAATTCATATTAACATGTGTTCCTGTGCCTGTGGGCCTATGAGGACTGTTTATGCCAGTGTTACTAGGACAGGCACGAGGTGCCAGTAGCGCTCCTAAGGATCCGGATCGGATCGGATCGGCGCCAGCGCCGTCTTAGATCCTTTGTTTTTAGTGGTAGTCGGCAAGTCCATTCAAACGGAGCCTGCCGGCTGAGAGCCGAAAGTATTCAGTTGCACCAGAAATGCGTCCAAGGTGGATGCAGCCAAATTTTGAACCATATGTAGCAACGTGATGG
>Ga0307508_10006430_pt1 | contig 11046 bp, 13 predicted proteins | sample 9_EM_MG_FD_203089 | JGI IMG/M metagenome (GOLD analysis project Ga0307508, IMG submission 203089) | Populus trichocarpa ectomycorrhiza microbial communities from riparian zone in the Pacific Northwest, United States - 9_EM | ecosystem: Host-associated > Plants > Roots > Unclassified | place...
GATTCCAAACTTCCTGGGCTGGATCCTTCCCAGAAACTCTGTTGAGTGTAGCTCGGAATTCTCCCTGAATTAAGGAAACAACAGCATCACCCAGAGGATTGGGTGGAATCAGCCATTCATAATCAGGTTTGTTTGAAGTTCCTGTCAACACCCATTTCTCCTGAACTCCCCGATTTGCATTGGCTACTTTTGCATAGGCATTGCATGACCAGCACATCAGTTTGCTGATGCCAATGATGTTCTTGTGCACCTGTATCTTTTCATGTTCCAGGTATGTAATCATCTGAGCCTCGCAATGGAATTTCGGGTTGATGACTTTAGGATAGGCCACCTCGATGCCATTTAGAACCTTGCTGTCTCCCATTATTTTGCAACTTTTGTCATCCATCAACCATCCGAGTCTTTCGAAGGAATTGAGAAGGAATGATTTAGGTGAAGAGGGTACCATGGTGTACGATGTGCCATGACCTTCAGAAACGACACCGGATTGCTCACCAATCCATACAATCTTGATCCCTTCTTTGCTTTTTACAAATTTCGCAACTCCATCTTGTCCTAACACACTTCGAATGAAATTTAATCCTCTGGAGGCAACCAATTTTGCATCGGCGCAGAAGCGTCCAAGGTGCCACAAACATCGTTGAAGTTTCATGATCCAGTCATGATCTTCCTTACTTTTAATTGCAAGAGATGACTTGGAAGCTGAGGCCTGTTTGAATTGCTCGAAGAAATCGGTGTCAACCAATGTGGTCGCCATCTGGCAAAAGAGCTGGGCAACCTCATCCATCCGAGTCTCCGGGTCCTCAGGGTCCAATACATGAGTGATGGTGCTGGTGGATTTCTTCCTTGCCATCGCGGCTTGCTGCCGACGAATGCTGGTGACAAAGGTACGGAATACTCGTTTCAGAATGTCGTTGCCATTCAGGCCCCCGAGCAGTGGCTCCAGGGAGGGAAGCTGCCGTATGCTACGCAGAAAGCGGGGATTTTGCTCGATGTTCGGTGGATTACTTGCGCACCCACCCCACTCATCGACAATCCGGCCAAACCTCTCCTCCACAGTTTCGTTTGGATTGCCCATTGTGGTGAGTAGGTTGATCTTGTGGTCAATTCGGCGATATGAAATGGCAGTAGCCAGTTTAAAGAACTTCAAGGCTTGAGTCTCGATCGAGTTGGTCACTTGCAGTGCATCTCGAAGGGTGTATATGAAGGCATCCGCGTTCTGTTTGTCTTCTGGTGTTGGCTTACCACGGTCAAGAGCAATAAAAAGCGTGATTTGGCCAGCTTCAGAAACGAGCGCAGTTGCAACTCTATCCCCTTTGGGTTCCCTGACGAAGCACAATGCAAGCCAATTTAGGAGGGATAAGTCGTCTGAACTTCGAATGGACGGGCTGCAAGTATCTTCCAACTTTCGTTCCAAGAGCATTATAGCTAGCGAGGCCATAATATCATTCTAAATGAGTAGTTTCAACCTAAGGCTGCACTGGTATATTCGATTCTGAAACTCACCTGTTTGGACATGTCTGAAACTGACACGGCCATAGCTATGTCTATCGACAGAAGAGATCACGCCTTCATAGACGGACCGGTCACCGATTCGACTTGGTTTGCATTTATTTATTGTCCTCACGTGTTCTCAATGTTCTTATCTCGATCCTAAACACTGCACAAAAAATGGAGGCAAAACTAGCGGAGTATTCCACTCTCAATCAAAAGGACAAGGGTCCAGCTTTTATCTCACTTATTCCAGAGATCCTGGCCCAATCACCCGACAGAGTTGCTAAAGATCTCCACACTTTGGTAGACACCGTCGTCAATCAAGACAGCGTAGGACTCGTAGTTGGACGCCAAGTTCTATCTGAACTTGTAAAGGTTCTGGGTGTGATCAAGGATCTCGAGCTACGAAAACGTGTTGTTGAAGACACCCTGAACACTGTCCAGCCACGCATTGTAAGCTACGAGGAGCAGGTACGCTGTTGCACAAGATCCATGGTCTTCACTGATCATTTATAAATGAAACACAAGGTTAACACCCTGAGATTCCAACTGGCCGATCTTCTTGAAGAAGAAGAAGAATGGAGCGCTGCCGCTAGGGTGCTGATGGGTATTTCGATGGACTCAGGTCAACGGTATGGCGTTTATAGTGCTCTGATAACTGTAGCTTTATCTCCTTTCAGATCCATTTCCGACTCAGAGAAACTTCGTGTCTACGTTCGTATTGTCCGTCTACTCCTTGAGGATGAAGATTCCGTTCAAGCAGAGACGTATTATAACCGTGCTGCTCTTCTCGTTCATTCCGCAAATGATCGAGAAACGACTCTCCAATTCAAACTATGTCAAGCCCGTATCAGTGACTATAGCAGGAAATTTTTAGAGGCTGCGAGCAGGTATCACGAACTAAGCTATGTGGGTGAGATTGATGGAGAGGAGCGACGACATATGCTGTACGAGCCTCCCCTTCCCCATACAGTCGTCATGATCTGACCTTTTTCATGCAGGTCCGCCGCCGTTACTTGTGCCGTCCTTGCTCCTGCTGGACCAAATCGTTCTCGGATTTTAGCGTCACTATATCGCGACGAGCGAGCTGCTGACCTCCCCACCTATAACATCCTTTCTAAGATGTTCCTTGATCACATACTCAGACCCGCCGAAGTCAAAGAATTCGAAAAGACACTGAAACCGCATCAGTTAGCTAAAATAGCCATTTCTTCCAATGACAGATTGGCTTCAGCCAATGATTCTGGAAGTGAACCCGACCCAACGGCAAGTACTCGAACAGGTCCATCTACAGTCCTTGACCGAGCTGTCATGGAACATAACCTTCTTGCCAGCTCGAACATTTATAACAACATTGCTTTCAGTGGATTGGGTGCACTTCTTGATCTCACACCCGGTGCCGCAGAGACGATGGCACGTCGGATGATCGAACAAGGCCGTCTCCGCGGTACCATAGATCAAGTAGACAAGTTAATCTGGTTCGAAGGAAACCGTGATGACGATGGTGCCCAAGGGAAGGCAGGCGGACTGGGTGACGTAGAAGATGCCGAGGACACTGGAGCGCCGTTTACGAAACGATGGGACACCCAAATCCGCTTGACTGCTGCCCATGTGAGGATTCCCTAACCCGTGTTCAGGTTGAGTATCTGATTATTTTGTACACAGGTGGAGTCCATCGTCCAACATCTGACAGAGAGAGGTCTTTTGCCATACACCGTCAAGGTGAAATAGCTTCTATACTCTATCTGTGCTGCTATGTGAGGGTATCCATAAATGATCACTGCAAGATGAAAATCAACTATTGAATTAAGGACATGAATAATGGTATGATAAATGTGAATGATCCACGAAAGTAGATTCACCAATTACGGTGGGTTTTTACGTTCCTTCCGCTTGGCACGCTCCCTTTTGGTCTCCAGTTCGTGCCACTCTCCTTCCAATTGCACTAGTCTGATAAAAAGCCTGAACGGGATGAACGAAAGTAGCATAGAAAAAACTTACCCGACAGGCTTGGATGCAGGTGGTGCCTCAGAAATGAAGTAAGGGGCATCCAAGGCTTGCAAGGCGGAGATTCTCTTCGTCGGATCGTACGTAAGAAGCTGCTCCGCAAGATCAAGGCCGGCAGGAGAGAGCCACCTAGACAACGGTTCAGCTATAGCATAACGTATCACCAAACTTCCTACTTTTGGAACGCCTCTCGAAAGCGGTTCGGCATAAATTGTGGGGGTTTGACTAATTCATACCACGGCAAATTCAAGATATCCGGCCATTGCCCAGGTGTTGGAGTTCCAAGCAACTTAAATAGGACCTCCACTTGATGGATTTCATCATTGCCCTGAAAGACGGGCTTCTTCGTAAACAACTCAAGCATGATGCATCTTGGATAACGTCAGTTTCGTTCTTCAAGAAAAGGAAAGTACAGACCCAGCACTCCATAAGTCAACTTCAGGGCCATATACGGTTGAACCGAAGAGCAAGTCTGGTGGTCGATACCACAAAGTGATAACTCTGTTAGTGTAGTCTGCTCGACGACGTTTTTGATAAAATCGGGCAAGCCCGAAATCCGCTAACTTCAACTCGCCACGGTTGTTAACCAGGATGTTCGAACCCTTGATATCACGATGAATGACCCCCTTGTGGTGCAGATAAGCTAAACCCGCAAACATTTGATGACAGAGAGACTTGAGATGCGCATCCGAGAACGTGAATTGCGATTGCGAGAGTATGCCGGTTAAGTCGTGATCCATGTATTCAAACACCATAAACACTGAACCTGTTGGACAGGAGTTGAGAACAATCACAAGCAATGGTGACATACTTACCATTAGATACCATCATCTCAAACAGACGAACAACATTCTCATGTCGTAACGATTGAAGCAACTTAATCTCACGAATGGCAGTAACAGGAAACCCATCGCGTTCCGACTCCATTCGAATGCGTTTCAGAGCAACATGCCCACCAGTAAGCGTATTCCGAGCCTTGTAGACTTTGCCAAAAGTGCCTTCCCCAACCTGGTTGACGATTTTGTATAGGTCTTTAGGCGATGAAACAGCTATGGTGTCCTTTGAACCATCTTGAATAGCCGGCGAAAGCTGTAGGTCCATCAACATTTCTCCTCCATCATTAGGAGACAGGGGTTTGTCAAGAATATCTGGCGGCGCCATAGAAGACAACAAGGGTTCCACAGGCAACACAACCGGCTCAATCGTATGGTTCAGATGAGAGTCGGAATAATGGGGCAAATGGTCGCTTTCACGATCATCGCTTGATTCTTCTTTGGCCTCTGCCCTTTCTGGTTCTTTACCATTGGGCCAAGAATGTATTTCAGGAACTTTGCGAGATGTCGGCGGAAGGGCCTCTGTATCCTCTGATAAGGCTCGATGTTGTTCTAGAGGCCCTAAATCCATTTCCTCTTCGTCTCCAGGGAAAAACCTTTTGACCGCGGAACTGGCTTTCCCTATAGGTTTGAAGCCTGCGCCTTTGACGGAAGGGGTGCGATTCTGCTTCGAAGATGGCATGTCGACTCGCGGTTCCACAACTAAATTTTTCGTAGGACGGAACCCTACAGGTGAATGAGGACCTCGGTACGACTGAGTCGGTGGGATAGAAGGAGGCGGCATCGAGATATTGATCGAATAAGTCGATTGCTCTAGATACGAGGGCAGATGCGCCGTTGGTGATGATGCCGACATATTAGAGGGGCGGTCATCGTCCCCATCTATATTTGTTCTCGAGTCCCTAACTCTACGGTCGCGTTTGTGCCACCTTGACTTTCCATTTTTCAATTCATCGGTCTTCCGATGGGACGCGCCGTTCTTGGAGGATTTGTTGGCCACAGGAGTTACCTGTATGGCTGTGGGCAGACGATGGAGGGATCGTGGTCGACCCACAGGGCTCCTGCTCAAGCTCCTGTCGGAACCTGAGCTGGAACCTTGAGATACGCTGCTTCGTCGTCCCAAGGGACTCCGACGGGGACTAGGTGACGGAGAATAATGTCTCCTGTGTCTATTCCCAGGTCGTTGTTGGATACCTCGTTCGCTAGGAGTCCTACTTCGCAGTGTGACAGGACTGGAATCATCTCGCCGACGACGTTTACTTGCAGGTGAAAGAGGAGGTGATTGTGAACGACCCCTTGAGGACCGAGGAGACCTGTACGACTCTGGTGATCTACTTCGTGACCGCGAAGGGGAACGAGAACGAGCATGTTTTCGTTTGTGTGGTGGCAGATTCACTGTCGCTTTGCTTGTAGAACGCGCGGGCTCCCGTCTCGTCCAACTGCAATATATGGTCAAATGTAGACTGCACCACTAAGATAGCTACAACTTACTTATTCAAATCTCCATCGTCTCCCTGGCGCCATTCTCGTCGTTGTTTGTTCTGATTATGGCTGCGCTTCGATTTTCCATTTTGTCGTTGAAGGTTCTGCGCTTGTTGGCTCCTTTGCGGCTGCTGTTGATTATTTCGATTTGACGATTTCCACGAAGCAGCTGGTTCCCATGACCGTTCCTGCCTATTGTCTATTGGGTAGTCGTTTTGAATTGGGACGTCGCGAGCCCATTCCCTCTCCCTGCGTCGAGTACTCCAACCTGAGTCACTCTGATACTTCTGTTGACCATTTTTATCCCTCCTGTCCTCTTGGCGCCATTCATGTCTTCGATCATGAACTCGGTCGTTTCGCATTCCTGCCGGTTCCCAATCGTCCACAGGAAGATCCCTACTGTCCCGTTCCTGCCAAGGTCCCGAATAAGAACTACGACTACTCTCGTATGCAGGAGGTGGAACAGTCCACATTGAAGGGTCTGAGTAAGAGGAAGATCCAACGTGGTCGTAATGATGAGACCACTCATGACTGGAAGACGTATAGCGACTTGGATCTGCCCTCCAGCTCCCGGACTTGTCACATCTCCCGTCATCGTAGTCATCTAGTCTATCACCACGGGAATAGGGATCTCCATAGGCATATCTGTCGTGTTCATAAGTTGCATGGTGCCAGTCTTCATCACGCTGAGAACGAGGAGCTCTTTCCCGGTCAGAATTGTAGGGTGCTCGACTTGAAGACGAAGCAGTTCTGTAGTTCTCGACGGAACTGCGGGATCTGGAGTAACTGTCTGGATGAAGGTCCTCTCCAACTTGCATATTCATATATATATCACCGTCTGGGTCTTTGTTGGACTTTGAACGTTTGTGCCTGCCGTGAGAGCGCATTTTGAAGCGATGGAGTTCACTAAAGATGAGCAAAGGTGAGGGGTCGGCGGCTTGCGGCTTGTTGGTCACTGTTGAGAGTGACGCGAGAAACTCACCTGTCGCAAGACGTCCTGAATTATTAACTAGTTATTAATGAGAGATAAGTCTGTGCCTTCGGGGTACACACTGAAGGTCAGATTACGAACAGAAGGTCAGAACTTCATCTGTCGGGATTCGATTACAAAACTTACAGAGCAAAATATTGCCTCAAAGACTGGCTTTGAGTAGGGAAAAAATCCCAGCGTAATCTGTCCACGTTCGCTCTCTGGGAAGATTTTGTTTGTATTCCAAAATCTATCCACCAGCGTAGAGCCTGTTGAATTGTTATAGGTAGCACTGAGCACTTGCCTAACAACTGTGACTTGAAAGATTCAATGTTTTCTAATTGCAGCATGTGACCCAAAACTATGTCATAGTGTCACTGCACTCATTCACATCTACTAGTAACACGAAATATGATACATACAGTTTGCAATTCACCACGAAAAATACATCATTATAATACTATTGGTTCACACATTCAGAGCCTGCAGCAGGGGATATCCGTATGAATTCGCCTCCAGGTTGTCCCAGCAGTGCTGCGAGGTCATCTAAGTTTATACTTGCCATACGAGTCCTTCTTGGACGCTGATTCATTTCCATTATCATGTCCGCGTCTGCTATCTTTGAGAAGGCACTGGGAGTTTGTGTAGGAGCAAATAGCTGCGCACCGTAACGCACATGAGTTTTCAGCCATTAAATACATCTAGACTTACCTTCACAGTGGTATCGATGCCACTAACAGCTATTAGGGGCAAAGTCGGGTGTCCTTCCACCATATTCACAACACTGCTATCGCCTTCATAGATACCATGTAATTCTCCAGTCGATTTATTCCAAATGAAGAAATTTCCATCATCAGAACCCGACGTCACCCATTCGTGGTTTGGTCCGAGGAAATTTACTACAGAATGAACGAACATATGGAGGGAGATGAGTGAAGGGACCCATACCATCTTTGACGGTTTCGACATTTCTGGTACCTGTAAAACGACGTCTTGGGAATATCACGGGAATTTGTGGCAAGTTTGTTGTTTTCTCAATTGAATCGCCTTCGTCAGAAGATTCCTCGTCGATGGGGCCGGGCGCGGCAATCTTTGGATATATGTGAATCACATAAAATGGTCGGGTCCTCAGTGTGCACTTACATTGGGTGGCACAAGAGAGGATCCAGTGGTTTCGTGGTGACTGCCAGGCTCATCTAGGGCAGAGAAGAGATAAACACCATCACCACTATAGGCTATCCTCTCGTTAATTCAGAAAAAAAGGAATGAGAGAACGTACACAAGATGACCTAGGACATATAAGTATGATTAGGTCAAATTGACTAATTCCGCAGATTTACCTCATGACCATCGGAAGCCGACATGCGAGCGCCAGTGATATGCACACGCCTGCCTCGCAGTCCTTTTCTTGAATCTCTGCTGAATTTTCGCACACAGGTCGTGAGTTCTTCACCAGCTCGAGGTAATCCACCCCAGTTGGCTTCTAAGACTCGACGAGAATGTCTGCGGTCGTATAGACCTAGGGTCTTCGTCAATCGGACTACCAGTTGTTTATGAACAGAAACATGCATATGGTCCATCCCCAGCGACAACGAATTGATAAGGTGTGAGTGGAGACAACGACAATGTACAGAGTTCTTGCTCAATCTCGACTAGCGGAGCCGGACAGGAATTGCGACTGCAAGTATGAGATGCTCGTAAATCGTGTTGTCTCACCGTTCCATCCTGAAAACCATAATAACTAACTGAAATGCCTAACGAATGGGCCGATCGCCTACCTCTGCCACGGATAGGAATAGGTCTGGGCTGTCCTCTGTGACTATCCTCTTAGCCCTGTCAGAGTGGCACTGTATTACCTTGGCGCATGAATGCCAATTGGAGAGTTCTGCCTCAGGATCGAAAGCCGATACTGGCAGAGAACCCTGGACATCAAAGACTCGTACTTGGTTATCTCCAGCAGCAGTGGCACTACTCCTAGTCAATGACTTGGCCAGGTGAATTACAAAAAGGATGGACATACATGCGGGAAGAGTGGGGCAGCATTTGAGCGCTAAAGATGTTGGCTTCGTGGCCTGTCTGGATGGTACAGCGACTTATGAAAGGATATTCTTGTGACAAATTGCTCGTATCCATTTTCCAGATCCTGACGGTAGTATCGTCACCTCCACTAAGAAGGAATTCTCCTCCTCTTCCCCAGCTCAATGCATTGACACACCTGTACACAGAGTTGAATTCAGTGTCAATGGAGCCTAGTGGAAGAGATCTGTCAGACCCTGTGTGCCCTTGTCGTCTGTCCTTCCCCAACACATTTACCCTATCAAGCGTCCGTCCCAATGCTATCTTAAGACGACCTTTCCTTCGGCGTTCAATCTGTGCGTAACTTGGGATGGGAGGCGGCAGTTCCAAAACAGAATTTGCTCTGAACCCTATCATTTCAATGTAGTACTCGGGGAGCTTCGCAACTTGGGTGGTCCTCAGACAAAGTTTTGCATAGTCAAGTATTACGTGCCAGCATAAGTCACTGTAGTAGGCAGAGGCTGTAATTAAGATAAGACCAGTGACATATGTGAACTCCGACAACCGAAGTGGATTCATTACAAGCATTACATATGATATATGATACTCGGAGCCGAGTCGTATTACTTATATAAGAATACGGGATATTACTACATAAGAAATACAAGCGACATCAGGGGTCGGCGTTGAATACAGGGTTGCTTGGGCTTTCAAGGGTAAAGTCCTCGTCCAAAAGGGAATATCCTTCCGATGAGCTTTCACTACTCCAAGTAGTATCTTCATGGGGGTGTTCGCTAGTTGACTGCTTTGGTTCACGACGATCGTAGGAAAATGGAAGAGATAGCTTGGACAGTGAATTGGTTCGTAATCTTGAGAAAAAGCCAGAAGATTGGACTTCAGTCGATGCTTGAGGTGTTGGAGGGACGTTTACTGTATTGTTAGGTTCAGGCGATGTCTTGAATTCCGAAACCCTTGCGCGCCGTCGAGAAGAACCAGCGATGGTACCTTCTGGGCGGTTCAATGAAGGGGTTTTCGAAGTTCGGCCACGCTTCAAGAGCGGCGACCGCCTGGCGAAGGCGGTTTCGTCGTCCGTATCAACTGAGAGTGGTATATCGGACCCGGAGGGTGCTGGGGATATGGCCAAGGCGCCTAGCGTAGGCTTTATCGTGCCGTCCGCGGCTTTGTTCTGTATCAACGGCAGTACGTCTGACTTATGCGGTGCCGTCCGACTTCTGTTTTTGTGCGCCTTCCGAACGGCTTGGCGGCCTAACAAAATCTGTCTCTCGATTCTAGAGCGGTTTTCAATCATGTGGAGCTAGAAATTGAATATATTAGCCTTTGACCTTTAAATAGTAGTCCTGTTAACCTTTGGCCAAGTAACGCTTTCCCCAACATGAATCATCCTTTCAAGTTCTTTCGGGTCTGGGTCTGTTAGAATCCGCACCCAATCCTATGCAACATGGTAAATGTGTCCTGAGTAAGGTCTGCATCTGATACGTACCCATACCCTTGTCTTTGGCCAAATGCTGTTTAATATGTTATTGGATACCAGTGATGTAGTTCAGATGCGACTAACTCACGTAACAGCGCCATCAAATCGTTGTAGAAACACGCTCGACCAGTCTTGTCCCAAGATTTGCGGAAGGAGCTCCAAATCTCGAATGACCTTGAAATTCTTCGTTAATTCGTGCTTCAGCCACTGTTCAGCAGCAGAGAGGAGGAAGTTGCCACGCCACCCTACGCCTCATCAGCTTAAAAGTCTACACTAGGTAATTGCGCTAACCTTTGCCTTTGCGATGAGTGACGGGCTTTCCTGCCGAGCCTCGAGGAGCAAAGAAGAACAAGTGTACATGTGGGTTAACCTGAGATACAACAGGATAGGTGACTAAAACATGATTATTGAAAGAACGAATGGGTTATTTGCCGATGACACACCCACCATTAAAATAGAGGTTAAGGGCCTGAACGGGTATATCGACCCTAGAAATGGATGAGTAAAGTTTTGGAATACAGGCTAAAAGGCAGACCTCAGTGATCCATCCCTGAACCTGCTACCCCAACTCCAAGGAATAAGGTACCCGTCTTTCAGCTTTTGCATTAGCACGACTGGATTAAGGATCCCTGGCACAGCAGCAGATGCCAACAAAGCTGACCAGATCACCGTATCTGGAGCAGTCACATAATTGAGAAGTTTGGTTGGTCTGAGAGAACAAAGGTGAGTCCCAAATAGCTCTAGAAATTGCA
>Ga0307508_10006431_pt1 | contig 11046 bp, 5 predicted proteins | sample 9_EM_MG_FD_203089 | JGI IMG/M metagenome (GOLD analysis project Ga0307508, IMG submission 203089) | Populus trichocarpa ectomycorrhiza microbial communities from riparian zone in the Pacific Northwest, United States - 9_EM | ecosystem: Host-associated > Plants > Roots > Unclassified | place...
TATTGTGCCTTTTCAAAAACAGCGTCGTCTTTATATGGTGAAAAGAGAAGAAGTAGACGATGTTGTTTTGATATGTTCTTCAATATCTGGGTGTGGAAAACATAGGAAAAGGCTTTGTTCATGGGATTTTTGGCTTAGGCCCTCAGCTGTGATTGATCTCTAGATAAGATGCAATCACGTGGAAATTAATCTTCAGCATTCGAAAATCTTATTTTAATGCCCCAAATCCTTGCAAAACACCCAACTAGCAAAAGATTCTGAAACGTCGGAATGGCCTTTAATGGGAGATTTGAGTGATTACAACCCTGAATCTCTTCATTACTTGTGCTTATAAATACAGAAAAAGAAACACAGAGAGAGACAGAGAAAAGGGTAGAGATAAAGTTCAAAATTCTAGTTTCTTCTTTTTAAAAACATAAGCCTTTATACTGTTTTTTTTTTTTTTAAATATTTTTTAAGTTTTTCCAAGTTTTCATTATTTAAAAACAGAGATAGAGTGAAGGGATAAGGTGGATATAAGCTTTCACTGGTTTACATAAAATTAGTAGAAGAATCCAGGCCTGAAGAGAAAGAAGGACATGCATGACAGAGGCAGTCCACAGGTGTTTGAATAGCAGTCTTGATATTCCTTTTGATGCTTAGCTTGTACATTTTGATGCATTTGGGAACTAGTTTGTCATCAAACAGTATTAATCATCTTTTTTTTTTTTTTGACATTATGGCACTGCTTAATTAGCTTTTTCTAGAGTCAATAGGTTTTCTTGTTGTTCTTCAAATCTAGGGCCTTGGATTCTCGTTGAGATTTTCAATTCAACGAGAAGAACCATTGCTAAACCTGCACCTCCATTTATTCAAAATCTGCATAATAGGTATTCAATGACTGTTAGAAAGGCCATACGTTATTAGTTAATTCTTGAACTTGAGATGGTCAGGCTAAGGGTAACTTGCTTTTACAATACAATTTTTTTTTTTTTTTTTTTATAATTCATAAACCAGCAGTCTAAAGTTGTTTAAGAAACATAAGCAAGAAAAAAAAATAACAATCGTTTGTTTCTTTTGAGTAATTAGCTGTGGTTGGTTTTATTTGGTCAAAGTTGTAGTTGAAGTTGCTATTAAGCAAAAAAAAATATTTGAAGGTGTTTGGTTAAAATTATAGTTGAATTTGATATTTATAATAAGATGATAAAAAAAAACATGTAATTAATTTTTTTTTCAAATTACATTAATATGCATTTCATTATTAATACATTGTAAAAAAAAAAAATGTCAACTACAACACCAATTTTATTGTACCATTAAACTTGCTATAATCCCATCACGAATTAGATCCATACGCGAAGCCCTCTGATTTTTATATATTTGTGAACATGGAACAACATTGTTTAAAAAAATCTTAAGGAATAAAATTGAAATTGCAATCAAATTCAACAAATACCACATCCTGTTGTAACTTTCTTCTAATATAGTTATGTAGTATCATGGATACCACTACAATATGAACTTACGTTTTGTAAGGAAAAGAAGGCATGTTCTATAGAATACTCCACCTTTTTTTTTCCACACTCTAAATGTATGTTATACACACAATGTATTGAGAAATGAAAACGATTGAAGATTTCTTCCCGAGTTCTTGGTTATCCTCGCCTGCAGAGTTTTGATAAGTGATCTCTCATCTATATATGGGTTTAAAAACCATATTCATTAGAATATCCTAAATCGACCATGTAGTATTTCCATGCAATAACATATAATGACTTTGTTATATATTCCCTAGTGATTATATATGTGTGTATATTTATTTATATGACAATAATATCTAGTTCATACTATTGTTTTAATTCACAATTCAATTTACATTATGTCACTTTTTCATCTCCCAAATATATTTATGCCCTTTAGGCTTCCAAAATACTCAATTTATTCTAATCAAACACCCATGTTCTCTTACCATATAATTTGTCATTTTAACATTTTGAGCGATTATATGCCTAGTTTAATATCTTGTAGTCTATACTTATAATCATTAGGTTTCATCGTTTCAATTCCTTTTTATATAATCTAAGCTATGACCCTTCACATAATTTTTGACTCTTTTCTAAAATGACTTAAGGCTTGAACTCTACCTCTAGAGCTTCTTTTCTTATCCAAAACTCTATCTAAATGCTGTCTTGGCATTTCTTGTATCAATCATTTCACAAAATTCCAACGTCATCATCATACGAGTTTCATGTAACAACTCTAGTTTTTTTTTTTTTTTTATATATATATAAAAGTATTTCAAATAATTCACTAGACATGAATAATAGAAATATTATTATTTTTATTTATTCACAAACATTCCAAATAATTTCATGGTTTAACCATCCTGAAACTTTACGGTTATATCACAATTCAAGAATAGAATACAACAAAACATCTATGTCATGAACTCAATCACAAATTGTTATTAATCCAACACTCAATGTCATAATCATGATTTACCATTTCTATTTAACAATTGGGTTTTACCTAAAATTTTGATATCAGTCCAACCAGTCGGTCATTTAGGCAATAATAACTCCACACAAATCCATTTAAACAAAATTACATATTCTAATCATCAAACGAACTGATGTCTTTAGCCCGTTACCGAGCATTAGCTCCATTGTTGGGTAACTAGTTCGACAATATAGTCTCATTGCCGAGTAACTAGTTTGATAATATAATCCATTACTAGGCACTAGCCTCATTTTCGAGTAACTAGTTCCACAACATAGCCCATCATCAGGCACTAGTCCTATTACCGAGTAACTAGTTCTATAACATAGCCCATCACCAGACACTAATCCTATGATAATATTCATTTATTAGCTGGCTATTTCATACATTAGTTATTTTATTCTTCTCATCACCTATATATTTCTAACATTGACATCCTTTTTTTCCCCGTTGCCATGGTTAAACACAAATTACACATGGTTATTGTCGTTATTCTTACATAAAAACTTATCTCATTACGATCAAACACAAATTACACATGGTTATCACAATTACAATCGATAATGGTTCATACATAAAATTTTCCATCGTTGTGATCAAAAGTCAATTATAAATAACTTACTGTTGTTGCGATCAATCACACTCCATAACATATCACGTGTTTTTTTGCCTATATATTTAATTACAACACATACCAGTTTTTGTCTCGAATGCATAAGCCTTTAATTGATAGTTCAATACACAACTCAATCAATTAACCATTGTAAATTTAACAATTTCATAAGTACATTTAATTAAATAAATAGGCTAGGGAGGGTAAATCTTTTACCTTAACTCTTATTATCCAAGTTCTTAAAGAGTCGAGTCTCGTCCTACACGCTTCTCCTATAAATCCACATAACAATCATTATCACTCACACATTCCAATTTGAATTTCATTTGTATTATTTTCTATATAACACATCCAAACACAAGTTCATAACCGATTTACATTATGCATTTACACATAATTCCTTAATTCTCTACACATATCTATTCCAATAATTTCCTCATCACTTATACATACAATTTTCTTGAAATGCTTCACAATATGTTTTATGTCATCTCAATACGCCCTTGGTCTAACAAAACCCTGAGATTTAATAATTTATGTTTATATCAAAGGCCGCCAATATTTCAAACACACAATCACTTCCATCATTTATTGCCACAATAATTTCCATGATATGTATAATCTCACTTACACAATAAGCATAATACTTCACAAAAAAAAAATATGTTAGTCATTTCACCATACATGGATTCTCAATTCTTACAACTTGAATGTAAGAGCAAAATGAGCTTAATATACTCATTAACACTTAACTTCTCATGCATTTAAATAAGTTTATATCCATCAACTAACACTACCTTGCAAAAGATTAGAAATGGCGAATCCTGATTGGTTTAGTCTAACCAAACAAAAACTTGTTCAATGTTTAGCTCAGAATTAAAGTTATAGGACTTGGTTTCGAGGGTAGCTTACTTCTTCTAAAAGCTAAGATACAAATCCACAACTCGTTGAAGGTAATAAAATTCAGTGATGTCGTTTACACACCTAAAACCACCCATTACAATAATATGCACAATTTGTCCAACAAGATACAATTTAACCCTTTGATCATATTTGGAGTTTTATAGTTTTAAATTAAGCAAAACCAGTTTTATTTGTGAGATAACATCCTTAAATATAACTTTCATATAATGAAGAAAACCTAGTTCTTCCATATACATATTCAAGACCACACATTACAGAAGCATATAATATCTATCCAACAAGATACAATTTGACCCGTCTTCAGTGTTTAGCTCATATCTAAAGTTTTATATCTTTAAATTAAGCTAAACCAGTTTCATTTAAAAGATAACTTTCTTAACTATAACGTTCATATAAAAAATAAAACCTAGTTTGCCATTCACATATCCAAGCCACACAATGTGGAAGCATATAAAATTTGTCCAATAAGATTCATGTAGTTTTACCCGTCTCTAAATTTGAGCTCATAATCCAAAATAATAAAAAATAATTTCATTACAAATATAACATTCACATCTACAACTTGCATAAAAAAATCAATTTTAAATTTTATCATTTTCAAGTTTGAATATTAGCTAGAAATCAGCTAATAAATCTGCCAGAATTTTCTTTGTAATGTTTTCATAGTTATCACCCTGTCCATTAGTTTTTCATGCTCAAGAACATTATTCATAATGATTTTTAACATTCTAAACACTTAATTCAAACAATCATCAACTCATATCAAAATACCATAAACTAATATTTCTTAAAACCATGAATAAGTTCATCAGAATTCAAATAAAGGGTTTAACATGTCTTTCCCAAACAAAATAAAGAAGAAGTTCGCAAGATTTCAACCATTTCCTTCTTTCTCTTCAATCACTTCTTTCTCGCTCTTCACTTTTCATAGCCATTTCTCTCCTTTTTTCCTTTTTGAAGTCACTTTAATCTTGTGTTTTCTTCGCAAATCATCAAGAATTATTCATGGATTTTTTATTTGAAGAATTAATTTTGGAGATTTTATAGAGAAAATAGAAAGTTTTTATCTTTTTTTTTTTCTCAGGGCTATGCAGCCGACTATTATAAAAGGAGAGAGTGATGAATCTTCACTTGTTTACAAAAATACCACTCCTTCATGCCTTTAACTAATTTTTATGCAAGTTACCCTAGCTGTTGACCTAAATAGTAAGGTTTTTTTGAACCTCGATTAAAGCTTAAATTTTATAGATCAAATTGTTAAAACTAGAAAATTCACACCAAATTTTGACCTGATCTAACATTTAAATTGAAATTTATGGATGATAGCATAAAATTAATTAGTTTATAATTTTTTCGCTAAAAATCTATTTATTTTTTATTTTTTATCTTCATAAATTATATTAATCATTCCTTTCAATCGAGATCATTTATAAATTCTCAAAATATTTTTATTTGTGCTTTGCTTGAAAAATAGTGGTTAAAAGGGAGATTTGGCGGTTGTGGTTGAAAGAGAGGTTGATGATTGCTGGGCTTGCAACAGGTTCACGGTGGAGATTGGGTTGGCTGAAATGGTGGTGAGGGCTGGCGGCGGTGGCTATGGCTTGTGGCTGTTTTGATGGTTGAGAAGGGTTGTGTACATGGTTGGGTTCGATGAAAACAAGGGAAAAGAGGCTGCCAATGGAGACTAGTTGTTCTTGGGACAGTGATGGGGTGTTCTTAAGCACAACTTTGTGAGGAACGAGGACTGGGTTTCGGGTTGATTGGGTCTGGTTTTTCTGGGTAAGTTTGGCTAGGAATAGGTTGTTGGTTTCGGTTTCGTGCAGGAGGGAGAAGGTTCTCGTGTTGGATTATTTAATGAGGGCTGTTTTAAGGCTGGTGGAAATGGAGGAATGGAACTGGGTATTGATGACGTTTGAAGGAAATGAGAGATGAAGCCTTTGTGTTGTTGATCTATCATGTGGCGTGGGTGGTTATTGGGTAGGCTGGTTTGCTTGAAGATTGGTTGTGTTGTAGAACTGGGTTTTTCCAGTGTTGGGAAGAGATGGGGTTTTGAGTTTGGCAGCGTGTGTGGGAGAGATGAAGTTTGAGTTTGGCAGTAGTGCTGGGATTGAAGATGAAGATGGTGGCTGATGGTTAACTCGGGTGAAGGAGATGAGTTTGATTTCTGGGTTTTTGGTTTGAATCCGAGAGGCTCTGTGTTCTTCCTGGAGGCTCTGTTTTTTAGGGAAAGGTTGCAGATGATGGTGGTTTGATTTTCTGGGTTCAGATGAGTTGAATGGTTTGCCGGGATGGTTTTCTAGAGAGTCTTCCCCTCGGTTTCGGTCCTTATCTGGGTTCAGAGTGTTCCCTATGGTTTTTTTTTTTTTTTTTGGTGTTGAGAGGCTGTCCTTAGATGTAAGGACTTCTATATGCGTTACAGAGAAAAACATATATCCAATTGTATAAATTGAAACCGTGGATGCATGAATGGTTATAAAAAATCCATACAATAAGAGTCTTTAGCGCAATTGAATATTGAAAAATGTTAAAAAATGACAAGAGTAGTCATGGTATCATTTTGGAGGAAAATATAGTTTAATATTTAGATTGTAAAATTATATAGTAGAATATATTTTCAAGTATTAAAAATATAAAATATAAAAAATAAAAAAATATGATGCTAAATATTGACCTTAACTTCCTCATGAAAGAAAATCTGTTTTAAACCTTAGATACGACCAACAAATAGAAACACGATTAAGAAAAACAATAAAATAATAATGCAGTTTATCTGACATAGGATGTATTGAGAATAATGCGTCTTCCCATACACAATCAGTTTCTAACCTGAATTATCACAAACCATAGATTTTTTAGTATTTATAATATTAGATGATAACTCTTGAACTTTATGATTATACCAAAACTCATTTCCTTTCAACACACTTAGGAATGAAATGCCGTGTCGCTCGACGCCTCATGAGCGCCCCACAACAACTCTTTTCATGAATTTTGTGTTTCTAAATTTTTTAATTCTTAATTCAGATAGTTTAGATAGGATGAACACGATATTTTAAATAGGACGGGCTTCCTGCACCCAATGAATTGTGTATCGCTCTCCACGTAAAATTCTCAATCTTATCAAGAACTTGTGATGACCAAATCTACTTCTAATTAAGATTATCTGCATTTTGAAAATAAATTTATTTTTTTCTAAGTGTTTTTTTAATTTTAAAAATAATTTAAAATAAATAGAAATAAAAATTCAAAATTCAAAAATAAAAATCCACCATGAATAAAAGTAGAAATTGTAAAGAAACATTAACAAAACTAGCATAGATAAAGAATAAAGAATAAAGAATAATTTTTATGATTTTTGTAAATTTTTAATCAATAGAAATTCAACATGTTTCCTTCCATATCTTTAAAAGACAAGAGTATAGGAATTTAAGGACTTTTATATGCATAGATCCAATTATTGTATAAATTGAAACCGCGTATGCATGCAGTATGGCTATCAAAAATCCATACAATAAGACTCTTTCTTCGCCATTGAATGTTGAAAAATGACATCTTGACTAGAGTCGTCATGCCTTCTTCTGTGGAGGAAAACATACAAGACTTTCTTATCTACACGAAAATGTAATTAACAATAATAAAAAATATCGGAGAGAGCAGGCAATTACTTGAAAGTATTTCTTAACCATTCCCAAGTTCATTTATTTTAATTAAATATTACACAATATAAGTAGGGTAAATTCTTATTAGGATTTGAACCCAAGATTTTCTAGTGAAAATCTAAAATCATACTCCACAACGCTACAGGTGCTTTATGAACCCCGAAGCTATGCACAGCGTTCTTCCAATAAGATGACTTAGGCTGTCATCTTTGCTTTCGATTAATTAATTACCGTAGAGAGCATGTATGCCATCAATATCATCCTGGGCGAGATTCCTTTTCTTAGTTCCAGCTGCAATCGATGGATACATAACGGCATTGGAATCACTACTGTGAGCAAGCCCAAGTAGATGTCCTATTTCATGAACAGCCACGGATTCCAAGTCAATTTGGTCCATTGCGGGGTTAGTACTCCACTTCTCGTCAGCATCATAATGGAAACGGCCATTTTCTGGACTAAAAGCATGGGCTAGTATTTTCCCAGGTCCATCAAAAGGATAACCATCCCCATGATCACCGCGGTAGAATGCAATAACAATATTTGCTGATGCACCATCAGAGGCCTCCTGGAAAGTTAATGGAGAAACATCTGACCACTTTTTGAAAGCATCTGAGCAGACAGACCTCAAGGTGTCCATATCAACAACTTGGACACCATCCGAGCCAAATGTGTAGGTCAGATGATACTTGGAAGGTCGCCATTTTGGCATCCCATTGAAGAACGTATAATGCATCACCATGTGGAACTTGGTGTAATTTGATTTAGTGTTGTTGGGTGTGATATCATGCATTCCACATCGTGGAATCATCATTTGTTTGATGGTACTATCGTCGAGGATACCAGTAACATTCAGATGAAAATAGTTCTGGTATGTTTTGAGTGCAGACTCCAAGAGATCATCAAAATCGCTGGTCATGAGATTGACATCACTTGGATAGTATCCAAACCTTTTGAGGTATTGTTTGAGCTCAACAAGTCCTTCCACAGTTTGGCCCTTTCGAACTCCCTCCAGCTTTTGAAGGGAGCTAAAAGAATATTGCTGATGCTCGGATTTCAAAATCCTCGCCAGACCTATGAAGGACTGGATAGAAAAGAAGGTGAGGAAAGCTAACAAAAGACAGGAAAGTTTAGGAGCCATATTGATGTTCTTTCAGAGAATGGCTTTCGTCGTGGGTTGTGGCTGTGCAGTACAATTGTATGGCTATTTATAGACCCGATTCCTGGCTTTGGGGGTTCTATAGGATACGTCATGTTATTCACTTATAACGTCAGATTCACAGGTCAGGAAGCAATATATTTATACACAAGATTATTGACTGAGCACTATATTTTGACTAATTATTTAATTCTAGAAAATGGGATTGAAAATAATAATAAAAAAGCTTATATAAGAGAGCTTTACCGATTATATTTATTTTCACATTCTGTCAATAAATATTTACCAAAGAGTTCACAGATAAAAATAGTTCATTGAAAAAGTATTCGTTGGTAATTTTTGATATATCGGCGAGTCCATCATTAATAAATTTATTGATGGCTTTACAGACAGAAAATGTGAGAAAAAAAAAATTACTCACTTCATTCAATCGGTAATTCACTCGATAAAATTTAACATATCACCGATAGTTGAACCGTATATAATTTCATCGGTAAAATTACATATCCCGACAGAATGCTATCAGTAATTTCATCGGTGAGTTAATAGTTGTAGTAGTATTTACAGTAATTCTTTTCCAACTCTCTGTAATATACCGACGGACTTATTCCATTGGTGAGTCAACAGTAGCAATGACATTTCCTGTAATTCTTTTTCAACCATCTGGAATATACTGATGGACTTGTTCCGTCGTTAATACCGTCTTTAATTATTTTAAAAAATATTTTCTTAAAAAATATATTGAACAAAAGTAGAAAAATAATTAAAATAATATAAAAACCAATTATTTTAATATAAAAATACATATTTTTATTACAAATTTAAACATTTATACATTCAAATATAATAAAACTAAAATAGAGGCGGCGCTAGAGGAGGAGGAGGAGGCTGGTCATAGCTGAGACTGTGGGGCCAATTAGGGGGGCACATGTACAACCAATCTATGATCTCATCTTCATTACCACTCGACAGGGTTCTTCATAATCCGCAGTGAGTCGTTTATATTTTTTATTGAGATGGATCGTCTAATCCTATACTCGTTGGTCCAACATCGCCTCAAACTCTGAAGTTTGAGTGCTCGGGACTTATTACGAGCATCCAATGGTCGAAACACTATTGGTCGTCCACAAGTTTTTGGTTGTAGTGTTAAAGAGTCCGTACATTCGATTTCTATCGGGTCCACTGGACGATCCTGCCTCCAACCAAAAATTCGGATCTATATCCAGGTAGGTCAAATGATCGTTCTCATATCTCTCCTTCAATCGGCTGTTATATGTCTCTTGCAAAGAAAAAATAAATTCATCAAATTCAAGTAAATAATAACTTAAGAAAATAAAACAAAATAGTTGAAAACCAACATACCACAAAGTGTTGAGCTTGGCTATCTATGAACCACTGCACCCCTTTTTTGCAGTCATCACTCCACATGTATGTTACCACAAAAAGCTCCATTGGGCTTAGCTCAGTCCAAGAACCGTAGCCTGCAAGATAAAAAAGTTGTCAGTTAAATATATTTATAAAAAACAACAAATAAAAAAATAAATGTAATTAAAAATAATCTTGTCATTCGCTTCACATGCAAAACAAACGAAATGAAGCCGTCGGTGTGCGTTGTAACGAAATGGTGATCGTTATGTGAAACGCATGGACATCACGTACTAAATGTATTCTGCCTATATAGTCTCCAAGATTTTGAGGGCATATGGAAAAACCTCATGGTAAATTTCAATTTTGCTTTAAAAAGTTATTCCTAGTCCCTCTTTTTTCTTTTTAATTTGTAATTATAATTCATTTTCTAACCTTATTAGTCAATGAATTTGTGGCACTCTATGATTAATTAGAAAAAGGCATGCTAACTACTTTTTTTTGCCTAACTGGATTCCTAATTACTTACTACTTTTTTAGTTCCTTTAGTTTTTGGAATTATTGTTTGGGTTCAAAAATTTATTTTATTTATTTTTTAGTTTTAAGGTTTGAATGAAAGAGGGAAAGTCATTAACAAACAGAAAAAAAATAAAAATTATTGGTTAGCCACATTTGGACAACAAAAAAGATTGATTTTAGTGTTCATATGTTCTATTCAATGAGAAAAGTTTGATGACGGTGGCCTTTTTTTCTTTAAACATGTTTGGAAAAGTAGATCGGGGTTCTTTTAGATTTTTTTTAATTAGGTTGATTTTTATTTTTATTTTAGTAGTGATTTTGGGTTTGGCTAG